>Ga0154760_1029_pt2 | contig 16276 bp, 18 predicted proteins | sample Rifle2008BG16ft_FD_105768 | JGI IMG/M metagenome (GOLD analysis project Ga0154760, IMG submission 105768) | Betaproteobacteria bacterium RBG_16_66_20
TTCAACTGGACCGCGATGAAGGTCGCGCTCTCGGAGGTCGCGCCGTTCACCTTCCGCACGCTGTGCCTTGGCCTTGGCTCGGGAGTGCTGTTCGCGTTCCTGCGCGCCAGCGGCCAGCCGCTGGCGATCGCGCGCGACCAATGGACGCGCCTGGCGCTGATCGCCTTCTTCAACATCACCTGCTGGAACCTGCTGGTGGTGTTCGGGCTTGCCCTGCTGCCTTCCGGGCGCGCCGCAATCCTCGCCTACACCATGCCGGCTTGGGCGATCCCGCTCTCGGCGCTGCTCCTGGGCGAGCGTCTGACGGCGCGCAAGCTGCTCGGCCTCGCCCTCGGCATGGCCGGCATAATGCTTCTGGTCTGGGACGAGTTCAACCGCATTCAGGGCGCGCCGCGCGGCGCGCTGCTGGTGCTGGGGGCCGCGTTTACCTGGGCGGTGGGCACCATCCTGCAGAAGAAATACCCGGTGCGCGCGCCGCTGGCCGGGTTCACGGCGTGGCTGATGCTGATCGGCGGCGTGCCGGTCTACATCGGCGCGCTGCTGTTCGAGGATTTCAGCAAATTGGCCGACGTCGGGCTGCCGTCGGCGCTGGGAACAGCGTACACCGTGCTGCTCGCATTCGCCTGGGCGCACTGGGCCTGGATCAAGCTCGCGACCAGCATGTCGGTGACGGTCTTCTCGCTCTGCATGCTGCTGACCCCCGTGGTAGGGGTATTCAGCGGCATGCTGTTTCTCGGCGAGCGACCGGGCTGGCCGGAGTACACGGCACTCGTATTCGTGCTGGGCTCGCTCGCGACCGTCATCGTCCCGAACAAGCGGAGTGCCTAGTACGGACCGGCGATGAGCGCCCTTTTGCGAGGGATGCGAGCCACATCCCAGTTCTGTATCGCCCACCCGAGCAGTTCGCGGGGCGAATAACCATGTGCAGCGTTCATGCCCAGGAATTCGAGCGCCCTGGCAAGGTCGCCCTCCGCGGCGTCCGCCGCGCGTGTCTGCTTGGAGAGCTTTTCCCCTGCCGCGTTCGTGGCAACCGGGACATGCAGGTAGCGCGGGGTCGGCAGGCCGAGGAGGCGCTGCAGCGTTATCTGGCGCGCCGTCGAATCGAGCAGGTCCGCGCCGCGCACCACATCGGTGATTCCCTGCGCGGCGTCGTCCACGACCACCGCGAGCTGGTAGGCGAAGATTCCATCGGCGCGCACCAGGACAAAGTCGCCGACCTCGCTCTCGACCGACTGCGTGATCGCACCCTGCACCCGGTCGGTGAAGCGGACTGGATCCGCGCCGGTGCGCAGCCGGACGGCCGGCGGCGCCTGGCGGGCAGCTTTTTCCTTGGCAAGGCCGGCGCGGCAGGTCCCGGGATAGATGCGCGAGCCATCGATCGCGAGCGCCGAATCCTCGAGTTCCCTGCGCGTGCATCCGCAGGGATAGGTAAAGCCTTCCAGCCGGCGCAGCGCGTCGCGATACCGCCCGGTGCGCCGGCTCTGGTATTCGACCGCGCCGTCCCATTCGAGTCCGAAGGCTTGGAGCTGGCGCAGGATCGTATCGGCGGCGCCGGGAATGACCCTGGGCTGATCGAGGTCTTCCATGCGCAGCAGCCAGCGGCCGCCGGCATGGCGGCAGTCGAGCCAGCTCGCCAGCGCGGCGACGAGCGAGCCGAAATGCAGCGGGCCAGTGGGCGACGGAGCGAAACGACCGACGTAGGCCATGTGAGCTTGAACCCGGGTGTGCGGCCCCAATATACACTCGCACTTTCAACGCAAAAAAAGGAATCGGAAATGGCGACGGTCGATCTGACCAAGGACAACTTCGAGCAGACGGTCAATGGCAATCCGATCGTCATCGTGGATTTCTGGGCGCCCTGGTGCGGCCCTTGCCGCGGCTTCGCGCCGGTGTTCGAGAAGGCCTCCGAATCGCACCCCGACGTGGTCTTCGCCAAGGTGAATTCCGACGAACAGCAGGAGCTCGCGGGCGCGTTCAACATCCGCTCGATCCCGACGTTGATGGTGTTCCGCGAGAACGTGATCCTGTTCCAGCAGGCGGGCGCGCTGCCCGGCCAGGCGCTGGAGCAGGTGCTGACGCAGGCCAAGTCGCTCGACATGGCGAAAGTGCACCAGGAAATTGCGCAGCAGCAGGCTGCGCCATGATCGAACTGCGGCGGGCAAGCGAGCGCGGCCATGCGCGGCATGGCTGGCTCGAGTCGTACCACTCGTTCTCGTTTGCCGACTACCACGATCCCGCGCACATGGGCTACAGCGCGCTGCGCGTGATCAACGAGGACCGGGTTCAGCCCGGGACCGGCTTCGGCACCCACGGCCACCGCGACATGGAGATCATCAGCTACGTGCTGGAAGGCGCGCTCGCGCACCAGGATTCGATGGGCAACGGCTCGACCATCGTCCCCGGCGACGTGCAGCGCATGAGCGCGGGCCGCGGCGTGATGCACAGCGAGTTCAATCACGAAAAGCACGCCACGACGCATTTCCTGCAGATCTGGATCGAGCCGAGCGCGCGCGGCATCGCGCCGGGCTACGAGCAGAAGCATTTCGATGCCGCCTCCAAGCGCGGCAGGCTGCGTCTGGTCGCATCGCCCGACGGCGCGGACGGATCCGTGACGATCCACCAGGACGCGCGCATCTACGCCGGGCTGTTCGATGGCGCCGAGCGCGCAACGCACGCGCTCCTTCCCGGCCGCAAGGCCTACCTGCATCTCGCGCGCGGCAAGCTCACGGTCAACGGCACGCCGCTGGAGGCGGGCGACGCGGCGAAGATCGCGGGGGTGGCGGAAGTCATGCTGCAGCGGGGCGCCGGCGCGGAAGCGCTGCTGTTTGAATTGCCATGAGCGGTACCCGGACCGAGAAGGATTCCTTCGGCCCGATCGAGGTGCCGGCAGAACGCCTGTGGGGCGCACAGACCGAGCGCAGCCGCAGGTTCTTCCGCATCTCCGGCGAGCGCATGCCGCTTGCCGTGATCCACGCGCTCGCGCTCGTCAAGCGCTCGGCGGCGCGCGTCAACGCCTCGCTCGGCCTGCTCGATGCGAAGAAGGCCGAAGCGATCGCGCGCGCGGCCGACGAGGTGCTCGCCGGCCGCCACGACGAGGAGTTTCCGCTGGTCGTCTGGCAGACCGGCTCGGGCACGCAGTCGAACATGAACGTCAACGAAGTGCTCGCCAACCGCGCTTCCGAAATCCTCGGCGGCGAGCGCGGCCCGAAGCGCCTGCTGCATCCGAACGACGACGTCAACCTCGGCCAGTCGTCGAACGACGTCTTTCCGACCGCGATGCACGTCGCTGCCGCGCGCGCCGTGCATTCCGAAGTGATTCCCGCGCTCGACCGACTGTGCGCGGCGCTCGCCGCGAAGCGCGAGGCGTTCGCGTCCATCGTCAAGATCGGCCGCACGCACCTGCAGGACGCGACCCCGCTGACGCTCGGACAGGAATTCTCCGGCTACGTGGCACAGCTCGAGCAGGCGCGCGCTGCCCTCGACGCGGTGCTGCCGGGCCTCTACCGGCTCGCGATCGGCGGCACGGCGGTGGGCACCGGCCTCAATACGCATGCCGAATTCAGCACGCGCGCGGCGGCGGAGATCGCGCGCATGGCGGGCCTGCCGTTCGTCCCGGCGCCGAACAAGTTTGCCGCGCTCGCCGGCCACGAGGCGCTGGTGTTCGCGCACGGCGCGTTGAAGACGCTGGCCGCCGCGCTGATGAAGATCGCGAACGACGTCCGGCTGCTTGCCTCCGGCCCGCGCTCGGGGATCGGGGAGATTTCGCTGCCGGAAAACGAGCCGGGCAGCTCGATCATGCCGGGCAAGGTCAATCCGACCCAGGCCGAGGCGATGACCATGCTGTGCGCGCAGGTGTTCGGCAACGACGTCGCGCTCAACATCGGCGGCGCCTCGGGTCACTTCGAGCTGAACGTCTACAAACCGCTCATCATCCATGGCTTCCTGCAGAGCGCGCGGCTGCTGGCGGACGGCATGGCGAGCTTCGAGGAGCACTGCGTGCGGGGCATTTCCCCCAACAGGCAGCGGATCGCCGAGCAGCTCGAGCGCTCGCTGATGCTGGTAACGGCGCTCGCGCCTCACATCGGTTACGACCGCGCCGCGGAGATCGCAAAGAAGGCGCACAAGGAAGGCACGACGTTGCGCGCAGCCGCCAGCGCGCTCGGCTACGTGAACGAGAAGGACTTCGACCGCTGGGTCCGACCGGAGGACATGGTCGGGCCTGGATAAACCGGCTGCGGGCAGCGCCACCGGCTGCATCGTCGGTTACCATCTGCGCTCCATGTCCGTCGTCGTCCTGATCTCCGGCCGCGGCAGCAACCTCGAGGCGCTGTTGCGGGCCGGCATTCCGGTCGCCGCCGTGATCAGCAATGTCGCCGGCGCCGGCGGGCTCGCGATCGCGTCCAAGCGCGGCATTCCGACAAAGCTCGTAAAGCATGGAGATTTTCCGTCGCGCGAGGCGTTCGAGGCGGTGCTGGCGGCGGAGATCGACCGTTTGGCGCCGAAGCTGGTGGTGTGCGCCGGTTTCATGCGCATCGTTACTGCGGGCTTCGTAGAGCGCTATGCGGGACGCATGCTCAACGTCCATCCGTCGCTGCTGCCGGCGTTCGCGGGCCTGCACACGCACGAGCGCGCGCTCGCGGCGGGGGTCAAGGTGCACGGCTGCACCGTGCATCTCGTCACGCCGGAGCTGGATGCCGGGCCGATCGTGATCCAGGCCGCGGTGCCGGTGCGCGACGGCGACACCGCCGACACGCTTGCGGCCCGGGTGCTCAGGCAGGAACACCTCGTGTACCCGCGCGCGGTGCGCTGGTTCCTAGAGGGCAGGCTGGTCATCGAAAACGGGTTGGTTCGCGTCAAGGGCGGCGATGCGCAATGCATTTTTTCAGATAACGATTAGCTTCGCCGCATGCGGCCTCGTCGCCGCAGCCGTTGCGGCGCCGCCGCAACGGGTCGAGATCGGTTATGAGATCGCGCGCAACGGCTCGGTCGTGGCCGAGGTGCGCGAGCGCCTGGAGCACGACGGGCGCTCCTACCGTCTTTCGCAGACCTGGACGGGCAAAGGCATCTATTCACTGCGCGGCGAGGCGACGCGCTCGAGCCAGGGCGCGGTAGCGGCCGATGGCCTGCGGCCGCATAAATTCGAGGATAAGCGCAGCGGGCGCGACACGAGGCGCGCCGAGTTCGATCCCGCTGCGAGGACGCCGACGCTGCAGCGGCAGGACCGCCTGAGTTTCATCTGGACCTTCGCCTTTGCGCCGCCGCGGGAGACGGCGACCGTGGCCGTCGCCGACGGCAAACATGTGACGACCTATGCCTATCAGCTTGCCGGGCGCGAGCGGGTCAAGACCCCGGCCGGCGAGTTCGATGCGCTCAAACTGGTCAAGCGCAAGGATAATCCGCAGGATCGCGTTACCGAGATCTGGCTCGCCGCCGACCGGCACTACCTTCCGGTACGGATCCTGGTGGTGGACAAGGACGGCATGCGCCTCGACCAGTTGGCCGTGAGAATCGCGCTCAAGTAAGTCGCGGACGTGAGGCCGAACCGAGTCCTCCTTGCGCACGCGGTGACGGCGCTCGCGGAGCTGCTGAAATTCTCTCGCCCGGCCGACCAGGCGCTATCCGCCTACTTCCGCAGTCATCGCAATCTCGGCCAGCAGGACCGCGCGTTCATTGCCGAAACCGTATTCGCGGTGCTGCGGCGCAAGCGCTCGCTCGAGGCCGCCGCGGGCAGCGCCGCGCCGCGCGATCTCGTGATCGCGGCGCTGGTGCGCATCTTCGGCCTGTCGGGTCGCGCGTTCGAGGCAACCGATGCCGACGACGCCGCGCTCGCCGCCCGTGTGAAGTCGGCGGCCATTGCTCGCCTTGCCGGGGCCGTGCAGGCCGATCTGCCCGACTGGCTGTGGCAGCGGCTTGCCGCGGAATACGGTCAGGAAGAAGCGGCCGCGATCGCGCAGGGGCTGCTGTCGCCGGCGCCGCTCGATCTGCGCGTGAACCTCGCGAAGCTTTCGCGCGAGGAGGCGCTCGCGCGCCTGGCGATCGAGGCGGCGCCCACGCCGCATTCGCCGGCCGGCATCCGGCTGAAGGGAAAGCCGCAGATCAACCGCCATCCGCTGTTCCTCGACGGGTCGGTCGAGGTGCAGGACGAAGGCAGCCAGCTGCTCGCCTATTTGCTGGCGCCGCGCCGCGGCGAAATGGTGGCGGATTTCTGCGCCGGTGCAGGCGGCAAGACGCTCGCGATTTCGATGCTGATGCACGGCGCCGGGCGCGTGTACGCGATGGACGTGTCGGCGAAACGGCTGCGAGAGCTCGCGACGCGCGCGGCGCGGGCGGGCATCTCCAACGTGCATCCGATCGTGCTGTCGGGCGAGGGCGATGTACGCGCGAAGAGACTGGCCGGGAAGCTCGACCGCGTTTTGGTGGATGCACCGTGCAGCGGCTTCGGCACGCTGCGGCGCAACCCCGACCTGAAGTGGCGCCACGATGCCACCGCCGTGGCCGAACTCGCCGCCAAGCAGCTGCGCATACTCAACGCAGCCGCGAAGCTGCTCAAGCCGGGCGGCCGTCTGGTCTATGCGACCTGCAGCATCCTCGCCGAGGAGAACGAGGCGGTCGCCGAGCGCTTCGCCGCCGCGCACCCGGAATTCAAGCCGCTTTCCTGCACCGAACTGCTGGCGGTGCAGAGGATCTCCATCGATACGGGAAAGTACCTGCGGCTCTGGCCGCACCGGCACGGCACCGACGGCTTTTTCGCCGCGGCCTTCGAGCGGCGTTAGCGCCGCTCGTCCCCGCGCTCCGCTTCGCGCACATAGGCTTCGTGCAGATGCACCGGCCGCGCGGCGCGCTTGCGCATGCGGATATTGAGCAGTTCGACCCCCACGGAGAATGCCATTGCGAAGTAGACGTAACCCTTCGGTACCTCGTGGTCGAAGCCGGCCGCGATCAATACCACGCCGACCACTACCAGGAACGCGAGCGCGAGCATCTTGATTGTCGGGTGGGCGGAAACGAAGCGGCCGATGGCGGCGGCGAACAGCATCATCAGCGCCACCGACGCGATCACCGCGGCGATCATCACCTCGACCTGTTTAACCATGCCGGCCGCGGTGATGATCGAATCAAGCGAGAACACCAGGTCCACGACCATGATCTGCAGCACCACGGCGCCGAAGCTGGCGCGCACGCCGGCGGAGGCGGCGCCTTCCTCGCCCTCGAGCAGCTGATGGATCTCCTTCACGCTTTTCCAGAGCAGGAACAGGCCGCCGGCGATCAGGATCGCGTCCCGGCCGGAGATCGGTTCGCCAAGGACCGCGAACAGCGGCGCGGTCAGCCCGATGATCCAGGCCAGCACCAGCAGCAGCCCGACGCGCATGAACATCGCCATGAACAGTCCGATGCGGCGCGCGCGGTCGCGTTCGGCCGGCGGCAGTTTGTCGACCAGGATCGAGATGAAGATCACGTTGTCGATGCCGAGCACCAGTTCCAGCGCGGTGAGCGTCGCGAACGCGATCCAGGCTTGCGGGTCGGCGAGCAGTTCCATCAGGGCAGGCAAAATGCAAAGGGCAGCGCGCGCATCGTTGGGTAAACTACACGAAAACCATGACCGAAAACCAGATCGGCCGGCTGCTCGCCGGCCTTTGGGCCGACCTGCAGCAGCCGGCGATCCTGTGGCAGGCGGGAACGCTTGCGCTGTGCCTGAGCCTCGCCTGGTGGCTGGCGCGGATGCTGCAATGGCGCGCGCCCGATGACAGCACGGAGGCGCTCAAGCGCGGCGCCGCCGCCTTCCGCCGCCTGGTCTTCCCGTTGCTGGCGATGCTGCTGCTGGTCGCGGGGCGCGCGGCGCTCCGCAACTGGCATAGCACCAACCTGCTCAGCGTCGCGATTCCGCTGTTCGGTGCGATGGCCGGCATCCGCTTCGCCGTATACCTGCTGCGCCTCGCGTTTGCGCACGGCAGCTGGCTGGAGGCCTTCGAGCGTTCGATTGCGACCGTGGTCTGGGTGGCGCTGGCGATGCACCTGACGGGGATCTTGCCGGAAATCGTGAACTGGCTCTCGGCAGTGGAGTTGACCGCCGGCAGGCACACGTTATCGCTGTGGACCCTGCTGAACGCCGCGTTCTGGGTCGCCCTCACCCTGCTGCTCGCGTTGTGGGCGGGGGTGGCGCTCGAGGTGCGATTGATGCGCGCCGAGAATCTGCACACCAGCCTGCGCGTGGTTTTCGCACGGCTCGGGAAGGCGGTGCTGCTGGTGGCCGCGGTACTGCTGGTGCTGCCGCTGTTGGGCGTGGACCTCACCGTGCTGTCGGTGTTCGGCGGCGCCCTCGGCGTCGGCCTCGGCCTCGGACTGCAGAAAATCGCTTCCAACTACCTGTCGGGATTCATCATCCTGCTCGATCGTTCGATCCGGCTCGGTGACATGATCACCGCCGACAACCATCATGGCGAGGTGACGCGGATCACCACACGCTATGTGGTGGTGCGCTCGCTCAACGGCGTCGAAGCGATCATCCCGAATGACACTCTGGTGACCACCACCGTGCTGAACCATTCCTACACCGACAGGCGCATACGGTTGGCAGTGCGCGTGCAGGTAGCCTACCGCACAGACATGGCAGGGGTTTTGGAGTTATTGATAAAAGTGGCATCCAGGCATCCGCGCGTGCTGCGCGATCCGGAGCCGACTGCGCAGGTCACAGAAATGGCCGATAGCGGCGTCAACCTCGAATTGGGTTTCTGGATCGAGGATCCGGAGCGTGGCAGTCAAAACGTGCGCTCGGACATAAGTGTCGAGTTGCTGTCGGAATTCCGCGCCCGCGGAATCGAAATTCCCTATCCGCAGCGGGAGGTTAGGTTGACGGGGGCGCAGGACACAAAGATTGACTCTCGATAGGTGGCGTTTTCCAGTAGAATTTGCCGCACCCGCCCCCATATAACTAATTCAAAGGCGACTTAAGATACCTATGTTATTCAACGGATTACTCGATCTACCCTGGTGGGGCCTGGTACTCGTCGCCCTCGGCCTCACGCATATCACGATTGCGGCCGTCACCATCTATCTGCACCGCAACCAGGCGCACCGCGCGCTGGACCTGCACCCGGCGGTGGCGCATTTTTTCCGGCTCTGGCTGTGGCTCACCACCGGCATGGTCACCAAGGAATGGGCCGCGATCCACCGCAAGCACCACGCCAAGTGCGAGACCGTGGACGATCCGCACAGCCCCCAGATCCACGGCATCAACCGGGTGCTGTGGACCGGGGTCTTCCTTTACGTGAAGGAATCGCACTATCCGGAGACCATGGAGCGCTATGGCCATGGCACGCCCGACGACTGGGTCGAGCGCAACGTCTATGCCAGCCATTCAGTGCTCGGCCTGTGGCTGATGGGCGCGGTCAATATCGCGCTGTTCGGCCTGATCCCGGGCGCGATCATGCTGGTCACGCAGATCGTCTGGATCCCGTTCTGGGCGGCGGGCGTGATCAACGGCATCGGCCACTTCTGGGGCTACCGCAACTGGGACGTACCCGCGCCCGATGCGAGCCGCAACATCTCGCCGATCGGAATCCTGATCGGCGGCGAAGAACTGCACAACAACCACCACGCTTATCCGGCCTCGGCCAAGTTTTCCCTCAAATGGTACGAATTCGATCTGGGGTGGGCTTACATCCGGATCATGGAGTCGCTCGGCCTCGCCACGGTGAAGAAAGTGGCGCCGACGCCGCGCTTCTCCGACCCGAAGCCGGTCTGTGACGAGCAGACGCTGGAGGCCGTGATTGCGAATCGCTACGACGTGCTGGCGCGCTACGGCGCCTCGCTGAAGCGCACCTATCGCCAGGAACTTGCACGCCTCGGGCACTGGTCGCAGGAGGCCGAATCGCTCAAGTCGCTGAAGCGTTATTTCTCGCGTTTTCAGCAGGTCCCTGTAGCCGAGCGCGCGCGCATCGCGGAGGTGCTCAAGGCGTCCAAGAACCTCGCCACCGCGTTTTCGATGCGGGAAGAGCTGGCGGCGCTGTGGGCGCGCTCGAGCGCCTCGCGCGAGCAACTGGTCAAGCAGCTGCAGGACTGGTGCCACAAGGCCGAGGCGAGCGGCGTTCCGCCGCTGGTGGAATTCAGCCACCGCCTGCGCAGCTATGCCTGATTGACCGTCATTCCCGCGCAAGCGGGAATCCACAAAAAAGCCCGCTCGCAGCGGGCTTTTTCATTCCGGCAGGCGGCGTTATTTCAGCTTGCCTTCCTTGTAGATGACGTGCTTGCGCGCCTTGGGATCGTATTTCATCATCTCAAGCTTCTCGGGCTTGGCGCGCTTGTTCTTGGTGGTGGTGTAGAAATGGCCGGTGCCGGCCGAGGATTCGAGTTTGATTTTTTCGCGCATCGGAGGCTCCTCAGGCTGCCGCTTTCTTCCTGGCCTTGATCTCGGCCAGCACTGCCTCGAGGCCGAGCTTGTCGATGCGGCGCAGCCCAGACGTGGAGACGCGCAGGCGCACCCAGCGGCGCTCGGTTTCCAGCCAGAAGCGGCGGTAATGCAGATTGGGCTGGAAGGTGCGAATGGTCTTGTTGTTCGCGTGCGAGACCAAATGACCTTTCATCGGCTTCTTGCCGGTGACTGCGCAGACTCGGGACATTTCGAACTCCGGGGGTGACGCGCAAGCGTTGGACAATGAGGGCGCGAATTATACGCGAAAACAGGCACTTCACAACAGACCGCGCTCGGCGAAGGAGAGCGCCTGGCTGCCCGCGACAATGAAGTGATCGAGCACTTTGACCTCGACCAGCGCGAGCGCCTCTTTCAGGTTTCGCGTCAGCAGCTCGTCGGCCTGGCTGGGCTGCGCCACGCCCGAAGGATGGTTGTGCGCGAAGATTACCGCCGCCGCATTCGCCTTGAGACCGGCCTTCACGATTTCGCGCGGATACACCGAGGTCTGCGTCAGGGTTCCGCGGAACAGCTCTTCGCAGGCGATCACGCGGTGCTGGGCGTCGAGCCAGAGGCAGACGAAGACCTCGTGTTCTCTGGCTGAGATCGTGAGCCGCAGGTAGTCCCGCACTGCGCCGGGCGAGGTAAGGGCGCCGCCGGATTGCAGCTTGTCGCGCAGGCAGCGCTTGGCGAATTCCATCACCGCCGCCAGCTGGGCCTTCTTGGCCGGTCCCACGCCCCTGATGTCCTGCAAATTCTCGGAACAAGCCAGCAGACCCGCCAGACCATTCACGCTTGTCAGCAGCTCGCGCGCCAGTTCCACCGCGCTCTTGCCGGGCAAGCCGGTGCGCAGGAACACCGCCAGCAACTCCGCATCGCTCAGGACCGCGGCGCCGTGGGCCAGCAGCCGCTCGCGCGGCCGTTCCGCAAGCGGCCAGTCCGATATCGCCATCCCTGGGGCCTTTCCCCGAGTTTCTAATACAATCCCATTCCCTTAACGCGCAGGGCGGCCGGACCGATGACCTTGAAGGGAAAGCGAATTTTGCTCGGCATGACCGGCGGCATCGCCGCCTACAAGGCCGCCGAGCTCGCGCGCCTTCTCGGCAAGGCCGGCTGTGACGTGCGCGTTGCCATGACCGAAGCGGCGACCCGCTTCGTGACGCCGGTGACCATGCAGGCGCTCACCGGGCAGACGGTCTGGACGGACCTCTGGGACCCGCGGGTCGCCGACAACATGTCGCACATCGAGCTGTCGCGCGACCGCGAGCTGGTCCTGATCGCGCCGGCGAGCGCCGATTTCCTGGCCAAGGTCGCCTGCGGCCTCGCCGACGATCTCCTGTCCACGCTGGTGCTCGCGCGGCGCTGCGGCCTGATGGTCGCGCCGGCGATGAACGTGGAAATGTGGGGCAACCCGGCGACGCAGCGGAATCTGCGCACGCTGCGCGCCGACGGCATTGCTTTCGCGGGTCCTGCGGCGGGCGACCAGGCCTGCGGCGAGACCGGCATGGGCCGCATGCTCGAGCCGGCGGACGTCGTCGCCGAGGTCGAGGCCTTCTTCCAGCCCAAGACGCTCGCCGGCAAACGCGTGCTGGTGACCGCGGGTCCGACCGAGGAGCCGATCGACCCGGTGCGCATGATCACCAACGCGAGCTCGGGCAAGATGGGATTTGCGGTCGCGCGCGCGGCGCGCGAGGCGGGCGCGCGCGTGACGCTGGTGAGCGGGCCGGTGGCGCTGGCGACGCCTGCCGGAGTGGAGCGCGTCGACGTGCGCAGCGCCCGCCAGATGTTCGATGCGGTGAAGGCGGCGATCCGGGGACAGCAGGTGTTCGTCTCGGTTGCCGCGGTCGCCGACTGGAGCGTCAAGAACCCCGCGAAGCGGAAAATCAAGAAGGTCGACGGTCGCGCGCCGGTGCTCGAGTTCGAGGAGAACCCGGACATTCTCGCTTGGGTCGCGGCGCGCAAGAGCGCGCCGTTCTGCGTCGGTTTCGCCGCCGAGAGCGAAAAGGTCGCGGCGCACGCCGAACAAAAGCGCGCCAACAAGGGCGTGCCGCTGATTGCCGCGAACCTGGTGCAGGAAGCGCTGGGCACCGACGACAACGCGATCACGCTGTTCGATGCGCGCGGCAGGCACCCGCTCGGGCGCGGCCCGAAGATCGAGCTGGCGCGCAAGCTCGTCGCGCACATTGCCGGCATGCTGGCGAAGAAGAGGCGCTAGCTTGCGCAGGCTCGATGTCAGGATCCTCGACGCGAGGATCCGGGAAATGCTGCCGCATTACGCCACTGCGGGCGCCGCCGGCCTCGATCTGCGCGCCTGCCTGGAGGCGCCGCTCACCCTGATGCCCGGCGACAGCGAGCTCGTGCCCTCCGGAATTTCGATTCACATCGGAGACGCCGGGTTTGCGGCCATCATATTGCCGCGCTCGGGACTGGGCGCGAAGCACGGCATCGTGCTCGGCAACCTGGTCGGCCTGATCGACTCCGACTACCAGGGGCAGATATTCATCTCGGCCTGGAACCGCGGCAACGCGGCGTTCACCATTCAGCCGATGGACCGCATCGCGCAGCTGGTGGTGGTGCCGGTGCAGCAGGTGGAATTCAACGTGGTCGAGGACTTCGGATCCTCGCGCCGCGGCGCCGGCGGATTCGGCAGCACCGGGCGCTGAGCGGCGCGCCCGGTCCGCCGCCCTAGCCCAGAACGTCCTGCCAGATATTTACCGCCCACGCCCACGCATACGCGCCTTCCAGTTCGCTGCGGGCCGAAGACACGCCGCCCGAACCCGGCACAGTGGTGAGCGTCTTGTCCTTTTCGTTCCACGTGTGCACCGAAGCGACGTGGATGGCCTCGTTGTCCGAGACATAGCTGTAGCAGGTGTTGGCGATCTTGGGTCCCGCGTCCGGTTGCTGGCCGTTGATCAGCGCGATCACCGCGGCGGCGCAGATCTTGGCATGCTGATTGGCCATGCTGCCTGACTTGGGCATCAACGGCGCCGACAGTGTCGCGTCGCCCAGCACGTGTACGCCCTTGACTGCGGTCGACTCCATGGTCCGCCAGTCGATGCCGCACCAGCGGTTGTTGGCCGTGATCAGGCCGGCCTTGACCGCGATGTCGCCGGCGCGCTGCGGCGGGACGACGTTCAGCACGTCGCCTTTCACGTCCTCCACTTCGAGCTTCACCGACCCGGTGCGCACGTCGACGTCGATCGCCTTGGCGTTGCCACGGTACTCGAGGATGCCCTTGTAGAGGTCCGCCCAGGCCTTCTTGAACAGAGGCCCTTTCGAAGTGACATCGGGGTTGGCGTCCAGTACCAGCACTTTCGAGCGCGGCTTCGCCTTCTTGAAGTAGCCCGCCACCAGGCTCGCCCGCTCGTAAGGCCCCGGCGGGCAGCGGTAGGGCGCGAGCGGCACCGACAGCACGTAGACCCCGCCGTCCTTCATCTGCTCGAGCTGCCTGCGCAGGGCAACCGTCTGCTCGCCGGCCTTCCATGCATGCAGCACCCGGCCCGCGCTCATCGCCGACTGGTAGGCCGGCAGCTCGTTGAACATGAAGTCGATCCCGGGGGCGACGATCAGCCGGTCGTAGGCCAGGTCGCCGCCGCGCGCGAGGCGCACCACGCGCTTCGCGGCATCCACCGCGGTCGCCTCGTCCCGCACGACCTGCACGCCGTAGCGCTGCAGGCCGTCGTGGCGATGGGTGATGTTGGCCATGCTCTTGTACCCGGCGAGCACGAGATTCGAAATCGGGCATGAGATGAACGCATCGGCGCGCTCGACCATCACCACCTCGATGGAGGGGTCCCACATGCGGATGTACTTCGCGGCGGTGGCGCCGCCGAAGCCGCCCCCGATCACCACCACGCGAGCCTTTGGAGAGGTGGACGCGCAGCCGGCCGCGGCCAGCGCGGCGGCGGCTCCGGTGAGCTTGAGGAAGTCGCGTCGGTCGAAAGTCCTGTTCATGGCGCCCCCTTATTTCTTCTGCGCCGAGAAATACTCGGCAATCAGCTGGATCTGCTGGTCGGTGTAGCCCTTGGAGATCTGGTGCATGACCGTCGCGGGGGTCGCCCCCGAGCGGAAGCCGTTGAGCTTGCGCACCAACTCGTCCTTCGCCATCCCGGCCAGCGGCTGGTATCCGGTCGCGCCGCGCCCGTCGGTGCCGTGGCACATCGCGCATGACGCCGCCATGTTGCGGCCGGCGTTCCGATCCTGCGCCGATGCAACCATCGGCACCGCCGCAACAACGACCGCGCAAATGATAGAGACTCGCATTTTCTGCCTCCTCCCCTGTAGGAACTGCGGTGCAGTCTCCGCTCGCAGCGCGGGGACTGTCAAGCGAACGGCGCGCGCCGTCAGTTCACCGGTTCGGCGGCCGCAGGCGGCGCCGCGGGTGCCGGCGTTTCGAAGCGCAGCACGACCTTCTCGTCCGCGTCGACGTCGATCGTGACCTTGCCGCCATGGACCAGCTTGCCGAACAGCAGTTCGTCGGCGAGTGCGCGGCGCACGGTGTCCTGGATCAGGCGCGCCATCGGGCGCGCGCCCATCAGCGGATCGAAGCCCTTCTTCGCCAGGTGCTCCTTGAGCGCCTGGGTGAAGTGCGCCTCGACCTTCTTCTCCGCCAGCTGCTCCTCGAGCTGCATCAGGAACTTGTCCACCACGCGCAGGATGATCTCGGGGTCGAGCGCCGCGAACGAGATCACGGCGTCCAGGCGGTTCCTGAACTCGGGCGTGAACATCTTCTTGATCGCTTCCATCTCGTCGCCGGCCTGCACCGACCGGGTGAAACCCATCGTGTTCTTCGCCAGCGACTCGGCCCCCGCGTTGGTGGTCATGACGATCACGATGTTGCGGAAGTCGGCCTTCCTGCCGTTGTTGTCGGTGAGCGTGCCGTGGTCCATCACCTGCAGCAGGATGTTGAAGATGTCCGGGTGCGCCTTCTCGATCTCGTCGAGCAGCAGCACCGCGTAGGGCTTCTTGGTGATCGCTTCGGTGAGCAGCCCCCCCTGCTCGAAGCCGACGTACCCCGGCGGCGCGCCGATCAGCCGGCTCACCGCGTGCCGCTCCATGTACTCGGACATGTCGAAGCGGATCAGCTCGATCCCCATGCAATAGGCGAGCTGGCGCGCGACCTCGGTCTTGCCGACCCCGGTCGGGCCGCTGAACAGGAAGTTGCCGATCGGTTTCTGCGGGTTGCCCAGGCCGCTGCGCGCCATCTTGATGGCGCTGGTGAGCGCGTCGATCGACGGGTCCTGGCCGAACACCACGGCCTTGAGATCGCGGCCGAGGTTGGCAAGCGCGCTGCGGTCGTCGGTCGAAACGCTGCGCGGCGGGATGCGCGCGATCTTGGCGATGATCTCCTCGATCTCGATCTTGCCGATGACCTTCTTCTGCTTGGCCTTGGGGGCGATGCGCTGCGCCGCGCCTGCCTCGTCGATGACGTCGATCGCCTTGTCGGGCAGGTGCCGGTCGTTGATGTACTTGGCCGAGAGTTCCGCCGCCGTGGTGAGCGCATTGGCGGTGTACTTGACGCTGTGGTGCGCCTCGAAGCGGCTCTTGAGCCCCTTCAGGATCTCTACCGTCTCTTCGACCGAAGGCTCGACGACGTCGATTTTCTGGAACCGGCGCGTGAGCGCATGGTCCTTCTCGAACACGCCCCGGTACTCGATGTAGGTGGTGGCGCCGATGCATTTGAGCTGTCCGGTGGAAAGCGCCGGTTTGAGCAGGTTGGACGCATCCAGCGTCCCGCCCGAGGCGGCGCCGGCGCCGATCACGGTGTGGATCTCGTCGATGAACAGGATCGCGTTCGGGTTGTCCACCAGCTGCTTCAGCACCGCCTTCAGGCGCTGCTCGAAATCGCCGCGGTACTTGGTGCCCGCGAGC
>Ga0154760_1077_pt1 | contig 15983 bp, 16 predicted proteins | sample Rifle2008BG16ft_FD_105768 | JGI IMG/M metagenome (GOLD analysis project Ga0154760, IMG submission 105768) | Betaproteobacteria bacterium RBG_16_66_20
ACCCAGCGTTCGCAGCGCGCGCCGTCCACTTCGACGTCGTGGCGCGCCGGGCGGTGGGTGTGGCCGTGAATCAGGCGGCGCACGCCGTGCTGCCGGAACGCGTCGCGCACCGCGTCCGCGTTCACGTCCATGATTTCGGCGGGCTTGGCGGCAATGACTTCCTTGCTCTTTGCGCGCAGGCCCAGGATGGCCTCGTGGCGCGCGCCGAGCGGCCTGGCGAGAAACTCCCGCTGCCAGGCTGCGGAGCGCGCCGTGCGGCGCCAGGCCTGGTAGTCGCGGTCGTCGGTGCACAGCGTATCGCCGTGCATCAGCGCCACCGGCTGGCCCGCAAACCGGATCACGCTGGGATCGTCCAGAAACCGGGCGCCGCTGGCGGCGAAAAATCCTTCGCCGATCAGAAAATCGCGGTTGCCGTGCATGACGTGGACCGTGACCCCCGCATCGGCCAGCCGGCGGAACCCCTGCGCGACTTCGGCCGCGAGCGGGTCGCCGGTAGTGTCCTGCAGCTCGTCGTCGCCGGCCCAGTATTCGAACAGGTCGCCGAGGACGTAGAGCGCCTGCGCGCGGCTCGCCTCGCCGCGGAGGAAGCTGAAGAACTGCTGGTTGGCGTCCGGGCGCTCCCCCGAGAGATGCAGGTCGGAGATGAACAGCGCCTGGCTCACATCATTTCTTGTCGGCCACCAAGATGACGGACTCGATCACCACCATCTCGCGCGGAACGTCGGCAGGGAACGGGCCGCCCGATCCGGTGGGCGACTTGGAGATCTTCATCACCACATCCATGCCCGAGACGACCTTGCCGAACACCGCATAGCCCCAGCCGTCCTGCGCGTTGGCGGCGTTCAGGAAATCGTTGTTCTTGCCGTTGATGAAGAACTGGGACGACGCCGAATGCGGCGCGCTGGTGCGCGCCATGGCGATGGTGCCGAGGTCGTTCTTGAGGCCGTTCTTGGCCTCGTTTTGGATCGGGTCCCGGCTCTTCTTCTCGCGAAAGGTCTTGTCGTAGCCGCCGCCCTGGATCATGAAATTGTCGATTACGCGGTGGAAAATGGTGCCGTTGAAGTGGCCGTCCTTCGCGTATTGCAGGAAATTCTCGACCGTCTTCGGCGCCTTCGCCGGGTAGAGCTCCAGCCGGATGGTGCCGACATTGGTCTTCAGGTCCACTTGCGGGTCGGCGGCCAGCGCGCCGGGGGCCGCAGCGGCCGCCGAGAGCATCACCAGGGGCTTCCAGAAATCGATCAGCTTCATTCTCCACCCTCATAGAGGATCTGCCAGCGCCCGTCTTCCTTGATCCAGTACTGGCGCTTGCGCATCACGTTGGAAAGATTGCTCGAGCGGTAGTCCTGGTCGAAACTGACCACGACGAAGCTCTCGCGCGGGTACTGCAGCATTGCAAGCCGTGAAACCGCGACCTTGATCCAGCTCTTGGCGCCGTTCACCTTACGCTTGTGCTCGGACCAGGCCGCGAGGTCCTGCTCGCCGGAATTGAAGCGCGCGGCGTAGTGTGTGAGGTATTTCCCGGTGTCGCGGCTCTCCCAGTCGGCGCGCCAGGCGTCGAAGGCGCCGGCGAGGCCCTTGCGCTCGGATTCGAGCGCGGTCGCGTCGGTCCACTCGATTTCATCGGCGATGATCACCGGGGTGAGGCCGATCTGCACCGTCCTGCCGACCGCTTCCAGATCCGCGTTGGCGAGCACGATGCAGCCATCGCTCGCCCGCGGCGGGCGGCTGTAGGTATCCGACGGCGTGCCATGCAGCCAGATGCCGTGGCCGTTGCGGCCCAGGCGCTTGTCCCAGGCATTCGGATAGTTGATCGGGTAGGCGCCGGCGCCGTAGAAATCGCTGAGCTTCTGCCGCGGCAGGTTGGCGGTGACGTGGTAGACGCCGATCGGCGTCTTTTGGTCGCCTTCGCGCGTCTTCTCGATGCCATTCTTGCCCAGGGTCACGTAGTAGTCGGCGATGAACTGCGGGCGCCCGCCGACGTTCTCGAACACGTAGAGCCGCGAGCGGCGCGAGTCCACCACCAGCGCGTGCTTCTGGTCCGAATGCAGCTGCAGCATGTAGCGCGGCACCCGGTCGGCGTTCGGACGGTCGCGCAGCGCGCGCAGCCGCGACAGCGCCTCGGCGCGCAGGTCTTCCACCTTCTCGCGCGGCACGGTCTTCGGCACGTTGCCGAAGGTCTCGAGCGGGCGGCCGCGCGCGAACAGCAGGTCGCCGCGGATCAGGTGCGCAAGGCGGAAATTCGGATGCGCCGCGATCAATGCCTCGACCCGTTGCATCGCGAGATCAAGCCGGTTGACCTCGATCGCCTCAAGGACGCCCGAGAGCGCTTTCTCCGGCCCGGCGGCGAAGCCGGCGGAAGCGAAAATGAGCAGGGCGGCGGCGGCCAGCTGCGACCAGGCACGACGCAGGGTGATCAATTGCCGACCCTCTCCTGCTGGATCAGCCAGCGCCCGTCGAGCTTTGCGAGCACCAGCGTCTTGGTGGTGGTGCTCGATTTGAGCACGTCGGAGCGGTAGCCCTGGCGGAAGGTCACCCGGGCCTGGCCGTCGGCTGCGAGGCTTACCTTGGGACCCTCGACGGTGACCACGATGCTCTTGGGTGCGCTGATTCGCTGCCGGCGCGCTTTCTCCCAATCGGCGCGCGCTTCTCCGCCCGGGGTCTTGAAGTCCTTGGCGTAGAACGCGAGGTAGCCCTCGACATTCTTGGAGGACCAGGCTTTCGCCCAGGCGTTGACGGTCTCGATCACGTCGGCGCTGCCGGACTTGGCGCCGGGTTTGTCCGCGGCGGTTTTCTCAGGCGCGGGCCTGGCAGGCTCCGCGGACGGCACCGCTGCGGCGAGGACGGTCGGCTTGGCCGGCTCCTTCGGGGTCGTTACCGCGGCCACCGCCACCGGCTTGACAGGTGAGGTGCCGCCCACCAGTTCCCGCACCAGCGCGAGCTTGTTCTTGGCTCCCGGATTGGCCGAGTCGATCTGCAGCGCCTTGTCGTAGGCCTGGCTCGCGAGCTTGGCGTAGACGTCGCCCAGGTTCTCGTAGGCGGTGGCGTAGCTCGGATGCGTGCGGATCGACTGCTCAAGCGCGCCGCGCGCCTTGTCGTACTGGCCCTGCGAGGCGTAGATGACCGCGAGGTTGTTGTAGGGCTCGGGAAGGTCGGGATAGTCCTTCGTCAGCCCGAGGAAAATCTCGGTCGCTTCCTTGGTGTTGCCCTGCTCGGCGAAAATCAGTCCCTTGAGAAAGCGCGCCTGCGCATCCTTGGGCTTGGCGGCGAGCACCTTGTTCACGCGCTCGAGCGCCTGCTGATGCTGGCCGGATTTCAGCAGCTTGCTCGCGTCCTGCACCTCATCGGCGAGCGCCGGCGCGGCGGCGAGCAGCAGCGCGACAAGCAGTGCGGCCGGCGCGTGGGGCGGGGCGGGGTAAGTGATCATTGTGTTATAGTTTTCAAGGCCCTACGGAATTTTGTTCATTCTAGACTAAGCCCTGCCGCTTAACAACTCGGTTCGGCGCAGGACAGGGACCCCGCATGCTCCGCATCTACAACTCGCTCGCCAGGGACAAGCAGGACTTCGTGCCGATCCGCCCGGGCGAGGTACGCATGTACGTCTGCGGCATGACGGTCTACGACTATTGCCATCTCGGCCACGCGCGCGTGATGGTGGTGTTCGACCTGGTGCAGCGCTGGCTGCGCGCAAGCGGCTATCGCGTTACCTATGTGCGCAATATCACCGACATTGACGACAAGATCATCAAGCGCGCGCTCGAGAACCGGGAAACCATCGCGGACCTGACCGGGCGCTTCATCCGCGAGATGGACCAGGACGCCGACGCACTGGGCGTCGAGCGGCCCGACCACGAGCCGCGGGCGACGGATTTCGTGGCGCAGATGGTGGAGATGATTGCGCTGCTGGAGAAAAACGGCCTTGCCTACCAGGCCGCCGGCGGCGACGTCAATTTCGCGGTGCGCAAGTTTCCGGGCTACGGCAAACTCTCCGGGAAATCGCTCGACGACCTGCGCGCCGGGGAGCGCGTGGAGGTCGACGCCGCCAAGCAGGACCCGCTCGATTTCGTCCTCTGGAAGCATTCCAAGCCGGAAGAACCGAAATGGCCCTCGCCGTGGGGCGAGGGGCGCCCCGGCTGGCACATCGAATGCTCGGCGATGGGCTGCACGCTGCTCGGCAGGCAGTTCGACATCCACGGCGGCGGCCAGGACCTGCAGTTTCCGCACCACGAGAACGAGATCGCGCAGTCCGAGGGCGCGTACCGGACCCCGTTCGTGAACTACTGGATGCACAACGGCTTCGTGCGGATCGACAACACCAAGATGTCGAAATCGCTCGGCAACTTCTTCACCGTGCGCGAGATCCTCAAGGTGTTCGACGCGGAGGTGGTGCGTTTCTTCATCCTGCGGGCCCACTATCGCAGCCCGCTGAACTATTCCGACGCGCACATGGAAGATGCGAAGGCTGCTTTGACGCGCCTTTACACGGCGCTTAGAAACTGTCCCTTCGAAGAATACAAAATAGACTGGTCCGATTCGCATGCCAAGCGTTTCAAGGATGCGATGGACGACGATTTCAACACTTCCGAGGCAGTCGCCGAATTGCAAAGGTTGGCGAATCTGGCGTTCGCCGGCGATGTAAGAGCCGCGGTCCAGCTCAAGACATTGGGCGGAATTCTCGGCATCCTGCAGCGCGACCCGCAGGCCTTCCTGCAGGCCGGTACCGGCAGCGGGCCTTCGGACCGCGAAATCCAGGAAAAAATCGAAGCTCGCCTGGCAGCTCGGAAGAGTAAGAACTACGCCGACGCCGACCGCATCCGCAAGGAACTCGAGGCCGCGGGCGTAATCCTCGAGGACGGCCCCGCGGGCACGACTTGGCGCCGGGCGTAAGGCCCCCTCAACCCGCGGGATCGGCTAGCGCCAGTCCCGGCACAGCGGCGAAATGGCTGTCGAAACTGAACAGCGGCAGGCGATGCTGGCGCGCCAGCGCGGCAATCCACAAGTCGTTGGTGGGAATCGGTGTGCCGTTCTTGCGCAAGGCGGCGAACACGTCCGCGTAATGATGCGCCGTTTTTTCGTCGGGTTCCAGCAAGTGCACCCGCGGCGAGGCCATGAAATGCCGCAGTTCGTCGCGGTTCTTCTGCGCGCGCGTGCCGGCGGCAAATCCGGCGAGCAATTCCCCCAGCACGATCAGGGGCAGGTGGATCTCGTGCGCGGCGCGCAACGTTTCCACCGCCTTGGGAACGCCGCGTAAGAAGCCACTGTACACATTGGTGTCGATGGCGAGCGTGCTCACTTCCGGGCCTTGCGCGCCACGGGCTTGACGCGGTAGGCGGCCTTCGGCTCGGCGGTCCAAAGGCCTGGGTCGATTTCGGCAAACGGCGCGACGGCGGCGGCAAAAGCTGCGCCCTCTGCCGTCGACCAGGCGCCTGCCAGTCGGTCCAGATCGTCGAATGTCTGGCCGGCGTCCGTGTATTGCTGGCGCAAGGTCTCGACGATCAGCCGATTGACGCTGATCCCGCGGCGCCGCGCGTTCGATTTGAGCCGCGACAGGGTCGGTTGATCCAATCCCCGAAGGCTGAGGTTCGCCATGGCATGTCCCTACTGATAGCAATACAGGAAATGCTATCACATAGGCTTCCAGATCCCGGTTAACCCTCGAAGAACTCCTTGACCTTGTCGAACCAGCCCTTGGCGCGCGGGTTGTGGCGCGCCGTGTCCTTCTGGCTGATCGCTTCGAACTCCTCCAGCAGTTCGCGCTGGCGCGAGGTGAGCTTGACCGGGGTTTCGACCACTACGTGGCAGAACAGGTCGCCGGGCGTATGGCTGCGCACGCCCTTGATGCCCTTGCCGCGCAGCCGGAAGGTCTTGCCGCTCTGGGTTTCGTTCGGCACCTTGATGCGCGCACTGCCGTCCAGCGTCGGGATCTCGATTTCACCGCCAAGCGCCGCGGTCGCGAACGACACCGGCATCTCGCAATGCAGGTCATCGTGGTCGCGCTGGAACACCGCGTGCGGTTTGAGGTGCACCTGAACGTAGAGGTCTCCCGGCGGGCCGCCGTTGACGCCGGCTTCGCCTTCGCCTGACAGCCGCACGCGGTCGCCTTCGTCGACCCCGGCCGGAATTTTCACCGAGAGCGTTTTCTGGTGCTTGATGCGTCCGGCGCCGCTGCAGGCGGGGCAGGGATGCGCGACCATCTTGCCGCTGCCATGGCAGCGCGGGCAGGTCTGCGCGATCGAAAACGGGCCCTGCGAGACGCGCACCTGGCCCGCGCCGCGGCAGGTGGTGCAGGTCTGCGGCTGGGTGCCCGGCTTGGCGCCCGAACCGTGGCAGCTCGCGCACGCCGCAAGCGTCGGGATGCGGATCTTGGTCTCGAAGCCGTGCGCCGCCTGCTCGAGCGCAATTTCGAGGTTGTAGCGCAGGTCGGCGCCCCGGAAGACATTGGAGCGGCCGCCGCGCGCGCCGCCGAATATCTCGCCGAAAATGTCGCTGAACATGTCGCCGAAGCCGGCGCCCGCCCCGGCGCCTGCAGCCGCCGAGGGGTCGACGCCGGCGTGGCCGTACTGGTCGTAAGCCGGACGCTTTTGCGCGTCGGTCAGGACTTCGTAGGCCTCCTTCGCTTCCTTGAAGTGCTCCTCGGCCTTCGGGTTATCCGGATTGCGGTCCGGATGCCACTTCATGGCGAGTTTCCGGTACGCCTTCTTGATGTCTTCCTCGGAGGCGTCCCGGTTAACCCCTAGCACTTCATAGTAATCGCGCTTTGCCACGCGAAGTCTTTCTCCGACTTAGCCGGTTTTCTTGTCTTTGACTTCCGTGTATTCCGCGTCGACCACGTTGCCGTCGTCCTTCTTCGGCTCGGCAGAGGCTGGGGCTTCGCCGCCCGCCGCCTGCTGCTGCTTTGCCTGCGCCTCGGCATACACCTTCTCGCCGAGCTTCTGCGAGGCCTGCGCCAGCGCCTGCGCCTTGGCGTCGATCTGCGCCTTGTCGTCGGACTTGAGCGCGCCCTCGGCGTCCTTCACCGCCGCTTCGATCTTGTCTTTCTCGCCCGCCTCGAGCTTGTCGCCGTGCTCGGTGAGCGATTTCCTGATCGAATGAACCAGCGCCTCGCACTGGTTGCGCGCGTTCACCAGCTCGAGCGCCTTGCGGTCTTCCTCGGCGTGCGCCTCGGCGTCCGACACCATGCGCTTGATCTCCTCCTCCGAGAGGCCGGAGCCCGCCTGGATCTTGATTTTCGCCTCCTTGCCGGTCGCCTTGTCCTTGGCGGTGACGTGCAGGATGCCGTTGGCGTCGATGTCGAACATGACTTCGATCTGCGGCATGCCGCGCGGCGAGGGCGGAATGTCGGTGAGGTTGAACTGGCCGAGCGACTTGTTGCCCGAGGCGATGTCGCGCTCGCCCTGCAGCACGTGGATGGTCACCGCGGTCTGGTTGTCTTCCGCGGTCGAGAACACCTGCTGCGCCTTGGTCGGGATGGTGGTGTTCTTCTGGATCAGCTTGGTCATCACGCCGCCCAGGGTTTCGATTCCCAGGGAAAGCGGCGTCACGTCCAGCAGCAGCACGTCCTTGACGTCGCCCTTGAGCACGCCGGCCTGGATCGCCGCGCCGACGGCAACCGCCTCATCGGGATTGACGTCCTTCCTCGGCTCCTTGCCGAAGAACTCGCGCACCTTGTCCACGACCTTGGGCATGCGCGTCATGCCGCCCACCAGGATCACGTCCTGGATGTCGGTCACCTTGACGCCCGCGTCCTTGATCGCGACGCGGCAGGGCTCGATGGTCCTTGCGATCAGTTCATCCACCAGCGACTCGAACTTGGCGCGCGTGATCTTCATCGCCAGGTGCTGCGGGGCGCCGTTCGACATCGCGATGTAGGGCTCGTTGATCTCGGTCTGCTGGCTCGAGGACAGTTCGATCTTGGCGCGCTCGGCTGCGGACTTGACCCGCTGCAGCGCGATCGCATCCTTGGCGAGGTCGACGCCGCTCTTGGCCTTGAATTCCTCGACGATGTGGTCGATCAGGCGCTGGTCGAAGTCCTCGCCGCCGAGGAAGGTGTCGCCGTTGGTGGACAGCACCTCGAACTGGTGCTCGCCCTCGACCGCGGCGATGTCGATGATGGAAATGTCGAAGGTGCCGCCGCCGAGGTCGTAGACGGCGATTTTGCGGTCCTTGCCTTCCTTCTTGTCCATGCCGAAGGCGAGCGCGGCCGCAGTCGGCTCGTTGATGATCCGCTTGACTTCCAGCCCCGCGATGCGGCCCGCGTCCTTGGTCGCCTGGCGCTGCGAATCGTTGAAGTAGGCGGGAACCGTGATCACGGCCTCGGTCACTTCCTCGCCGAGATAGTCCTCCGCCGTCTTCTTCATCTTGCGCAGGACTTCGGCCGAGACCTGCTGCGACGCGATCTTCTTGCCGCGCACCTCGACCCAGGCGTCGCCGTTGTCGGCCTTGACGATCCTGTAGGGCATCAGCGCGATGTCCTTCTGGACTTCCTTCTCCTCGAACTTGCGTCCGATCAGCCGTTTCACGGCGAACAGGGTGTTCTTGGCGTTGGTGACCGCCTGGCGCTTGGCCGGGGCGCCGACCAGGATGTCGCTCTCTTCCGTGTAGGCGACGATGGAGGGCGTGGTGCGCGCGCCTTCGGAGTTTTCGATCACCTTGGGCTTGCCGCCCTCCATGATCGCGACGCAGGAATTGGTGGTACCGAGGTCGATGCCGATGATCTTGCCCATGTCAGGTCCTCAATTCGAATTCAAGTTAGCGTCAGAGATGGGGTCTCCGCCCTTGTTTTCAAGGGCTTTTGCGACCGTTACGAGGGTCGGGCGGATGATCCTGTCGTGCAGGCTGTAGCCCTTCTGCATCACGGATACGATCGAATTTGGCTCCGCGTTTTCCGATTCCACCGCAGCCATCGCCTGGTGCCGGTGCGGATCGAAGCGCTCGCCCGCCACCGGAATGATCTCGGCCAGGTTCGCTTTCTGAAATGCCGCTTTCAGCTGCCGGAGGGTGAGCTCCACGCCGTCGCGCAGCGCCTGCGGCGAACCTGCGGCGGCGCCGAGGGCGGCTTCCAGGCTGTCCATGACCGGGAGCAGGCTCTCGGCAAAGCGCTCGATGGCGAATTTGTGGGCCGCGGCGACATCGGCCTGGGCGCGTTTGCGGACATTTTCGGCCTCCGCCAGCGCCCGCATCCACGCGTCGCGCTGCTCGTCGATGCGCGCCTGCGCCTCGGCGAGCAGCTTGTCGAGCGTCTTGTCCTCGGCCGAGGCCGGGACGGTATCGTGTTGCGGGGCGGGGGTATCGGACATGCAGCTACTCGGAAATGGGGGCTGGCCAGGGGACTTCAAGGAGCTGTTTCGACTATTTTCGCGAGCGCCTCGATCCACTCGGGCGCCTCATTGAGGCAGGGCAGGGCGTGGAATTCGCTGCCGCCCGCGTCCAGAAAGGCCGCCCTGCCTTCAATCGCGATTTCTTCCAGCGTTTCAAGGCAGTCCGAGACGAATCCGGGGCAAGCCACGTCCACCCGCCGGATCCCGGCCTGCGCCAGGCGCCGCAGGCTCGGCTCGGTATAGGGCTGTAGCCACTCGGCGGCGCCGAAGCGCGACTGAAAAGTCAGCATCCAGTCCTTTTCTTCCAGTTGCAGCGCAGCGGCGAGCAGTTTCGCCGTCGCGGCGCACTGCGCCTGATAGGGATCGCCCTGCTCCACGGCGCGCTTGGGCAGCCCGTGGAAGCTCATCACGAGCTTGTCACCGCGGCCGCGCGCATCCCAGTGCCGCCGCACGCCCGCCGCGAGCGCGGCGATATAGGCCGGATGATCGTGAAAGCTTTCGACCATTGTGGCATCGGGCCCAACGACATCGCGGATGCTCTCCGTCGTGCTGCGGGAATACTGCGGATAGAGGGGAATAACGACAACTCTATTGCACTTTGAAAGGATTCTTAGTCGCTCTGCAATCGTGGGGCTGCCATAACGCATGGCAAATTCAATTTGAAAGTCCGGAAGCACGGAACGAAGCAGCTGCGTTTGGCGCATCGTATGGACTGCAAGCGGGGAGCCTTCGGGCATCCACACCGATGCATACTTCTTCGCGCTTTTCGCGGGCCGGGTGCGCAGAACGATCCCGTGCAGGATCGGCAGCCAGATCAGGCGCGGAAGCTGCACCACGCGCGGGTCCGACAGGAATTCGGCGAGATAGCGCCGCACCGCGGCGGGCGTGGGCGCCGCCGGCGTTCCGAGATTGACGAGAAGGATGCCGTTCAGGATTGCGACAGCGCGCTCGACAGCAGCTTGGCGGTGACGTCCACGATCGGCACCACGCGGTCGTAGGCCATGCGCGTCGGCCCGATCACGCCGACGGTGCCGACTACTTCGCCGCCCACCTTGTAGGGCGAGGTCACGACGCTCACCTCGTCGGGCGCGCTGACGCCGGACTCGCCGCCGATGAAGATCTGCACGCCTTCGCCGCGCAGCGACAGGTCGAGGATCTGCACCAGCGAGGTCTTGTGCTCGAACAGCTCGAACAGCTGGCGCATCCGGCCCATGTCCTGCGCCAGGTCGTGCACCGCGAGCAGGTTGCGCTCGCCCGAGATCACGTACTGCTCGCTGCCTTCGGCGACCGCCCGGTTGCTCGCCTCGAGCGCGGCGCTCATGAGGGACATCAGGTCCTGGCGGATTTCCCGCAGTTCCTCGTGCACGCGCTGCCGGATGTCCTCGAAGCTGTGGCCGGAATAATTCTGGTTGATGTAGTTCGCGGCCGAAACCAGTTCCGCGGGGCTGTAGTCGCGCTCGGTGAACAGGATCCGGTTCTGTACATCGCCATCCGGCGTGACCACGATCAGCAGGATGCGCTTCTCCGACAGCCTGAGGAATTCGATCTGGCGGAAGGTCAGGGCGCGGCGGCGCGGCGTCATCACGATGCCGGCGAAATTCGTGAGCTGAGACAGCAGCTGCGACGCGGCCTGGATCACGCGCTGCGGGTTGTCGGGGTGGAGCTGGTCCTCGAGCTGGTGCAGCTCGCCCGATTCGAGCTGCTTCACGACCAGCAGCGAGTCGACGAAGAAACGGTAGCCGAGCGGCGTCGGCACGCGGCCGGCCGAGGTATGGGGGCTTGCGATGAGCCCCATCTCCTCCAGGTCGGACATGACGTTGCGGATGGTGGCCGGGGAGAGGTCCAGCCCGGCGTAGCGCGACAGCGTGCGCGAGCCGACCGGCTGGCCCTCGGTGATATAGCGCTCGATCAGCGTTTTCAGCAGGATCTGGGAGCGCTTGTCGAGCATGCCGGGATTCTACACATGCCGGTCCGGGCCGAGCCCGGGTAGCGGTTAGAATTCGACGATGCAGCCCGCGTTTCGCCGCGTCGCTCTGGTCGGCAAGCAAACCCCGGAAATCGCCCAGTCGCTGCGCGCGCTGCGCGATTTCCTGCGCCAGCGCGGCTGCGAGGTGGTGCTGGAGCGGGAGACCGCGGCAGGCGTCGGCGAGGCCGGGACGCTGACGGCCGGCTTCGAGGAGATCGGCCGCGACGCCGATCTCGCGATCGTGGTGGGCGGCGACGGCACCATGCTGGCTGCGGCGCGCAACCTGGCGCACCACAAGGTGCCGCTCGCCGGCATCAACCTGGGGCGTCTCGGATTCATGACCGACATCGCGCTGCGGGACATGAGCCAGTCGGTGGGCGCGATCCTGGAGGGCCGGCATACCATCGAGGAACGCGCGTTGATCGAGGCCGAGATCCTGCGCGGCGGCAAACAGCTGTTGTGCACCGTGGCCCTGAACGAGGCGGTGGTGACCAAGGGATCGCAGGCGCGCCTGATCGAGTTCAAGCTGACGATCGACGGCCAGTACGTCTACCGGCTGCGCGCCGATGGCGTGATCGTCGCCACGCCGACCGGCTCAACCGCCTATGCGCTGTCCGCGCAGGGTCCGATACTTCAGCCCACGGTGCGGGCCTTCGCGCTGGTGCCGCTCAACCCGCACGTGCTCTCGGCGCGCCCGGTGAGCGTGAGCGATTCGAGTGTGATCGAGATCGAGCTGGTGCACGCCGTCGACGCGCGCGCCCATTTCGACGGCTTCGCCCTTACCGACCTGCACGACGGCGACCGCCTGGTGCTGAAGCGCTCGGCGGATTCAATCCGCTTCGTGCATCCGCCCGGCTACAGCTACTTCACGATGCTGCGCGAGAAGCTGCGCTGGAGCAATGCGGTGGGGAACCGGAACGAGGACTGAGCACGGCGCCGCCGGTGCAGGGCGCCTTCAGTTCGCCGTGATGCCCGCTTTCTTGATGAGCTGCGCGTTTTCCTCCAGCTCGCGCCGGATCATGGCGTCGAACTCGGCGAGCGTCAGGCTGAGCGGGTCGGCACCGAGCTTGCGGATACGGTCGTTGATCTCCGGCGACTGCACCAGCGCGTTGATCTCCTTGTGCAGGCGCTCGACGATCTCGCGCGGCGTCCTGGCGGACATCAGCGCGCCGACCCAGAAGTTGTAGTCCGAGTTCGGATAACCTGCCTCGACCGTGGTCGGCAGGTCGGGCATCAGCGAGGAGCGCTTGGGCGAACTCACCACGAGCGCGCCGACCTTGCCCGCGTCGCGCAGCTTCTGCGCCTGGAAGATGAGCGCGAAATAGCAATCGGCGCGCCCCGAGAGCACCTCGGTGAGCGCCTCGCCAGGGCCCTTGGTATGCACGTTCACGGCCTCGAAACCGGCGGCGAAGCGGAAGCGCTCGAACGCCATGTGGGTGGCGCTGCCGACGCCGGCGTCGGCGCAGACGAGTTTGCCGGGCTGCGCCTTCGCTGCGCCGACGAACTCGGCTACGGTCTTGTACTTCCCGGGCGGCGTGACCAGCACCGTCGGAATGGTCGCCACCGTCGCGACCGGCACCAGCTCCTTCGGATCGAGCCCGGGATTGAGCAGCGTCGAGACCGTGAATGCCGAGGCGTACATCATGATGGTGTGGCCGTCGGGGTCAGCCTGCTGCGCGACATAGCGCGCGCCCACCAGGCCGCCGGCGCCGAGGCGGTTCTCGACGATCACCGGCTGTCCGAGGATCGGCGAGAGCTTTTCGGCGAGGATGCGCGCCATCGTGTCGGAGGCGGCACCCGGCGTCACGCCGGAAACGAAGCGCACGGTCTTGGTCGGATAGCCCTGCGCGGCGGCCGCCGCGGAAAACAGGACCAGCAGCATACCGATGAGTCTGTTCACGGCATCCTCCTCTATAGTGTTGGCAATCCGAACTGCCCGGCCAGCCAGTCAGCGCTGCGGCTGCGATAACGGTAGGGACGGTTGTTGGCATTATGCCCGCCATCCTCCACAACCAGCAATTCGACCGGGCCCGACACGCTGCGCGCGAGTTCCTCGGCATGCGAGGCCGGCACCAGCCGGTCCTGGCGCCCCGCAACGATGAAGATTGGGCAGGTGATGTTTTTCGCCGCACCACGCAGAGTCAATGTTGCGGCGCACTTTTTGGCTGCTTCCTGATTTATTGAATGGCTGCGCGCCCTGAAAGTCTCGCGCGTGAGTTCTGGCAATTCATCCCAGATCTCCGCCCAGTCGAACGGGCCGGAGAGCGCGATGCAAGCCTTGAAGCGCTGCTCGTAGGCCGCGGCACGCGGGGCGTAATAGCCGCCCAGGCTCACGCCCCAGATGGCAATGCGTCCCGCGTCCAGATCCGGGCGAGTCTCGATCCAGTCCACCACCGCGCTTGCCGCGCGTTCGTAGTCGCCGCAAATCGGAATCTCGTACTCGGCCTCGCCCTGCCCCGGGCCGTCGATCGCGAGGGTCGCGATGCCGCGGGCGAGAAACGGCTCTTCGTAGGCGTGCAGCTCCTCTTTCGTGGAGTCAAGGCCGGGGGCCATGATCAACACCGGCCCCGATCCCCGCAGTACGCCATAGAGCGTGCGTCCCGCGAAGGGAATTTCGACCCGCTCGCCCGGAGGCCGGATCAGCGGCAACGCGTCGCGGTAGCACTGCACCGCCTTCGCGTGCGCAGCGCGCATCTGCGCCGGGTCGATGACGAAGACGAACTTGCCGAAGTGGTAATAGATCGCGGCGCGGACCAGGTGCTCTCCGGCGGTGAGCCGATGCCCCTCCCGCAGCGATTCGCGTCCGAGCGATTCGTGGATCGACGCGCGAGCGCACCAGGCGGCGCACCAGTCCTCCCAGCGCTCGAGCGAAGCCGTGACCTCCTCGAAATCGGCGAGCAGCACGCCGTTCGAGACGAACCGCGGCGCCCAGTGCGAGATCGCGCTCGCAACACGCGCATCGACCGCTTTGCCTTTAGCCGGTGACAATGGCCCCGTCCACAATGTCAGCCCGCGCGGTCCAGGTACGAAAGATCCATATATCGTTCCGGTTCGCCTTGCGGCGGGGCAAGGCCGTCTGCCTGCCACACCACGTCGATGACCTCGCGCAGGCCCGCCGGCGTGATCTGCGGCGGCGGGCGGTTCAGAAACTCCGCGACCGCCTCCTCGGCAGCCGCACGATCTGTCTTCAGTCGCGCGCAGGCGATGTCGGCAGCCGCGCCCGCGTTCGCGGGCGCGGCAAGCCAGCGGCACGCGTCTCGATAGGCGCGAATGAACGCGGCCAGCGTCGCGTGCTGTTCGCGTGCCCATGCGCGCCGCGCCGCGCCGATCGGGCCGGGATAGGTGGGAAACGCTTGCCGTGTGGAGGCCAGGCGTACGTAGCCCTTTGCCAGCAGCTGGCGATCGAACGGCGGATTGAGCAGGCTCGCCGCTGCCCGGCATTGCGCGAGCGCCTCCGCGCGTTCCTTGACACCGCCAATTTCGAGTAGCGGGCAATCGGCGCTGGACAGCCCCTGCGCAGCAAGCAGGCGTCGCAGCAGCAGCGCGTAACCGCTGCGCGCGCCGTCCACCGCAATGGAGTGTCCCCTGAGGGCGGCAATTTGCGTGAATTCCTGCCGCGCCACCAGGCTCACATCCGGTGCCTCCGCCTGTGCCATGAAGATGAACAGATCGCTGCCCCGTTCCACGGCGCGCACCACGTGGTCGGGCAACTGAAAACCCACATCGAAACTGCCGGCCTGCAAGGCATCGAGCTGCTTGACGGACGAGCCGGTCACCGTCAGGGACACCTCGAGGCCGTGCGCCGCGAACAACCCGCGTCCCTGCGCGACGTACAGCGGCCACGTCATGAAGCCTTCGGAGATCAGCGCCGCTCTGATAGTCACGCCCATGGATGAAGAAGAAGATAAGCGAGCCGGGAGGCGCTGGCAAGAAGACCTCCATTAGAATCGGAGTGTGAAGGTGGATCCGGCGGATTCTCGCGAGGCGCTTCCGGCGAAGCTGATCGCGGCTGTTTTCATTCCGTTCGCGAGCGGCTTCTTCCTTTCCATTCTGCTGCGATACGTCAACGCGGTCATCGCGCGCGACCTCGCGGCCGATTTCGCGCTGTCGCCCTCGGACCTGGGCCTGCTCACCAGCGTGTACTTTCTCGTCTTCGCGGTGTTCCAGATTCCGCTCGGCGTGCTGCTCGACCGTTTTGGTCCGCGGCGCGTGCTCGCCGCGCTGCTGGTCTTCGCCGCCGCGGGCGGGCTCGTCTTCGGCCTCGCGCAGGGCGTGGCCACGCTCGCGCTCGGGCGGGCGCTGCTCGGGCTCGGGGTATCGGGCTGCCTGATGGGAGCGATCAAGGCCTTCACGCTCTGGTTCCCGCTCTCGCGCCTGGCGACGCTGAACGGATGGATCCTCGCCGTCGGCGCGCTGGGGGCGATGGCGGCCACCGCGCCGGTGGAGGCGCTCGCAGGCGCCGCCGGCTGGCGCGTCGTGTTCTACGTGCTGGCCGCGGGTTGCGCCGCCGTCGCGGCGCTGATCTTCTTCGTCGTTCCGGAGCGTCCGATGCCCGGTGCCGGCGAGTCCTGGTCGCGCCAGTTCTCCGAGATCGGCGTGATCCTGTCGAGCCTGTTCTTCTGGCGCGTGGCGCTGCCGCTGATCGTGGTGCACGGCGCCTACCAGGCGCTGCAGGGGCTCTGGCTGGCGCCCTGGCTCGCCGA
>Ga0154760_1135_pt1 | contig 15970 bp, 17 predicted proteins | sample Rifle2008BG16ft_FD_105768 | JGI IMG/M metagenome (GOLD analysis project Ga0154760, IMG submission 105768) | Betaproteobacteria bacterium RBG_16_66_20
ACGAAGTGCTGGCGCGACTGCTCGCCGTCGGTGACGATGTCGATCCCCGCGTCCTCCTGCTCCTTCAGCCACAGCAGCGTCGCGTCGCGCTTCGTTTTCTCGAGCTCCGCGCCTTCCGCCCGCCACGCCGGCCACAGCTTGTTGGTCTCCGCGAGCCAGCCCGGCTTGGGCAGGCTGCCCGCAATCGTAGTTTCGAACATCTCTCCCCCAGTCTTGCGAATTCCGCATTGCGCGACTTTTGCTTCGCTGTGCCATGATAGACGGAATCAATTCTGACTATTGATGGTTAGCCAGACAAGCCGGAGACGAATGCCATGAGACACGCAGGCTTCTGGCGCAGAGCCGCAGCATATGCGATAGATGTCTTTCCTGTCGTGTTGCTTACCGGATCGGCGTTCTACTTGTTTCTTGGCTTCAATGAGACGTGGGCGGCCTACCGCGCGGAACCCGGGAACCTGGAAGCACGTGCCAAGTTCCTCATGGAACGGAACTGGATCCGGGATTCATCGTTCCTTGTGTGGCTTGTCTATTCCGCGCTCATGGAAGCGTCTGCGCTTCAGGGTACGCTTGGAAAGGCGGCCATGCGCCTGCGAGTAGTGGGACCAGGTGGTGGACGACTGACGCTCGCAAGGTCAATTGGGCGCAATCTTGCGAAGCTACTCTCGTACCTGCCGGTCGGGTTGGGTTTTCTTTGGGTGGCGTTCTCGAAAGAAAAAAACGCATGGCATGACAAACTCGCGAAGACCTCGGTGGTTCGCTACGAGTCGGAAGACGGAGGGCGCAAGTACCCCTAATGATTAGAAAATTGCAGTCGGGTGGATACAGGCTGTACTCGCGGAAGATAAATCCCGAGACGGGCAGGCGCCGCAATCTGGGGACGTTCGCGACTCGCGCGGCGGCGCAGAAGCACGAGCGCGCGGTACAGTACTTCAAGCGTCTGGGTTAGGTCCCGGATAGACCGTAATGGTTGAGCCAGGAAGATACGTTCCGATGGAACATCCCTATGCCGAACTGATCGGCTTTCACTTCGAGGAGCAGCGTCCGGGGTACAGCCGATGCGTCCTGGAAGTCGGGGACAAGCATCGCAATCCGCATGGCGTCACTCATGGCGCCGTCCTTTACGCCCTCGCCGATACGGGAATGGGCGCGGCGCTGTACCCGACGCTGGAGCCGGGGCAGATGTGCGCGACGATCCAGATAACCATGAACTACTTCAAGCCGGTGGTTTCGGGCGTCGTCACGTGCACCACGGAGGTTGTAAATCGCGGAAAGACCGTGGCCCATCTCGAATCGAGGCTTTTTGCCGGCGAATTGCTGGTGGCCACTGCGAACGGCAACTATTCGATTTTCACGCCGCGCGGCAGTGCAAGCTGATCCCCGCATCGCCCGGGAGGGCGATCCATCAGCGAACACTGAGTGTCTGGCGCTTCCGCCGGAAAAGCGCTAGGACGCCCGGATTGCTGGCGCTCAAGCTGCTGCTGGTCCCGGCATTCCTTGCCGTCATATCGTTCGCCGCGAAGCGCTGGGGTCCGAACGTCGCCGGCTGGCTGGCGGGATTTCCGTCGGTGACCGGGCCGATCCTGCTGTTCCTCGCGCTGGAGCGCGGGGCCGGGTTTACCACGCAGGCGGCGGTTGGCGCGCTTGCTGCGGTGTTCGCCGCAGTCGCGTTCGGCGTCGCGTACGCGTGGTGCTGCACGCGGCTCAACTGGTTCTGGTCCTGGGTTTGCGCGATTGCTGTGTGGGCCGCCACCGGGCTGTTGCCTGCGCTGGTTCCAATGCCCGCGATTGCGGCGCTGATGGTCGCCTTGCTCACGCTTTTCATTGCGCCGCGCGTATTTCCGCGCGCCCACGCGCAGTGGGGCAGCCACGCGCTTCCGCCGACCGAGTTGCTGCTGCGCATGGCGGCGGGTGCGGCGATGGTGCTGCTCGTGACCGCGGCGGCGGAGGCGGTCGGCGCTGCCTGGACGGGCCTGATCGCGGTGTTCCCGGTCATGCTCAGCGTGCTGGCGGTTTTTTCGCACCGGGCGAACGGCCCGGGATTCGCCGTCGCGCTGCTGCGGTCCTCGGTCGGCGGCTTCTATGCCTTCGTCGCGTACTGCCTGAGCGTCGCGCTGCTGCTCGAGGACTGGGGCATCGCCGTCACGTTCATCGTCGCGGTAACTGCCGCGGTGCTGGTGCAAGGGACGGCAAAAGCAATCATGATGCGGTCTGCCTGACATGAAGAAGACAAAAGCCGGGAAAGCGCCCCGCAAGCTGGTCTGCCTGGAGACCTACTGGTCGGACCGGCAGGTGCAGGCGTTCCGCGAGCGCTCGGTGCGGCCGTTCTTCGAGGGCCTCGCGGCGCAGCTCGAACCGCCGCTCGCCATCGCGCACCGCTTCATGGATTCACCTGCGCAGCTCGCGGCCTACACGCGCCGCAGGGAGGGGCTGCTGTGGCGCGATCCCGAAACATTCGACACGCCGGTGTACTACCTGTCGTTCCACGGCTCGCCGGGCAGGATCCATACCGCGCTCGCCAGGATCGGGCCGGCGGCGCTGTGCCGCGCGTTCGCCGGTTGGGGCAAGGGCTACGACAACCTGGTGTATTTCGGCGCCTGCAGCGTTTTCAAGGGAAAGCGCGGCGCACGTTTTGCCAGAGAGTTCCTGAAAAGTTCGGGCTGCCGCGCGGTCGTGGGATATATCACCGACGTCAACTGGATGGACAGCATGCTGACTGACCTCCTGTTCCTGCGCCGCTTCTATGCCGACCCCCGGCCTTGGACCAATCTGCGCGCGATCCACGAATCGGTGCTGGCGGACTTCGCTCCGGCGCGGACGCTGGGGCACGTGTTGCATCTAAAATGAAGCGCGTCACCATGGAGCCGGGATCATGATTGTCGACACCTTTGCGCGCGACAACCTGCCGCCGAAGGAGCAGTGGCCGGAGTTCCGCTTCGACCTGCCCGAGCTGCAGTACCCGGCGCGCATGAACTGCGCCACGGTGCTGCTGGACGACCCGGTGCGCGCGGGCCACGGCGCGCGGATCGCGATCCGCGCGCCTGACGGCGAATGCAGCTACGCGCAGCTCCTCGCGCAAGCCAACCGCATCGCCAACGTGCTGGTGCGCGACATGGGCTTGAAGCCCGGCAACCGGGTGCTGCTGCGCGGCCCCAACAACCCGATGATGGCCGCCTGCTGGTTCGCGGTGTTCAAGGCGGGCGGCATCTGCGTAGGCACCATGCCGCTGCTGCGCGCCAAGGAGCTGATCGAGATCGTCACCAAGGCCGAGATCTCGCACGCGCTCTGCGACCAGCGGCTGGAAGCGGAATTGAATCTTGCATTGCCGAATTGTCCTTCCTTGAAAAAGACTTGTTTCTGGTACTCGGATGCAAAGGATTCGCTTGATGCGTTGAGCAAGAAGCAATCCACGGCCTTCAAGAACATCGATACCTCGGCCGAAGACGTCGCGCTGATCGCCTTCACCTCCGGCACCACCGGCAAGCCCAAGGGCACGATGCACTTCCACCGCGACGTGATCGCGATGTGCGACTGCTTTCCGCGCTCCTGCCTGAAGCCTACCCAGGACGACATCTTCATCGGCACGCCGCCGCTCGCGTTTACCTTCGGCCTGGGCGGCCTGCTGTGCTTCCCGCTGCGCTTCGGCGCCAGCAGCGCGCTGGTGGAGCGGCTGCCGCCCGAGACGCTGCTGGAATCGATCCGCAAGTTCAGGGCGACGATCCTGTTCACCGCGCCGACCATGTACCGCGCGCTCGCCGCCCTGTGGAAGGACTACGACCTGTCGTCGCTCAGGAAATGCGTCTCGGCGGGCGAGGCGCTGCCGGATGCGACGCGCCAGCTGTTCAAGCAGGCGAGCGGCATCGAGATCATCGACGGCATCGGTTCCACCGAAATGATCCACATCTTCATCTCGCACGCCCCGGCGCACGTCAAGCGCGGCGCCACCGGCCACGCGATCCCGGGCTACACCGCGGCGGTGCTGGACGACAACGGCGAGCGCTGCGCGCCCGGCCAGATCGGGCGCCTCGCGGTGAAGGGGCCGACCGGCTGCAGGTACCTCGCCGACGAGCGGCAGAAAAGCTACGTGCAGAACGGCTGGAACCTGACGGGGGATGCCTACGTGATGGACATGGACGGCTACTTCATCTACCAGGCGCGCACCGACGACATGATCATCTCGGCCGGCTACAACATCGCCGGGCCCGAGGTCGAAGGCGCGCTGCTGTCGCACCCGGCGGTCGCGGAATGCGGCGTGGTCGGCGTGCCTGACGAGGAGCGCGGCATGATCGTCAAGGCGTACGTGGTGCTCAGGGCGGGCGTGGAGGAGAAAGAGGAACTGAAGAAGAACCTTCAGGAGCACGTCAAGCAGAACATCGCGCCCTACAAATATCCGCGCGAGGTCGAGTTCGTGGCTTCGCTGCCGCGCACCGAGACCGGCAAGCTGCAACGCTTCAAGCTGAGGAACGAAGGGAGAACGGCGCCATGATCCAGATCCTGCAACCGCCCGCCTGGGCGCGCCCGAAAGGCTATTCGAACGGCATCGCGGTGAAGGGCGGAACGACGGTCTATGTGTCCGGACAGGTTGCCTTCAACGAGAAAGCTGTCATCGAGGAGAAGGGATTTGCGGGCCAGTTCAGGCAAATCCTGAAGAACATCCTGGCCGTGCTCGTCGAAGCGGGCGGCAGGCCCGAGCATATCGTCCGCATGACCTGGTACGTCGTCGACCGGCAGGAGTATCTCGATGCGATCAGGGAGGTCGGGGCCGCGTACCGCGAACTGATCGGCCGGCATTACCCGACCATGGCCGTGGTGCAGGTCGCCGGCCTGGTGGAAATCGATGCGCGGCTCGAGATCGAAGCAATCGCGGTCATACCGGATGCCAAGTCGGCGGAGAAGCCATGAAAGTATCGATCGTAGGCGGCGGCCCGGGAGGGCTGTACTTCGCGCTGCTGGCGCAGAAGGCCTGGCCGCGCTGGGACATCACGGTCTACGAGCGCAACCGCCCGGACGATACCTTCGGCTTCGGCGTGGTGTTCTCCGACCAGACGCTGGACACCTTCAAGGCCTACGACGGGCCCTCCTACGAGATGATCCGGCGCCGCTTCGCCTATTGGGGCGACGTCGACGTGGTCTACAAGGGGCGCACCATGCGCTCGGGCGGCAACGGCTTCTGCGGCTGCTCGCGCGTGGCGCTGCTGCACATCCTGCACGACCGCTGCCGCGAGCTCGGCGTGAAACTCAAATTCCAGCATGAGGTGGAGGATCTGAACGAGTTTTCCGATTCTGATCTTGTCGTTATTGCAGATGGAATTAATTCCAAGCTAAGAGAAAAAGACAAACAACATTTCCAACCGAGCGTGGACCTGCGGCCGAACAAATTCACCTGGCTGGGCTCCACCAGGCCGCTGGATGCGTTCAAGTACTTCTTCCGCGAGACGCCCGAGGGCATCATCCTCGCGCACTGCTACCAATATGAGGAAGGCCGCAGCACCTGGGTGATCGAAACGGACGAAGCCACCTGGAAGAACTTCGGCTTCGACGCCAAGGACGAGGCCGCGATGCTGGAGACGGTGGAGCGCGTCTTCGCCGAGGAGCTCGACGGCCACAGGCTGATCGCCAACCGCTCCCTCTGGCGCAACTTCCCGACCATCACCAACAAGACCTGGGTCAAGGGCAATGCAGTGCTGGTCGGCGACGCCAAGGCGACCGCGCATTTCTCGATCGGTTCAGGAACGAAATTGGCAATGGAAGATGCCATTTCTCTTTTTGATTTTATTAAGAGTGAAAACAACATAGAAAAGGCGTTAAGTCGTTACGACACTGGGCGACGTGAAGAAGTAGAAAAAACACAGCACGCCGCCAACGTCTCGCTCGCCTGGTTCGAGCACATGCGCCGCTACTGGGACATGGACCCGCTGCAGTTCGCTTTCGGCGTCATGTCGCGCTCCAAGCAGATCACCTGGGAGAACCTGGAGCTGCGCGACCCGGAGTTCGTGCGGCAAGTCCAGGACTGGTTTGCAGGAAAAGCAAGAGACCAGGGATTCGACGTCGACCTCGCCAATCCGCCGGTGCCGATGTTCACGCCGTTCAGGCTGCGCGGCATGGTGCTCGAGAACCGCGTCGTGGTGTCGCCCATGGACCAGTACTCCGCGGTCAATGGCGTGCCGGGCGACTGGCACCTGGTGCACCTGGGCGCGCGCGCGGTCGGCGGTGCCGGGCTGGTGTACGTGGAGATGACCTGCGTTTCGCCCGAAGGCCGCATCACGCCCGGCTGCACCGGGTTGTGGAACGAGGCGCAACGCGACGCCTTCCGGCGCATCGCGGACTTCTGCCATGCGAATTCCCGCGCCAAGCTCTGCATGCAGATCGGGCACTCGGGGCGCAAGGGCTCTACGCAGCTCGGCTGGGAACGCATGGACCATCCGCTCGAGGCCGGAAACTGGCCCGTCGTTTCCGCTTCGCCCATTGCGTATGACGCAGGGGTATCCCAGGTTCCGCAGGAACTCACTCGCTCCGGGATGGAAGAAATCATTCGTCAATTCGAAAATTCCACCCGGCTGGCAGACGAAGCCGGATTCGACATGCTCGAAGTGCACATGGCGCACGGCTACCTGCTGGCGAGCTTCATCTCGCCGCTCACCAACACGCGCACAGACGAGTATGGCGGTTCGATCGAGAACAGGATGCGTTTCCCAATGGCTGTTTGGAAGGCTTGCAGAAATATTTGGCCCGAAAGCAAGCCCATGTCAGTGCGCGTGTCCGCCACCGACTGGGCGCCGGGCGGCCTTGCGGGCGAGGAGCTGATGGCGCTCACGCGAATGCTTAAGGACGAGGGCTGCGACCTGATCGACTGCTCGACCGGGCAGACCGTGCCGAACCAGCGGCCGGTCTACGGCCGCATGTACCAGGCGCCGTTCTCCGACTGGGTGCGCAACGAAGTCGGCATCGCGACCATGACCGTGGGCGCGGTGACCAGCGCCGACCAGGTAAACACCCTGCTTGCTTCGGGCAAAGCGGACCTGGTTGCGCTCGGCCGGCCGCACCTGGCAAATCCCTACCTGACTCTGCAGGCCTCGGCCTGGTACCAGCACAGCGCGCAATTCTGGCCGCCGCAGTACCTGCCGGGGAAAGACCAGGCGTTGCGCAATGCGTCGCGCGAGCGCGCCGAATTGACCGAGCTGCGCCTGCGCGCGCGGCCCGCGAGCCACGAAGTGAAGGACGCGCCGCCGCGCGCCTACTTTTCGGCCGGAACCAAGGTATAGCCCTTTTCGCGCATGCAGGCCTCGACCGCCTGCTGCTCCTGGAGCCTTTGCTCCACCTGGGTCGGTCCGGACGGCGAGCCGAAGCGCGGATCGCTCGCGGCCGGGGGCAGTCCGATGTTCCCGGCCCGCGCCGCCCTCTCATGCGCCAGGGCGCGGCAGTTGGTCAGGTCATGGGCGAGCGCCGTGCCGTCCGCCCCGGGCTTGTCCCAGCGCATAGCGGCGCAACCGGCAAGGACGAGCGCCAGGAGGAATGCAAAAAGAGGTAAGGGGGCGGATCGCATCGGTGCTTCGGGATTTTAGACCCGCTGCTTGGGTTAGCATCCGTTCCTCATGCACGCGAACATCGGCAAGTACGAGATCCGCGGCCTGCTCGGCAAGGGCGCGACCGCCTCGGTCTACCTCGCCAGCGACCCCTTCGAGCAGCGCGAGGTCGCGATCAAGGTGCTCGACGCGATGCCCGCCGATCCGGAGGAGGCGAAGCGCCAGCTCAAGTTCTTCCAGAACGAGGCCTCGCTCGCCGGCAAGCTGCGCCACCCGCACATCGTCAGCATCTACGACGCCGGATTGGAGAAAAAGGAAGGCAAGGACGTGCTCTACCTGGTGATGGAGCTGGTCGAAGGCACCTCGCTGCAGCCTCACTGCGATCCCGCCGACCTGCTGCCCGCTGCGCGCACCGCCCAGATCATCTACAAGTGCTGCAAGGCGCTCGAATACGCCAACACCGTGGGCGTCGTGCACCGCGACATCAAGCCCGCCAACATCATGCTGCAGCCCGATTTCGACATCAAGGTTTCGGACTTCGGCGCCGCGCAGCTCGCGCGCTCGGACACCACCCAGGTCGCGGGCGTCGGCTCGCCCGCCTACATGTCGCCCGAGCAGATCCGCGGCGGCGAGGAGATCGATTTCCGCTCCGACATGTTCTCCCTCGGCGGCGTGATGTACCACATGCTCACCGGCGCGCGGCCCTTCGGCGGCGCCACCGCCTGGGAGCTGATGGAGGCGATCATGTCCAAGGACCCGTCTCCGCCCTCGGAGGTAACGCCCGGCATCCCGCCGCTGCTGGACCGGATCGTGCTGCGGGCGCTGGGCAAGTCGCGCGACGAGCGCTTCGCGAGCTGGGACGAATTCACCGCCATGCTCGAGCCGGCGCTGTCGCCGGAGGACGCGACCGAATCGAGCCTGTCGGATGTCGAGGAATTCAACGCCATGCGCCGGCTCGCGTTCTTCCGCCGCTTTGCCGATACCGAACTGTGGGAAGTGGTTCGCAGCTGCCGCGTGCGCAAGTTCCCGGCCGGCACCGATCTGATCCGCGAGGGCGTGGAGGACGACGGCGTCTACGTGCTCGCCGCCGGGCTGCTCAAGGTGACGCAGCGCGGCAAGCTGCTGAACGCGGTCAGCCCCGGCGAATGCGTCGGCGAGATGGTTTACGCCCGCCGCGGCTCCGCGCCGCGCAGCGCCACCGTCACCGCGTACGAGATGAGCTGGGTGCTCGCCCTGCGCGTGCAGGACATCGAAAGCTTCAGCGATTCCTGCCGCGCGCGCTTCTCCGAGGCCTTCCTCTCGGTGATGGCCGATCGCCTGTCGATGCTCGGCGGGCGCCTGGTGTCGCTGATGCAGGAGCAGAAGGTCGGCCTGGTCTGAAATGAGGATCGCGGCGTTCCTTGCTCTCGCGTTGCTGGCGCCTCCCTCGCTCGCCTATGACGTCAACGGCGTCAGGCTCGGCGGCCGCGAGATCGAGGTCAAGAAGGCGTTCCCGAGCGCGCACTGCAAGGCGCTCGAATGGAAGACCGATGCCGCCGACCGGCGCTGCGACGATTCCAAGATCTCGCTCGGCGGCGTCGAGGCGAAGATCACGGTGTTCCTCAAGGCCGACGCGATCCAGGCCTACGACCTGCGCTTCAACATCAAGGAACTGGAGCGCGTCAAAGCGCAGCTCAGGACGCGCTGGGGCGCGCCGCTCGCCGAGGCGACCGAGGTCATCGCGCGCCGCGACCGGGACGACCGCAAGGTGTTCAAGATGCGCTGGGAAAAAGGCGCCGACCGCGCGCTGCTCACCGCGCAACTGGAAAAAAAGCGCGCCAGCCTCGAAGTGTCGCGCGGCAGCTTTCCGACCGAGATCTACCGGGTCCGGTAGGCGATCGGGCGCGGGCGGCTCAGGCGGGGTAGATCCACGGCCGGCGCTTGCGGTCGGCGGCCTGGAAGGCGGCGATCTTCGGCTCCAGCGCGAGCGTGAGGCCGATCTCATCGAGGCCTTCGAGCAGCATTTTTTTCCTGCGCGCGCCGATCTCGAAGCGGACCGAGCCGTTGATGGTCTGCCGCTCGAGGTCCACGGTGAACGGTTTCGCCTCCGGCGCCGCGGCCTCGCGCGCGAGCGCTTCCACGGTTGCCGCCGGCAGGGTGATCGGCAGCACGCCGTTCTGGAAGCAGTTGCTGAAGAAGATCTGGCCGTAGGAGGGCGCGATCAGGCAGCGCACGCCCATGCCCGCGATCGCCCACACCGCCATTTCGCGCGAGCTGCCGGTGCCGAAGAATTCGCCGCAGACCATGATCCGCGCGCCGCGGTAGCGCGGCTGGTTGAAGACGAACTCGGGATTCTCGGCGCCGCCCGGCAGGAAGCGCGCCATTTCGAAGGCGTAATTGCCGAGCTGTTCCTTGGGTGTGCCGGTGCAGCGCTCGACGCGGATGATGAAGTCGGTGTCGACGTTCTTCTGCAGGAAAGGCGCTGCAACGGCCGAGAGTGTTGTGAATTTCTCCAAGATGTCTTTCCCGGATTAAGAAAACCTAATAAATCTCAATTCAAAAACTGTCTTACATCCACAATTTCCCCCGCGATCGCGGCGGCGGCCGCCATTTCGGGGCTGGCGAGGTGGGTGCGCGCCTGCGGGCCCTGGCGGCCGACGAAATTGCGGTTCGAGGTCGAGACGCAGCGCGCGAGCGGCTCGACCAGGTCCCCGTTCGCGCCCACGCACATGGAGCAGCCCGCCTCGCGCCATTCGAAGCCCGCGGCGAGGAAGATTTGATGCAGGCCCTCGGCTTCGGCGTCCTGCTTGATGCGCCAGGAGCCGGGCACCACCCAGGCCTTGACGTGCTTCGCGGCCTTGCGCCCGCGCACGATCGCGGCGGCGGCGCGCAGGTCCGGCAGCCGCGAGTTGGTGCAGGAGCCGATGAACACGCGCTCGACCCTGGTGCCGGCGATCGGTTGTCCCGCGGTGAGGCCCATGTAGGCGAGGGCCTCGGGCTTGTTGCCGGGAACCTTGCCGTCGACGCCGATCACGTCTTCGGGGCTGGTGCCCCAGGTGATCTGCGGCGCGAGCGCCGAACAATCGATACTGTGCTCGATGTCGAATCTCGCGCCGGCATCGCTCGGCAGGGTCTGCCAGTGCGCCAGCGCCTGATCCCAGAGCGCGCCCGCCGGCGCATGGCGCCGGCCTTTCAGATAGTCGTAGGTCTTCCCGTCGGGCGCGATCATGCCGATCTTGGCACCGAGTTCGATCGAAAGATTGCACACCGTGAGGCGGCCTTCCATGTCCAGGCCGCGGATCGCCTCGCCCGCGTATTCGACCGCGCAGCCGACGCCGCCCGCGGTGCCGATCTTGCCGATCAGCGCGAGGATCAGGTCCTTGGCGGTAACGCCGCGCGCGGGCTGGCCGTCGAAGCGCGCGCGCATGGTTTTCGGTTTCTGCTGCACGATGGTCTGCGTCGCGAGCACGTGCGTGAGTTCGCTGGTGCCGATGCCCCAGGCGAGCGCGCCGAGCGCGCCGTGGGTGCAGGTGTGGCTGTCGCCGCAGAGCAGCGTCACGCCCGGCAGCGTGAAGCCGAGCTCCGGCCCCACCACGTGCACGATGCCCTGGCCGTCCTGGCCGATGTCGTAGACCTTGACGCCCGCCTGCCTGCTCTCGGTGCGGAAGGTGTCGATCATCTTGTCGGCCCAGGCCGCGTTGCCGCCCTTCGCTCCCGGCGCGGTGGAGACCACGTGGTCCATGGAGCCGATGGTGAGGCCGGGGTCGCGCATCCGGATGCCGCGTTTCCTCAGCTCGAGCTGGCCGCGGTGGCCGGAGAGCTCGTGCATCAGGTGGCGGTCCACGTGCAGCAGCTGTACGCCCTCGCCCAGATCCTCGACCACGTGCTGGTCCCAGATCTTGTCGAGCAGGGTCCGTCCGGTCATGTCGGGTTCACCTTGGATACGAGCCGTCGTTCACGTCCAGCGTAGTCCCGTTCACGTACTCCGGGCAAGAGGCGCCGAGCCACAGGATCGCAGCCGCGACCTCCGCGGGGCTGCAGACGCGCCCGGAATACGCCGACTTCATCACGCCGTCCCTGCGTGATTGCGGCAACTGGTCGTACATCGCGGTCTGCGTCGGGCCCGGCGCCACCGCGTTGACGAGGACCCCGTGCGGGCCGAGTTCCCTCGCCCAGGCCTTGGTCAGGTTCAGGATCCCGGCCTTGCTGATGCCGTACCAGAGGTCCGGGTGCCCGGTGAACGCCGCCACCGAGCCGACGTTCACGATGCGGCCCGATCGCCTCTCTTTCATTTGCACGGAAACGGATTCGATCAAAGCGGCCGGCGCCTCGAGGTTCACCGCCAGAATTTCGCGTTGGTGCGCTTCCGGGATCGCGTCGTACGGGTCGCAGAAGAGGACCCCGGCATTGTTGACCAGGGTGTGTATTTCGCCTTTCTGTTCCACGAGCTTATTGATTGCCGAAAGATTTCGAAGATCAAACTCGACGCGTTCGGCGCCTTGCAAATCAAAACTGGAAAAATCCTTGTCGAGCGCGAGTACGCGCCATCCCGCGCCGAGGAACGCACGCGCGGTCGCGAGGCCGATGCCGCGGCCGGCGCCGGTGACGAGGGCGGTGAGCACCGGCCGATTCTAGCGGCTGCGGGCCGGCGCCAGTAGAATCCGCGCTCCACCCGCCAAGGGAGCGCGCCATGGCCGAAGCCATGTACTGGAAGGAAATCAGAGTGCACTGGGGCGAATCCGACCCGTTCGGCCTCGTCTACTACCCGCGCATCGTCGCCTGGTTCAACGAAACCGAGCACGAGTTCTTCCGCACCATCGGCTATCCCATCGAGCGCATGATCCGCGAGGACCGCACCACCTTCGTGATGGGCGAGATCCACTTCCGCTTCATCGGCCCGGCTGCCTACGGCGACCGCATCGCGACCTCGATCACGCTGGCGAAGATCGGCCAGCGCACGCTGCACTGGGCCTGCAAGGCGCGCAACGAGGCCACCGGCGCGCCGGTCACCGAGGGGCGGGCGACGCGCGTCTACGCGCGCATCAACGAGGATGGCACGCTCAATTCGGCCGTGATCCCGGCGGGGATGCGCAAGGCGCTGATGCAGTCCGGGCGCCTCAGCCACCTGCGGCAGGACATCGAGAAGGAGCCGGAATACCGGCATCCGCCGGCGGCCGGGAAGCGGAGCAGGAAGAAAAGCGGGGAATGAGATCGCGGGCGGCCCATATTTGCAAGAGGCACCAGCTCCAGGCGCTTGCGCCGTACCCGAAAAGCCTTAGACCAACCCCGGCATCGAGAAGCCGGCGGCCTTGAGCTCGCTGATGAGCTGCTTGTCCTGCTCCGGGCTGAGCTCGGTGAGCGGCGGGCGCACGGTGCGCCAGGCGGGGTCGTTGCCGAAGTGCGCGGTGATGGCCTTCAGCGCCGGGATCATCGGCACCTTCTGCACGATCTTGCGCGTCGCGGTGATGCCCGCCTGCAGCTTGTCGGCCTCCGCCGATCGCCAGTTGCGGAACACCTGGTCGATGGCGCCGGGGTTGACGTTGCCGGTCGCCGTGATGCAGCCCTTGCCGCCGGCGCGCAGGCCGTCGAGCAGGAACACTTCGCTCCCGGGAAAGACGTCAAAGCTGCGATCCTTAAATCGATCCAGCATCGAGCGCGTATTTTCCCAGTCGCCCGAGGAGTCCTTCGCGCCGGCGACGATGCCGGGGTAGCGCGTGAGCAGCCGCTCGATCAGGTCGAGCGAGATCGGCACATTCGACACCGGCGGGATGTGGTACAGGTACAGGCGCAGCCGCTCGTCGCCGACGCGCTCGATCACCTCGGAGAAACTGCGGAACAGGCCTTCGTCCGAGACCCCCTTGTAGTAGAACGGCGGCAGCATCAGCACGCCGCCGCAGCCCATGCGCACCGCCTCGCGCGTCATTTTCACCGAATCGGTGAGCGCGCAATGGCCGGTGCCCGGCATCAGCGCGGACGCAGGCACGCCGCCCTTCACCAGCGCATCGAGGAGCTCCAGCTTTTCCTCGACCGACATCGAATTCGCTTCGCTGTTGGTGCCGAACACCGCGAGTCCGGCGCAGCCGCTCTTCATGAGCCAGCGGCAATGCTTCACGAAGCGGTCGGCGTCGGGCGAGAGATCGCGCCTGAACGGCGTGACCACCGGGGCGAGGACGCCCTCGATGCGCTTGTGCACGGTTGCGGGTTTCACGCGGCAATCATACCGCGGCAGCGCGCGCGGCTACTTCTCGGCGAGCACCCAGACGCCGTTCCAGTCCGCCGGCGGCGGCTCCTTCAGGTAGTGGGCGCAACGCTCGATGTAGATCTCGCACACCCGGTCGTCGGGCCGCAGGCTGCGCGCTTCCTCGAACGCCGCCGTCGCTTCCGCGAAGCGTCGGCCCAGGTACTGGTCCATGGCGAGCCGGTAGAGGTGCAGGAACTCGGGCAGCCGGGGGAAACTCTTCTCGTCGTGGAAATCGAGGATCTCGTGGATCGCCACCGCCTGGGTCTTGCCTTTGACCACCACGTTGTCCACCAGGCGGCTGCGGTAGGTGCCGCGCAGCTTCCTGAAGGTGCTGTCGCTCATCAGGATCTGCGCGCCGTACAACTTGCACGCCGACTCCAGGCGCGAGGCGAGGTTGACGCCGTCGCCGATCATGGTGAAGTCCATGCGCTTGGGCGAGCCGATGTTGCCCGCGACCAGGCTGTCGGTGTTCAGCCCGACGCCGATCTTCACGGGGAGCTTGCCGTCGGCTACCCGCTTTTCGTTCCACCCGGTCAGCGCCCCGACCATCGAGAGCGCGGCGCGCAGCGCGCGGTCCTCGTCGTCCTCGTGCGCCACCGGGACGCCGAAGCCGGCCATGATCGCGTCGCCGATGAATTTGTCGAGCATGCCGCCGTGCTGCTGGATGCAGTCCACCATCAGCGTGAAATACTCGTTGAGCAGGGTCACCGTGGCGCCCGCGCCGAGCTTCTCGGTCATGGTGGTGAAGCTGCGGATGTCGGCGAACAGCACCGTCGCCGTGATCGCCTGGCCGCCGAGCAGGTCGTGGCCCGAGGACATCAGCTGGTCGGCGATGCGCGCATCCATGTGGCGCGACATGGTCGCCTTCATGCGCTTCTCGTTCGAGATGTCCTCCAGCAGGAGCAGCGTGCCGAGGCGCTTCTTGTCCGCCCCGAGGAGCGGCTGCACGGCGAGGTTCACCGAGGCCTGCTCGTCGCCGATCTGCAGCACCGCGTCCATGGTCGCCTCGGGCGACTGCGTTTCGGCGACGCTGCGCACCTTGTCCAGCACCCAGACGTTGGCCCCGAAGAATACGCCCTCGACGGGCTGCTGCAGCAGATCGGGGAGCTTGCGGCGCAGGATCCGCAGCCCGGCGTCGTTGCAGGTGACGATCCGGCCCGCTTCGTCCAGCGTCAGCACGCCGTTGCTCATCGACTCGAGCATGCTCTCGTTGTAGTTCTTCATCGCCTGCACGTCGGCGAACAGCTTGGCGTTCTCCAGCGCGATCGACACCTGCGCGGTGAAGGCCTTCAGGCGCTGTTCGTCCTCGGCGGTGAAGGGGCCGCTCTTCTTGTTGAGCACCTGGGTCACGCCGATCACCTTGCCGTGCTGGTTCACCACCGGCACGCACAGGATGGAACGCGTGAAAAAGCCCGTCTTGCGGTCGAACGCCGGGTTGAAGCGCAGGTCGGCGTAGGCATACGGGATGTTGATGGCGGTTCCCGAGGTGAACACCGCCCCCGCGATGCCCAGATGGTTCGGCAGCCGGATCTGGGTCGCCTCCAGCCCCTGTCCGACCTCCGACCACAGTTCGTTCTTCTTCGCGTCGTTGAGGAACAGGGTCGATCGCTCCGCGTCGAGCATCTGCGTCGCCTCGCCCATCACCTTCTGCAGCAGAGACCCGATCTTGATGTCGGCGGTCATCTCCGACACCATGTCGAGGAACTCGAGCTCCTGCTTGCGGATCGCCGTCATGCGCTCGATGTACTGCGCGGTCTGCAGCGCGATCGCGCCCTGGGTGGTCATTTCCTCCAGCAGGCGCAGGTCGGCGCGGCCGAACCTGCCCTTCACCTTGTTCAAGGCCTGCGCGACGCCGATGACTTCGCCCTTCACCGTGCGGATCGGCACGCACAGGATGCTCCTGGTGACGTAACCGGTCTGCTCGTCGATCGAACGGTTGAAGCGGGGGTCTGCATAGGCGTCCTGGACAACCAGGCCTTCGCCCGACTGGAATGCGTGGCCGGCGACGCCGGCGGTGTTCGGAAATCGGATCTCGCGGTTGAAGGTCCCCTGCGCGACCCGCGAATAGAGCTCCCCGGTCTTGTCGTCGTTGAGGAACAGCGAACCCCGCTCGGCGCCGATTTCGCGGGTGGTGACCTCGACCAGCGTGTTCAACACGTCGTCCAGCGACTCCTTGGCCGCCATCTTGCGGGTGATGTCGAGCAGCAGCTCGACCTGCCGCAGGCGCCGC
>Ga0154760_1127_pt3 | contig 15503 bp, 15 predicted proteins | sample Rifle2008BG16ft_FD_105768 | JGI IMG/M metagenome (GOLD analysis project Ga0154760, IMG submission 105768) | Betaproteobacteria bacterium RBG_16_66_20
CATCTGGGCACCGTGGGCAGGGGTTGCCTGAACTGCCACACCAACATCCACGGCAGCAACAGCACCGAAAATAGCGCGACAGCCGGGCGGTTCCGTCGCTAACCGAAATTGCGGGAGATCGTTATGAACAAGAAAACGAAGCAGACTTTCAAGTTGACGGTGCTTGCCGCGGCCGTGCTGGCGGCTTACGGCCCCGCGTTCGCCGAAGGCCCCGAGAGTTCGGTTTCTGTCGGCGTCGGAAACTGGTCGAACGACCGGCCGCAACGCGGGACCTTCGACGGCATGCGAGACAGCGGCGGATACCTCCTGCTGGATGCCGACGTCCTGAAGCGCGACGATGCCACCGGCACGTGGTGGGGTCTGAGCACCCGCAACCTGGGCCTCGACAATCGAGAAATCAAAGCGGAGTGGCAGCGCCAGGGCGACATCGGCGCATCGCTCGAATACAGCCGCATCCCGCGCGATAACCCATGGACCTTCAATACGGGTGTAACGGGCATCGGCACCGACACCCTGCGCGTTCCCACAACGGGCATCGCATCCGGTAGCGGGGCAAACGTGGAGCTGGGCACGGTCCGCGATCGCACCACCGTCAAATTCTTCAAGAGCCTGGGGGAAGGCCTCAAGTTCAACGTTTCCTTCAGGAACGACGACAAGGACGGGACGCGCCAATGGGGCCGCGGCGGCGCGCCTGAATTCGCGGTCGAGCCGATCAGCAGCACCATTCGCCAGCTCGAAGCCACCTTGAGCTACGCCCGCGATCGTCTGCAGTTGTCGGGCGGGTATTACGGGACATCGTACAAGAACGACTACTCGCTGATAACAACTTCCCTTGCCAGCCTCGCTTCCCCTTACTACCTCAGCCAGCCCATGGACAACAAGGGGCATGAGGTTTTCGTCAACGGTGGTTATAACTTCACGCCCACTACGCGCGGCACGTTCAAGGTTTCTTACTCGAAGGTTACCCAGGACGAGCATTTGCCGACCGCCGATATTACGGGACTGGCGAGCGCACTCTCGCCCAAGAACCTCAGTGGCAGGCTTGACACGACTTTGGTCGAAGCCGGCCTCACCGCAAGACCGATGCCGGACCTTTCCATCGCCGCCAATCTGCGTCACCGGAATTTCGCCGACAAGACGCCGATTTTTGGCGTCGTATTCTCCACCAGCTCGCCGTTCCCAGCGACGGTGTACAACACGCCGTTCTCGTACAAGAACAATGTGGGTAAGCTGGAGGCCACGTATCGGCTGTCGCAGGGGTACAGTCTCCTGGGCGGCATCGAAATCAACAATCAGGACCGTTGGGTCCCGACCCTGGGCACGTTGTACGTCCCCTTCAGGGCGAAACAGGATGAAACGACCTACCGTATCCAGTTGCGTAAGTCGATGTCCGAAACGGTCAACGGATCCATAGCCTACGCGCACAGCAAGCGGGACGGCGGCAGCTATAGGTTGCCTGGAGATACCTATGAAGACAGAGTCAACCCGCTGAACATCGCGAATCGCAAACGGGATAAATGGCGCGCGATGCTGGATTGGTCGCCGATGGATAAGCTGTCTTTGCAGTTTGTGATTGAAGATTCCCGGGACAAATACAGTGGCCTCGAATTTGGTCTGCAGAATGGCAAAGGCAAGCTCTATTCGGTGGACGCCAACTATAGGGTGAGCGAGGACTGGCAGATTCACGCCTGGTATTCGCGCGATGAAACCAAGTCGAGGGAAATAACTGAACGCGAGGCGGCGGCTGCCAGCACCTCCACCACCTCTGCAACCGCACTCTCGGATTTCGCCGAAGCCGACAAGTTTAACGAGCTGAGCGAGAAGGGCGACTCGATCGGCGTAGGCGTGCGCGGCATGGCTTTCGGCAAACTGAAGATTGGCGCGGATCTGGAGCAGTTTCGCAGCGTCAACAAGTATCAGCAGAGTTTGACCCTGCAATCTGCGGGGAATGCATACCCGTTCCTGTTGAATGCAACCTCCACGACGGTCACGCCGGGGCTGCCCGACATCACCAACAAGATGCTGAGGTTGAAGCTTTTTGCCCAGTATCCCATTCAGAAGAACGCCGACCTGCGGTTCAACCTGATTTACGAAAGATGGCGCACCGATGACTGGTCGTGGACCATGTTCCCGGCCACCGGCGCGGCGCCGTTTTCCTACAACGGCGGCGGATCGACTGGCACGGCAACTACCGACGGCACCACGGTGACCCAGAATCCGAAACAGAGTTCGACGTTCGCCGGAATCCGGTACATCTACAGGTTCGAGTAAGTCCGGAGCGGCGTGTCAACCGGGCGGGGGCGGTGCGCGTTACCCCGCCATGTCCTTACCTGAGGGAAGGGAGATCGCGATGAGAAAGATTCTGATGGCCGCCGCGGCCGGCATGGCTGTCGCCGTATTCCAGCCCGCGTCCTGGGCGGCCGACGCCAGGCTCGCGCAAGATGAAATGAAGGAGCACGGCTGCCTGAGCTGCCACGAGGCGGCGAAAAAGAAGGTCGGTCCGTCGTACAAGGACATCGGCGCCAAGTACAAGGGCAAGAAGACGGAAGAGGCGATGGCGGGGATGAAAGGCAAACCTGTTCACAAGAGCATCTTGGCGAAGACCACCGACTCGTCGCTCAAGGTGATCATGGAATGGCTGATCGAGCAGTAACCACCTTAATCAATCATCGAGGGATGATATGAGGACGATTCTGATAGCAATGGCCGTTGCGGGCGCGTTCGCTGGCGGCGTGGTGCAGGCGCAGGACCCGCTGAAGGGGAAATGCCTCGGCTGCCACGACATGGAAAAGAAGAAGGTGGGGCCGTCGTTCAAGGACGCCGCCGCCAAGAACAAGGGCAACAAGGACGCGGCAGGCGCGCTCGTGGCCAAGATGAAGGACGGCAAGGGCCACCCGAAAGTCGCGGGATCGGACGCTGAACTGAAGGCGGCGGCGGACGCCGCGCTGTCGGCGAAGTAGCGCTTCCGGGTCACCGAAAAAGCCGGCGCCTGCCGGCTTTTTTGTCTCAGGGCGCGCATCGGCGCGCCGGAGGAGACGAGGATGGGCAAGAAAAACGCACCGCGCACGAACGGCATGCCGCGCGGCCTCGCGCTGCTGCACGATCCGCTGCTGAACAAGGGGCAGGCGTTCACCGAGCGCGAGCGCGACGCGCTGGGGATCCGCGGACTGCTGCCGCCGCATGTGCTGTCGCAGGACGAGCAGGCCGAGCGCACTGTCAAGCACATCCGCCAGCAACCGAGCGACCTCGAGAAATATATCGAGCTGAACGCGCTGCACGACCGCAACGAGCAGCTTTTTTTCCGCGTGCTGGTCGATCACATCGACGAGATGCAGCCGCTCATCTACACCCCGACGGTGGGGCTCGCCTGCCAGCGCTACGGGCACATTTTCCAGCGCCCGCGCGGCCTGTTCATCGGCGCCAACGACCAGGGCCGCATCGAGCAGGTGCTGCGCAACTGGCCCTACCCGGCCGCGATCATCGTGGTCACCGACGGCGAGCGCATCCTCGGGCTGGGCGATCTGGGCGCCAACGGCATGGGCATCCCGGTCGGCAAGCTCTCGCTGTACACCGCCTGCGCCGGGATCCATCCGCGGCTCTGCCTGCCGGTGATGCTGGACGTGGGCACCAACAACGGGGAATTGCTCGCGGACCCGTATTACATCGGCCTCAGGCAGCGCCGGCTGCACGGCGCGGCCTACGACGAGCTGGTCGATGAGTTCGTGGCCGCCGCGCACCGCGTGTTTCCCGGCGTGCTGATCCAGTTCGAGGACTTCGCCAACCACAACGCGTTCCGCCTGCTGCAGAAGTACCGCGACAGCATCTGCACCTTCAACGACGACATCCAGGGCACGGCTGCGGTCGCGCTCGCGGGGATATTCTCGGCGCTGCGCGTCACCGGCGCGAAGCTTACCGAGCAGAACATCCTGTTCCTGGGCGCGGGTGAGGCCGCGACCGGCATCGCCGACCTGGTCGTCGCCGCCATGCTGGCGCAGGGATTGCCCGAGGACGCGGCGCGCAGGCGCTGCTGGCTGGTGGATTCCCGCGGCCTGGTGGTGAAGGGGCGGACCGAGCTCGCGGCGCACAAGCTCGCCTACGCGCACGAGCATGCGCCGCTGCCCGATTTCCTCTCGGCGGTAAAGGCGCTGAAGCCCTCGGCGATCATCGGCGTGGCCGCGGTGGGCGGGACCTTCACGCGCGAGGTGCTCGAGGAGATGGCGCGGATCAACCGCCAGCCGATCGTGTTCGCGCTCTCCAACCCGACCTCGAAGGCCGAATGCACCGCCGAGGAAGGCTACCGCCATAGCGGCGGGCGCGCGCTGTTCGCCTGCGGCAGCCCGTTCGATCCGGTGACGCTGGAGGGCAAGACCTACGTGCCGCGCCAGGGGAATAATTCCTACGTTTTTCCCGGAATCGGGCTGGGCGCGATCGTCAGCCGCGCGCGCCACGTCACCGACGAGATGTTCCTCGCCGCGGCGCACGCGCTCGCCGAGCAGGTCTCCGAATCCGACCTCGCGCAGGGCAGCCTTTACCCGGCGCTGCCGCGCATCCGCGAAGTATCGGCGCGCATCGCGACCGCGGTCGCCGAGGCCGCGTATCGCGCCGGGCTCGCCGGGAGCGCGCGCCCGGCCGACCTCGAGGCCCACATGCGCTCCAAGATGTTCGATCCGCACTATGAGAGCTACATCTAGGAACAGGGGAACCCAGGTTCCCCCGTTACCCCTTCCTAGGCTGTGCGCCGGGGGTGCAAAATTGGTAGGATTGTGCGATGGAGACGAACTTGAATAGCAAGCGGGCAGGACTGGTGGCGGTAACGCTTCTTGCGCTGGCACAGGCAGGGTTCTCGCCGGCCGCGGAGCGCAGCGGCAAGGATGTGGTAAACGCCGTGTGCGCGAATTGCCACCTGAGCGGCGTCAACGGCGCGCCGAAGATCGGCGACCAGAAGGCCTGGGCCAAGCGCGCTTCCCAGGGGTTGACCAGCCTCACGGAGCACGCCCTGAAGGGCATGCGGTCCATGCCCTCGCATGGCGGCAAGCTCGATCTCACGGACCTCGAAATCGGGCGCGCGGTGGCGTACATGGTGAACCAGTCGGGCGGCAAGTGGAAAGAACCCGCCAGCGCGAAAGACATGGCCGTCGCACGCAGCGGCAAGCAGATCGTCGACGCGCAGTGCGGGAAATGCCATGCCAAGGGCGAGGGCGGCGCGCCGAAAATCGGCGATCGCGCCGCCTGGGCCCCCAGGATGAAACAGGGAATCGACACCCTGGTGCTGTCGGCGATCCGCGGGCACGGCGGCATGCCGGCGCGCGGCGACCAGGCCGATCTGACCGACGGCGAGCTCAAGGCCGCGATCAACTACATGTTCAATCCGGTCGCGGCCTCGGCGAAGCCGAAAGCGAAAGCCGAGCCGGCCGCCGCGAGCGATTCCTCGCACAAGAGCATTGAGGGCATGGAAATCTACCTGGGCGTCCTGGCGGCGGAATCCATACGCACGCGGCACGCCGGCGCCGACGCCGAGAAGATGTACGGCGGCGTTCCGAGCGGCAAGGGCTATTTCCTCGTCAGCATTACGCTGCGCGACAGCAGCACCAAGGCCGAGATCAAGGACGCGCAGATCGAGGCGCGGGTCGCAAACCTGCTGACGGGCGAAACCAGGAAACTCGAGGCCGCCACGATCAACAACGCCGTGAGCTATGGCAATTACTTCCAGATGCCCGGCAGGGACCCCTACACGGTCACGCTGCAGATCCGCAGGCCGGGCGCGGGGCGGGCGATCGAAGCCAGGTTCGACCTCAAGCACTAACCAAGGCCGCGGCACTCGCCAGCTAAGGCGGGCAATCCAAGATGCTGGAGGATGCATATTTTCGATATGCACTCCGGTAAATCCGGTAGGTCACTGAAGATGCGAAGCTATTTCATGCATCTCGGTCGCCAATGCACAAAAAAAATGTACTTGGGCGCGCGTCCTTCCTTCCACTGCCCCTGCCTTTGAAGCGTTAAGTAGCTGATTCTTGGCGTCTTTCGAGATATCGGGGAGGCCTGGCACGCCTGATGCTCGGTATAGGGCAAGAGAGCAACGAGCGAAATTCAACCAGGAGCATGTCATGAGAACCACAGCCAACATCGCAGCGGTCAGAGGATACGGATTCACGGACTATGCAGCTGCCGCAAGGATAGTAAAGAACGTCGCCCTGTTCGCGGCAGCCCCCTTCATCGGGCTCGCGTACGCGGCGGCCTTCCCGTTCGTCGCAGTCGGAATGCTCGCCTGGTACGGCGTTCGCGCGGCGCGCAAGCGCGCCGCAGCCTGCTGAGGCCGGAACGACGCGACCACGAACGGAGGATGACATCATGGACGCGAAAGCCAGCATCCTGGTCGTGGACGACGAGGAAATCGTGCGGCGCAGCTACGCCAGGATTCTCGGCGAGATGGACTGCGACGCGCGGGCGGCCGCGGACGGCGAGCAGGCGCTGCAGGCGATGGAGCAGCGGCCGTTCGATGTGGTTCTGCTCGACATCCGCATGCCCGGTGCCCAGGGCCTGGACGTGCTCAAGGCGATCAAGCACAGGTGGCCGGCGAGCGAGGTGGTGATCATCACCGGATACCCGACCGTCGAGAGCGCCCGCGAGGCGCTGCAGCTGGGCGCCTGCGATTACCTGGCCAAGCCCACGGGCCCGGATGAGGTGATTAACGCGGCGCGCGGCGCGATGCGGCGCAAGAAGTGGGCGCTGCGGGCCGAGACCGCCCCGGTACATTGAATCTGAAGGATCGAGCAAAGGAGCATGCCATGACGACGCAAGCAAGATTTCTGGTAGTCGATGACGATCCGGTGGTCGCAAGGAGCTTCGACCGGGTCCTGTCCGGCAAGGGCTACGCGGTGATCACGGCCCGCGACGGGCCGGAAGCGCTGGAGAAGCTGGCGCGCGAGGATTACGACGCAGTTTTCACCGACATCCGCATGCCCGGCATGGACGGGCTCGAGGTGGCGGCGCGGATCAAGGCGACGCGGCCCTGGCTGCCGGTGGTCATCGTCACCGGTTACGGCTCGCCCGCGAGCGAGGCGCGCGCCAAGGAGATCGGGGTTGCCGGTTTCCTGCACAAGCCGCTGTCGCCAGAGATGATCGAAGGCAGCGCGCGCGAGGCGATGACCTGGAAAGCGGCGGACAGGTCCGCGCCCGTAGCGGCGGCGAAGCCGGCCGAGCCGGTGGCTGCGGCGCCGGGCGCCGGCGGGATCGTGAAAAACCTGGCCCTGTTCGTGGCGGCGCCCTTCATCGGCCTTGCCTACGCAATCGCCTTCCCGTTCGTAGGCCTGGCGCTGCTCGCCTGGTACGGCTATCGCGCCCTGGTGAACAAGGCCGGAGGCAGGTAGGCGGCCTGATTTGCTTTCGATCAAGAAGGCATCCGGCCGGCATGGCAAAGTGCAAGAAGAATAATTGCCGATGACAAATAGCGCGCCCTGGGTCGGAAGCGCTGCCGTGTTGCTTGCGGCGGCGCTGATGTTCGCTGGCCCGGCGAGCGCTGCGCTCACCGACGGCGACAATGCCTGCCTCGGCTGCCATGGACAGGAAGGGCTGCAGAAGACTTTCGGCAAGGGGGAATCGCTGCCGCTGCGCGTCGATGGCGCGGCATTCGAGGGCTCGGTGCACGCGCCTCTCGGCTGCGCCGCGTGCCATTCCGATGTCGAGCTGAAGACGCACCCCGCCGCAGGCAAGAGTTTCGATTCCGTGCGCGCGTACTCGGTGGCCAAGGCTGCGGTTTGCGAGCAGTGCCACGAGGACGCGTTCAAGCAGCATGAGGGCAGCGTGCACGCCAAACGGATGCGCGAGGGCAGCGCTCTGGCGCCGACGTGTACGGGATGTCATGGCGCGCATGCGGTCACCCCGAAGACGGCTTACCAGACCTGCGTCGGTTGCCATTCCGCGGCGCTGGCCGCGCACCAGCAGTGGCTGCCGAACGCGGCGCTGCACCATGAAGTCGTGTCCTGTGCCGCATGCCACGCGCCGGCCGCATTGCGCATGGTCGACCTGCGGCTCCACGACCCGGCGACGAAGACCTGGGCTGCGGAAAAGGCCGGCGAACCATGGTTCGAGAAACTCGCCCGGTCGGTGGACGCGAACGGCAACGGACTGGATGCACGCGAGTTGCTCGATCTGGTGAAGAGGATCAATCCGGCGGGCAGCGCGGCGCCGAAAGCGTTCCGCGGCCGGATCGAGCTTCGCAGCAACGTCGAAGCGCACCGGCTGTCGGACAAGGCTGCCGCGATCAGGGCCTGCGACGTCTGCCACCGCGAGGGCGCCGAGCCGTTCCGCAACGTCGTGGTCTCGGTCGCCGGACCGGACGGCAGGCCGCTGCGTCACGCCGCGCAACAGGAAATTCTCGGCGCCGCGAGCGCGGTGGTTTCGCTGCCCGAGTTCTACGCCATCGGCGGTACGCGCAGCCCGCTGCTGGATGTGCTGTTCGTTGTCGCGCTGCTGGGCGGCGCCGGCTTTCCGCTCGGCCACATGGCGGTGCGCTGGCTTTTCCGGAAATATCGCGCCTCACGGGAATGACCGACATGCAGCGAATCTACGTCCACCCGCTTCCGGTCCGAATCTGGCACTGGGCCAACGCGCTTGGTTTCATCGCGCTGATCCTGACGGGAGTCCAGATCCGCTATGTCGACCTGATCGGCCTGATGTCCTTCAGGGCGGCCGTCAGCCTGCACAACTGGGTCGGCTGGGTGCTGGTGGGCAATTTCTTCATCTGGCTCGGGTTCTACCTCTTCACCGACAAGATCCGCGTCTATCACCCGGAACTGAGCCCGGTGAAGCACTTCCGGGACAGCTTCCGCCAGCTGCAGTACTACGGTTACGGCATCTTCAAGGGCGATCCCAACCCGCACCACCTGAGCGCGTACCACAAGTTCAACGCGCTGCAGAGCATGGCCTACCAGATCATCATGCTGCTGCTGGTGCCGCTGCAATTCGTCACCGGCGTGCTGCTCTGGGACCTGAAGCGCTTCTCCGGCGCGGTGGAGTTCTTCGGCGGCGTGCGCGTGGTGGACACCGTGCACGTGCTGCTGTTCATCTTCTTCACCGCGTTCATCCTGGTGCACCCTTACCTCGCGAGCCTGGGCCACACGCCGTCGGCGCACTTCAAGGCGATGATCACCGGCTACGAGGAAGTCGACGAATAGCCCGGCGGCGCTTCAGGCCTCGCCGGGAGCCGCCTGGTCCTTGTGCGCGTCGCGGATGTGGATGCCGTGCTTTTTCATCAGCGCCTGGAAATTGGCGCGCTGCATGCCGGTTTCCTCGGCGCTGCGGGTGACGTTCCAGGCATTGCGGCGCAGCGCCTCGAGCACGAACTCCTTCTCGATCCCTTCGACGGATTTCTCGCGCGCCGCCTTCTTCGCCTGTTTCAGCTGCTCGCTGTTTCGCGGCACGTCCTGCTCGGGCTGCGGCAGGGCGTCGGCGAGGCTTGCGAGGTGTGCCCTGCGGATGACGCCGTCGCCGGCGAGGATCAGCGCGCGCTGCACGGTATTCTCGAGTTCGCGCACGTTGCCGGGCCAGGCGTGGTTCACGAGCAGGTTCATCGCCCCGTCCGAAAAGCCCGCCGCCTTGCGCCCCAGTTCGCGGCTGAAAATATTCAGGAAATGGAACGCGAGCGCCGGGATGTCCTCGCGGCGCTCCCTCAGGGGCGGCACGTGGATCGGGAAGATGTTGATGCGGTAGTAGAGGTCCTCGCGGAAGGTCTCCGCCTTCACCATCGCCGCGAGGTCCTTGTTGGTGGCGGCAATGATCCTGACGTCGGCCTCCTGGCTGCGCGTGTCGCCCACCGCCCGGAACTCGCGCTCCTGGATCACGCGCAGCAGCTTGGCCTGCGTGGGAAGGGAAATGTTGCCGATCTCGTCGAGGAACAGCGTGCCGCCGCGCGCCGCTTCGAACAGGCCGCGCTTGCTCGCCACCGCGCCGGTAAAGGAGCCCTTGACATGGCCGAACAACTCGCTCTCGAGCAGGTTTTCGCTCAGCGCGTTGCAGTCCACGGGCACGAAGGGCCCGTCCTTGCGCAGGCTGTTGTAGTGGATCGCGCGCGCCACCAGTTCCTTGCCGGTGCCGTTCTCCCCGGTGAGCAGGACGGTGCTGTTGGTCGGGGCGCACTTGGCGATCAGGCGGTAGACGCCCTGCATCCGCGGGCTCGCGCCGATGATGTTCTCGAGGCGGTAACGCGAGCTGACTTCGCTCTTCAGGGTGAGGTTTTCCTGCAGCAGGCGCCGCCGCTCCAGCGCCCGCTCGACCGCGAGCTTGAGTTCGTCCGGATCAAAGGGCTTGGGCAGATAGTCGAAGGCGCCGAGTTTCATCGCGCTCACCGCGGTGTCGATCTGCGCGAGCCCGGTGATCATGATGATCTCGACGTCCGGGTGCGTCTCCTTCACGCGGCGCAGCACCTCGATGCCGTCCATCCTGGGCATCATGATGTCGAGAATCAGAACGTCGAAGCGACCGTCTTCGATTTTCGCCAGCGCCTCGGCGCCGCTCTGCACGCCTTCCGTCTGGTAGCCGCTGTCGCCCAGGGCACGCAGGCAGCTGCGCAGCACGATCTCCTCATCGTCAACCACCAGTATGCGCGCGCTCATTGCGGTCCCCCGGCGGCAGCGCCCTGCGTCTCGGCCGCCGGCCGATCCATGGGCAGGAAGATGTGGAACGTCGATCCCTCGCCGAGCGTGCTTTCCACCTCGATCGCGCCGCCATGAGCCACGACGATGCCGTGGCTCACCGACAGGCCGAGGCCGGTGCCCTTGCCCACCCCCTTCGAAGTGAAGAACGGGTCGAAGATGCGCTTCAGGTTCTCCTCGGCGATCCCGCAGCCGGTATCGGCGATCGAAACCTCGACCATCGGAACCGGCGACGCGCCCGGCTCGGGACTTCTGGCCTGCGGCAGGCGGCGGCTGCGGACGGTGATGCTGCCCTTGTCCGCGATCGCGTGCTGGGCATTGACCAGCACGTTCATCACCACCTGCTTCACGAGGTCTTCGTCGATCCAGACGCGGGGCAGGGCCGGGTCCAGATCGAGGGCGATCTCGATGTCGTGCAGGTTGGCGGGCCGCTCGACCAGGCGCACGGTGTCGGCGATGACGTGGTTCAGATCGGCGAACTTCTTCTCCGGCGGGCGCTGGCGCGCGAAATCGAGCAGCCGCCGGATGATCGTCGCGCAGCGCTTGGTCTCGCGGATCACCAGGTCGAGATCCTCGGCGTCCTGGCTGCCCTCGGGCAGCTTCTTGCGGATCATGTGAGAGAAAGTGAGAATGCCGGTGAGCGGATTGTTGAGTTCGTGGGCGATGCCGGCGGCGAGCAGGCCGACCGAGGCGAGCTTTTCCCGCTCCACGGCGCCCGCTTCCGCGGCGCGCAGCTTGCGGGTGCGCTCGGCCACCTTTTCCTCAAGCTTGTGGGCCCAATCGGTCAGCTCGCGCCGCGAATCGCGCAGCGCGACGGTCATGGCGTTGAAGGCGGACGCGACCTGGCCGAATTCGTCCGCGCTGCGCACCGGGATGGATTGACCCAGGTCGCCGGTCGCGAGCCTCTTCGCGCCGGCCTCGAGGTCGCGCAGCGGCACAAATACCAGGCGATGCACCAGCACGCCGAGAGCGAACGCGGCGAGGACGATGAATCCCACCCCGAAGCCGACTACGTTGAGCGTGTTCCGGCGCATGGTGCGGTCGATGTCATCGAGCGAGTAGGCGATGTCCAGCACCCCGAGCACCGACTGGTCCTTCTTGTGCGCGTGGCAGGCCGCCGTGTAACACGAGGGTTCGTTGCGCACGACCTCCATCGAGGCGAGCAGCCGGCTGCCTTCGGGCGAGGTGAATATCCGCCAGCGCTCGCTTCTCGGCACCTGCCCCGGCGGCTTCTCGCTCTGGTGGCAGAGCAGACAGCCTTCGGCCTTGCGGTCCACGGTCTCGCCGCGCTCGGGCCCGTAGGTGGAGTGGATGATCCGGCCTTCCTTGTTCATGATCCTGACCCTGGCGATCTGCTCGAGGTCCGCCACGTCCCGGATGATCTGGTCCACGTAGGCGGGCTGGTTCTGCAGCATCGCGAAGCGGGTGCTTTGCTTGATCACTTCGGACAGCCGGGTGACGTGGGCCGCCGCCTCGTCGAGGAGCGCGGTGCGCTGGTTCTGCACCACCGCCAGCGTGAACGCCACCATCGCCGCCGACAGCGAGATCGTGACGAACAGGGTGACCTTGAACTTGAGGGTCTGCGCGCGCATATCGCGCCCGTCGCCTCCTACTTCGCCGGCTGGCTGGCGTAGTACGAGGCGATGCTCTCGATCACGGCGTCGCCGTAGGGCAGGCTCATGATGTGCATCGCCGTGCTCGCGCGGCGATCGTCGCGGTAGGCGCGCAGCGCCATCATGAGGTAGTCGCGGTCCTGCCCGGCGATTTTCGGCACCGCCATCGCGGGACTGGCTGCGCCGGCCGCGTGGCAGCGGTCGCACTTCTCGGTCAGGTCCCGGACCATGGTCTGGCCGCGCTCCGCCGGCCCCGATTTCTGCGTGGCGTAGAACGCGGCGATGTCCTGGATGTCCTTGTCCTTCAGGCCGGTGATGTAGAGGCGCATCTTTTCGCGCTTGCGCGTGGTGCGGTAGGCCCTGATCGCCCCGACCAGGTACTTGTAGTCCTGCCCGGCGAGGTTCGGGGTCACGGAATCGGCGCTGACCCCGTGCAGGCCGTGGCAGCCGCTGCAGACCGCGCTCAGCGCCGCGCCGGCCGCGACATCTCCGCCCGACGGCGCGGCACGCTCGGCACGCGCGTGCGAGGCGAAGAAGATCGCCACAGCCTCCATCTCCACGGGCGACAGCGTGCGCATCACGGCGTGCATCGGCGATGACCTGCGCTCGCCGCGCACGTACTCCTGCAGCGCGACGATCAGGTAGCGGACCTGCTGGCCCGCAAGGCTCGGGATGCCGGGCGCGGTGCCGTTGCCGTCCGTGCCATGGCACTTGGCGCAGTCCGCGGCGCGCGCCTTGCCCCGCTCGAAGGGCGAAGCGTGCGACACGTCCTTGGCCTGTGCAAGGCCCTCCGCCGGCAGGCCGGCGTAGTAGGCCGCCACGTTGCGAACTTCGGCTTCGCTCATGCGGTCCGCGATGACCTTCAGGGCGGCGTGCGTGCGCTTGCCTTCCTTGTAGGCCTTCAGCGCGCCGAGCAGGTAGCGCTCGTCCTGCGCGGCGAGGTGCGGTACGCCCGGCGCGACGCTGCCGCCGTCGAGGCCATGGCACGCCTTGCACTCGGCCTCGGCAAAGGCCTTGCCGGCCTTGGCATCGCCGGCGACCGGCGCCGCAGCGGCCTTTGCGGGCGCGGGTTTGGCGGGTTGCTCGCGCTCGCCGCAGCCGGCGAGTGCAACCGCGCAGGCAAGACTGACCAGTAGTCGCTTCATCGGAGTCCTCGCAGTGCCAGGCTTCATCCCACGTCCGCCAGGTGGCGCACCTTGCGGCCAGTCACGGCGGCAGGGGGTGGCGCAAACCACATCTGGTACATCGACACGATCCACATGTAGGCGAAGGACAGGCCCATGACGCCGCCCGCGATCATCACCACCCAAGCGAACGGGTTGTAGATCTTGGTGAAGTACCAGGAACTGATGTCGAGCACCAGGCTGACAAACGGCAGCGCCATGACGCTGCACTTGAACCAGACCGGCCGCACATAGGCGTGGCTGAAAATCATGCCGACGAGGAAGAACACCAGCGTGAGGCCGAACAGGTGGATGTGCGACACGCGCACCAGCGTGAAGAGGGCCGTACCGGTGTCGTGCTCGGTGACCTTGAGCATGTTGTCGTGCCCGTTCAGGTTCGGCAGGTTCGGGTTGCCGCCGTCGTGGCAGGTGATGCAGCGCTTGTCGAGGATCGGCCGGATGCCGGCCTCGAACTGGGTCCGGTCGGCGCCTTCCCTCGCCCAGTCGAGGAGGGTGGTCTTTTCATCGAACGGCAGCATGGCCGACATCGAGCCGCGCAACGCGGCCTCGAGCCGCGAGCCCTTGGCGCTGCCGCTGTAGGCGATGACGATGTCGTCGTACGAGAGCGTCATGGGGTTGCCGTCCTTGCCCGAGTAGGTGTGTACGAGGTAGATCCCGGCGAACAGATAGGCGAGGCCGAGCACCAGCAGCACGGCGGTGTACAGCACGCACAAGCTCGTGGGCAGCTCGGAGTAGTGGTTGTAGAGCCGGTGGACGGGGGCTTCGCTCAAGGTCGTTTCCTTTGCTTGCGCTGGTTACTTGGTGGGCAATGGGACGAAGGTGACGGCGCGCGCAGTCTGCCGCGCATAGTGGACGGCGAGCTCCTTGATCTCGGCCTCGCTCAGCACCGAGGTCATCGCCGCCATGGCCGTGCTCTTGCGCGAGCCGGTGTGGTAGGTATTCAGGACCTGTTCCAGCCAGTCGGCGCGCTGCGCGGCGATGGCCGGCACCAGGGGGTCGATGCTGTTGCCGTTGATGCCATGGCAGCGGTCGCAGCGCTCGCTCAACTCCGCCAGGCTGAGCGGTTTGCGCACCTTGGGCGCCTGCGGCTGCTGCGCGGCGTAGAACGCGGCGATGTTCCTGATCGCGCGGTCGTCGAGCGCGCCGACGATTGCCTTCATCGCCTCGTCCTTGCGCGTGCCGTCCTTGTAGGCCTGCGTCGCCGTGGCGAGATATTGCGCGTCCTGTCCGGCGAGGCTGGGATTCGCCGGGTCCGCTGCCACCCCCGTGTTGCCGTGGCAGCCCGCGCAGGCGGCCGCGGCGGCCTTGCCCGCCGCCGCGTCGCCTGCGGCCGGCGTTCCGGCGCGCGCCGGCTTCTGCAGCGCGTAGAACAGCGCCATGTCGGCCACCTCCGCGTCGCTCACGCCGGCGGCCAGCGATTTCATGAGGTCGTGCTTGCGCTGGCCGGTCTTGTAGGCTTTCATCGCTGCAAGCAGGTATTTCGGATCGAGCCCGGCGAGGCTGGGCGAACCGGGCGTCTTGCTCACCCCGTTGTCGCCGTGGCATCCGCCGCAGGCCGCGGCGGCCGCCTTGCCGGCCTGGAGCGGATCCCGCTTCGCGGCTGCGGCCCCGCCCTTGGTCGCTGGAACAGGCGCGGGCCGCGCGGGCTCGAGGGTGCCGTAATACGCCGACACTTTGACCAGCGCATCATCGCTCAGGAATTTCACCGCGCCCGTCATCGCGCTCTGCGGGCGCGCCCCCTGCAGATAGGCGCGCAACTGCAGGTAGATGTAGGGCGGGCGCTGCGCAGCGATGTGCGGAACGCCTGCGGTGGTGCTGATGCCGTTGGCGCCGTGGCAGCGCATGCACGAGACATCGGCGAGCCGCTTGCCTTCCAATACATCGGGCGCCGTCGCGAAGATCGGACGCAGGTCGGGGCCTGCACCCGCAGACGGCTTGGCCGGCTGCGCCCAGCTCACCATGGGATGCAAGGCGATTGACAAGCCGGCAACAAGGGTCGCGGCGATCCGGTGCGGGATGGGTCTGGTCATCGGAGTTGGCTCAAGGGGCGGTCGAAA
>Ga0154760_1126_pt1 | contig 15298 bp, 14 predicted proteins | sample Rifle2008BG16ft_FD_105768 | JGI IMG/M metagenome (GOLD analysis project Ga0154760, IMG submission 105768) | Betaproteobacteria bacterium RBG_16_66_20
GACCTGGGCCGCGCGCTGCCTGGCCGAGTAATACTCCAGGTGCGTGGTCGTTACGCCGACCAGTCCCCAGGATGCCTCCACCACGGCCTCGATCGCAATGCGCGGCATCGAAGGCACGCCGTCCTCCGGCGGCCATGGCAACGAGTGGCGCCACACCTGCTGCACCGGCAGGCGCGACAGGATCAGGTTGCCGAAGCGGCGCCTGCCGCCGGCGCCGTCGGCAACGTCGACGGCCCAGGCGAAGTGGGCGCTGTATCCGGGAAACTGCGCCTGAAGGATTTCGACCTGGTCTTCCCCGGTGCTGCCCGCAAGCGCCGGGAAGTTGACGGCGACCTCCTGAAAGCAGCAGACATCCGGATCGCACAGTTCGCGTGCGACGCGGGCGATGCGCGCCGGATCGACGCGCCCGTCGATGCCGCGGCACCACTGGATGTTCCAGCTGATCAGTCTCACAATGCAAGCCGTGGGAAATGAGGCATGGGAAGCCAAACCAGAGGAATCGTCATGATCGCACGCCTGCCCGCCATCGTTGCCGTGCTGTTCGCATTTTTCGCCCCGGCGGTCGCGCAGGACAAGGACAGACCCGCGGAACAAGTGGATGCCGCGCAGACGCTTTCGGCGGTCGTGCGCGTGCGCGCGAAAATCGTGCCCACCGCGCGCAGCGCCGAGACGCTCGGCATGCAGCGCGAGGGCTCCGGCGTGCTGGTGCGCGACGGCTACGTCGCCACCATCGGCTACCTGGTGATCGAATCCGAGTCGATCGAGGTCACCGCCGCCGACGGCAGATCCGTGCCGGCAGCGCTCGCGGCCTACGACCATGCGAGCGGCTTCGGCCTGCTGAAGCTGCTCGCGCCGATATCGGGCAGGCCCTTGCCGCTGGGCGATTCGAGCGCGCTCGTGGAGCGCGAGCCGGCGCTGGTCGCGACCTCCGGCGGCGAAGGCGTGAACCTGGTGCAGGTGGTGTCGCGCCGGCCGTTCTCGGGCGGCTGGGAATACATGCTCGAGGCCGCGATCTTCACCTATCCGCCGGTGATGAACTGGTCGGGGGCCTCGCTCATCAGCGCCAAGGGGGAGCTGCTCGGCCTGGGGTCGCTGATCGTCGCTGACGCGGCCGGCACCGGGACGCAGATGCCGGGCAACATGTTCGTCCCGGCGGAACTGCTGAAATCGATCCTCGAAGACCTGATCGCGGGCGGCAGGGCGGCGGGCCCGGCGCGGCCGTGGCTGGGCGTCAATTCCGAGGAAATGCGCGGGCGCCTTTTCGTGACGCGCGTTTCGCCCGGCGGGCCGGCCGACAAGGCCGGGCTGAAGAGCGGCGACATCCTGATCGGCGTCGGCAGCGACGAGGTTTCGTCGCTCGCCGATTTCTACCGCAAGGTCTGGGCGCGCGGCGCGGCCGGGGTCGACGTGCCCCTGCGCGTGCTGCAGGGCGTGCAATTGAAGGAACTGACGGTGCGCTCGATCGACCGGGTCGAGTACTTCCGGGGGAAACCGAGCTACTAGCGGATGACGAGGTTCTTCGGGTAGGGCTCGACGCCCGCGTTGAGCGTTTTCGGGAGTGAGCGGCGCAGCGAGCGCCCGCTCGGCGCGTCCGCGACCGCCCGGGCGTAGCGCACGTTTTTCTGCATCTCCTCGAGGTACAGGTTCTGCCCCTTGAAGTGGCGCTCGGCGTATTCATAGGCGCGCGCGAGCTGCAGGTCGAGCCGCTTGGCGGCATTCATGTAGAACTGGGGCGTCTTGCGCACCAGGTCCTCCCCCGAGCTGAAAAGGACCTGCGTGCGGCCGCCGGGAAGCGTTCGCTGCGCGAGGCCGCCGAGCACGAATTCGGGGTACAGCCGGTCGCGGCACTTCTCCAGATAGCAGCGGTCCGCCATCTGCGCGATGATGTCCGCGGTGCCGAGCATGTGCCCGATGCGGCGCAACAGGATGTCGTTGAGCGGAATCGTTTCCGCCGGGCGCTCGTAGCCGGTGTAGTGCACCAGGGCCGCACCCGCGTTGGCGTAGCGCTTGAGCCCGATTCTCGGCAGGTAGCCGTGCAGGTGCTTCGCGCCGCGGCCGACGTGCGTCAGCGTGTACTCGGCGCCGTAACGGTGGCGCCGGTCGCCGCGTTTGCGCAGGTAGCCGAAATCGTGGAACAGCGCCGCGGTCACGCCGAGCGCGAAGCAGGCCGCAGGCAGCGCCGGCGAGTCGCCAACGCGCGAGCGCGTTACTGTACGGCTGCGCTCGTAGCCGTCCATCAGGCGCGCCATGGCGAGCGTGACGTCCAGCACGTGCTGGATATCGTGGTATTCGGTATCGCAGGGCTGGTAATCCGGGTGTTTGCCGAGGTACAGGCAGTCGATGTCGCCGAACGCGCGCTCGATCGCGCCCGCGGGCGTGCCGTTGTAGAGCCCTTGGTGCAGGCGCAGCACCTCGCCGGCCACCTGCTCCAGGTCGGTCGTGCGAATCTTGTCGGTGACGTCGTACTCGTTGCGACGCATGGCGGCGTTGCGCCGTTCCCTTCCCCTGGGCAGGTAATAATTATAGGATGTGCACAGCCCCGGCGGGCCATGTCGTTTGCCACATCGGTTGCCGCCGGAGGACTGAAAGAATTGGTCAGGAAGCGGAAGTAATTCCGCGCGCGCGGCGCATGGCCGGGAAGGGGGAAGCGTTGGGAAACCAGCCGCTGACCGACGAGGAGCGGATGCAGATCGAGAGCCGGATTGCGGCGCTGGAGATCGAGCACCAGGATCTCAACGACGTGATCGCCAGGCTGTCGGAGCATCCGACCCAGGACCAGCTGCAGCTGCGGCGCTTCAAGAAGCGCAAGCTCATCCTCAAGGATTCGATCTCCCGGCTCAAGATCCTCCTGGTGCCGGATATTCCCGCTTGATCGGCCTCATTCAGCGCGTCACCGAGGCGCGCGTCGAGGTCGACGGACAGGTTGTCGGCGCGATCGGGCGCGGCATCGTCGCGCTCATCGGCGTGGAGCGCGGCGACCGCGAGCCGCAGGCCGAACGGCTCGCCGAGCGGGTGCTCGGCTACCGCATCTTCCCTGACCAGGACGGGAGAATGAACCTGTCGCTGCTCGACATCGGAGGCGAACTGCTCGCGGTCCCGCAATTCACCCTCGCAGCGGATACGAAAAAGGGAACGCGCGCGGGGTTCTCCACGGCCGCCGCGCCCGACGAAGGAATCCGGCTGTTTGAGTTGTTCGTGAAAAATTCCAGAGAAAAAATTCCTGGAACAAAGACCGGCCGGTTCGGCGCGGACATGAAGGTCAGCCTGGTCAACGACGGGCCGGTTACGTTCTGGCTGCAAACCTCGGCGCAGCCGTGAAGATGCGCGCGGCCATCGTTTTCAGATTAGGATTGCCGCTTCCATGTCCGAACAGTTCACCGGCGTCAAGCCCGTCGAAGAACGACACCGCATCGACATCGGGCGCCTGGAAGAGTTCCTGAAAGCGCAGCTTGAAGGATTGCGCGGCCCGTTGCAGCTCGAGCAGTTCAAGGGCGGCCAGTCGAACCCGACCTACCGCGTAACCGCCGGCGGCAAGCGCTATGCATTGCGCCGCAAACCGCCGGGCAAGCTGCTGCCCTCGGCCCACGCGGTGGAGCGCGAATACAAGGTGATCAAGGCGCTGCACGGCGTCGGCTTCCCGGTGCCGCGGCCCTACCTTCTTTGCGAGGACGATTCGGTCATCGGCACCGCTTTCTACGTCATGGATTGCGTCGAAGGCCGCGTGCTGTGGGATCAATCGCTGCCCGGAATGTCGAGAGCGGAGCGGCGCGCGATCTGGGAGGAACTGAACCGCGTCATCGCACTGCTGCACAGCGTGGATTACAAGGCGGTCGGCCTCGAGGACTTCGGCAGGGCCGGCAGCTACATCGAGCGCCAGGTCGGGCGCTGGAGCAAGCAGTACCTCGCCTCCGAGACCGAGAAAATAGAGGCCATGGACAAGCTGATCGCCTGGCTGCCGAAAAACGTGCCGGCGACCGGCGAGACCACCATCGTGCACGGCGACTACCGGCTGGACAACACGGTGTTCCACCCGACCGAGGCGAAGATGCTCGCGGTGCTCGACTGGGAGCTGTCCACGCTCGGCGACCCGCTCGCGGATTTCTCCTACCATTGCATGAGCTGGCACATCCCGCCGGGAAAATTCCGCGGCATCGAGGGATTGCCGCTGGAGGAACTCGGCATCCCGGGCGAGCGCGAGTACGTCGAGATGTACTTCAAGCGCACCGGCCGCAAGGGCGTCAGTCCTTCCGTCTGGGACTACTACATGGCATATAACCTGTTCCGCATCGCCGCCATCTGCCAGGGCATCGCCAAGCGCGTGGTGGAGGGCACCGCCGCGAGCGAGCACGCGCGCGACGCCGGCGCGCGCGCCCGGCCGCTCGCCGAGCTGGGTTGGGCGCAGGTCGAAAAAATTCTGAAACGCGCAGCATAGGAGCATCGCAATGGATTTCGAATATTCGCCACGAGTCAAGGACCTGCAGAAGCGCCTGACGGCGTTCATGGACGAGCACATCTACCCGAACGAGGGCAAGTACCACGCGCACGTGAGGAGCGACAAGCGCTGGGAGGTGGTGCCGATCATCGAGGAGCTCAAGCCGCTGGCGCGCAAGGCCGGCTTGTGGAACCTGTTCCTGCCGCGCTCGCCGCGCGCGCCCGAAGGGCTGTCGAACCTCGAGTACGCGCCGCTGTGCGAGATCATGGGTCGCGTTTCCTGGTCGCCCGAGGTGTTCAACTGCTCGGCGCCCGACACCGGCAACATGGAGACGCTCGAGCGCTACGGCACCGAGGAGCATAAGAAGCAATGGCTCGATCCACTGCTGGAGGGCAGGATCCGCTCGGCATTCCTGATGACCGAGCCCGCGGTGGCATCGTCGGATGCGACCAACATCCAGACGCAGATCAAGCGCGAGGACGGCGATTACGTCATCAACGGCACCAAATGGTGGTCCTCGGGCGCCGGCGATCCGCGCTGCAAGCTCTACATCGTGATGGGCAAGACCAATCCCGAGCATGCTTCGCGCCACAGCCAGCAGTCCATGATCCTGGTGCCGGCCGACGCGCCGGGCGTCAGGATTCTGCGCAACCTGCCGGTGTTCGGCTACGACGACGCGCCGCACGGCCACATGGAGATCGAGCTGAAAAACGTGCGCGTTCCGGCGACCGGCATCCTGCTCGGCGAGGGGCGCGGCTTCGAGATCGCGCAGGGGCGCCTCGGGCCCGGCCGCATCCATCACTGCATGCGCTCGATCGGCACGGCCGAGCGCGCGCTGGAAAAAATGTGCAAGCGCGCTACGCAGCGCGTCGCCTTCCACCGCACGCTGGCGGAGCAGGGCGTGACGCGCGAACGGATCGCGCAGGCGCGCATCATGATCGACAGCGCGCGCTTCATGGTGCTGCACGCCGCGTGGCGAATGGATACCGTCGGCAACAAGGTGGCGAGGAAGGAGATCGCCATGATCAAGGTGCTGGCGCCGACCATGGCCTGCCAGGTGATCGATTGGGCGATGCAGTTGCACGGCGGCGCCGGGGTGTCGGACGACTTCGGCCTCGCCTATGCCTATGCGCACCAGCGTACGCTGCGCTTCGCCGACGGCCCGGACGAGGTGCACCGCAACGCGATCGCCAAGCAGGAGATCGCCGAACAGACCACGATCGGCGAGGCGCTCGCCACCAAGAAACATTGAAAGGGGCGGTAAGATGATCAAGCTCTGCGGTTTTCACGTCAGCAACTACCACAACAAGGTGCGCATCGCGCTGCTCGAGAAGGGCATTGCCTTCGAGGAGGATTCGACGGTGACGCCGTCGCAGAAGGACGAGTACCTCGCGTTGAGCCCGATGGGCAAGGTGCCCTACCTGGAAGTCGACGGCACGCGGCTGTGCGAATCCGGGGTAATCCTCGAATACCTCGAGGAGGCCTACCCGCAACAGCCGCTGCTGCCGAAAGACCCGCTCGCGCGCGCCAAGGTGCGCGAGCTGGCGACGGTGATCGAACTGCACCTGGAGCTCGTTGCGCGCAGGCTTTATTCCGGCGTTTTTTTCGGCGGCACGGTGTCCGATGGCACCAGGCAGTCGGTGGAGAAGGACCTCGCCAAGGGCGTCCGGGCCCTGAAGGCGCTGGCGAAGTTCGATCCCTTCATTGCAGGCGGGGAGCTGACGCTCGCGGACTGCGCCGCGGCCGCGCACCTGCCGCTGGTGTCGCTCTCGACCAAGCTCGCCTACGGACGCGATCTCCTGGAGGGCATTGCGCAGCTGAAGCCCTACCTGAAGATGCTCGGCGAGCGGCCCGCATTCGCCAGGGTCAACGCCGATCGCAAGGCGGCGCAGGAAGCGATGGCGGCGCGGGCGAAGAAGTAGCGTGCTGGAGGGACTGCTTCCGCTTTCCGGCTATGTCCGGTTCGTCGTCACGCTCGCGGCGGTCCTCGACCCGTTCCTTGCGGTCCCGATCTTCCTTGCGCTGACTGCTTCGCGCGATGCCGCGGAGCGGGCGCCGCTGGTGCGGATCGTCACCATCACGGTGTTCGCGGTGCTCGCCGTCTCGGCGCTGGTGGGCGAGCAACTGCTGCTGCTGATCGGCGCGAGCCTGGCGGCGTTCCGCGTCGGCGGCGGCTTGGTGCTTCTGCTGATGGCGCTCGCCATGCTCAACGCGCGGGCAGGGGGCGTGCGCCAGTCCGAGGACGAGGAACGGGCGCTGAGAACCGGGGAGCTCTCCGGCGTGGTGCCGCTTGCGGTGCCGCTGCTTGCGGGCCCCGGGGCGATCAGCACGACCATCATCGCGGCGCAGGCCGGCGGCGCCGCGCATCTCGGCGCGATCCTCGGCTGCATCCTGCTGGTGTGCGCGCTGACCTGGATCGTGCTGCGGCTTGCGCACCCGATCGGCGCGAAGATGGGCATCACCGGCCTGAACATCGCCACGCGGCTGCTCGGGCTGCTGCTGGCCGCGCTCGCGATCCAGACCATGGCCGAGGGCCTGCGCCAGCTGTTTCCGGGACTCGCCTAGCCCGGTCGGCGCGGTAGCCGCGCGGTCCGGTCAGTTCCCGGCTGGGCGCGGTTTCGGAATGGGGCGCGGCTTGCCCTCGAGATCGATCGCGACATAGGTGAGCGTCGCCTCGGTGACCTTCACCACCTTGGTGTCGGCGCGGCCGCGCTCGGCATAGACCTCGACGTTGATCGTGACCGAGGTGTTGCCGATGCGCTGCAGCTCGGCGTAGAACGAGAGCACGTCGCCGATCTGCACCGGCTGCTTGAAGACGAAGGAATTCACCGACACCGTGGCGACGCGCCCGCGCGCGATGCGGCCCGCGACGGTGCCGCCGGCGACGTCGACCTGCGCCATGATCCAGCCGCCGAAAATGTCGCCGTTGTGGTTCGCGTCCGCCGGCATCGGCACCACGCGCAGCGCCGGGATCTTGCCCTCGGGCAGCGCCAGGCCGGGCGGCTGGTGCGACGCCTTGCCCTTTCCCGCCACCTATTTCTTCCTCTGGGCGAGGTAGTTGAGCGGTCCGCCGCGGAACGGCGCGAAGCCGGTGCCGAAAATCAGGCCCGCGTCGATCAGCTCGGCGTCGGGCACGATGCCTTCGGCGAGCACCGCCTGCGCTTCGGCGAGATAGGGATCGACGAGCGCATTCACCATGTCCTGCGTAAAGGCGCCGGGCTGGCCTTTCACCGGCCTGCCCTTTTCGTAGCGGTAGATGCCCTGGCCGGTCTTGCGGCCGAGCTGTCCGAGCGCCACCTTGTTGAGCAGGATCTGCGGCGCCTCTGCCTCCCCATGCGCGCCCTTCCTGGCGAGTTCCTTGCCGGCGTGCAGGCAGATGTCGAGGCCCACGGTGTCGGCGAGTTCGATCGGCCCCATCGGCATGCCGAACGCCTCCATCGCGCCATCGATCGTCTCCGGCTTCACGCCTTCGTCGAGCATGCGGAAGGCGTTCTGCATGTACGGACCGAGCACGCGGTTGACGAGGAAACCCGGCGCGTCCTTCACCGGCAGCGGCAGCTTGTCGATCTGGCGCACGAAGGCCATCGCATTCGAAGCGAACTCTTTTCCTGTCTTTTCGGAAGAAATTATTTCCACCAGCATCATCTGCGGCACGGGATTGAAGAAATGAATCCCCACCAACCGGGACGGATCCCTGAAATTCGCGGCGATGTCGGCGAGCTTGAGGCTGGAGGTGTTGCTCGCCAGCAGCGCGCCGGGCCTGGCCGCGGCCTCCAGCTTGGCGAACAACTGGCGCTTGGCGTCGAGGTTTTCGAAAATCGCCTCGATGATCACGTCGGCGCGCGCGGCGCCGGCGCCGGCGACGTCCGGGATCAGCCGGTCCATGGCGTCGCGGATGCGGCGCGGATCGCGCAGGCGGCGCTGGAACAGCGTCGCCGCGCGCTTCACCGCCGGCGCGAGGCGCTCGGGCGCGGTGTCCTGCAGCGTTACCGTGATGCCGCGCATGGCGCAGATCGCGGCGATGTCGCCGCCCATGACCCCCGCTCCCACCACGTGCACGTGCCCGGCCTTGAACTCGACGCCCTTGGCGAGGCCCTTCATGCGCTCCTGCAGGAAGAAAATCCGGATCAGGTTGCGCGTGGTCGGGTGCTCGAACAGCGCCTTCATCGAGCAGGACGGGTCGTCCCCGGCAAGGAAAGGGTCGCCGTCGTATTTCACCCAGGCATCGAGGATCGCGTAGGGCGCCGGATAGTGCTCGCGCCGCGCCTTTTTCGCGACCTGCTTCCTGGCCCGAGCCGCGACCACGGAGCGCAGGGGTCCCAGAAGCATCTTCTGCGCAAAACCCAGGCGCTTCGGAGGCGCCGCTTCCAGCGTAACCATGCGTGCCGTGTTCTCGAGGATTCTGAGCGGCACCGCCTGCGTGACCAGGCCCATCCGCCTGGCGCGCCGCGCGTCCACCGCCTTGCCCGTAAGTATCAGGTCCAAGGCCGCGACGGGCCCTACGAGCCGGGGCAGCCACTGCAGCCCGTGCCACAGCGGCCAGATGCCGAGCATCACCTCGGGGAACGCGAAGCGCGTCTTCGGCTCATCGAGCGCCACCCGGTAGCTGCAGGCAAGCGCGAGCTCCAGTCCGCCCCCCATGCAGAAACCGTTGATCATGGCGGTGGTCGGAAACGGAAGGTCGCGCACCTTCTGCACCGTGTCCCAGCCGAGCCGGGTGAAGGCGGCGGCCTCCTCGGCCCGGGTGAAGCCGGCGAAGGTATTGATATCGGCGCCCGCGATGTAGCTGTCCTTGCCCGAGCGGATCACCAGGCCGCGCGGCTTTGCCGCCGCGATTTCATCGAGCGCCGCCGAGAGTTCTTCGAGCGCGTCGCGCGAGAAGGTGTTGGCCGACTCGCCCTGCTTGTCGAAGGTCAGCCAGGCGAGACCCTGCGCGTCTTTTTCCCAGCGGAAGTGCTTCATCTAGAGTGCCTCCACCAGCATCGCGCCGCCGAGGCCGCCGCCGATGCAGATCGAAGCCATGCCGCGCTTCGCGTTTTTTCGCTGCAGAAGCTTCAGCAGGTGCAGAACGATTCTTGCGCCCGACGCGCCCACGGGATGCCCCAAAGCCACTGCGCCGCCATCCACATTCAGCTTTTCCTGATCAAGTTCTCCGAGAGACGAATCAAGACCAAGTTCTTGCCTGCAGTACTTCGCGTCCTTCCAGGCGGCGAGGCAGCCCAGCACCTGCGCGGCGAAGGCTTCGTTGATCTCCCAGTAGTCGACGCCGTCGAGCTTGAGGCCGTGGCGCCCGAGGATCGGCGTCGCCGCGTGCACCGGCCCGAGGCCCATCTGCGCCGGGTCGAGGCCGGCCCATTGGGAGTCGAGGATGCGCCCAATGGGCTTCAAATCATGTTTTTTCAAGGAATCTTCGGACGCCAGGATGAGCCATGCCGCGCCGTCGGTGATCTGCGAGCTGTTGCCCGGGGTGACGCTGCCGTACTTGCGGTCGAAGAAGGGCTTCAGCTTGGCGAGGTTCGCCAGCGACGAATCGCGCCGCACGCCGTCATCCAGCGTGTAGGCGTTGCCGCCGGCGTCATAGAGCGCCTCCACTTCGCCGCCGCCCGCGGCGAGGTGGCCGGCATCCTGGGCAGCGCATACTCTTTTATGAGATCTAACGGAAAAAGCATCCATCTGCGCGCGCGTGATGCCGAAGCGGTACGCGAGGTTCTCGGCGGTCTGCCCCATCAGCAGGCCGACCATCGGATCGGTGAGGCCCTTCATGATGCCGATGACCGGAGCGAGCAGGGCGCCGAAGGGGAGCTTCAGGAATTGGCTCGCTTTTTCTCCCGGACTTCTTTGTTGAGAAAAATCCGCAAACCAGTTGACCATCTTGTCGTTGTAGAGCAGCGGCGCGCGCGAGAGCGCGTCGACGCCGCCGGCGAGCACCAGGTTCGAGCGCCCGGCGAGGATGTTGTTGATGCCCGAATCGAGCGCCTGCATGCCCGAGGCGCAGTTGCGCATCACCGTCCAGCCGGGGACCTTGTGGCCGCAGCCAAGGCGCAGCGCCGCCACGCGCCCGATGTTCACCTCGTCCACCGAGGGCGCGGCGCAGCCGAGGATCACTTCGTCCAGTTCCTGCGGCGCGAACTTCTGCCGCGCGAGCAGCGTGCGACCGGCCTGGGTGGCGAGGTCGCCCGCGGAGAATACGCCGGGCCGGTTCTTCGACTTCAGAAAGGGCGTGCGCGCCCCGTCAATGACGTAGATGGGTTTCGAATACATTCAGGCCGCCTTTGCCGCCGGGTGGGTTTCCTGCGCAAGTTTGGCGAGGATCTCGGCGCGGCCGAAGTCCTGCGGGAAGTCGTCCACCTTGATGACGTTCCTGCGCAACGCTTCCTTGCGACGCCAGAGCGCGAACTCCTCGGCCGTAATTATCTTGTTTTGAATTCCCAAAGAACCCAAATCAACACCGGGCTGCGGAACAATCTTCCCCTTCTTCACGGCCTTGCGCAGCTTTTCGTCGATCGGCTCGCAGGCGATGGTGGCGAGGAAGGCGGCTTCCAGGATGCCGGTCGGGTCGACTTCGCCCTTGCCGACGTACATGCCGGCGGTCAGCCGGTCGCGCGAGGCACCGGGTTCGAGCAGCATCTGCGCGCACTCGCGGTTGCGCGAGTCGAGCGGCGGGCGGAACGACATGCCGAGCGGGAAAATTGTCCAGCGCAGCAGCGTGGCAAGCGACTTGACCGGGAAGTTGGACAGGATGGCGTCGATCGCCTGCTGCGCCTGGTAGAGCGCATCGCGCACCACCCAGCGGATCAGCGGCACGTCCTCCCTGTTTCGTCCCTGGTCCTCGTAGTGCTTGAGCGTGGCCGATACCAGGTACAGCATCGAGAGCACGTCGCCCAGCCGCCCGGAGATCTTCTCCTTCCTCTTCAGCGCGCCGCCCATCGCCAGCATCGAGACGTCGGCAAGGAAGGCGAACGCTGCCGCAAGGCGCGAGGTGAACCGGTAGTAGTGCTTCGTTTCGGGCGCGCCGCCGCGCGGCACCTGGCCGAGGCGCGAGCTGGTGATGCCGTGCACGAAGGCGCGCACGCCGTTGGAGAGGGTGTGGCCGATGTGCGAGGTGAACGCGTCGTCGAACTCGATCGAGGCCGCCGCGCCCTGCATCTCCTTCGCCGCGCGCATCTCGCGCAGCACGTAGGGATGGCAGCGGATCGCACCCTGGCCGAAGATGATCAGCGTGCGCGTGAGTATGTTTGCGCCTTCGACCGTGATGCCGACCGGGATCACCTGGTAACCGCGCCCGACCCAGTTGTTCGGCCCGAGGCAGATGCCCTTGCCGCCATGGATGTCCATCGAGTCGTCCACGATCTTGCGCGCGCGCTCGGTCATGTGGTACTTGGCGATCGCCGAAATCACCGCCGGCTTCTCGCCCAGGTCCACCGCGCCCGCGGTCATGATGCGCACCGCGTCCATCATGTAGCAGTTGGCCGCGATGCGGCCGAGCGCTTCCTCGACCCCTTCGAGCTTGCCGATCGGCGTCTTGAACTGGCTGCGCACGCGCGCGTAGGCGCCGGTGACGCGCGCGAGGCTCTTCGCCCCGCCCACCGACGAGGTCGGCAGCGAGATCGAGCGGCCGGCCGCGAGGCAGCCCATCAGCATCTTCCAGCCCTTGCCCGCGTACTCCTTGCCGCCGATGATCCAGTCGATCGGCATGAACACGTCCTTGCCGGAATTCGGGCCGTTCTGGAATACCGCATTCAGCGGCAGGTGCCGGCGGCCGATGTTCACGCCGGGCGTGTTGGTGGCAACCAGGGCGCAAGTAATCCCCAGATCTTCCTTGGTTCCCAAAAGACGTTCCGGATCATAAAGTCTGAACGCCAAACCGAGGAGCGTCGCCACCGGACCGAGAGTGATGTAGCGCTTGTCCCAGGTAACGCGCATGCCGAGCGTTTCCTTGCCCTGCCACTGGCCTTTGCAGACCACGCCGTAATCGGGAATCGACGCCGCATCCGATCCCGCCTCGGGGCTGGTGAGCGCAAAGCAGGGGACTTCGAGTCCCCTGGCGAGCCGCGGCAGGTAATGGTTCTTCTGCTCCTCGGTGCCGTAATGCAGCAGCAGCTCGGCCGGCCCGAGCGAATTGGGCACCATGACACTGACCGAGAGCGCATTCGAGCGCGTCGCGAGTTTCAGCACCACCGCCGAGTGCGCAAGCGCGCTGAATCCCAGGCCGCCGTATTTCTTCGGGATGATCATGCCGAGGAAGCCCTGGTCCTTGACGTACTGCCAGACCTGCGGCGACAGGTCGTAGCGCTCGTGCGTCACGTCCCAGTCGTCGGTCATGCTGCAGACTTCCTCGCAGGGGCCGTCGAGGAAGGCCTGCTCCTCGGCCGAGAGCTTGGGCTGCGGGATGGCGAGCAGCTTGTTCCAGTCGGGCTTGCCGGAGAACAGGTCGGCGTCCCACCACACGGTGCCGGCGTCGATCGCCTCTTTCTCGGTCTGCGACATGTCGGGCAGGATGCGGCGGAACATCGCGAGCACGTGGTCGCTGACGATTTTCCTTCGCAACGGGTTGACGTTCAGGATTGCGCCGAGTACGACGAAACAACCAAGAACAATCCCATTTGCAGTACCGGACCACTCGAATGCGGCCGCCCAGCTGGCGAGCAGCACGCCCGAGGCGAGCGTCCAGGCGAGGATCGGCGCCTGGAAATAGGCGAGCAGCAGCAGCGCCGCGAGGGTTGCTAGGGCGAAAACGGCGATATCGAACATGGGCATCTCCTCCGGCGCGGTGCGACAAGAGCTAGGCGGCTTTCTTGACGTCCTCGGCGCTAGGCAGCGGCGCGAGCAATCCGGCGAGCAGGAACGCGGTGAGGCGCGCCTCCAGCAGGCGCGCGTCGTAGCGGTCCTCGGGCTTGCAGCCGGCGATCAGCTGCACGGTGTCGGTCGCGGCGAGGGTATAGGCGAGCGTGCCGAACATGAAGTGCATGCGCCAGATCAGTTCGTCGCGCGGCATCTGCGGCAGCGTGCGCTCGAACGCGCTCTTGAAGCGTTCCATCGCCGGGGCGTAGAGCTGGCCGATGAGCGAGCGGATGTGCTTCTGCGGATCGGTGTAGGTGCGCCCGAGCAGGCGGATGAAGTTGCGGCCGCCGCATTTCGCGTCCTCGATCATGCGCAGGCTCGCGCCGACGAAGGCGCGGATGATCTGCTCGGCAGCGAGCGCGCGTCCGCCGGCGTCCTGCTCCAGCCGGTCGAGCTCGGCGACCCGGCCGGCGTTCATCGGATCGAGCCGGCGCCGGAACAGCGCTTCGATCAGCGCGTCCTTGGAGCCGAAGTGATAGTTGACCGCGGCGAGGTTGGCGCCCGCCTTGGCGGTGAGCAGGCGCATCGAGGTGCCCTCGAAGCCGTGCTGCATGAACAGCTCTTCGGCAGCGTCGAGGATGCGGGTACGGGTTTCGTGCGGGGGCTTGATGGCACGCAGGGTCATGGGGGTTCTTCCGGATTCAAACGAACGTTTGAATTCTAGGGTCTCGGGCCTGCTCCGTCAAGGGCTTTGAGCAACCGGCGCACCGCGTGTTACCGCTAGAATCCGCCCCTTCCCATGGCAACCCACGGACATCAAAGCGCGTTGCCGCCGGCGCCGAGGTCGCGCATGCGGGGCAACGAATGGCGCTCGGTCGCGGTGCTGCTGCCCCACCTGTGGGAGTTCCGCTGGCGCGTAGCGCTCGCGCTCGCGCTGCTCACGGCGGCCAAGCTCGCCAACGTCAGCGTGCCGCTGACGATGAAGGGCATCGTCGACGGGCTCGACCCCAGTATCGCCGTGGTCGCGGTGCCGGTGGCGCTGCTCGCGGCCTACGGCCTGCTGCGCTTCTCGACCACGCTGTTCGGCGAGCTGCGCGACGCGGTGTTCGTGCGCGTCACGCAGAACGCGATCCGGCGGGTCGCGCTCACGGTGTTCCGCCACCTGCACGGCCTGTCGCTGCGCTTTCACCTCGAGCGCCAGACCGGCGGCATGACGCGCGACATCGAGCGCGGCACGCGCGGCATCTCGACGCTGCTGTCCTACATGCTGTTCTCGATCATTCCGGTGATCCTGGAATTCGGCCTGGTGGCATTGGTGCTGCTCGGCAGATTCGACTGGCGCTTCACCGCCGTGACCTTCGGCGCGGTCGCGGTGTACATCACGTTCACGATCCTGGTCACCGAATGGCGCATCGAGATCCGGCGCCGCGCCAACGAGCTCGATTCGCGCGCCAACACGCGCGCGATCGACAGCCTGCTCAACTACGAGACGGTGAAGTATTTCGGCAACGAGGAATTCGAGGCGCGGCGCTACGACGAGAACCTGCGCAAGTACGAAGCGGCGGCGGTGCGCTTCGAGTCCTCGCTCGGGCTGCTCAACATCGGCCAGAGCCTGGTGATTGCGTCCGCGGTGACGGCGCTCATGTTCCTCGCCGCCGGCGGCGTGGCGGCTGGCGCGCTCACGCTCGGCGACCTGGTGCTGATCAACGCGCTGCTGATCCAGCTCTACATCCCGCTCAATTTCCTCGGCATGGTGTACCGCGAGATCAAGCAATCCCTGATGGACATGGACCGGATGTTCCGGCTGCTCGCGCAGAACCGCGAAATCGAGGACCGGCCGGGCGCGCCGGAACTGCCGCTCGGCGCGGCGACCGTGGAATTCAGGAATGTCCGTTTTTCGTATGAACCCGAACGGCAGATCCTGTTCGACGTCAGCTTTGCGATACCGGCGGGCCAGCGCGTGGCGGTGGTCGGGCATTCGGGCTCGGGGAAGTCGACCCTGGCGCGCCTGCTGTATCGCTTCTACGACGTATCGGCCGGCGCCATCCTCGTGAACGGCATGGATGTGAGGGACATCAGGCAGTC
>Ga0154760_1004_pt1 | contig 14912 bp, 15 predicted proteins | sample Rifle2008BG16ft_FD_105768 | JGI IMG/M metagenome (GOLD analysis project Ga0154760, IMG submission 105768) | Betaproteobacteria bacterium RBG_16_66_20
TGCGCTTCCGTACTGGAACTGCACCGCCTCGGGCGACAGCCACGCCGACAGTTCTCCGAGCAGGTGCTCGTCGGGCCGCACTCTCCAGGCCTCGCCCAGCGCCACGTCGCAGCTGGCGCCGGCGTTCTCGTAGTGGACCAGCACCGGGCAGCCGGCCTCGCCCGCCGCGCGGTACGGCGCGAGCAGGTCCATCAGGCGCTTGGCGTCGCGCGTCTGGTCCGTATTGCCGTTCATCGCGATCCGCAGCCGCGCCGCGAACCGCGCCCGCAGCGCCGCGAGATCGAGCAGGTCCTCGGCGGTCACCCGCAGGCCGTTGATGAACTCGTCGCGCTGCACCCTGCCCTGCACGACGAGCAGCCGGTCCTCCTTCATCTTGTCGCGGTGCTTCTCGAACAGCTCGTTGAACACCGACAGCTCGAGCTGGGCGCTGCCGTCATCGAGCATCACCATCATCATCCGGCCGCGCCGCGTCATCTGCACGCGTGCCGCCGAGATCACGCCTGCGATCCAGACGCGCTCGCCGGCGGCCGACAGTTTCGCCAGCGGCGTGCGCGGAAAGTTCGCCAGTTCGCGTTCGTAGACCGAGAACAGGTGCCCCGACAGGCAGTAGCCGAGCGCCGCTTTCTCCTCGGTGAGCTGCTGCTTCAGGTCCCAGGGCCGCGCCTCCACCAGCACCAGCCGCGCGGTGTGCGACGCATCGCCCTCGCCGAACAGGCTGGTCTGCGAAGCCGCGCGCTCGGCCTGCTCGGCGGCCTCGATCGCGCGCCCCGCCGAGGCCAGCAGGCTGGCGCGGTTCGCGTTGACGCAATCGAAAGCGCCGGCACGCACCAGCGCCTCGATGCAGCGCCGGTTCACCGCCCGCTTGTCGACCCGGCGGCAGAAGTCGAACAGGTCGGTGAAGGGGAGCGCGCCGTTGCCGCTGCCGCGCGCCTGCAGGATCGCCTCGATCGCAGCGCGCCCGGTGCCGCGCACCGCGCCCAGGCCGTAGCGCACCGTCTTCAGGTCTACCGGCACGAAGCGGTAGCCGGAGGCATTGATATCCGGCGGCAGGATCGCAAGGCCGCTCGCCAGGGCATCGTCCCTGAACTGGCGCACTTTGTCGGTGTCGTCCAGCACCGCCGACATGTTGGCGGCCATGAAGGCGCTGGCGTGGTGCGCCTTCATGTACGCGGTCTGGTAGGCGAGCAGCGCGTAGGCCGCGGCGTGCGACTTGTTGAAGCCGTAGCCGGCAAACTTCTCCATCAGGTCGAAAAGCTGGGTCGCGCGCCCGCGCGGCAGGCCGTTTTTCTGCGCGCCGGCGACGAAGATGTCGCGCTGCTTGGCCATCTCCTCGGGCAGCTTCTTGCCCATCGCGCGCCGCAGCAGGTCCGCGGCGCCCAGCGTATAGCCGCCGATCACCTGCGCGATCTGCATCACCTGCTCCTGGTACACCATGACCCCGTAGGTGGGAGCGAGGATCGGCTCGAGCCGCGGGTCGACGAAATCGACGCGTTTCCTGCCCTGCTTGCAGGCGACGTAGTCCGGGATGAGTTCCATCGGCCCGGGCCGGTACAGCGCCACCAGTGCGATCACGTCCTCGAAGCGCGAAGGCGGCGCCTGCTTGAGCAGGTCGCGCATGCCGCGCGATTCGAACTGGAACACCCCGGTCGCGTTGCCCGAGGCGAGCATTGCGTAGGCCGCCTTGTCGTCGAGCGGCAGCGCCTCGATCGAGAAATCCGCGCCGCCCGCCTCGCGCACATAGCGTTCCGCCCAGTCGAGCACGGTGAGCGTGGTCAGGCCGAGGAAGTCGAACTTCACCAGTCCGACCGCTTCGACATCGTCCTTGTCGAGCTGCGAGATGACGTTGCTGGTGCCCTCGGCGGCGTACAGCGGACAGAAATCGGTGAGTTTGCCGGGCGCGATCAGCACGCCGCCGGCGTGCATGCCGACGTTGCGCGTCAGGCCCTCGAGTTTTTCGCCGAGCTCGAGCAGGTCGCGCACCTCCTCTTCCTTTTTCTCGCGCTGCGCGAGCAGCGGCTCCATTTCGCGCGCATCGCGCAACGTGATGGTCCTGCCCGGCTGCACCGGGATCAGCTTGGCCACCTGGTCGCAGAAGTTGTAGCCCAGGTCGAGGACCCGGCCGGTGTCGCGCACCACGGCGCGCGCCGCCATGGTGCCGAAGGTCGCGATCTGCGACACCGAATCCTCGCCGTACTTCTTGCGCACGTAGTCGATCACCCGGTCGCGCCCGTCCTGGCAGAAGTCGATGTCGAAGTCCGGCATCGAGACGCGCTCGGGATTGAGAAAGCGTTCGAACAGCAGGTCGTACTTGAGGGGATCCAGGTCCGTGATGCCGAGCGAGTAGGCCACCAGCGAGCCCGCACCCGAGCCGCGCCCCGGGCCGACCGGAACGCCGTTCGACTTCGCCCAATTGATGAAATCGGCGACGATCAGAAAATAGCCGGCGTAGCCCATCTGCACGATGGTCCGGATCTCGAAATCGAGGCGCTCTCCGTAGCGCGGCCGGTCCTCTTCCTGCAGCTGCATTTTTTCAATGCGGCGGACGAGACCCTCCTGCGCCTGCTGTTTCAGGAATTCATCGAGCGAAATCCCCTTGGGCGTCGGAAACGCCGGCAGGCGGCTCTTGCCGAGTTCGATCTCGAGGTTGCAGCGGCGCGCGATCTCGACCGCGTTCTCGAGCGCCTGCGGCACGTCGGCGAAGAGCTGCGCCATCTCGTCCTGCGACTTGAAATATTGCTCCGGCGTGAAAAGCTTCGGCCGCCGCTGGTCGCCGAGCACGTATCCCTGCGAGATGCAGACGCGCGCTTCGTGCGCCTTGAAATCCCCCGGCGCGGCGAACTGCACCGGATGCGTCGCCACCACCGGCAGGCGCAGCTTCACGGCGAGCGCGAGCGAAGCGCCGACGAGTTGCCCGGTGTGGGGTGCCCCCGCGCGCTGCACTTCGAGGTAATAGCGCCCCGGGAAAAGCTTCGCCCAGGCCAACGCCAGCGCCTCGGCGGCCGCGGCATTGCCGGTGGCAAGCGCGTGCCCGACGTCGCCCCCGCCAAAGCCCGATAGCGCGATCAGCCCTTCGGTGCCCGACTCCCCGAACCAGGCCATCGCAATCTCGGCGCGGGCGCGGTGCTGGTTCCTGAGCCAGGCGCGCGAGAGCAGCTCGGACAGGCGCAGGAAGCCGGCGCGCGACGCGCACAGCAGCAGCGCGCGGAACGGCTTTTCGCGGTCGGATTGGTTCTGGATCCAGCAGTCGACGCCGATGAGCGGCTTGACGCCCGCGGCGCGCGCCGCGGTATAGAACTTCACCATGCCGAAGACGTTGCCGGCATCGGTGAGCGCAAGTGCCGGCATGCCGTCGGCCTTCGCCTTGGCCACCGCCTCGTCGAGACGGACGATGCCGTCCGTCACCGAGTACTCGCTGTGCATCCTCAGGTGAACGAAACGCGGAGCATCCATGGAAGTCGTCAAAAGTTTACCATCCGAGGGTGCGGAGTCCGCCATTGATTGCGCTGTTCGCGGGCGCGACGTGCATCGCGCTGTCGCCGATCTGGGTGCGGGTTTCCGAGGTCGGGCCTACCGCGAGCGCATTTTGGCGCGTTTTCCTCGCGATTCCACTGCTCTGGATTTTGTTTTTTTCATCCGGGGGAACAGAGAAAAAAATCATTCCCCCGCAATGGGGAACCATGCTTGCCGCGGGCGTTGCGTTCGCGGGCGACCTCGCCTTCTGGCACTGGTCGATCCAGTTCACTTCGGTCGCGAATTCGACGCTGCTTGCCAATCTCGCCTCGATCTTCGTCACGCTGGCGGCGTGGGTCCTCTGGCAGCAGCGCCCGAGCGCAATGTTCGTGGCGGGACTGGCGGCAGCGCTGGCCGGCGTCGGCCTGCTGGTGCGCGCGAGCCTCGGATTCTCGCCGAGCGCCCTGCTCGGCGACGGCCTGGGCGTGGTGACCGCGATGTTCTATGCCTGGTACTGCTTTCGGTGAAGGGCCTGCGCGACCGCGGCGCGGCCACACTCCAGCTGATGGCGGTCACGACCACGCTTACCGCAATGATCCTGCTGCCGGTCGCGCTCGCCTCGGGCGAGGCGCTGCTGCCGGCGACGGCAACGGGCTGGCTCAAGCTTCTCGGCCTGGCGTGGATCTCGCACGCCGCCGGGCAGGGCCTGATCGCCTACGCGCTCGCGCACCTGCCGGCGGGGTTTTCTTCGGTGGGGCTGCTGTTCCAGCCGCTCATGGCCGCGCTGTTCGCCTGGGTGCTTCTCGGCGAATCGCTCTCGGTGCTCCAGGCCGTCGGCGGCCTGGTGGTGCTCGCCGGCATCGCCCTCGCGCGGCGAGGATCGGCAAGCTAGTGTCTGGTACCCTTTGCCTGTTCGGCTCAGGATGCCGCAAATCGGGATACCATCAGTCGCTATGGGCACGGATATGATCGATGAATCGGCGATGGACGAGGTGACCGACCTCATCGCCAGCGTTGAGATGCACCGCAAGGAGATCGAAAAAGAGGCCGGCCTGGAGGCCTCGCGCAACTATGCGCTGCGCAGGTTGCAGGAAGCTTTGCAGCAGGAACAGGAAGCCGCCCAGGTGCACGGCCCCAGCGCGGTGCGTCTCGCGACGGCCGCGGCCCTGGCGAACGAGATCAAGAGAGTCGGGTCGCTGTCGCGCGCCGCAAGCCAGCGCCCGGCGCCCGGCGGGGGCCGGCCGCAGCAGCCCCGGCACTCGCGGCAGGAAGCGCAACACAAACCGCCCAAGTCCCGGGGCAGACGGACGATGGGGCGCAGGGGCGGACGCTAGCGCTGCAGGCGAATCCCTTCGCCGACTGCGAACCGCCCCTGCCTTTGCGCAGCGCGATCTGTCAATGTAGATCGGCAAGGAGACGCATGCATGGCGCTGACGCTGATCAAGAACGCATTGACCGTCTCGATGGACCCCGCGCTGGGGGACGTCGAAGGCGACATCCTGATCGACGGCGACCGGATCGCCGAGATCCGGCGCGGCATCGTCGCGCCGAACGCCGAGGTAGTCGATGGCACCGGCCGCATCGCGATGCCCGGGCTGGTGAACGCGCATATCCACACCTGGGAATACCAGCTGCGCGGCATCGGTGCGGACTGGGTCGGCTTCCGCGACTACCACGACAACATGCACAAGAATCTCGCGACGCGTTACCAGGCGCGCGACGTCTATATCGGCAACCTGCTCGGCGCACTCAACCAGATCCGCAACGGCACCACCACCATCATGGACTGGTGCCACATCCTGCGCGATTCCGAGATGACCGATGCCGCAATCGACGCGCTGGAGGAATCGGGCATCCGCGCCGTGTTCGGGCGCGGCACGGTGAAGCCGCCCGAGCGCGAGGGCGAGATTCCGTATTACAAGAAGCCCTTCCCGCGGGAAGAGGTGCACCGGCTGCGTACCGGGCGGCTCGCCTCGGACGACCGTCTGGTGACCATGGCGATGGCGATCCTGGGGCCCGACTGGGGCGAATACGAGGTCGCCGCGCACGACATCCGCCTCGCGCGCGAGTACGGCCTGATCAATTCGGCCCATACCTACGGGCGCAAGGGCAAGCGCGTGGTCGAGGACGGCTATCCGCGGCTAGCGAGGGAAGGGCTGCTCGGCCCGGACCACAACATCGCGCACGGCAATTGCTTTGCCGAGGACGAGTTGAAGATCGTGCTCGATGCCGGGTGCACCATCACCGCCACCTGCCTGACCGAGGCGCTCAACTACGAGCAGCCGGCAATGCTGGGACGGATAGTGAAGTTTGGTGCCGCGCCGTCCCTGGGCACCGACTGCGATCCCTACTTCAACAGCTCGATGCTCTGGGTGACGCGTCATGCGTTCCAGGAGCAGCGCGCGATGGACAACCGCAGCCTGCGCGAAGCCGGCAAATGGCCCGCTGCGGGGCAGCACGCCACGCACACGCGCGATGCGCTGCAGTGGGCGACCGTGGGCGGCGCCAAGGCGCTGGGCCTGGAGCGGAAAGTGGGCTCGCTCGCGCCGGGCAAGCAGGCGGACCTCGTCATGATCGATGCTCGCGGCATGAACATCTTCCCGGCACTGCCAGGGGGCGACCCGGCCCACGCAGTGGTGATGTACGCCGAGACCTCCGACATCGAGAACGTCATGATTGCCGGAAAGTTCGCAAAGCGCGCAGGCAAGCTGACGTTTCCCGGGGAACGGCTGCACCAGCTGCAGCAGGAGCTGCTCGAGTCGCGGCTCAGGATGATGCAGGAAGGCAACTATGTGTACCGGCCGGTGCCCAGCGGCCCGCCGCCGGAGCGTTACGTTTTTTGATCGGGGCCCAGGCCTGCGGTTGAGTCAGGCGACGAGCGCCGCCGGCGCGCCCGACGGGCTGTATTCGACCGTGCCGATTTCGTGCACCAGCTCGCCCTCGGCGCGCAGCAGTTCGGCGGCCTTCTCGGCATCGCCCTTGGCGAGCGCGACCACCATGCCGATGCCGCAGTTGAAGACGCGGTGCATCTCGTCCTCGGCGACGTTGCCCTCGCGCTGCAGCCAGCTGAACAGTTCCGGCCGCGGCCATGACTTGCCGCGGATCGCCGCGCGCGTGCCTTGCGGCAGCATGCGCGGCACGTTGCCGGTCAGCCCGCCGCCGGTGATATGGGCCAGTCCCTTCACCGGAACCGCTGCCATCAGCTTGAGCAGCGGCTTCACGTAGATGCGCGTCGGCTCCATCAGCGAATCGGCCATCTCCGAGCTGACTTGCGTGTCGCCGATGATCCGCCGGATGAGCGAATAGCCGTTCGAGTGCGCGCCGCTGGAGGCGAGCCCCAGCAGTACGTCGCCGGGATGGATCGAGCGGCCGTCGATGATGCGATCCTTCTCCACCACGCCGACGCAAAAACCCGCCAGGTCGTATTCGCCCGGCGGGTACATGCCCGGCATCTCGGCGGTCTCGCCGCCGATCAGCGCGCAGCCGGCCTGCTCGCAGCCCTCGGCGATGCCGCGGATGACCCGGACCGCGACGCCCTGATCGAGCTTGCCGCAGGCGAAATAGTCCAGGAAGAACAGCGGCTCGGCGCCCTGCACCAGCACGTCGTTCGCGCTCATCGCCACGAGGTCGATGCCGACCGTATCGTGGCGCCCGAACTGGAACGCGAGCTTCAGCTTGGTGCCGACGCCGTCGGTACCCGACACCAGCACCGGCTCGCGGTACTTTTTCGGGATCGAACACAGCGCGCCGAAGCCGCCGAGCCCCGCCAGCACTTCCGGGCGCAGGGTGCGCCTGGCGAACGGCTTGATGGCCTCGACGAGCGCGTCGCCCGCGTCGATGTCCACGCCGGCGTCGCGATACGAGAGGGGTCCTGGCATGGCGGGTAAAATGAATGATGCCTTCCCGGCAATTTTACGTGAAAACCTGATGCGCCAGCTTGCGTTGGCCATCTCTCCGGCATCGCAGCCGACCCTCGACAACTTCGTTCCCGGCGCCAACGCGGAATTGCTCGAGCGGCTGCGGGAACTGCTGTCCGATAGCGCCGCCGAGCGCATCGTCTACCTCTGGGGCGAACCGGGATCGGGGAAAAGCCACCTGCTGCGCGCGTGCGCGCGCGAGGGCCTGCACCTGGCCGATGACGTCGAAGCGCTGGGCGCGGAATCCCAGATCGCGCTGTTCAACCGGATCAACGAGGCGCGCCAGGCCGGTGGCGCGGTGCTCGCGGCGGGCAATGCGCCGCCCGCGCAGCTGCCGCTGCGCGAGGACCTCAAATCGCGCCTTGCCTGGGGCCTGGTCTACCAGGTGAAACCCCTCACCGACGGCGAGCGCGCCGTTTTCCTGCGCGCCGAGGCCGGGCGCCGCGGCATGCGCCTCGCCGACGAGGTGATCGCCTACCTGCTCACCCACGTGCGGCGCGACCCGCTTTCGCTGACGGCGATCCTCGATGAGCTGGACCGCGCATCGCTCGAACGCAAGCGGCTCGTGACCCTGCCGCTGGTTCGCGAGGTGCTGAAGGCCAGAGAAGAATGAATTTGGTCCTGTTCGACCTCGACCATACGCTGCTCGCCTGCGACAGCGACTACGAGTGGGGCCAGTATCTGGTGGAACGCGGCGTGCTCAGCGGCACCGAGTACGAGGCGCAGAACGCCGCGTTCTACGAGCAGTACAAGGCCGGCACGCTCGACATCCACGAGTTCCTCGGCTTCGCGCTGCGCCCGCTCGCCGCGCACACGCCGCAGGACCTCGAGCGCTGGCACGCCGATTTCATGGCGGCGCGCATCCGGCCCGCGATGGGCGAACCGGCGAAGGCGCTGGTGCGCCGCCATCTCGACGCCGGCGACCTGTGCGCGGTGGTCACGGCGACCAACAGCTTCGTCACCGGCCCGATCGCGCGCGAGTTCGGCGTGCCGCACCTGGTGGCGACCGAACCCGAACGCATCGGCGGACGCTTTACCGGCCGCGTCGCGGGCATTCCCTGCTTCAAGGACGGCAAGATCGCGCGCGTCGAGGCCTGGCTCGCGGGCGAAGGGCGCAGGCTGCGGGACTTCGCGCACAGCACCTTCTACAGCGATTCGCATAACGACCTGCCGTTGCTCGCGCGCGTCACGCGCCCGGTGGCGGTCGACCCGGACGAGGTCCTCGCGGCCGAAGCCGGGCGCCGCGGCTGGCCGGTGATTTCCCTGAGATAATCCCGGCCCGGAATGATCAAACGCTTCATCCGCCGCGTGCTCGGCCTCGAATCCCCGGGGCCGCAGCGCCTGCCCCAATCGCGCCACGGCATCAGGCGAAGCTCGATCAGTGCGGGCGCGCTCAAGGTATGCGACGTGCTCGCGAATCACGGCCACGCCGCCTACGTGGTGGGCGGCGCGGTCCGCGACCTCGTGCTCGGCATCACGCCCAAGGACTTCGACATCGCCACCGATGCGCGGCCCGAGCAGATCAAGCCGCTGTTCCGCCGCGCGCTGCTGATCGGGCGGCGCTTCCGCCTGGTGCACGTGATGCTGGGGCCCGAGACGCTGGAAGTCTCCACCTTCCGCGCCGCGGACAACCACGTCTCGCAGAAAGACGAGCACGGCCGCGTGCTGCGCGACAACGTCTTCGGCACCATGGAGGAGGACGCGCGCAGGCGCGATTTCACCGTCAATGCGCTCTACTACGACTGCAGGAGCGGCGAAATAATCGATTTCCACGGCGGCCTGGCCGACCTGAAACGGCGCACCATGCGCATCATCGGCGATCCGGAAACGCGCTTTCGCGAGGATCCGGTGCGCATGCTGCGCGCGGTGCGGCTGGGCGCGAAACTCGGCCTTTCGATCGACAACTCGACCCGCGTCCCGATCAAGCGCCTCGCGCCGCTGCTCGAGCACGTGCCGCCGCCGCGCCTGTTCGAGGAGATGCTCAAGCTCCTGCTCTCGGGCCATGCCAGCGCCGCGCTGCGCCAGCTGCGCAACGAGGGGCTGCACAAGGGCATGCTGCCGCTGCTCGACGTGATCCTCGATCAGCCGCTCGGCGAGCGCTTTGTCACGCTCGCGCTGGCGCAGACCGACGAGCGCGTGCTCTCCGATCGACCGGTCTCCCCGGCGTTCCTCTTTGCCTCTCTCCTTTGGCACGAAGTGCTGGCGGCCTGGAAGGGGCGCGAGAAACACGGCGAACGGCGCGTTCCCGCGCTCGAGGCCGCGATGGACGAAGTGCTCGATGCGCAGAGCGGCAAGCTCGCCATCACCCGCCGCCTCACCGCGACCATGCGCGAAGTCTGGGCGATGCAGCCGCGTTTCGAGGAGCGCTCCGGGCAGCGCCCGTTCCGGCTGCTCGAATCGCCGCGCTTCCGCATGGCCTACGACTTCCTCGCGTTGCGCGCGGCGAGCGGCGAGGTGCCCGCGGAAATCGAATCCTGGTGGCGCGCGTTCCAGGGCGCCGACGCCGAAACGCGCCATGCGATGCTCCTGCCCGACACCGGTCCGCGCAAGAAACGGCGCCGGCGGCGCCGCAAGCAAAGCGCCGCCGCCGTGCCGACAGCGCCGGAATGACGCTCGCGTATGTCGGGCTCGGCGCCAATATCGGCGAACCACGCCGGCAGCTGCAGACGGCGCTGAAGGAATTGAACGGCCTGCCGAAGACGCGCATGACCGCGGCGTCGGGCCTGTATCGAAGCGCTCCGGTGGGTCATCCGGACCAGCCGGATTTCCTGAATGCAGTCGTGGAACTGGATACCGAACTGTCGCCCGATGCGCTGCTCGACAACCTTCAGGAAATTGAAACAGCGCACGGCAGGGAACGCCCCTTTGCCGGCGCGCCGCGGACGCTCGATCTGGACCTGCTTCTCTACGGCGATGCGGCGCTTGCCACGCCGCGGCTTACCGTGCCCCATCCACGCATGCATGAGCGGGCGTTCGTGCTGAAGCCGCTCGCCGAGATCGCACCGCTGGCAGCCATCCCGGGACACGGCAAGGCACGCGATCTGCTTTGCGCCTGCCGCGGCCAACTCGCCGAAAGAATCGACTGACGAAGCTGCGTCACATCGCGGTCGAGGGTCCGATCGGCGCCGGCAAGACCAGCCTTGCGCGGCGCCTTGCCGAGCGGCTCGGGGCCGAGCTGCTCCTCGAGCAGCCGGGCGAGAACCCGTTTCTCGCCCGCTTCTACCAGGACATGGCGCGCTTCGCGCTGCCGACGCAGCTGTTTTTCCTGTTCCAGCGGGCGCGGCAGCTCGAAGCGCTGGCGCAGCCCGACATGTTCGGCCGGCCCACGGTGAGCGACTTCCTGCTGGAGAAGGACCCGTTGTTCGCGCGCATCACGCTCTCCGGGGACGAGATGGCGCTCTACCAGAAGATCTACGATGCGATCCGGCCGCGCGCCCCGGCCCCGGACCTGGTGGTCTACCTGCAGGCGCAGCCGGCGACGCTGCACGAGCGCGTCAGGCGCCGCGCCGCGGAGTTCGAGCGCGGCATCGGCGAGGACTACCTGGCGCTGCTGGCCGAGGGCTACGCGCGCTTCTTCTACAATTACAGCGCGGCGCCGGTGCTCATCGTAAACTCGGAGAACCTGAATTTCGTCGCGCGCGACAGCGACCTCGAACTGCTGCTCGCCCGCATGCGCGGCATGAAGAGCCGCAGGGAATTCTTCAGCCTGGGATGAGCCGATGAAAATCGTGCGCCGTATCGACGAACTGCGCCGCATCGCGCCGGATCTTCCGGACCTCGCGTTCGTGCCGACCATGGGCAACCTGCACGACGGGCACCTCTCGCTGGTGCGGCTTGCCCGCGCCCGCGCGCGCCACGTCGCCGCGAGCATATTCGTCAACCGCATGCAGTTCGCCCCCAACGAGGACTTCGACAGCTATCCGCGCAGCTTCGATGCCGATTGCGCCAGACTCGCCGCCGAGTCGGTCGACCTGCTGTTCGCGCCCGATGAAGCCGTGCTCTATCCGGAGCCGCAGCAATGCATCGTCGAACCGCCTGCGATTGCCGGCGAACTGGAAGGCCGCTTCCGGCCACGCTTCTTCCACGGCGTGGCGACCGTGGTGCTCAAGCTGTTCAACTGCGTGCAACCGCGCATCGCGGTATTCGGCAAGAAGGACTACCAGCAGCTGCACATCGTGCGCGCGATGACGCGCCAGCTCAACTTGGCGCTCGAGATCGTGGCCGGCGAAACGGTGCGCGAAGCCGACGGGCTTGCAATGAGCTCGCGCAACGGCTATCTCGGCGCCGCGCAACGCACCGCGGCGCCGCAGCTGCATCGCGTACTGCAGAAAGTGGCGCGCGGCATGGCCTGCGCGCAGGCCATGGACGAGCTGGCCGCGGCGGGCTGGCGCCCGGATTATGTGGAAGTCCGCAGGCGCAGCGACCTCGCGGCGCCGCAAAGCGGCGACCGCGAACTGGTCGTCCTGGGGGCGGCGCGCCTTGGCAGCACGCGCCTGATCGACAACCTGGAGTTCTAGGAACCGGGGGGGACCCGGGTTCCCCGGTATCCCTTCCTAGCTCGGGTACGGTTCGAACATCATGGACTCGACCGGGCAACCCATCGCCTGCGCGATCTTGTCCATGGCCTCGTCCGTAAGCTGCACCGCCTGGAAGTCGGCATCGCCGCCCTTGGAGGCGATGAACGCCTTGGCCGCGGCCTCGGTATTCCACGTCACCACCGGGTCGGGGCTCACGCCCGCGACCTGCTGGCAGACCGGAAATCCGTCGGACTTGTAAACAATCGCGTACATGAAGGCCCCTCCGGACACCCCGCAATCGACGACCCGAAAACTTTAACCCATGTACGCCGTTTCGGCTAGAACCCGGATTGATCATTTCGTCTTGCGGCGATTGCCGCGAACCGCATCAGGCGCTGGAAAACAACAGTCCTCGTTTGCACGGGGCTGGCATAGGGCGTCTAATTGCCCCGGGAGGCGCCGGGGACGGCCCCGGCGCCGAAAGTAACAGCTCTCCCGCAAGGGAGATTTTCTTGGGGGTATGGTCATGAGCGATCTTCGCGACGCAACCGGCCTGCGCAGCATATGCAGGGCCTACACGGAAGTGCAGTTCGAGTACGAGCCCGCAACCGAGACAGTCTGGGGCTACATGAACCAGAGGGGCAACCCCTGCTTCAACCTGGGATTGCTCAAGGACCTGCGCGCCTTCGGCGGCGAGTTGACCGCAAACAGCGGCCACGTTGAATTCGAGGGTGCCATGCACAAGGTGAACTACTACGTGGCCGGTTCGCGCGTGCCCCGGGTGTACAACCTGGGCGGCGATCTGGCGCTGTTCCTGCTGCTGATCCGGTCGCGCGACCGCGACGCGCTGGTGCATTACGCCAGGCTGTGCATCGACAACATCCATGCCCGCGTGCAGAACTATTTCTGCCCCTCGCTGACCACGATTTCGCTGGTGCAGGGCGATGCGCTGGGCGGCGGCTTCGAGACCGCGCTTTCCTCCGACGTCATCGTCGCGGAGGAGTCCGCGATGATGGGCCTGCCGGAGATCCTCTTCAACCTGTTTCCCGGCATGGGCGCATACAGCCTGCTTGCGCGCCGCATGGGTTCGCGCGCGGCGGAGGAACTGATTCTGTCCGGCAAGGTCCTGCCGGCCGCGAAACTGCACGAAATGGGGATCGTGGACGTGCTGGCGAAGGACGGCGAAGGCGAGTCCGCGGCGCAGGCCTGGATCGCGAAGAATTCGCGCAAGCGCAGCGGCTTTCAAGGCCTGATGCGGGTGCGCAAGGAGGTGTTCCCGGTGACGCGCGTGGAACTCGACGCGATCGTCGAAATTTGGGTGGACACGGCCATGCGCCTGGAAGAACGCGACCTGAACATGATGGGCTGGCTGCTGCGCGCCCAAATGCGGCGCATGGAGGCGGGCGAAGCCGCGCGCAACGCGCCCTCGAGCGAGCGCCTCGCGGTCGCGAACTGAGCCGCACTCAGGATTCCGGCGGCTGCAGTCGCGCCAGCAACAGGGGCCACAGGGCCAGGCCGGCCCGGCGTCCGAAGAAGCCGAAATGGCCGATCTTGCGCACGCCCGCGTCGGCGGGCGTGAACAGAACGTACTGCGGCGACAGCCGGGGATAACAGGCGAGCAATCGGCGCATGCCGGCGGCGGTGGCGAACGCATCGTCGCTGAAGCGGATCACGAGCGCCGGACGCTCCAGCGCGGCGCAGCGGTCGAGAAGCCGCCGGGTCCGCTCCTCGTCCGGACTGGCGCCGACCGGCCGCAGCTCCGAGGCGCGGCGCAAGGCCCATTGCAGCGCGATGCCGGCGGGGATGTCCTCGCCCAGACCCAGGCGGCGTGCCGGGAAGTACCCCATGAGGCGAGCGAGCGCGGGCATCAGCCCGTGCCACAGCGCGGCCATCGGCAGTCGGTAGAGCGGCCGATAATCGCCGTAATAGCCGGTATGGGCGCCGACCAGGATCAGGCGGGCCTGCTCGGCGGCGTTGTGCGCCCCGCCGAAGAGCAGCGCACTGACCGAATGCGCGATTCCGACCAGCTCCGCGCGCGGAAAGCGCTCGCGCAACCAGCCGATCGCCGCGCTGCAGTCGTACTCCGCCCAGTCCTCGATGACCGCCTGGAATCCCCGCAGCGTGGCGGGGCGGGACAGCCCGATGCCGCGATAATCGTAGGTCAGTACCGGCACGCCCGCGCGCGCGAGAAAGCGCGCGAAATGGCGGTAGCGCTGCGCCGCGATCCCGGCGCCCCCGTGCAGCACGACGGCACGTCGCGGCGCGGCGCCTGCGCGCGCCGAGTAGAGGACCGCGCCCAGCTCGTAGCCATCGAGGGCACTGATCCGCACCGGCTGCTCGTCAATGGCCGGCTCAGAGCGGTCGTCGCGAGCCAAGCTCCTACCCCGTGTCGTGCGCGAGGACCGTATTATCGGGCTTCTGCGCGCGCCGAGCCGGCGCTATCCCGCCGAGCGTTGCCGGTTGCGCAGGTAGTTTTCCAGCGCTTCGCGCGTCGCGGCGAGCTCTTCGCCCACGGATTTCAGCAGCGCCGGTATGCGGAGTTTTACCTCTGCGTCCGAAAGCCGGCCCATGTCCCGGCAGCGGCCGGCGAGGCGCTCGGCCCCCATGCTTGCGGCCGAGCCCTTCATCGCGTGCAGGTGGCTGCGGAATTCGGCCACGTTGCGCGCCGACAGGGCCGATTCCATCTTCGCCATCAGCGTCACGTTGTCGGCAACGAATACGCCGATCAGCTTGTCCATGAATGCGGGCGAGGAGCCTAGTTCTTCGAGGTCGGCGAGCGTGTCGGGGTTGATCGCCGGGGCCGGTCCCTGCCGTTCGCGCCGTGACGGCCGCAAGCCTTCCACCGCGAGCGGTCTTGCGGCCTCCTGCGGCTTGCTGGCGCAAAGAGACTGGATCTCCTCCAGCAGCCGGGCTGCCTCGATCGGCTTGGCGAGAAAGGCATCGGCGCCGGCTTCGAGGCACTCGCGCTTGGCATCGGGCGTGACGTCGGCCGAGAGCATCACCACAGGGAGGCGCTCGCGCGCACCGG
>Ga0154760_1145_pt2 | contig 14903 bp, 20 predicted proteins | sample Rifle2008BG16ft_FD_105768 | JGI IMG/M metagenome (GOLD analysis project Ga0154760, IMG submission 105768) | Betaproteobacteria bacterium RBG_16_66_20
GGCGCAAGCCGGCCGGATTCCGCCGATTGCGATCGGGATCGGCCTGCACGCGGGCGAGGCGGTCTCGGGAAACATCGGCTCGGCGCTGCGCAAGCAGTATTCGATCACCGGCAATGTCGTGATCCTCGCCTCGCGCATCGAGCAGCTCAACAAGGACTATGGATCGCAGATCCTGGCCTCGGGCGAGGTGCTCGCCGCCGCCGGCGAGCCGGCGCGCGGCCACCAGGCGCTCGGCCCGGTACAGGTCAAAGGCCGGGAGCAGCCGATCGAGATCTACCGGCTGGCGTGAGCGGGCATCGCGACTGCGAAGTATAGTAAACGGAAGGAATCCCCATGTCCGTGGAACACATATTCCTGTTCAGGGAAGGCCTCTGGCGCTGCGAGGGCGAATTCCTCGACGCCACGGGCAAGCTCACCAGGGTCGCGGGCGAGGCGCAGATCCGCCACTATCCGGACAAATGGGTCTACGAGGGCGCGCTGCGCACGGCCACGACGCCGCCCGTAGAGCACCGTACCGTCTACGAGATCCAGCCGATGGCGCCCGGCAATTTCGCCACGCCCTGGACTTCCAAGAGCGCTTCCTTCGGCACGATGCACGGCCGCTTCATGATCGTCGGTGACGCCATCCTCTCGGCCTACGAGTCGGCGACCGGCCGCTACCGCGGCCAGGACACGATCATGCGGCGGGACGAGAAGCACTACAGCGCGCGCGGCGCGCTGTTCGACGGCGGCAAGCTGCTGTCGGCCTGGAGCATCGAGTTGACCCTGTGAGCGGCAAAACGGCGGCGCTCCCCGGGAGCGCGTTCGTTCCTGCGGGCGATGGCACCTGGCGCTCGACTGAGCTGACGCGCGGGCCATGGCACCCCGAGCACCAGCACGCGGGTCCGCCGATCGCGCTCGTCGCGCGCCAGATCGAGCGCGCCGCGGCGCCGCTCGGGTTGACGCACGTGGCGCGGCTTACCGCCAACCTGCTGCGCCCGATCCCGATCGCGGAGCTGCTGGTCGCGGTTCAGACCGACTACGCCGGCCGCAACGTCGCGCACTTCTCGGCGACGCTGTTCTCCGGCGGCAAGGATCTGGCGCGCTTCACCGCGATCGTGCAGCGCGAGGCGGAACTCGCCATGCCGGAGGGCCTGCCGGGCCATCCGTTGCCGCGCGCGCCGCGGCCGCCGGAGTCGTCTCCGGCCGCGGCGTTTCCGTTCGGTGCGAAATTCACGGGCTACCCGGACCTGATGGAGTGCCGGGTGGCCGAAGGCGTCTTCTTCCGCGGTCCGTGCGCCATCTGGTTCCGCCTGCGGCACTCGCTCGTCGAGGGCGAGGCCCCCAGCCCGATCGAGCGCGTTGCGGTGGCGGCGGATTCCGGCAACGGCATCAGCGCGATTCTCGACTTCAACAGCTACCTCTTCGTGAACTCGGACCTCACCATTAACCTGCTGCGCCGTCCCGAGGGGGAATGGATCTGCATCGAGGCGCGCACCCTTGTCGGCCCGGCTTCGGGCGGCCTTGCCGAGGCGCGCATCTACGACGCCGCGGGCCTCGTCGGCCGCTCGACGCAGAGCCTCGCGCTGCGGCTGCGTTGATTCTCATAGCGGAAGTCCAAGTCCTTGTCGGGTCCCGAACAGCCAGGCGCCCCCGAGGGCATCGGGGAGCGATACCGCGTACAGACCTTCCCTGATCCGCCGCAGGGGCAGTCCGAGCAGCTTGCAGCGCGAAACCAGGATCGTGGGATCGCGGCACTCGAGCGCGCAACCCGCCAGCGCGGGCGCCGCGGGCGCATCGCCCAGGAGCTCGACCCAGCTCTCCCGCCGGCCGATGAGCACGTGGCCGCGCGCGGTGCGCAGGTGCACGAAGGCGCCCGCCGGCCGCGGCAGCAGCGCGGCGAAATGCCCCCAGCGCGCGCCGGCCGCGAGCGGGTCGTCGGCGACTGCGAACACGCAGGCGAGTTTCACGACGTTGTTCGTGTGGCCAAGGTGTTGCGGCCGCCAGAGCGCTTCCGGGGTGAGGTGCTGGACGAACTGAATGCGGCCTTCCGGCATTCTGTCGGCTGCCGCGTAGACGACGTGAAATCTCGCGATCTGCTTTTCCGCGGTTTCACGCTGCAAATTCACCATAGGCAAAGGGCCGAACCCATGATCAGTCAGTCGGCGGTGCTCGCCCTCGGCGTCCGGCGTGCCGAAGCAGCACAGGTGGACACCGGGATAGCGCCGCATCGTGGCGCGCAGGCGCTGCGCGTTCGGCGTGTCGGCGCCTGGTGTTGCCGAGACTGGGGCGAGGAATTCGAGGTAGCCGCGCTCCAGCATCACGCAGACGTTCGAGGTCCCGGCCGGGCCGTCCGGGGTCTGATGGGCCGATTCCGGCGTCACGGCGAAGCCGAGGGCCTCCAGCGCACGCGCCGCCGCGCCCAGCTGCGGCACGTAATGCGCAACATGGTCGAGTATCAGGCTGCCCGGGGGCGGCAGCTGCGCTGCGGCGATGCCCATGCGTTTAGTCCCTCTATCGCGCTAATATAACCGCCGTGATCGAACGCGGCCATCACGACATGGGCGGCCTGCCCGCGGGCAGGGTAGAGCCCGCCGAGCACGACAATGCCGAATGGGAGTGGCGCGTTGATGCGCTGATGACGCTGCTCACCGGCGTCAAGGGCGGCAAAAAGCTCATGACCGTGGACGAGCTGCGCAAGAATATCGAGGCCCTCGGCCCCGACGCCTATGACCGCATGAGCTATTACGAACGCTGGGTGAGCTCGATCACCCAGACCATGATCCAGCGCGGCGTCGTCACCACGGAAGAACTCGGCCGCAAGATGGAACAGATCGAAAAGCGTGGCCGCGAGTGAATTGAGCGCCAGATTCAGGCCCGGCGAGCGCGTCCGGGTGCGCAAGGTGTATCCGCTCGGCCACATCCGCACGCCGTTCTACATCCGCGGCCGCAGCGGCGTGGTGGAGCGGCTGTGCGGCGCGTTCGGCAATCCGGAGGAATTGGCGCAGATGCGCAGCGGCGAACCGAAGCAGCCGCTCTACCGCGTGCGCTTCCTGCAAACGGAAGTCTGGCCCGGTTACCGGGGCAACCCGGAGGATGCGCTGGAGGTGGAAATATTTCAGCATTGGCTCGAATGAAAGAAACGGGAAAATACCAGCCCTACAACTACTTCCAGTTGATGGAGGTGAGCCTGCGCGAGCTGCTGGTGGAGAAGGGCATCGTCACCGAGGCGCAGGTGGCGGCCACGGTCGAGGACATGCGCAACCGGACACCCGAGCGCGGCGCGCGCGTGGTTGCCCATGCCTGGAGCGATCCGGAGTTCAAGAGAAAGCTGCTCGCCGATGGCACCAGGGCCTGCGAGGAACTGGGTCTGGACGTGCCGGCGCTCAGGCTGGTGGCGGTGGAGAACACGCCGGCGGTGCACAACATGATCGTCTGCACGCTGTGTTCCTGCTATCCGCGCATGCTGCTCGGCATTCCGCCCGACTGGTACAAGTCGCGCAACTACCGCTCGCGCGCGGTGCGCGAGCCGAGGGCCGTGCTGGCCGAGTTCGGACTCGATCTTCCTGATGAAATGAAAATCAGGGTCCACGATTCCACTGCGGACATGAGGTACCTGGTGCTGCCGATGCGGCCCGCGGGCACCGAGGGCTGGAGCGAACAGCAGCTCGCCGCGATCGTGAGCCGCGATTGCATGATCGGCGTCGCGGTGCCAAGAATCGCCTGAAAAAACTTCTCAAGACCCTGCGCCTGTCGCCGCTGGGCGATGGGGCGGTGTACGCCGAGTTCGGCGATACGCTCGATCTCGAACTCAACCGCTCGCTGCAGGCCCTGGCGGTCGCGCTGCGCGCGCGCGCGCTGCCCTGGATCCGGGACGTGGTGCCCGCGCTGTGCGGCATCGCGCTGCATTTCGACCCGTTCCATCCTGAACTGCCCGCGCCGGTGCTGGAATATTGCAGGGCCTTGCTCGAGGACTGCTTCGACTCGGCCGCGAAATTCGAGGATTCCGGGCGGACTGTCGAGGTTCCGGTCTGCTACGACGTGGAATTCGGGCTGGATTTGACCGAGGTTTCCGAAAGAACTTCTTTTTCCATTGATGAAATAATAAAACGACACGTCAAGACCCAGCACTGGGTGCTGATGGTGGGCTTTTCGCCGGGGCAGCCGTACATCGGCGGCCTCGATCCCGGGCTCGCGGTGCCGCGCCGCGCCGCGCCGCGCGTACGCATGCCGACGGGCTCGGTGGCGATCGCCAACGCGCAGACCGCGGTCTATCCCTACGAGACGCCCGGCGGCTGGAGCATCATCGGCCGCACCCCGCTCACCGTGTTCGATCCCGCGCGCGACCCGGCGAGCCTGTTCGCGCCGGGCGACCGCGTCCGATTCATTCCTGTTTCGAGAATTGAATTCGAAAAACTGAAGTGAGCCTGCGGATCATCCGGCCGGGATTGCTCACCACGGTGCAGGACCGCGGCCGCTATGGCCTGCAACACCTCGGCGTCGTGCCCTGCGGTCCGATGGACCCGGTCGCGCTCGAGCTTGCCAATGCACTGGTCGGGAACCGCAGCGGCGAAGCTGCGCTCGAGCTCACCGTGCTCGGTCCCGAGATCGAATTCGAGAGCGCTGCGCTGGTGGCGCTATGCGGCGCGCATTTCGACGCAACGCTTGCCGGCCGGGCGCTGCCGCTGAACAGGCCCGTGTTGGTGGAGAAAAGCAGCAGTTTGAGATCCGGGCGGGCGCTCGTCGGCAGCCGCGCCTACCTCGCGGTGGCGGGCGGCATCCAGACCCCGCCGGTGCTCGGCAGCCGCAGCACCTACCTGCCGGCGAAATTCGGCGGCCTGGAGGGGCGGCAGATCCGGGCAGGCGATAGATTGCCGCTGGTACCGGATGCGGAGGGTTTGGCGCAACAACGTTTTTCAAATCTGAATGTCACGAGAAAGAACCCGTCAGGTGTCAAGACGGTTGCTTGGTCCGCGCCGGCGCTGACGCTGCCCGAGCGGGAGCCGATCGTGATCCACGCCATGGAAGGCCGCCATCACGCGCATTTCGACGCCGCGGCGCAGCGCGCGTTCTTCGAGGCGACCTGGAAGGTGTCGCCGGATTCGAACCGCATGGGATTCCGCCTGCTGGGACCGGCGCTGGCGCGCATCGAACCGGTCGAGATACTATCGGAGCCGGCTTGCCTCGGCACGGTGCAGGTGCCGGCCAACGGATTGCCGATCGCGCTGATGGCCGACCACCAGACCACCGGCGGCTATCCGAAAATCGCCGAGATCGCGGCCGCGGACGTGCCGCGGCTGGCGCAGCTCGCGCCCGGCGGCGCGGTGCGGTTCGCGCGCTGCTCGCTGGAGCAGGCGGGGGAGCTGCGCCGGGTACTGCGGCAGCGGCTCGATTCGGCGCTGCGCGCGCTGGCATGGGAATACACGACATGAAAACCATCGATCTCAATTGCGACATGGGCGAGAGCTACGGCGCCTGGAAAATGGGCGCCGACGCCGAGGTGATGCCGTTGATCACCTCGGCCAACATCGCGTGCGGCTTTCATGCCGGGGATCCGGCGACGATCCGCAAGACGGTGCGGCTCGCGGTGGACCGCGGCGTTGCGGTGGGCGCGCATCCCTCGCTTCCGGACCTGATGGGATTCGGGCGGCGCGTGATGCGCATCTCGCCGCAGGACATGTACGACCTCGTAATTTATCAGGCGGGAGCCGTCGAGGCGTTCGCGCGCGCAGCCGGCGCGAAGCTGCACCACGTGAAATGCCACGGCGCGCTCTACAACATGGCCGCTACCGACGAGGGGCTTTCGGAGGCGATGGCCCGGGCGGTACGCGATCTGGGCGGAAACGTGATGCTGTACGCGCTTTCCAATTCCCTGATGATGAATACTGCAAGGAACAAGAACATTCCGGTCGCCGGAGAGGTGTTCGCGGACCGCGGCTACTCCGATGACGGCACGCTCGCGCCGCGCGACCGGCCGGGCGGCATGATCGAGGAACCGATGGCAGCCGCCAAACAGGCGCTGGCGATGATCGAGGAAGGCTACGTCATGAGCCTGTCCGGAAAGCGTGTCGCGGTTGCTGCCGATACCATGTGCCTGCATGGCGACCAACCCGGCGCCGTGGCCTTCGCGCAGACCCTCCGCAAAGCCTTCTCCGAAAGAGGAATCACCGTTGCAGCTCCCTGAGCTTTTCACGCCGATCCAGGTCGGCGGCGTCACCCTGCCCAACCGGATCGCGGTATCGCCGATGTGCCAGTACTCGGCGGACGACGGCAGCATGACGGACTGGCACCTGATGCACCTGGGCAACCTCGCCTGCTCGGGGGCCGGTCTGGTGATGGTCGAGGCGACCGGCGTCACGCGCGAAGGCCGCATCTCGCACGGCTGCACCGGCCTGTACAACGAGCACAACGAGGCGGCGATGAAGCGCGTGGTGGATGCCTGCCGCCGCATCACCCGCTCGCCGATCGGCGTCCAACTCGCGCACTCGGGCCGCAAGGGCTCGGTGCAGGCACCCTGGGAGGGCGGCAAATCGCTCGCCGCCGGCGCATCGCCCTGGCGGACCGTAGCGCCGTCTGCAATTCCCTATGGTGAAGGTTGGCCCGCACCGCATGAGCTTTCAGTTTCCGAGCTGATTTCGCTGACGGACTCTTTTTCAAGAGCAGCTCAACGTGCGCTCGCCATCGGCTTCGATCTGATCGAGCTGCATGCGGCGCACGGCTACCTGCTGCACGAATTCCTGTCGCCGCTCTCGAACCGGCGCGCGGACGCCTATCGGGCCGAGCGGATGAAATTTCCCCTCGCAGTCGCGCGCGCGCTGCGCGACAGCTGGCCGAAGGAGCGCGCGCTCGCCGCGCGCATCAGCGGCAGCGACTGGGCCGAAGGCGGCATCGGGCCCGAGGCCGCGGTCGCGTTCGCGACGGAACTGAAGGCGATCGGCTTCGATTTCGTCTGCATCTCGAGCGCGGGGCTGGTGCCGCAGCAGAAGATGAAGGTGGAGCCGGCCTACAATGTGCCGTTCGCGGCGGCCGTCCGCAAGCAAGCCGGGATCGCGACGCGCGTGGGCGGCATGATCGTCGATCCGCTGCAAGCCGAGAAGATCCTTCAATCCGGCGCCGCCGACATGATCTGCCTCGCGCGCGCGCTGCTCGACAATCCGCGCTGGGTCTGGCACGCGGCCGAACGCTTCGGGGTCAGGCTCGATTACCCGCCGCAATACGCCCGCAGCCACCCCGCCGTCTGGCCGGGCAGCAGGCTCGCGCGGCCGCAGGGAGCCGCCGCGTGATCTTCTTCGAACCGGGCAACCGCGACCGCAAGCTGTTGCCGCACGATCCGTTCAAGGGCGTGATCGTGCCGCGCCCGATCGGCTGGATCTCCACCATGAGCGAGGGTGGGGCGCTGAACCTCGCGCCCTACAGCTTTTTCAACGGATTCTCCAGCTGGCCGCAGATCGTCGGCTTCGCCAGCGAGAGCGAGAAGGATTCGGCGGCCTTCGCCATCGAAACCGGCGAGTTCGTCTGGAGCATGGCGACCTGGGCGCTGCGCGACAAGATGAACGCCACCTCGGCAGGGCTGCCGCGCGGCGAGAGCGAATTCGCCTACGCCGGCCTCGCCACCGCGCCCTCGAAGCTGGTGCGCGCGCCGCGCGTCGCCGACTCGCCCGCGGCGCTCGAGTGCAGGGTCACGCAGGTGGTGCGCCTGCTCAACATCGAAGGGCGCGAGACCCCCGGCACGCTGGTGCTCGGCCAGGTGATCGGCATGCACATCGACGAGCGCTTGATGAAGAACGGGCGCTTCGACCTGGTCGCGGCGCGGCCGATCGCGCGCTGCGGCTACGACGAGTACACGGTGATCGAGCGCGTGTTCTCGCTCAAGCGCCCCGACAGCGGCGGCAATTCCTTTGGGGGCGAAAAGGCTTCCTGAAGCCGTCGTCCCCGCGCAAGCGGGGACCCACATGGATTCCCGCCTTCGCGGGAATGACATTCTTTAGTGCCAGACCAGTCTCAGTCCGTCACGCAAACAGCGTCTCGACCGCGCCGCGGTCGAAGCGGTATTCGTGGTTGCACATTTCGTTCCGGATCACGACTTCGCCCTGCTCGGCGAGGATGGCTTCCACTTCATCGCGCCCCAGGCCGCGCAGCACGCGCTCCACGTTCTGGACGTCGAACGGACAGTGGTACTCGACCGGGTCGATGCGGAAGACGCGCAGCAGTTCCTCGGGGAACAGTTTCACCAGCAGGTCATAGGGCTGCGCGTTGACGGTTTCGTGAAGTTCCAGGGTGGCGGCGAGCTGCGTGACGCGGTTCCAGCCGTCGGCATCGCGCGCGTCCGCGCCGGGCAGCTTTTCCAGCAGCAGCCCGCAGACCGCGTCGGCGCTCGCATGCAGGCGCAGGAACGAGGTGAGCTGCTCCGATTGCGAGAGATAGTGCTCGAAGATTGCCGCCAGCGTCTCGCCTTCGAGCGGCACGATGCTCTGGTAGACCTGGCCGCTCGCGCCGTCCTCCAGCGTCACCGCGAGCCTGCCACTGCCGATCAGGCCGCCGACGCGGGTCTCGCGCGGCGCGTCCGGCGCGTACTGCGCCATGCCGCGGATCTTCATGGCCGAAGCGCAGTCGGCGACCAGCAGCTTCACCGGGCCCGAGCCCTGGACCTGGAGCGTCACGCGCCCGGAGCCGCGCCCCGATGACTTCTGGTTGGCGCCGAGCAGCGCCGTCAGCGCGGTCGAATGGCCGAGCAGCTCGGCGATGGGCGCGGGGTAGCCGCGGCCCTCGGTCATGCGGCGCCACGCCCCCGTGAGGCACACCAGGCGCCCCCGGATATCGAGATTCTCGAACAGGAAGCGCTGAACGTAGTCCGTATTCACCAGTGTATTTTCGCACCCGGCGCGCGGCTCCGGGCGCGAATGGATAAAATCGCAAGCTGAAGCCATCCGGGAGTGCGTTCCATGCGAAGCCTTCTTCTTTCATTGCTGCTTGCCGTTCCGTTCGCGGCCGTTGCCGTACCGATGACCAACGACGACGTCATCAAAATGGTCAAGGGCGGCCTCGGCGAGGCGACCGTAATCCAGGCGATCGATGCCGCCGAGGCCGGATTCGACACCAGCCCGGACGGCCTGGTGAAGTTGAAGCAGGGCGGGGTGAGCGATTCCGTGATCCAGCGCATCATCGGGCGCAAGGGCGCCGCACCCGCTGCCGCAGCCTGCAAGGACTGCGGCACGGTCACCGCGATCCGGGAGATCGACAAGCCCGGCCAGGCGACCGGTGTCGGCGCAGTCGCGGGCGGCGTGCTCGGCGGGGTGCTCGGGCGCCAGCTCGGCGGCAGCAGCCACCGCACTGCGGGCACCGTGGTCGGCGCCGCGGGCGGCGCGGTCGCGGGCCACATGATCGAAAAGAAAGCCCGCTCCGGCAAGACCTTCGAGATCGGCGTGCGCTTCGACGACGGCAGCTCCCGCGTCTTCACCCAGGACACGCATCCGTCCTTGAACACGGGCGCCCGCGTGAAGCTGGTCAACGGCGCGCTTACGCCGCTGTAGCGATGGGTCCCCGCTTTCGCGGGGACGACATCAGCCGTCATTCCCGCGAAAGCGGGAATCCACGCGTTCAGAGACCGAGGTAAGCCTGCCGCACGCGGTCGTCGTGCAGCAGCTCCCCGCCGGGGCCGCTCATCACGATGCTGCCGTTTTCCAGCACGTAAGCGTGGTTCGAGATCTTCAGCGACACCGCGACGTTCTGCTCCACCAGCAGCACCGTGATGCCGTTCCGGTTCAGCGTGCGGATGGTGTGCAGCACCTCCTGCACCACCAGCGGCGCCAGGCCGAGCGAGGGCTCGTCGAACATGATCAGTTCCGGGTTGCCCATCAGGCAGCGGCCGATGGAGAGCATCTGCTGCTCGCCGCCCGAGAGCGTGCCGGCGAGCTGGTCTTTGCGCTCGGCGATCTGCGGGAACATGGCGTAGATCTCGCCGATTTTCTGCTTCGATCCGGCGCGCGCGCGCGGCAGCATGCCGCCCATCTCGAGGTTTTCCTCCACGCTCAGCGTGGGAAATACCTGCCGGCCCTCGGCGACCTGGCCGATGCCGAGATTGCAGATGTCGTGGGGTTCAAGCCCTGAAATGCCTTTGTCCTTGAATTGAATTTTTCCGGAACGAGACTTTTCGATTCCCGCGATCGCCCGGATCAGCGACGACTTGCCGGCGCCGTTGGCGCCGACGATGGCGACGATTTCGCCCCTGGGCACCTCGAGGCTGACGCCGGCGAGCGCCTGCGCGTCGCCGTAGAAAAGATCCAGGTTCTCGACCTTGAGGAACGCGCTCACGGGTTCACACTTCGGTTTCTTCGCCGAGATAGCATTCCAGCACCGCCGCGTCGCGCACGATCTGCTCGGGGCTGCCGCGCGCGATGACTTCGCCGTGGTGCAGGACGCCGATGTGCTGCGCGAGGGCCATCACGGCGCGCATGACATGCTCGATCAGCAGGATGGTGAGGCCGTCGGCGCGGTTGAGTTCGCGGAACACTTCCACCATCTGGTCGCACTCGGTCGGGCGCAGTCCCGCCATGGCTTCGTCGAGGAGCAGGAGCCGCGGGCGGGTGGCGAGGGCGCGCGCGACCTCGAGCCGCTTGCGGTCGGGCAGGGTGAGCGACGACGCGGGCACGTCGCGCTTTGCGGCGAGGTGAAGTTTCTCGAGCACCGAAAGGGACATCTTGCGCGCGCCGGCGGCCGTCTTTTCCCTGAGGAAAGCGCCGACCATGACATTGTCCAGGACCGAGAGGCCGGCGAAGGGCTTGACGACCTGGAACGTGCGGCCGATCCCGGCGGCGCAGATCTGGTCCGGCCGCAATCCATGGATCGGCTTCCGGTCGAACGCGATGGAGCCGGAATCCGGCCGGTAGACGCCCGCCACCATGTTGAAGATGGTGGTCTTGCCGGCGCCGTTCGGGCCGATCAGCGCGTTGACGCTGCCCTCGGCAATATCAAACGAGGCATCGTGCACGGCGCGCAGGCCGCGGAAGTTCTTCGAAATCCCGGCCACCTCGAGCAGCGCCGGCATCTCAGCGCTCGCCCCGGTCCGTGGACCTGCGCTCGAACCCGAATGCCTTGGCCAGCGGCGGCCAGACGCCGTTCGGCAGGAACATCACGACGAGTAGGAGGCAGACGCCGTAAAACACCTGCTTCACACCCGGCACGTCGATGCCCAGCTGCAGCATCGCCTCGCGCATGCCTTCCGCGAGTCCGGTGAGCAGCAGGGCGCCGACCAGCGGGCCGACCAGCGTGCCGATGCCGCCGATGATGGGGCCCAGGATCAGTTCGATCGAGCGCGAGATGTGGAAGATCTGCTCGGGGAACAGGTTGTTGTAGTAGAACGCGAACACGATGCCGGCGAGCGAGGTCATCGCCGCCGAGATCATGACGGCGTACATCTTGTAGCGGAACACGTTGACACCGAGCGCCTGCGCGGCCTCCTGGCTTTCGCGGATCGCCAGCCAGTAGTAGCCCATGCGGCTGCGCAGCAGCGCGTGGCACAGCACGAACGCTCCCGCGGTCATGCCGAGCATCAGGTAGTAGAACATGGTCGGGCTGCCGCGCAGGTTCCAGAGGTCGTTCGCGGCGTAGTTGGTGACCGGCAGGAAGAAGCCGGAGGAGCCCTGCACCCAGGTGAAGTGGTCGAAGCCGATGCGCGCGAATTCGGAGAAGGCGATCGTCAGGATGGCGAAGTACACGCCGGCGACACCGAAGCGGAAGGCGAGAAATCCGATCACGGCGCCCGCGAGCACGGCGGTGGCGATCGATGCTCCGAGTCCGATCCAGGGGCTGACGCCGAAGTGCACATAGAGTGCGGCGGCGGCATAGGCGCCCAGGCCGACGTAGAGCGAATGCCCCAGCGAGAGCTGGCCGGCGAAGCCCATCATGATGTTCCAGGCCTGGCCGACGAACGCGAAGTACAGGATCAGGAAGCCGACGGCGAGCAGGTAGCCGCTGGCAAAGGCCGGAAACACGAGCAGCCCGAGGAGCAGCGCGGCGAGGGCGACCAGGCCGCGGCGCGGCACGCCTTCCAGCAGGCGCGCGATCACGCCGCCTTCCTGCCGAGGATGCCCTGCGGGCGGAACAGCAGCACCAGCACCAGCAGCGCGAAGGCGAACATGCTCTTCGCCGAGGGCGTGAACAGCACGCCGCCCAGCGCCTCGGTAAGACCGATCAGCAGGCCCCCCAGCAGGGCTCCCGGCATCGAGCCCAGGCCCCCGGTGATGACGATGACGAACGCGAGCAGCGTGTACGCCGGGCCGATCGCCGGCGTGACGTCGCTCACCACCATCAGCATGGCGCCGGCAGCGCCGACGCACGCCGAGCCGATGCCGAAGGTAAGCGCGTAAAGCCGCTTCACGTTCAACCCGACCACCCGTGCGCCGTCGTAATTGTCGGCGCAGGCGCGGATCGCCTTGCCGAGCAGCGTGAAGCGGAAGAACGCGAACAGCGCGGCGGCGACCAGCAGGGCCGCCCCGGCGGCATACACCTTCGAGGCGTCCACGATCAGCGTGCCGAGCTGGAAGCTGTCGAACGAGTAGCGCGTGCGGATGCCCTGGGCGTCGGGGCCGAAGACGATGAGCTGGACGTTGACGAGAACCAGCGCGACGGCGACCAGCAGCATGAACTGGCTGTGCTCGGGGCGGTTGATGAACGGGTTGATCAGCCCGATCTGCAGCAGGTAGCCGAACGCGAACATCGCGGCGGCGACCGGCACCAGCAGCACCAGCGGGTCAAGGCCGAGCGCGTTGAACAGGACGAGCGTCAGGAACATCGCCAGGGTCATCATCTCGCCGTGGGCGAAGTTGACCACGCGCACCACGCCGAAGATCACCGACAGGCCGAGCGCCATCAGCCCGTAGACCAGTCCGGTCAACAGGCCGCTGGCGGCGACGTTGAGGTAAACCTCTATCGGCACGGGCGGACCAGGCGCCGCCCGCGGTCAGCGCTTGTCGTAGGGCCGCATCGGCAACTCGGGCTTGGCGTTCGCCGCTTCCTTCGGCGCTACCGTCACCAGCTTGCCGCCGCGATTCTGGATCGCGGAGTTCTTCAGCTTGTCGTTCTGGCCCTTGGCGTTGAACTGGATGCCGGGGCCCGGGCTGACGTTGTCCTTGATGCTGGTGGCGCGGATGGCGTCGGCGAGCGCCTTGGGATCGGCCGAGCCCGCGCGCTTGAAGGCATCGGCGGCGACGAGCAGAGCCTCGAAGGTGTAGACGTGGTTGGTGTTCAGGTTGATGTCCGGGAAGGCCTTCTTGTGCGCGGCCTCGAGCTGCTTGGTGAGCTTCTTGTTCGGGTCGTACCACGGCACGAAGCTCAAGGGGCCGTCGGCGAGCTTGCCGAGCGTCTTCAGGTACTGGTCCTCGTACCAGCCCGGGCCCATGCTGAGCACCGCCATCGGGTTCCAGCGCTGCTTGACGAGCTCGCGCGTGATGAGGATGGCGTCGTTCAGGCGGCTCGTCATGATGAGCGCCTCGGCGCCGCTCGCCTTGGCCTTCGCCACCTCGACGGAAAGGTCGCGCGCCGTCGGGTCGTAGGCGATCGTGTCGACGACCTTGTAGGGCATCGTGAACTTGGACATCACGCCGGTGAAGCCCTTCTGCATGGCGACGCCGAAGGTGTCGTTCACGTGCATGTACACGGAGGTCTTGGGCGCCTTGCCGGTGAGCGAAAAGATCTCCAGCTGGTTGGCGAACGCGTCGCCGAGGATCATCGGCGCGGTGGGGAAGTTGCGGAACACGAACTTGTAGCCCTGCTCGGTGATCGGCGGCGCGGCGGCGATGTTGATGACGAACGGGATGCCGCGCTGCTCGGCGACCTGCGCGATGGCGGTGGACTGGCCGGAGTCGAAGGCGCCGACGAGGAGCTGCGCCCCTTCGCTGATCAGCCGCTCGGCGCGCGAGCGGGCGACGTCGACGTTCGTCTCGGTGTCGCCGCTCATGATCTCCAGCTCGGGCAGCCCCAGGTCGCGGAGGATCCCGGGGAGGACCTGGACGACTCGATAGCAGTCCTGGCCGATGCCGGCCTGCGCCCCGGAACGGGGCAGCAGCAAGCCGACTTTCAGCTTCTGCGCCTGGGCGCGGACGATGCCGAACGGGGAAAGGGCGGTGGCGACGCCTGCGGCGGCCACGGTCTTGCTGAATTGCCGGCGATCCATGATTCCTCCTGTTTGTCGGGTCTCCGCGAATGTTATATAGCACTACAATCTGACGGTCAATTATGAAAGCCCTTCGAAAGCAGCGCGGGCCGAGGCCGGGCAGCATCGCCCGGGTCCCGGGCATCGATTATGGCGGCCTGGACGACCTTCTTGGCTACGCACTGCGCCGCGCGCAGCTCGCCGGCTTCGAGGCCTTCCACCGCGCCACTGCCGGAGTGGACATCACGCCGCCGCGCTATACCGCGCTCATCTTTGTGGGCGCGAACCCGGGGCTTTCCCAGACCGACCTGGGAGCCGCGCTCGGCACCGCGCGCTCGGGCGCGATGCTGCTCACCAACTGGTTCGAGGCGCATGGCTTGGCCGAGCGCCGGCGGCGCAATGGCGATGGCCGCGCCTGGGGGCTTTATCTCACCGCGCGTGGCAGGGTGCTGATCGCGAAACTGGCGCGGCGCGTGCGTGCGCACGATGCCGCGTTCGCCGGTCGCCTCGCGGCTCGCGAGCTCGTGCAACTGAAGAAACTGCTGGGTAAGCTGGCGGGATAGCGCCATGGCGGTGCGGCAGGAGATTCGTGAAGTCGGGGTACCGGTTATTCAGGCGCCCTGGCGCCAGCCCACCACATGAGACTCACCGCCGACTATCGCGCTCTGTAACGCGCTTCGCGGAACGGTGATGCCGTCCAGCTTGGCGAGCGCCTCGATGGCCTCGTCGGCTGCTGCGCCGCGGATCGGCCGACGAGTCGACTAGATGCGCAAGA
>Ga0154760_1080_pt7 | contig 14797 bp, 16 predicted proteins | sample Rifle2008BG16ft_FD_105768 | JGI IMG/M metagenome (GOLD analysis project Ga0154760, IMG submission 105768) | Betaproteobacteria bacterium RBG_16_66_20
CCCGCCTGCATGACGCGCACCAGCTCGAAGCCGCTCAGGCCGAGTTCGGGCAGGCTGACAACCTCGAGCTTGACGCGGCCCTTGGTCCGGCTCTCGATCTCCGCGACGGCCCAGGTCCACAGCTGCTCGGTCTGGATCGCCGTGCGGGTCGTGACCACCGTCTTCAGCGTCAGAGTCTGCGCGGCGACCTCGCCGGCGAGCGACAGGGCGGCGAACAGGGCTGCAACGATCGACAGGCTGATTCGTTTCATGGTCGTTTCCTCCTAGTTGACGGGTTGTCCGCCCGCCGGCGTGGCCACCACGTCGGCGGACTCGGCAGGCAGGCTCTCGCCGAACGGCGCGTCCTCGGGGGAGGAAAGCGGTCGGATCTGGCGACGGTTGAGGCGCAAATCGAAGACGTCGAAGCGGTTGTAGTGGCCGACGATGTCGTGGAACTGCTTGAGCTCGATTTCCCGCTCCAGATCAATGATGGCATAGACGATGCCTTCGACATCGATGAGGGGCTCGCAGGCCGGCTGTCCGTCCGGGCCGTAGATCACGCTGATGGACGCGGGCCGCTCCCGCATCTGCTGGCGCTGCGTGTCGGTGGCACAGGTAGCCTCGACGATTCCCTCGGTCACGACGCTGGAGGACACGATCACGAACACCTTGCCTTCGAAGGCGTGGCTTGCGGCGCGGATGCGGATCGCCTCGGTCATGGAATAGCGCGAGGTGAACGGAAAGCCCGGGTAGTTCGCGACATGGATCTGCTCGCCCTGCGCGAGCAGCGCGTAGCGCGCCAGCGTGTTGGTGTTCTCGCCGCAGGCCAGGGTGCCGATGCGGCCGACGTCGGTCTGGTAGGTCCGGATGCTGCTGCCGTCGCCGAATCCCCAGGTCAACTTCTCGGCGAATGTCGGGACCAGCTTGCGGTGCACGCCGAGCAGCTGCCCGTCGGACCCGATGACCAGGTTGGTGTTGAAGATCGTTCCCATGCTGATCGGGCTGCGCTCGTTGACGCCGATGACCACGTGACACCGCGCAAGACGCGCCGCCTCGCACAGGCGTTGCGTCTCCTCGCCCGGCACGAGGATCGACTGCTGATACAGCTCGCGGAAGAAGCGCGAGCCCTCAAACGGCGTCATCAGCCAGTTCCAGTAGGGGTACGCGGGGACGTACACCTCCGGGAACGCCACCAGCTCCGCGCCTCGCGCCGCGGCCTGCCGAATCAGGTCGACCGCCTTGGCAACCGTCGCCGCGGTGTTCATCCACACGGGCGCGGCTTGCACGGCCGCTGCGGTGAATCGCGGATATTCGACCGCCATCGTTTCCCCTGCTCCTCGAGTTGCCTGCGCGCTACCGTAGGTGAAGCCAAAAACCATGTCAAGAGAATTCGACAGAAGCCGTCTGACGGGAAGCGCTGATAGCAGATTTCAGAGGGAGGCTGGCACATATCGACATCTCGATTGGTGTCGGATATAGTCGACACTATATGGCGCTGGAAGATCAACTGCAGCGGCTGGGTCTCGAGGGCAAGGAAGCGCGCTTCTACCTCGCGGCGCTCGAACTAGGCCAGGCGCCGGTGCGGGTGATCGCGCACAAGGCGGGCATCAGCCGCACCAATGCTTACGACGTGCTGGGGCGGCTGCTGCGCAGGGGCACCGTGACGCAGGTGGAGCGGGGTACGGGCAAGAAGAGAAGGAAGTTCTACGTGGTCGCCGAGGACCCTGCGCGCCTGCTGGGCATCGTCGAAGAGCAGCGCAGCGTCGCCGAAGCGCTGCTGCCCGAGCTGCGCTCCATCTACAGCCGCTCGACGGTCAAGCCCCGCGTTCGCCTTTACGAGGGGCTCGAAGGCATCAGGACGGTCCTCTACGACACGCTCAATTGCCGCTCCAAGGAACTCAGGGGCATCCTTTCGATGCGCGACCTGCTCGATGTCCCCGGACGCGCGGAGACCGAGGAGTACATTCGCCAGAGGGTCAGAGCGGGGATATCGCTGCGCGTGCTGCGCTCGCTCGAGAAGGACGTCGGCGATATCTGGCAGACCGGTGCGGCCGAATTGCGCGAGGTGCGCTATACGCCGCCCGGCCTGGTTTTCGCGATGACCACCTGGATCTACGATGAGAAAGTCGCCATCGTGTCCTCGCGGCGGGAAAATTTCGGCATGACGATCGAAAGCGAGGAATTCGCGCGCATGCAGGAGAATCTTTTCTCGGTCCTCTGGGCGGCGAGCAAGCCCGAGCACGCGAAAGCACCCAAGGGGGCCGCTTAGGTGCGTGCTACTGCGTCTTGACGCAGCCGGACGACGAGCACGGCAACATGGAGCGCATCGCCAGTCGGTGGCGATCTGCGAGGAAATCATCCGCGACTGGTGCCGCGCCTGAGGGTGGGGCGTGGCTGCAGGCGTCGCTAGGGCGATAGATTCCGCGCGAACTGGCCCGGGGAGAGCACGGCCGACCCCGGCGGGGGCTTGCGGGCGAGGGCGAGGTCGCCGGTGACGAGCACGGCTCCCGGCTGGTCGTGCACGAGGGACCACAGGTGATTGTCCTTCGCGTCGGGCGCGCCGGTGCGGGCCTCGGGCTCGCGAACGATCGCGTGGGTCGCGATCTCGGTGAGCACCTGATCGACTTCGTGCGCGCCAAGCCCGTGGAGCTTCCGGATCTTCGCGCGCAACAGCACTTCGCGGTACTCGGCCAGCAGTTGACCGGACAGCATGAAAGCGAAGGCGCCGCGGCGCATGCCGTCGAGAATCCTGGCGGTGGGAGAACCGGCGTCCGCGGTGATCAGCCCCGCGACCACCACATTGGTGTCGATGACCGCGGCAGGATGGTTCACCGCCGCCGGGCGGCGCGCGTCTCGGCGACCGCGAGGCGCAGCGCGCGGGTCTCGGTGAGCGACGCGCGCGCGCGCGCCTTTGCGACCAACTCCTCGGCGCTGCGCGCGCTCTTGATGCCGTAGAAATGCAGGCTTTCCTCGATCAGCTGGCCGATGGTCTTGCCGCGCTGCACTGCGGCCTCGCGCAGCGCGCGGTGGCGTTCGTCGCTCAGCGTGATGGTCAGGCGGGCCATGGCAAGGTCAATCGCGGGTGCGTTGGTGAGTTAACACCAACGCATAATAGCACAGATCTGATCGCGCCGCGTTTCACAAGGCCGAAATAGAGAAATGGCGACCGATCATCAAGGCCGCGGGCATCAAGGTGGAACGAAATTAGTGCAGAATCGGCATCACGGAGGAATACTCATGAAACGAATCGTTCTCATTGCTGGCGGCCTGTGCTTCGCAAGCCTCGCGTTCGCGCAGGCGTTTCCCAGCCGCCCGGTGACGCTGATCGTGCCGTTCACGACCGGCACCGGCATCGACATCCTGGCGCGCGGCATCGGGCCGAAACTCTCGGAGCGCTGGAAGCAGCCGGTGGTGGTCGAGAACAAGCCCGGCGCGAGCGGCAACATCGGCACCGACATCGTCGCCAAGGCGGCGGGCGACGGCCATACGCTGATGGTGACGGTGAACACCTTCACCATCACGCCGGCCCTTTTCAAGGGCATCCCCTACGACCCGGTGAGGGACATCGCCCCGGTCAGCAAGATCGCGCTCGCGAGCTACGCCTTCCTCGCCAATCCCACGGTGTTCCCGGCGAACAACATGGCCGAAGCGATCGCGCTGATCCGCGCCAGTCCGGGCAAGTACTACTTCGGCTCGCCGGGCAACGGCACGCCGCACCACGTCGGCATGGAGCTGATCAAGCTGCGGCTCGGCCTGCAGGCCACGCACGTGCCCTACAAGGGCTTCGCCGGCGCCATGACCGACCTCCTCGGCGGCCAGGTGCAGATCATGTTCTCCCTGGTGCACTCGTCGCTGCCGAACGTGCGCGCCGGCAGGCTGCGCGTGCTGGCGGTCACGGGCGCGACGCGCTCGCCGCAATTTCCCGAGGCCCAGACCTTCCGCGACCAGGGCATCGACTTCATGGATGATGTGGATGCCTGGTACGCGGTGATGGCGCCCGGCAAGACGCCGCCCGAGCTGATCGCGCGGCTGAACGCCGACGTCAACGCCGTCATGGCGGCGCCCGACCTGCGCGAAAACCTCGCCAAGCAGGGCCTGATCCCGGTCACCAGCTCGCCGGATGAGCTTGCCGCGCTCGTCAAATCGGACCTGGTGCGCTGGGCGAAGGTGATCGCGGACGCCAAGATTTCCATGGATTAGGCTGGCGAGAACCGGGGCGTGGCCGTGAAGATCGACATCTTCAACCACGTCATGCCGGCGGCCTACCTCGAGCTGGTCAAGCAGCACTCGAAGGAGCCCGGCATGGTGAAGCGCATGGCGGGCCTGCGCATGCTCTGGGACATCGAGGCGCGGGTCGCGATGCTGCGCGACAAATTCCCCGAAGTGCGGCAGGTGCTGACGCTCGCGCTGCCGGCGCCCGAGCTCATCGGCGGGCCGGAGCAATCGCCCGAATTCGCGCGCGTCGCGAACGACGGCATGGCCGGGATGTGCCGCAAGTGGCCGACCGAGTTTCCGGCCTTCGTCGCCTCGCTGCCGATGAACAACGTGCCCGCCGCGCTGGAGGAGATGGACCGCGCGATCGGCAAGCTCGGGGCGAGGGGCGTCCAGATCTGCACCAGCGCCGCCGGCAGGCCGCTCGACGAGCCGGACCTGTTCGCGGTGTTCGAGCGCGCCACCGATCACCACGACGTGCCGATCTGGATGCATCCGGCGCGGCCCGCGGGCAGGGCCGACTACCCAGGCGAGCCGAAGTCGAAGTACGAGATCTGGCAGGTGCTCGGCTGGCCGTTCGAGACCAGCGTGGCGATGGCGCGCATCGTGTTCTCGGGGATGCTGCAGCGCCTGCCCCGGATGCGCATCATCACCCACCACTGCGGCGGCATGATCCCGTACTTCGCGGGCCGCGCGGAAACGCTGTGGGCGCAACTGGGTTCGCGCAGTGCCGACGGTGAAGAGGCGGAAGTGCTGAAAAAACTGCAACAGCCACCCATCGAATACTTCAAGATGTTTTACGGCGACACGGTGCTCGGCGGCGCGGCGGCGCCGCTCGCCTGCGGCATCGCGTTCTTCGGCGCCGACCGCGTGGTGTTCGCGAGCGACTGCCCGTTCGATCCCGAGGGCGGGCCGATGTTCATCCGCGAGGGCATCCGCTCGGTGGAGGAGCTGAACCTCGCCGAGGGCGACAAGCGCAAGATCTATTCCGGCAACGCGCTCAAGCTGCTGCGCATGGAAGGCAAGCGCTGAGGGGATCCTTGCCGCCGCGCGGCGTTACAGCCTGAACACGCGCTCGGCGTTGGTCTGATAGAGCAGTTTCTTGTCGGCGTCGGAGATCGGCAGCTCGTCGGTGACCTTCACTTCCTCGGCAACGAACTGGTAGGGGTAGTCCATCGCGTACATCACCCGGTCCATGCCGAGCACCGACTGCGAGTAGCGGATCGCAGGTTCCCATTGCATGCCGCTGGTGGTCACCCAGACGTTGTCCTTCAGGTACTCGCTCGGTTTCCTCTGCAGCGGCTGCATGCCCGGGTAGCGCTTCGAGGCGACCGAGGAGCGGTGCATGAAGTCCAGCCGGAAGAGCCAGAACGGCAGGCCCTCGCCGAGGTGGCCGAGCACGACCCTCAGCCGCGGGAAGCGGTCGAACACGCCCGCGAACACGATGCGCATCATGTGCAGTCCGGTCTCCACCGCGAAGCCGTAGACCGCGCCCTCGAGCCCGCGCGTGAGGAACGGCTGGATCATCGCCGGCGAGGGCGTGTTCGGGTGGATGTAGAGCGGAACGTCGAGTGACTGCGCGGCCTCGAAGATCTCCCAGTATTTCGGCGCGTCGAGATACTCGCCCTGGGTGTGCGAGTTGACCACCGCGCCCTTCAGGCCGAGCGTCTTCACCGCGCGTTCCAGCTCCTGCGCGGCGCCGCGCGGGTCCTGCGGCGCGATCGCGGCGAGGCCGGAGTAGCGCGTCGGGTGGCGCGCGATGTGCTGCGCCAGCTCGTCGTTGGTCTCCCTGGCGAGCGCGCTCCCGGTGGGCGCGTCGAACACCTGCACCCCCGGCGCGGTGAGCAGCAGCAGCTGCCTCGCGATGCCGCTCGCGTCCATGTCGCGCAGGCGCCCCTCGCCCAGATCCTGGATGCGCGCCGCGAGCGCGGTCGCGCGCGGCGTGGTGCCGAGGAAATGGCCCCACAGGCTGTGGAAGCCCGGATCCCATGCCGCGGGCGTGGATTGCAGGAGCTTCCGGTAGCGCTCCAGGAGGTGGCGCGGCGCCCACGCCTCTTCGGTGGCGATCCGGAGATGGCTTTGCATTGAAAGCAAACCGTTACTGCGGCTGGATCTTGGCGATTTCCGCGTAGCCCTTCCAGCGTTCGGTGTCGCTTTTCATGAGCGCCTGCATCTGCTCGGGCGTGCCGGGGAAGGGCTCGAAGGCGTTGCGCGCGAGGAACAGTTTGGTGTCCTCATCGGCGGTGATCTGGTTGAACCAGGCGGCGAGCTTGCCGACCACCGCCTTCGGCGTCCCGGCCGGGACCACCACGCCCCACCAGGGCGTCACGTCGGAGCCGCCGTAATCGAGCTCGGCGAGGGTCGGAATCTCGGGCAGCGCCGCCGAGCGCTTGGCCGCGGTGGCGGCGAGGATCCGGATCCTGCCCGCGCGGTGCTGGGTGATCGCCCAGGTCGCGTCGTAAGCGATGAAGTCGATCAGGCCCTGGAGGAGGTCGGTGAGCGCCTGGGTATTGGTCTTGTAGGGCGCGTAGACGGTCTTCAGCCCCACCTTCGCCTTGAACAGTTCCGCCGCGATGACGCCGGTGTTGTTGCTGGTGCCGTAGAAGCCGTCGTTCGGCTTTTGCTTGAGCGAGGCGATCAGCTCGGGGATCGAGCGGACCGGTTTCGCCGCGTCCACCGCGAGCACGAAGGAAAGCGAGGCGATCGTGGTCACCGCCGCGAAGTCCTTCGCCGGATCGAAGCTCAGGTTCTTGAACAGGTAGGGCGCGGCGGCGATGGTCGAGCTCGCGGGCGTGATCATGATGGTGTAGCCGTCGGGCTTGGCGCGCGCGAGTTCGGAGGTGGCGAGCATGCCGTTCGCGCCGGGCCGGTTGTCGACGATCACCGGCCTGCCGGCGAGCTTGGAGAGCTTTTCGCTGTAGAAGCGCACCACCACGTCGGCGCCCGAGCCGGGCGCGAAATTGCAGATCGAGCGGAAGTCGCGCGCCGGGAATTCCTGCGCTTGCGCGGCCAGGGAGAAAAAAGCGAGAAAAAGTGCGTAGCCAAGTCTCATCGTCGCGCCTCCTTGCCGCCAGTCTAACCGAACTGCCGGGCGCAGACCCGCTCAGGGCCGCAAGCCTTCGAACTGCAGCTTCAGCAGGCGCCGCAGATCCGCGATGCCCTTCTCCGGGTTGCCGTGGGGGGCCGCGATCCACCAGCGCAGGGACGCCGAGTAGACGAAGAAGATGTGCCGCGCGATCAGCCTGGCGCTTTCCCTCGAATGGATGCGCTTCGCGGCCTGGGCATCGCGCACCAGGGCCTCGATGCCGTCGATCAGCCGTTGGCGGATGCCGTGGAAGGTCGCCGCCTGCTTGCCGCTCGAATAGAACGTGAGCTCCTGCAGCAGGATGCGCGCGAGGTCCGGTTTGCCGCTCAGCCAGCGGTAATGGACGCGGAACACGGCGATCAGCTGGTCGATCAGCGGCCGGCCGGCCCGCGGCGCGGCCAGGGCCACGTCGGTCACCGCGTTCAGCTCCTCGTTGAAGATGAGGAACACGAGGTCCCGCTTGTCCTCGGCGTAATTGAACAGCGTGCCGAGCGCGACGTGGGCCCGGCGCGCGATCTGCCGCATGGTGGCGGCGCCATATCCGTGGCGCGCCAGCAGGGTCGCGGCGGCGGCGCGGATCCGTTCCCGGGTCTCGAACTTCTTGCGCTCGCGGCGGCCGGAGCGATCAGCCAAGCTCGATGATCGCTTTCGGCGAGCGGTGCAGGCACTCGCCCGGCCCGTCGGCGCCGATCAGGTAATTGTCGACGATGGTCATGAACTGGCGCGCGGTCTTGACCCCGGGATGGACCACGATGCACATGCCGGCGGCGATCGCCATGGTTTCGTCCTGGCGCACGAGCGGCCGCTCGACCATGTCGTAGCCCTGCCCGTGGCAGTGCAGGCGGCGCTCCTCGGGCATCTTCTTCTGCCGCAGGTAGGCGTTGTAGGCCCCGAAAATGTCCCGGCACGGCGCCGCCGGGCGCAGCAGATCGAGCGTGAAGCGCTGGGCATCGAGCAGGGCCGCCCACAGGTCCTGTTGTTCGTGGGAGGCCTTGCCGAGCACGATCGGACGCGACAGTTCGGTGAAAAAGCCGCCCGCGCCGTTGTTCTCGATCAGCAGCGTGAGCGTGTCGCCGGCGCGCAGTTCGCGGCCCTGCTGCCAGCGCGGGCGGAACATCGCCGCCTGCCCCTGCGGCGCCGCGGAGCCGATGAAGATTCCCTGCTCGCTGCCGAGCTGCTGGCCGAGGTACTGGGCGTAGGCGGCGACCTCGGATTCCGTCAGGCCCGGACGCAGCCATTCCCTGAGCTTGGCAAGGACCGCATCCTGCATCGCCGCGGTCCTGCGTATCAGGCCGCGCTCTTCCTCGCTCTTGATCGCCTTCAGGGCATCGATCGGTTCGGTTGCGTCCGCGAGGCGCACTCCCGCCGCGGCGAGGTCGGCCGCGATCCTGGTGCCGAAGCCGTAGTACATCGACGCCGGCGAAACCAGCCCCACGCTGCGGCATCCCAGGCGCCGGATCTCGGACAGGGCGAGCTCCGCGTCGTAGCCGGCGGTATATGCGGCGGAGACGTAGCTGGGCGTGAACAGCTGGCGGCCGACGCCGGGAGCGAGCGCGTCGCTGCCGTCGAGCTCGGTGACGCCGCCGAACGGTCCCTGGCCGACCGTCGACATCAGTCCCCCGGCAGGAAAGACGATCGAGCGCGGATAGGCGTTATTGGCCGGCGCGCCCGTAAACCAGCGCACGTAGCCGCCCAGCCAGTCGTTGGAATTCTGCATCAGCAGCGCATCGAGGCCGGCGTCCCGCATGACGGACCGCGCCGCGGCCCAGCGCCGCTCGAGTTCGGCCCGCGACACCGAATTGCAGACGCGCGCGTCCGGGGCACTCATCCGCTCACGCTCCCTGCCTGACGACGTTCACCATCCTGGCGCGCTCTCCGGCGAGAAAGCGGCGCATATTCTCCTCGACCACCGGCAGCGCCTGGTCGGCGTACACGTCGCAAAAGCCGCCGAGGTGCGGCGTGATCAGAACCCGCTCCATGCGCCAGAACGGATGCGCCGCGGGCAAAGGCTCCTGCATGAAAACATCCAGTGCGGCGCCGGCGATCCGCCCCGCCTCGAGCGCCTCGATGAGCGCCGGCTCGTCCACCACGCCGCCGCGGGCGAGGTTGACGAGATAGGCCGACGGTTTCATCGCGGCGAGCACTTTCTCCCCCACGATGCCGCGCGTCGCGGCCGAGTAGGGCGTGAGCAGGACCAGATAGTCCAGATCGCGCACCGTCTGCTCCAGTTCGTCGCGCGAATGCATGCGGTCGAAGCCGGGTACCGGGCGCCTGGCCGAGCTGATCCCGACCACGGTCATGCCGAAGGCCTTGCATTTCGGCGCCAGTTCGGCGGCGATCACGCCGATGCCGAAAATGCCGACCGTCTTGTCCTTCAGCAGCCGCGCCGGGAAGCGGTCCCACTTGCGCTCGTCCTGGTTGCGCACGGCGCGCGGCAATCCCCGGCTCAGCGCGAGCATCGCCATCAGCGCCGCCTCGGAGACCGGCGCGCCCTGGATGCCGTGGAGGTTCGTCACCATCACGTCCCCGCGCAGCGACGGCAGGTCGGCGATGCCGTCCACGCCGCTGCCGAGCGCCTGGATCCACTTCAGGCGCTTCGCCTCCGCGACCACGTGATCGGCCATCATCGGCCCGAAGGTCAGCAGGATGTCGGCGGACCCGATGTGCGGCCCGACCTTGCTGTGATGATCGACCATGCTGACGTTCAGCTCCGGGAACGCCTTGCGCAGATGGTCGTAATACTGCATCCGCACCGGCTCCGGCAGCGTGAGGAGGATGAGAAGGTGGCTCATATGCCGAGCAGCCGCGCGGCGTTGCCGCCCGCGATCGCCGCGAGGTCCGCTCCCGCCACGCCGCAGGCCCGCAGCCAGCCCACCGGATCCTTCTCGCCCACGGGATAGTCGCTGCCCATGACCAGCCGGTCGGCGCCGACCCGCTCGAGCAGGACCTGCAGCACCTTCGGATCGTAGACGCAGCTGTCGTAGTAGAACGAGCGCAGGAAAGCGCTCGGGGTGCTGCCGCCTGCGTTGCGCACCGTGTCGGGCCGGTTGACTGTATTGCGATCAAGGCGTCCGAGGTAATGCGGAAAATAGCCGCCGCCGTGGGCCATCACGATCCTGAGGCGCGGGAATTTCGTCATCACGCCCTCGTAGATCAGCGAGGCCATCACCTTCGCTTCCTCGACCGACTGGCCGAGCGAGTTCCACAGGGCATAGCGCTGGAACCACGGATCGCGCACGCCCTCGGGATGGATCCAGACCGCGGCGCCGAGCCGCTCGACCGCCTCCCAGAACGGGTGGTAGGCGGGATCGCCCATGTAAAGGCCGTTGTAGCTGGAGGAAATGTTGGCGACCTTGAGCCCGAGCGTCTGCACCGCGCGCTCGAGCTCCTGCAGCGCGAGCTTGACGTCCTGCAGCGGCAGCACGAAGCTGCCGACGAAGCGCTTCGGATGGCGCGCCACCCAATCGGCCGCCTGGTCGTTGCACCGGCGGCACAGCGCGAGGTCGGTGTTCGGATCGGCCCAGGAGCTGCCCTGCAACACGGTGCTCGAGGACACGACGCTCATGTCGATGCCGCGAGCGTCCATGTCCTCGATCTCGGCCGCGGGATCGAACATGCGGCCCATGAGCTGCTGCGCGCCGGGCCTGGGCGCCGTGGCCGGCGCGGCGCCGAACCCGGTGAACACGGTCTTGTTGGTGGACGCCTTGAAAACCTCCGGCTCCAGCATGTGGACGTGGAAATCGACCACCAGCGGAAGGTCCTTGTGCCGCATCGGCGCTAGAGCCCGAGCACCCGCTCGGCGTTGCCGTGGAAGATCTTCTGCATGATCTCGTCCTTGTAGCCGAGCTCGCCCCACTCGCGCAGGATGCGTTCGTAGGGCATGCTCGGATAATCGCTGCCGAACATGATCTTGTCCTGCAGGCGCGCGCGCATGTCGACCTTGAGGTTGCCCGGAAAATGCTTCGGCCCCCAGCCCGACATCTCCCAGTAGACATTGCCCTTGTGCAGCGCCACCGCGGTGGCCTCGTCGACCCATGGCCAGCCGGGGTGCGCCATCAGGATCTTCAGGTTCGGAAAGTCCACCGCCAGCGCGTCGATCGCCGATGGATGCGCGTGGCGCAGCGTCGCGCCCATGCCGCCGGGCATGCCCGCGCCCATGCCGGTGGTGCCGACGTCGATCATGACCGCCGCCTTGAGCTCGTCGATCAGCTCGAACATCGGGTAGTAGCGCCGGTCATTGACGGCGAAGTGCTGCATGATCGGGTGGAAGTGAAAGCCGATGAATCCCAGCTCGCGAACCGCTTTTCTTATTTGATTCAAAGCGACATCTCCCTTTGCCGGCTCCACCGCGCCCCAGCACTGGATGATGCGCTTCGGGTGGCGCTGCCACATCGCGTGCACGTACTCGTTGCTGCAGGGCGGCGTGGCCACCGTGGTCTCGAGGTCGAGCGCGACCAGGCAGGCCTCGACGCCGGCGGCGGTGAAGTCCTCGAGCACATCCTGCTCGCTCTTCGCGGACCAGTCGCGCTTCCAGTACTTCGCCAGCGCTTCGACGTAGGGTCCCTGCGCGTCGATCCAGGCCTGGGTTCCCGGGTAGCAGTGCAAATCGATGATGCGCATCACAACTCCCTTCCCGCTATGGTTTCGCCGGCCGTTCCTGTGCCTGCGCCGCTTCCTGCTCGAGCTTCTTGGTCACCAGCTCGACCAGCGCCTTTTTCGACACCTTGCCGAAGGCCGATACCGGAAAGTCGCTCATGATCTCGATGCGCTCCGGAAACTTGAACTTCGCAATTTGCTTGGTTTTCAGAAAATCCGTCAAATCATCCATGGAAAACTCGAAACCGGACTTCAATATCACGCAGGCGCACATCTTCTCCCCCAGGTTCGGATCGGGCACCGGCACGCAGGCCGCGTTCTGCACCGCCGGGTGGGAAAGGATCAGGTTCTCGATTTCCTCGGCGCTGATTTTCTCGCCGCCGCGGTTGATCAGGTCTTTCTTGCGCCCTTCGACCACGTAATTGCCGGAAGGGTGCCGGCGCATCAGGTCGCCCGAGCAGTAGTAGCCGTCGCGCGTGAACTGCTTGGCGTTGTATTCGGGCGCCCCGTAGTAGCCGTGCAGGGTGTAGGGGCCGCGGCAGGTGAGCTCGCCGACTTCGCCGGGCGCGACCTCGCGGCCTTCGCCGTCCACCAGGCGCACCTCGTCGTCGGGGCAGATCGGCCGGCCGCAGGTTTCGAGCTTGACCTCCTGCGGATCGTCCAGCCGCACGAAGAACAGCATGCCTTCCGACATGCCGAAGTTCTCCTGCACGAAGCAGCTCGGGATCAGCTGCTGGGTCTTGAGCCGCACCTCGGGCTGCATCCTCTGGCCGCCGCTCTGGATCAATTTTATTGAAGACAGGTCGAAACGGCCGATCGACGGGTCGTTGATCAGCCGGATGAGCAGGGCCGGCACGACCTTCAGATGGGTTGCCTTGTATTCTTGAATCAGGAAAAAAACCTGTTCTGGCCTGGTGGTCGGTGACAGCACCACCTTGCCGCCCTGGAAGAAATAGCCCTGGATGCCGGGGCAGGCGAGCGGCAGGTTGTGCGCGACCGGCAGCGCGAGCAGCAGCACCGAGTCCTGCGTCACGCCGCATACCGGCGCCGCGGTCCTGGAGTTGTAGGCGTAATCGTTGTGCGTGCGCGGAATCAGCTTCGGAACGCCGGTGGTGCCGCCCGAGAGCTGGAAGATGCACGGATCGGCCGGGTCGATGCGGATCTTCTGCAGCTCGCTTTGCGGCAGATTGGCCTTTTTTTCGATGAGTTTCTTCAACGTCGAAAGAGAGACGCAGAACCGCAGCGAGGCATTCTCTTTCTGCACCCGCCGGATCATCGGTTCGAACTCGAAGTCGCTCTGGCGCTCGGGATAGACGCAGGTGGTGGCGCCCGAGAGCTGCACGAACTGGCTCACCTCGGCGTAGCGGTGGGTGGCGAGCGCCGCGATCGGGATGCAGCCGATCTTCTGCAGCGCGAAGTACAGCAGCACGAACTCGGCGCAATTGGGCAGCGTCGGCACAACCCGGTCGAGCGGCGTCAGGCCGAGCTCCAGGAGATTGAGCGCCAGGTTGTCGGTCAGCTGGTCGATTTCGCCGTAGCTGTACTGGCGATCTGCATCGATCAGTGCCACCCGGGAGGAAAATTTCTTGAATACGACGTCAAATTCCCGGGCGAGCGATTGGTCGCGCCAGTAGCCCTTTTCCCGGTAGCGCCGCGCCAACTGCGGTGGAAACGGAACCACGCCTTCGAGCATCCGCGCGCTCCTCAGGTCGAACTGCTGAAGCCGCCGTCGATGACGATGATCTCGCCGCTCACCATGCGGTTGCCCTCGATCAGGCCCAGCATCGTCTCGGCGACGTCGTCCGCGGTGACCACGCGCTTGAGGGGCGTCGCCCTGGCGCGCTTGCCCATGAGATCGTCGTACTTGTCCTGCAGCATGCGCTTCATCCAGTCGCCCTCCATCCAGCCCGGCGCAACCGCGTTGACGCGGATCTCCGGGCCGAGGTTCCAGGCGAGCGTCCTGGTCAGGTTGATCACCGCGGCCTTGCTGGCGGCGTAGGGCAGCGGCTGGGGCCCGGGGCGAAGGCCGGCGATCGAAGCGGTGTTGACGATGCAGCCTTTCGATTTCTTCAGCAGCGGCACCGCCGCCCGGGTCACCTGAAACAGGCCGCGTACGTTGACCGCGAAGACCCGGTCCCAATCGTCGAGCGAAAGGCTGTCGAGGTCCTTCGGCTTCCAGGACGCGGTGGTGCCGGCGTTGTTTACGAGCGCGTCGAGACGGCCGAATCGCGCTGCTACCTTTTTCAGCATCGCGCGAACGCCCGCCTCGTCGCTCACGTCGCATTTCAGGAGCAGCGTCTTCGCGCCGAGCTTGCCGGCCTCGGCCGCGGTCCTGGCGGCCGCGGCGTCGCTGGAACTGTAGTTGATGCCGACGTCGTAGCCGGCGCGCGCCAGGGCGATGACGGCGCTGCGGCCGATGCCGCTCGCCGCGCCCGTGACCAGGGCCTTCTTGCGTTCACCCATGCGTATCAATCCCCAGCAACCGGTCTTTTATGAACATGTTCACTTTCTCGGTTCCAGACGGCAATGTCAAGTCGCCATCAACCGCATCGAACCGCGGGAAAGTCGGGCTCTGACCCCGGCTTAATCCCAGGGCTCGGAAACGGTCCGGATCGGGTGGTTGAAATCCGATTTCTGCTCGCCCCGTTTGCGCTGGATCACCTCGGGGCCGCCGCTGCCCGCGGTGCGCTCGTAGACGCCGTCGCCGGCCTTCTTGTATTTGGTCAGGCCGAGCTGCTTCACTTTGCTGTCGCTCACTGAGTACTTGCCGCCGAGGGCGACCTTGCTGATCAGGCGCTCTACCGGCTTGCTGCAGCTCGGGCAACGTTTGAGCTTGGGCTCGGCGAGGCGCTGCATGACCTCGAAGCGGCCCTTGCACCGCTTGCATTTGCCCGACCGGGGCGCGTAATCGTAGAGCGGCATGCG
>Ga0154760_1123_pt1 | contig 14679 bp, 13 predicted proteins | sample Rifle2008BG16ft_FD_105768 | JGI IMG/M metagenome (GOLD analysis project Ga0154760, IMG submission 105768) | Betaproteobacteria bacterium RBG_16_66_20
AGACCGGCGAGCAGGGCCTGGCCGAGTTCCGCTTCACCGTGGATTCCATCAACAAGCGCGGCGGCGTGCTGGGCGGCCGCAAGCTCGAGGTCGTGCCGTTCGACAACAAGGTGAGCCCGCAGGAATCGCTCAACCAGTTGAAGCGCGTGATCGACCAGGACATCCGCTTCATCACCCAGGGCAACAGCTCGGCGGTGGCCGGCGCGCTGATCGAAGCGGTGAACCGCCACAACGAGCGCAATCCCGGCAAGGAGATCCTGTACCTCAACTATGCGGCGGTGGATCCGGCCTACACCAACGAGAAGTGCAGCTTCTGGCATTTCCGCTTCGACGCCAACAGCGACATGAAGATGGAGTCGCTCACCACCTGGATGGCGGGCCGCAAGGAAATCAAGAAGGTCTACCTTCTCAACCAGGACTACTCGTTCGGCCACGCGGTGAGGAAGGCGGCGCGCGAGATGCTGGCGCGCAAGCGTCCCGATATCCAGATCGTCGGCGACGACCTGCACCCCTTGGGCAAGGTGACCGATTTCGCGCCCTACGTGGCGAAAATGAAGGCCGCCGGCACCGACAGCGTGATCACCGGGAACTGGGGCCAGGACATGTCGCTGCTGGTGAAAGCCGGCAAGGATGCCGGGCTCAACGTCAACTGGTATACCTATTACGCGGGCGGCCTCGGTACCCCGAGCGCGATGGGCGAGGCGGCCGCCGGCAAGGTGAAGATCATCGCCGAGTACCATTCGAACGTCGCCAACAACAAGGCCGCCAAGTGGGACGCCGACTACCGCAAACAGGCGCCCAAGGGCAACCCCGACTTCTACTTCCTGCGCGGCAAGATCATGTGGGAGATGTTCGCCAGGGCGATCAACCAGGCCAAGTCGGCCGAGCCGAAGGCGGTGGCACTCGCGCTGGAAGGCATGCGCCATGAGGGCGACCTCGGCGAGGTCGAAATGCGCAAGCAGGACCACCAGCTGATCCAGCCGCTCTATGTGTTTACGCTGGTCAAGTCGGCGGCCCGGGGCGGCCCGAAGGAGGCCAAGCTCGACATGGAGCACAGCGGGCTCGCGCCGGTCACCGACGCGCGCCTCGAGGCCTACACCTCCGCGCAACCGACCTCCTGCAACATGAAGCGGCCGTAGAGCCGCACGCCCGAACAACGGGGAGCCCCAGGGTTCCCCGTTTTTGTTTCTGACATGGAGTTTTTCCTCGTTCAGGCGCTGAACGGCATCAGCTACGGGCTGCTGCTGTTCATGCTCTCTTCGGGCCTCACGCTCGTGTTTTCCCTCATGGGCGTGCTGAATTTCGCGCATGCCAGCTTCTATATGCTGGGCGCGTACTTCGCCTATCAGGTGAGTGTGAAGATCGGCTTCTGGCCGGCGCTGGTTCTGGCCCCCGTGCTGGTCGGCGCAGTCGGCATGCTGGTCGAGCGCTGGGGGCTGCGCAAGGTGCACCGCTTCGGCCACGTCGCCGAACTGCTGTTCACGTTTGGCCTCGCCTACCTGATCGAGGAGGCGGTGCACCTGGTCTGGGGCCGCCTGGCGGTCGAATCCCCGGTGCCGCCGGAGCTGGACGGGCCGCTGTTCCATATCATGGGGTCGCAGTACCCGATCTACCGCGGCTTCATGATGCTGGTGTCGGTGGCGATGCTGGTGTCGATCTGGCTCGCGCTGACGCGCACCCGGATCGGCCTCGTCATCCAGGCCTCGCTCACGCACCCGCAGACGGTGGAAGCGCTCGGGCACAACGTACCGCGGGTCTTCATGCTGGTATTCGGCGGCGGTGCCGCGCTCGCCGGCCTTGCCGGGGTGATCGGCGGCAACGCGTTCGTCACCGAACCGGGCATGGCGGCGGCGGTGGGGCCGATCATCTTCGTCATCGTGGTGGTGGGCGGCATGGGTTCGCTCGCCGGTGCATTCATCGCCTCGCTGCTGATCGGCTGCATGCAGACTTTCGCGGTGTCGCTCGACTGGTCGCTCGGCGGCATCACGATCGCGCAGGCCGCGCCGGTGCTACCGTACCTGCTGATGGTCCTGATGCTGATTCTGAGGCCGCGCGGATTGATGGGGACGCGCGACGGATGATCGCGCTCAGGGCAACGGGCGACGGATGAGATACCAGCCGCTCAACCTGGGACGCTGGGTACTGTGGAGCGCGACCGCGATCGTATTCGTCGTCGCGCCACTGATGTTCACGGAAAGCTTCGCGCTCACGCTGCTGATCCAGATGGGCACCATGATCATCTTCGCGCTCAGCTACAACATGCTGCTCGGCCAGGGCGGCATGCTTTCCTTCGGCCACGCAGTCTACTCGGGGCTGGGTGCCTATATCACCGTGCACGCGCTCAACCTGGTCGGCAAGGGCGCGTTCTACATCCCGGTGCCGCTGCTGCCGCTGGTGGGGGGACTCGCCGGGCTGGTGTTCGGCGTGCTCTTCGGCTACGTAACCACCCGCAGGGCGGGCACGACGTTCGCCATGATCTCCCTCGGCATCGGCGAGATGGTGTACGCCTGCGTGCTGATGTTTCCCGGATTCTTCGGCGGCGAGGCCGGCATCTCGACCAATCGCGTCGTCGGCCAGCCGTACCTCGGCTTGAGCTTCGGTCCCGCGATCCAGGTCTACTACCTGGTCGCGCTCTGGTGCTTCGTCTGCATCGCGGCGATGTTCGCGCTCACGCAGACGCCGCTTGGCCGCATGGCGAACGCGGTGCGCGACAACCCCGAGCGCGCCGAGTTCGTCGGCTACAACACCCAGCACGTGCGCTTTCTGCAGCTGGCGCTGTCGGCTTTCTTCGCCGGCGTAGCGGGCGGCCTGTCGTGCATCAATTTCGAGATCGTTTCGGCCGAGAACGTGTCGGCGATCCGCTCGGGCGGCGTGCTGCTCGCCACCTTCATCGGCGGAGTTCCGTTCTTCTTCGGCCCGATCCTGGGCGCGGTGGTGTTCATCTTCTTCGTCGTCGCGCTCTCCGGTTTCACCAAGGCATGGCTGCTCTACCTGGGCCTGTTCTTCCTGGTCATGGTGCTGTACGCCCCGGGGGGCATCGCCTCGCTGTTGCTGATGCAGATCCCGGTGATCCGGGCGCGCCGTTTCGGCGAGCTCGCCGCGCCCTACGTGGCCGCCTTCGCTGCGGCGCTGCTCGCGCTCGCCGGCCTGATCGGCATCGTCGAAATGGTGTACCGGCTCTCCGAGCAGGGCGCGCGCACCGAACTCGCCCTGCTCGGCTTCGCCTTCGACGCGCGCGACCTTGCGCCCTGGATCGCGTTCGGCGCGATCCTCGCGGCCGGCCTTGCCGCGCTGCGCCGCGCCACGCGCTGGCTCGGCGCGCGCTGGAGCTCGATTCAGCAGGACCTGCTCGCGAGGCAGCCATGAGGCAGGTCATCGAGCTGCGTGACGTGCACAAGAGCTTCGGCACCACGAAGATCATCCACGGCGTCAACCTGGCGATCGGCGCCGGCGAACGGCATGCGATCATCGGGCCCAACGGCGCCGGAAAGTCGACGCTCTACAACCTGATCTCCGGGCGCTTTCCGCTCAGCGCCGGGCAGGTCCTGCTCAACGGCGAGGACATCACGGGCCTCAAGCCCCACGAAATCAACCGCAGGGGCCTGTCGCGCAGCTTTCAGGTCACCAACATCTTCCACAACCTGTCGGTGTACGAGAACATCCGCTGCGGCGTGCTGTGGTCGGCCGGCTGCGGCTACTCGTTCTGGCACCGGGTCGGCGGCCTGGCCGAAGTGCGGCGGCGCGCCGAACAAACCATGGAGCGGATCGGGCTGGCGAGGCGCCGCGACGTGCTCGCCGGAACCCTGACCTATGCGGAGCAGCGCGCACTCGAGATCGGCATCACCATCGCTGGCGGCGCCAGCGTGGTCCTGCTCGACGAGCCGACCGCGGGCATGAGCCGCACCGAGACCGCGCAGGCGATCGAGTTGGTGCGCCAGGTGACCGAGGGGAAGACTCTGGTGATGGTCGAGCACGACATGGGCGTGGTGTTCGGTCTCGCCGACCGCATCAGCGTGCTGGTGTACGGCGAGGTGATCGCCACCGGCACGCCCGAGGAGATCCGCGCCAACCCCGCGGTGCAGGAAGCCTACCTCGGCGCGCTGCACAAGGAGACGGCGCATGCTTGAGGTACGCGATCTGCACGCGTATTACGGCAAGAGCCACATCCTGCACGGCGTGCAGCTGTCGGTCGGCGCGGGCGAGATCGTGTCGCTCCTCGGCCGCAACGGCGTCGGCCGCTCTACCACCATCAAGGCGATCATGGGCATGGTCGACTGCGAGGGCTCGGTGAAGTTCGGCGGCGAGGAACTGCTGGGCCACAAGACCTACGCGATCGCGCACAAGGGCCTGGGCTACGTGCCCGAGAACCGCGACATCTTTCCTACCCTCACCGTGCGCCAGAACCTGGTGCTGGGAGAGAAGCGCGCGCAAACGCCGCCGCGCTGGAGGGCCGAGGACATGTACGAGATGTTTCCGCGGCTCAAGGAACGCGCCGACACGCTGGCCGGCGTGCTCTCGGGCGGCGAGCAGCAGATGCTGACGCTGTGCCGCACGCTGATGGGCGATCCGGCGCTGGTGATGATCGACGAGCCGACCGAAGGGCTCGCGCCCAAGATCGTCGAGCAGGTCGCCAACCTGTTCCAGGAGATCCGCAGGCGCGGCGTGTCGATCCTGCTGGTCGAGCAGAAGCTCGCGATCGCGCTCGACATCTCCGAGCGCCTCTACGTCATGGGGCACGGCCGCATCGTCTTCGAGGGCGCTCCGCGCGACGTGCGCGGAAACGCCGCGATGCGCAAGGAATGGCTCGAGGTCTAGGGCATCTGGATCTTGCCGCCGCCCGGCATGCCCCCGGGCGGCAAGCCGCCCTGCGGGATGACGATCGACGAGGCCGCCTGGCGGCGCAGTTCCTGCAGTTCGCGCACCGTGCGCTCGATCGCGGTCTTGGCCGCGGGACCGAACATGGTCGCCGCCTCCTCGAGCGATTTCGCCTCGAGCGCGAAGTTGATCGGCAGCGCGCCCATCTGGCTCATCACCTGCGTCTCGCCGACGTACAGGACCTCGCGTGCGGCATCGCGCGCGCCGCTGCCATCCACCGGCGTCAGCCGGCGAATCGTGCCGACCCGCCGGTCGGTGAAGATTTCCTCGAGCCAGAGGTCCTTCGGATTCATGTCCGGCTCGATCATGCGTTCGTCCTGTCGGGTCGCCATACGTGCCTCGATACGGAATGGATAGGTGAGAGAATTGTCGCATGGGCAAGAGCGGTGCCTCGAATCGCGGAGATTTGCGCCGCGCCCTCGCCTGGCTGGCCGAACAGGGGGCCTGGACCCCGGAGCTGATAGAGCAAGCCTGCCAGCGCTTCGATCTTTCGCCGGTAGACGAGGAATTCCTGCTTCGGGAATACCGCCGGTTACGCGGCCCGCAAGACCGTTAGAGGTTCTTCAGGTTCATTGCGATCATTTCCAGCTGTGTCGCAATCGACCGGTGCTCGGGCCTTTCCTGGACCAGGGTCATCGCCGCAATGACGCAGGATCCAATATGCGCAGCGGTCATTCCTTCCACCTCCGCGAGCTGCGAAGCGAGCTCCGCGAAACCGCTCGCCCGGGCCGATTCACGGATCGCAACCAGCCGGCCCACGATGGCGGCGTGGTCCAGGTTCGTCGGCCATCTCAGGGTCTCGTTTTCGTAGGCCAATATTTATCTCCGTGTCCTACCGGATGATAAACTTTCCCGGGAAATTTTGCTGGAATCCGATCCCGTCCCGCGGTCCGGATCGGGCCAGCCACCGCGGCCGGGGTCTGCGGCTCAGAGTTTGAGCGCGATCACGCCCGCGAGCACCGCCGCCGCACCGCCCAGGCGCGGGCCGAGCTGCCCTTCCTTCAGGATCCAGGCGCCGATCAGGGCGGCGAATATCACCGAGGTCTCGCGCAGCGCGGCGATGGTGGCGACCGGCGCACGCGTCATCGCCCAAAGCGCGATGCCGTAGGCCGCTACCGCGCAGGCGCCCGCCAGAAGGCCCTTGCGCCAGAAACGTCCGGCGTAGGGCAGCGCTTCGCCGCGCCGCGCGGCAAGCACGATCAGCACGTAGGGCCATCCCATCACCGCGAAGAACCAAAGCACGTAGCGCTCGGCGCCGCCCGCTGCGCGCACCCCGGCCGCGTCCACCAGCGTATAGCAGGCGATGATCGCTGCATTGCCCGCGGCCCAGAGCGTCGCGCGGCGGCTTACGCGGCCGCCCACCAGGCCAAGCGACACCACGCCCGCCGAGATCAACGCGACCCCGAGCCAGGCTGCCGCGGAGAGCGATTCGTCGAACCATGCGAGCGAACTCGCCGCGACGAACAAGGGCGCGAGCCCGCGCATGATCGGATAACCGTGCGACAGGTCGCCCGCGCGGTAGGCGCCGACCAGCGCCGTGAAGTATCCGACGTGGATCACCGCGGATGCGCCGAGCCATGGCCAGGCGGCCGGCGCGGGCGGGGAGACGAACGGCAGGAGCGGAAGCACCACTGCGCTCGAACCCAATGCCACCAGCGCGGTGTCGAGCTGCACATCGCGACCGGACTTGATGACGGCGTTCCACGCCGCGTGCAGCAGCGCGGCGCCCAGCACGGCGAGGGTGACGCCGAGGGTCAGCTCCAATCGGGTCGCTTTGCGGGTTTGGTTTGGCGCTATTATCGCCGCATGCGCCGCACGCCGTTGTACGACGCGCACCGCGCCGCGAACGCGAAGATGGTCGAGTTCGCCGGCTGGGAAATGCCGCTGCACTACGGCTCCCAGATCGAGGAGCACCACGCCGTGCGCCGCGCCGCGGGCGTGTTCGACACTTCGCACATGCTGGCGCTCGACCTCGAGGGCACAGCGGCACGGCAGTTCCTGCGCCACGCGCTCGCCAACGACGTCGAACGGCTGCGCCTGCCCGGCAAGGCGCTCTACTCCTGCCTGCTCGCGGAAGACGGCGGCATCCTCGACGACCTGATCGTCTACCGCCTCGCCGAGGACCGCTACCGCATCGTGCTCAATGCCGCCACGGCCCGGAGCGACCTCGCCTGGCTCGAGCGCCTGCGCCCCGCGGGCGCCAGCCTGCGCGCGCGGCACGATCTCGCGATGCTCGCGGTGCAGGGGCCGCGCGCCCGGGAAAAATGCTGGGCGGCGCTCCCGGAGCTGCGCGCGGCGAGCGAGGCGCTGGGGGTATTCTTCGGCGCGCAGGCGGGCGACATATTCGTCGCACGCACCGGATACACGGGCGAAGACGGATTCGAACTGCTGCTGCCGGCGGGGCGCGCGCCCGACGCCTGGCGGCGCCTGCACGATGCGGGCGTGCGGCCCTGCGGACTCGGCGCGCGCGACACGCTCAGGCTGGAAGCCGGCATGAACCTCTACGGCCAGGACATGGATTCGTCCGTGACGCCGTTCGAGTGCGGTCTCGCCTGGAGCGTGGCGCTCGAGGGGCCGCGCACGTTCGTCGGCAAGCAGGCGCTGGCGCGGCACACCACGGCGCAGCGGATGCTGGGTCTGGTGCTGGAGGAACGCGCCGGCGTGCTGCGCTCGCATCAGGCGGTGCACGGCGCGCATGGCGAGGGAATGATCACGAGCGGCAGCTTCTCTCCCACGATGAACGCGTCGATCGCGCTTGCCCGTCTGCCCGCGGCCTGCGAGCCCGGCGAGCGGGTGCAGGTCACCGTACGCGACAGGCCGCTTGCGGCACGCACCGTGCAGCCGCCGTTCGTGCGGCGCGGAATGATCCTGGTTTGAACGGAGAAACGGCATGAACATTCCAGAATCCCTGCGCTACACGGCGAGCCACGAGTGGGTGCGCGCGGAAAGCGACGGCACGCTTTCGGTCGGCATCACCGATCACGCGCAGGATTCTCTCGGCGAGCTGGTATTCGTCGAACTGCCCGAGGCCGGGCGCCGCCTCGCCGCGGGGGATGCGTGCGCCGTCGTGGAATCGGTCAAGGCGGCCGCCGACGTCTATGCGCCCGTCGCCGGCGAGGTCGTCGCGCGCAACGACGCATTGGCGGAGGCGCCCAATCAGGTCAACAAGGATCCCTATGCGGCGTGGTTGTTCAGGATCAAACCCGCCGAAGGCGCCTTCCCGGAAAATCTCATGGATGCCCGGACCTACCGCAAGAGCTTCAGCGAGGCCTGAAAGGAAAGCCGCATGATGCTCGAAGACCTGCTCGATGCGCAGGCATTCGCCGCCCGCCACATCGGGCCGCGCGCCGACGATGAGCGCGCGATGCTCGATGTCCTCGGGCTTGCCTCGCTGCAGGCGCTGATCGACGAGGCGCTGCCCGCCTCGATTCGGCAATCCGCGGCGCCCGAGTTGCCGGCGCCGCGCACCGAGGCCGAGGCGCTCGCCGAACTGCGCGCCCTCGCGGCGCGCAACCAGGTCTGGCGCACCTACATCGGCATGGGCTACTGCGCCACGCACACGCCGCCCGTGATCCAGCGCAACGTCCTGGAAAATCCCGGCTGGTACACACCCTACACGCCCTACCAGGCGGAAATCTCGCAGGGCCGGCTGGAAGCGCTGCTCGCGTTCCAGCAGATGCTGATCGATCTCACCGGACTGCCGGTGGCCAATGCATCGCTGCTCGACGAGGCCACCGCGGCCGCCGAGGCCATGGGGCTCGTGCAGCGCGCGACCAAGGGCGCGGGCAAGGCGTTCTTCGTGGATGCGGCCTGCCACCCGCAGGTCATCGCCGTGATGCGCACGCGCGCGCGCTGGCTCGGCATTGCACTCGAGGTCGGCGACGCCGCGCGCGAGTTCCACCCGGGCCGCGTGTCCGGCGCGCACCTGCAGTATCCCGACAGCTGCGGGCGCATCGCGGACTGGTCGGCGCTCATCGGCCGGGTTCACGCGGCAGGCGGCCTGGTTTCGCTGGGCGTCGACCCGCTCGCGCTCGTGCTGCTGCGCTCGCCGGGTGCGCTGGGCGCGGACATCGCGGTGGGCTCGGCGCAGCGCTTCGGGGTGCCCCTCGGCTACGGCGGACCGCACCCGGGATTTCTCACCGCGCGCGACAGCCTGCTGCGGCAGATGCCCGGGCGCATCGTCGGAGTGACGCGCGATGCCGCCGGCCGCACCGCATTGCGCATGGCGCTGCAAACGCGCGAGCAGCACATCCGACGCGAAAAAGCGACCAGCAACATCTGCACCTCGCAGGTGCTGCTCGCCAACGTCGCCGCGTTCTACGCGGTCTGGCACGGACCCGAGGGATTGCGCCGGATTGCGCTACGCGTGCACCTGATGGCGCGCCTGCTCGCGCGGGCGCTCGCGCCGGAACAGGGGGCCTACTTCGACACGCTCACCTGGCGCACGGACGCCGCCGCGGTGCGCGCGCGCGCCGAAGAAAAGCGCATCAACCTGCGCTACCTCGGACCCGACCGCGTAGGCGCCACGCTGGATGAGACCACCACGTTCGCGGACGTCGCCGACCTTGCGTGGGTACTGACCGGCACGGCGTTCGACGCGGCGGCGCAGGCCCGGACGCTCTCCACGGCAGCCGACGCGATCCCGGCGGCGCTGCAGCGCGGCGACATCGTTCTTTCTCACCCGGTGTTCCACCGCTGCCGCAGCGAGACCGAGATGATGCGCTATCTGAAGCGCCTGGAGAACCGCGACTATTCGCTGGTGCACGGCATGATCCCGCTCGGTTCCTGCACCATGAAGCTCAACGCCGCCGCCGAGATGGCGCCGATCTCGTGGGCGGAATTCGCCAACCTGCACCCCTTCGCGCCGCGCGAGCAGGCCGCCGGCACGCATGCGATGCTCGCCGGCGTCGCCCAGGCGCTGGCGGCGATCACCGGACTGCCCGGCATGACGCTGCAGCCCAACTCGGGTGCGAACGGCGAATACGCCGGCCTCGCCACGATCCGCAATTACCAGGCGTCGCGCGGCGAAGGCAGCCGCGACCTTTGCCTGATCCCATCTTCGGCGCACGGCACCAATCCCGCCTCGGCGCACATGGCGGGACTGGAGGTCGCGGTGGTCGCCTGCGACGCGCACGGCAATGTGGACGTCACGGATTTGAAGGCGAAGATCGCGCGGCATGGCAAGCGGGTCGCCGCGCTCATGCTCACCTATCCCTCGACGCACGGGGTATTCGAGGAGGCAGTCAGGGAAATCTGCGACCTGGTGCACGCCACGGGCGGCCAGGTCTACCTCGACGGCGCGAACCTCAATGCGCTCGCCGGCTTTGCGCGCGTCGCCGATTTCGGCGCCGACGTCTGCCACATCAATCTGCACAAGACATTCTGCATTCCGCACGGCGGCGGCGGCCCGGGGATGGGCCCGATTGCCGTCGCCGCGCACCTCGCGCCGTTCCTGCCGTCGCATCCGGTAGTGCACGACGCGGGCCTGCCGGAGGCCAACGGCTCGGTGAGCGCGGCGCCCTGGGGCAGCGCGCTGATCGTCGCGATCTCCTGGATGTACCTGCGCATGATGGGCGCGGAGGGCCTGCGGCGCGCGACCGCGACCGCGATCCTCAGCGCGAACTACGTCGCCGCCCGCCTGAAGGACCACTGGCCGGTGCTGTACACGGGCACGCGCGGCCACAACGCCCACGAATGCATCTTCGACCTGCGCGCGCTCAAGGAGCTGTTCGGCGTCACCGCCGAGGATGTCGCCAAGCGGCTGATGGACTACGGCTTCCATGCGCCGACGCTCTCGTTCCCGGTGCACGAGACGCTGATGTTCGAGCCGACCGAGAGCGAGCCCAAGGCGGAGCTCGACCGCTTCTGCGAGGCGATGATCGCGATCCGCGGCGAACTGGAAAAAATCGCCGCGGGCGCATGGCCGCGCGAGGACAATCCGGTGCGCAACTCACCGCATACCGCCGAGGAGATCGCCGGCGAGTGGCGCCACCCGTACAGCCGCGAGGAAGCCGCCTATCCGCTGCCGTCAGTGCGCGCGCACAAGTACTGGCCGCCGGTGAAGCGCGTGGACCAGGTGTTCGGCGACCGGCATTTCTGCGGCGCCTGCCCGCCGGGCTAGTGCTCCGGGGCCTGCCATTCGCAGGCGCACCAGTCGTAGTCCTTTCCCTGTTCCAGGAACTCGCTCAGCTTGAGCAGGCGGCTGCGCTCGCCGTCGAGGAGCTCGAGGATCTGCTCGGGCACGAACTTTCCCTTGGGTATCAGCAGCGGCGGCGGCTTGCCCGCCGCGGCGCGATCGGTGAGCACCACCGCCTGCAGGTAATCGAAGGCGAACGCGCCCGAGGCCGATGCCCAGACCGCCGCCGAGCGGTCCTTGCGCCCCATCACGCGCAGCCAGGCGCCGAAGGGTTTGCGCGACAGCACCTCGAACTCCGCCTGCATCGCACCATGTTCGTCGAGCGCGAGCTTGCGGATCACCGCCAGCCACCAGTCGCTGCGGTCGTGGATGCGGATTGCGGCCAGGTCGCCGACCTCGGCCCAGGCGCCGGCGCCAGGCCCGGCCTGCGCATGCACCACGCGCAGGCCCGCATCGTGCTCCGGCCAGGTTTCCGGCGGCTCGGCGACTTCGTCTTCCGCGACTTCGAGGCGCCCGCCGCCGCTCTTCTTGCGCTTGTCCTCCTCCGCGCGGGTCACCACGTGCGGGATCTGATGGCAGATGGTCTTGAAGCCGTGCGCCACGGCCATGCCGCCTTCGAGCTGGAGCAATTTTCGCTCGGCCTGCGGCGCATGCGGCCCCCAATAGGCCATGAACTGGCGCAAGACGGTGATTTTCTGCCCCGGTGAGTACTCGCGCGCGATCCGCGCGTCTTCGTCGAGCATCGACAGCTCGTGGTGGCTGAGCATGTGCTCGAGCTTGACCACCGCCTCCTTCGCGCCGAGGAAGCGGATCTGCGGACCGTGCGACTTGACCGCGGCGCCCGCCGGAATCGGCGCGGGCGGCGCATCGCGATCCAGCCGGATGTAGTGCGTCGCGCCGTCGAAGGGCGCTGCCTCCAGTCTCCCGGCGCCGGCGAAACGCTGCGCGATACGGAACGCGGCATCGATCTCCTCGGGCGGCAGCCGCTCCGGCGCCGCGATCGCCACCAGCAGCCCGTTCATCAGTTCGAGCAGCGGCGTGGTATGCGCGCTCTCGGCGTGGTAGGCGTGCGTCGCCGCGGTCGTCAGTCCGGCGCGCTCGCAGTGCGCATGCAACGCGTACATTCCGGCCCATGCCTTGGCGGGTACCGGTTCGTAGTGCAGCATCGCGGCGCGAATGTGTCCGACCCGCGCCCGCAGCGCGCGCGCCGCAACGGCAGCGTACGGCACGCGCGCCGCTTCCCCCGCGACATGATCGGGCAACTCCTCCAGCGCGCAGCTCTGGTAACTGTCGGCGAGCGCCGACCAGTATTCGTACACCGCGGTCCAGGCGAGCCGTCCGCGGGGGTTGCGCAGCCGCGGATCGCTGACATAGCGCTGCATCAGTTCGCGCTCGGGCTTGCGGCCCGCGTCGTCGAGCAGTCCGACGACCTCGAACCGGGTCCGCGGCTTGAATTCCCGGGACTCCCCGACCGAACGCAGCCATTGGGCGATTTGGTCCAGCGCGCGCAAGGGATCATCCCCGGGCAGCAGCGCGATCTGCTCCCCTGCCGCCTCCGGCGAGTGCAGCGGATGGCGGTCCCCGAGGCCGAGCATTCCACGCAGGTCCATTGGCGGCCGGACTCCTCTTTGTGGCACCTTATCCCAAGGCGGCACGCCCCGTTTGACGGCGGTCAATCCGTTGCGCGGGAAAGCGCACTGCCACTACAATCGGCGCTCCCCTCCAGGAGATCCCCCGGCAATGAGCGAAGCGGCCTCGTATACGGTTCGCGACGGCGTCGCGATCGTCACCATGAACAACCCGCCCGTGAACGGCTTGGGCAGCGTGCTGCGCCCCGGCATCATGGACGCAATCAAGAAGGCGGACGCCGACCCGGCGGTCGGGGCGCTGGTGATCATCGGTTCGGCAAAGGCATTTTCCGGCGGCGCCGACATCCGGGAGTTCAACACCCCGAAAATGAGCGTGCCGCCGTCCCTGCCGGAAATTAACGAGTCGCAGGATGCCTGCTGCAAACCGATGATCGCCGCGATCGGCGGCTTTGCGCTCGGCGGTGGACTGGAACTGGCGCTCGGCTGCCATTACCGCGTCGCGGTGCCGAAAAGCCAGCTCGGGCTGCCCGAGGTAAAGCTCGGATTGCTGCCGGGTTCGGGCGGCACGCAGCGCCTGCCGCGCATCGTCGGTGCGGCGCAGGCCGTGCAGATGATGACCACGGGAAATTCGATCGCCGCGGAGAAGGCGCTCGCCCTGGGACTGGTGGACGAGGTAGTGCAGGGCGACCTGCTTGAGGGGGCCATTTCATTTGCAAAAAAATTGCTTGAACAAAAGAAAGGTCCAAGACGGATCCGCGACATGACCGTCAAGATCGACGGCGACCCGAAGGCCTTCTTCGAAAAAGCGCGCGCCGAAGTCGGCAAGGCGGCGCGCGGCTTTCCCGCGCCGCTGGAGATCGTGGCCTGCGTCGAAGCGGCAGTGAACAAGCCCTTCGACGAGGGGCGCAAGGAAGAGCGCCAGCGTTTCCAGTCGCTGGTCGAGGGCAACGAGTCGAAGGCGCTGCGCCACATGTTCTTCGCCGAGCGCCAGGCCGCGAAAATTCCCGACGTACCCGAAGACACGCCGACGCGGCCGATCCGCAGCGCCGCGGTGATCGGCGCCGGCACCATGGGCGGCGGCATCGCGATGAGCCTGGTCAACGCCGGCATCCCGGTGACCATCATCGAAATGAAGCAGGACGCGCTCGAGCGCGGCATGGCGACGATCGGGAAAAACTATGCGTCCACCGTGTCGAAGGGGCGTTTGAAGCAGGAGGAAATGGATAAACGAATTTCTTTGATAAGAAGTTCGGTTCGTCTCGATGACGCCAAGGACGCCGACATCGTGATCGAGGCGGTGTTCGAGCGCATGGACGTGAAGCAGGACATCTTCCGAAAGTTGGACTCGGTTATGAAGCCGGGCGCGATCCTGGCGACCAACACCTCGACACTGGACGTGAACGCGATCGCCGGCGTGACCGGACGGCCGCAGGACGTGATCGGCACGCATTTCTTCTCGCCCGCCAACGTGATGCGGCTGCTGGAAGTGGTGCGCGGCGCGAAGACCGCGAAGGACGTGCTCGCCACCACCCTGAAGTTGGGAAAGCTAATCAAGAAAGTGCCGGTGGTCTCGGGGGTGTGCGACGGTTTCATCGGCAACCGCATGGTGGAAAAATACGGCCAGCAGTCGCTGTTCCTGATCGACGAGGGCTGCTCGCCGCAGCAGGTGGACGCTGCGGCCTGCAAGTGGGGCATGGCGATGGGCCCGCTCGCGATGGGCGACATGGCGGGCCTGGACATCGGCTGGGAGATCCGCAAGCGCCGCTACCTCGAGCGGCCGGACTTCGTCTACTCGAAAGTCGGCGACCGCATCTGCGAACTCGGGCGCTACGGCCAGAAGACCGGCAAGGGCTGGTACCGCTATGAGACGGGAAACCGCACGCCGATTCCCGACCCCGAGGTTGAAAAAATCATTTCTCAATATAGAAAGGAAAATGACCTCAAGACCAGGGAAATCGCCGACCAAGAGATCGTCGAGCGGCTGATCTACGCGCTGGTCAACGAGGCCGCGTACATCCTCGAGGAAGGCATCGCGCTGCGCGCTTCCGACATCGACATGGTCTACCTCACCGGCTACGG
>Ga0154760_1141_pt3 | contig 14565 bp, 17 predicted proteins | sample Rifle2008BG16ft_FD_105768 | JGI IMG/M metagenome (GOLD analysis project Ga0154760, IMG submission 105768) | Betaproteobacteria bacterium RBG_16_66_20
ACAGCAGGTCAAGATCAAGAGCACCCTGGACTGGTACACGGAGCACCTGATGCCATGGCTGAAGAAGTGAGCCGCAAACCCTACGTGCGCGCGATGACGTACCGCTGGATCTTCCGGCACCCGCGCTATCTGCGCTACATGACGCGCGAGTTCTCGTGCCTTTTCATCGGCGCCTGGACCCTGATGATGGTGTGGGGGTTGAAGCAGCTCGCCGAGGGGCCGGCCGAGTGGGCCGCGTTCCTCGGGTGGCTGAAGAGCCCGGCAAGCGTGGCGTTTCACGTAGTTGCGCTCGGCTTCGCCGTGTACCACAGCTATACCTGGTTCAATCTTGCGCCCAAGGCGCTGCCGCTGCAGATCGGCGAGGAGTTCGTCCCGGAGGCGGTCATTGCCGGCGCGCATTTCGTCGCCTGGGCAGGTCTTACGGTTGCGCTGCTTTATCTGTCGGGAGCGTTCTGAGCATGGCGATATCCAACAAGCCGATCGTCTGGGGCCCGTTCGCCGCGGGCGGCACCCTTACCGCGTTCCTCACCCCGGTGCTGGTCCTGCTGACGTTGCTCGTCGCGCTCGGCCATGCGCCGGACCTGCTGGCTTATGACCGGCTGCACGCATTCCTGGGGCATTGGCTGGTCAAGGTGGCGGTGGCGGGCGTGGTGTTCCTGTCGCTCTGGAGCGCCGCCCACCGGCTGCGCATCACCTGCTACGATCTTGGCGTGCGCGCGGACGTCGCGGTCGCGACGGTCGTGTACGCGGTGGCGCTTGCGGGCACGGGGGCTGCCGTGCTGTACCTGACGAAAATCTGAGGGGAGGGGAGCCGATGAACCCGCCGCCGGTCGCAACGCGCGAAATCGCACGCGAGGAGCGCTTCAATGTCGTCTGGACCAAGGAGTTGAACGACGTATTCGCGGACGTCGCGCCGTACTACGACCGGGCCAATTACATCGCCAGCCTCGGGCTGTGGGGCTATTTCCTGCGCCAGTTCATGAACACCGTGGACATCCGGCCCGGCGAGCGCGTGCTCGATGTCTGCGCCGGCACCAACGCCATCGGCATCGCGCTGCTGAAACGCGAGCCGACGCTCCAGGTGCACGCCATCGACCGCAGCGCCGCGATGCAGGAGGTCGGGCGCGAGCGCGCCGAGGCGCAAGGCTGCCGCATCCAGAGCGTGATCGACGACGTACATACGCTCCCGTACGCGGACAATTCCTTCGACGTCGCCACGCTGCAGTTCGCCTCGCGGCACCTGCGCATCCGCCGCGTCGCCGCCGAGATCCGGCGGGTGCTCAAGCCCGGTGGGCGCTTCTACCACTGCGACATGCTGCGCCCGGCCAACCGGACCGTAGAGAAGCTCTACTACGCCTACCTGCGCTTCTGCCTCTGGTTCACGGGATTCCTGTTCCGCAGCGGGCCCGCGGCGCTCAACTGCAAGGATTACTTCATCCAGGCGCTGCAGATGTTCTACTCTGCGCAGGAACTGAGCGACCTGCTCGAGGACACCGGTTTCCGGGACGTCACCTCGAAAACGGTGTTCTACGGCATGCTCGGTTTTCACCGCGCCGTCAGACCGCCTCAGGCCTGAGGGCGCCGCGCGCGCCCATGGACCGCGCGGCGGCACTCGCGCGGCTGAATCGCCGCATGCTGGAAGCGTTCAGTGCGCGCACTGTCGGCGCGCTGCGCGCATCGCTCCCGCTGCGGCTCGCGCTGCCGCGCCTGGAGCAGATCCTCAAGCAGAACCTGGACAAGGAGATCCGCAAGGATGCGCTGGTCATCCGGCGCGCGGGCGAGGCGCTGGCCGCCGGCGCGCCGCCCGGTGCGCACGCCGCGCGGCAGCTGCTCGATTCGGCAAGGCAGATCGACCGCGAATTCGTCGCGCGTCTCGGCCGCTTCGCGCTCCGTCTCGAGATCCCCTATGCGCGGATCGAGCCCTTGCGCCTGCGGCGCATCGGACACGGCCTCGACCTGGCGTACCGGATTCTCGACGCCTGGCGCCGCAGGCGCCGGCTGCGCGACGCGTTCTCGTCTGAGGATCTGGAGCGCAGGCTGCTCGAGATACTCACGCTCTACTGCGAGGAGACCATCGCGCTCGGCGATACGGCGCGCCTGCCGGGGCCGCTTGCGCCGGTTGGGGACCGCCTGGCTGCGCGTTTGCTCGAGGCCATGACGGCGGCTTCACGCGGTCTCGCGCGCGACATTGCGCGATCGGTTACTGCAGCGCAAAATCGGCCCTAATACGGTAAAATTCAGCGGTTTGCGATCGCTTCGGGACTCAGACACGGAACATGCGCACCCCCCTGGTCGCCGGCAACTGGAAGATGCACGGCAGCCGGGCCTCGAACCGGGCACTGCTGGACGCGGTGTTGGCAGGGATCGAAACGCTGGCAGGGATCGAATGCGCCGTATGCGTACCGTATCCCTACCTCGGCGAGGTCGCCGGGCGACTGGCGAAGACGCGGCTCGCATGGGGCGCGCAGAACCTGAGCGAGCATCTGCAGGGCGCATTCACCGGCGAGGTTTCGGCGCCGATGCTGGCGGAATTCGGTTGCCGGTACGTGCTCGTCGGCCACTCGGAGCGGCGCCAGCTCTACGGCGAGACCGATGCGGTGGTGGCGGCGAAATTCGCGGCCGTTCTGGCGCACGGCATGACGCCGGTGCTGTGCCTGGGCGAGACGCTCGAGGAGCGCGATGCCGGGCGCACGGAACAAGTGGTCGGACGGCAACTGGCAGCGGTTTTGGGTTTGAATGAAAAGAATGCATTCAAGAAGGCAGTTGTCGCCTACGAACCGGTGTGGGCGATAGGTACCGGGCGCACTGCGAGCCCGGAGCAGGCGCAGGCGGTGCATGCGTTTCTCAGATCGGGGGTGTTCCCGGAAACCCGCATTATTTATGGGGGCAGCGTCAAGCCGGGGAACGCGGCAACGATTTTTGCGATGCCGGACGTGGATGGCGGTTTGATCGGCGGCGCGTCGCTCGTCGCGGGCGATTTCACGGCAATCGCGCGCGCCGCACAACGAAAGGGCTGAGCGGATGGAAATGTGGATGAACGTGGTTATTGCGCTGCACGTGCTGATCGCGCTGGCGATCATCGGGCTGGTGCTGCTACAGCACGGCAAAGGCGCCGACATGGGCTCGGGCTTCGGCAGCGGATCCTCAGGCAGCCTGTTCGGCGCCACCGGATCGGCGAATTTCCTGTCCCGGGCCACCGCGGTGCTGGCGACGATCTTTTTCCTCACCAGCCTGGGCCTGGCCTACCTCGCCACCAACAAGCCGAAATCCTCGGGCGGCGTGCTGGACGCGGCGAAAAAAGAGCTCTCCGCGCCGACCTCGCCGGCGGACGGCAAACCCGCGGCCGAATCTTCCACTGCGGCGCCCAAGCCCGCAGCCGCGGTCCCGGCCGAAGGTTCGAAGGCGAAAGACGTTCCGCAATGATTTTTGGGCGATAATCCAAGCGTCTGCAGAGGAAAATACGGCCCACGTGGTGAAATTGGTAGACACGCCAGCTTGAGGGGCTGGTGGCCTAAAACGCCGTAGCAGTTCGAGTCTGCTCGTGGGCACCATAGGATAGGCGGGGAATTGAGCAGCGATTAAAGGAAAAAAAGAAGCGAATGCTTGCCGAGTACTTTCCGATCCTGCTGTTCATCCTGGTGGGCCTCCTCGTCGGCGTCGGGCCGGTGGTGCTCGGCGCGCTGCTCGGACCGCACCGGCCCGATCCGGAAAAGCTCTCGCCCTACGAGTGCGGCTTTGAAGCCTTCGAGGATGCGCGCATGAAATTCGACGTGCGCTACTACCTGGTCGCGATCCTGTTCATCCTGTTCGACCTCGAGATCGCGTTCCTGTTTCCCTGGGCGGTGGTGATCAACGAGATCGGCCTGGCCGGTTTCCTGGCGATGCTGCTGTTCCTCGCCATCCTGGTCGTGGGATTCATCTACGAGTGGATGAAGGGCGCGCTGGAATGGGAGTGAGCCATGGGCATTGAAGGCGTCCTGCAGCAGGGCTTCGTCACCACTTCGGCCGACAAGCTGATCAACTGGACCCGCACCGGGTCGCTTTGGCCGGTGACCTTCGGTCTCGCCTGCTGCGCAATCGAAATGATGCACACCGGCGCCGCGCGCTATGACCTGGACCGCTTCGGCGTCGTGTTTCGCGCCAGCCCGCGGCAGGCGGACGTCATGATCGTCGCCGGGACCCTGTGCAACAAGATGGCGCCCGCGCTGCGCAAGGTCTACGACCAGATGGCGGAACCGCGCTGGGTCATCTCGATGGGCTCGTGCGCCAACGGCGGCGGCTACTACCACTACTCGTACTCGGTGGTGCGCGGCTGCGACCGCATCATTCCCGTGGACATCTACGTCCCGGGCTGCCCGCCGACGCCGGAGGCGCTGCTGTACGGCATCCTGCAGCTGCAGAACAAGATCAAGAGAACCAACACCATCGCAAGATGACACCGAAGCAGCAAAGGCTTCACGACGCGATTCGGAATGCGCTGGGACCATGGGTCGAGTCGCTCGACGAACGGCTCGGCGAGCTGACGCTGGTGGTGCGGGCGCCGGACTATCTCGGCGCCTGCCGCGCCCTGCGCGATCATCCCGACCTGCGCTTCGAGGAACTGCTCGACCTTTGCGGCGTCGACTACTCGGCGTACGGCGACCGCGAGCGCAGGCAACGGCGCTTTGCGGCGGTCTCGCAGCTTCTGTCGGTGACGCACAACTGGCGCCTGCGGCTGCGCTGCTTTTGCGCGCAAGACGAGAACCCGATCCTGCCGTCGCTGATCGAGCTCTGGCCGAGCGTGAACTGGTACGAGCGCGAGGCCTTCGATCTGTTCGGCATCGTATTTGACGGCCATCCGGACCTGCGCCGCATCCTGACCGACTACGGTTTCATCGGGCACCCGTTCCGCAAGGATTTTCCGATCTCGGGTCACGTCGAGATGCGCTACGACCCGGAGCAGAAGCGGGTGGTCTACCAGCCGGTCACGATCGAGCCGCGCGAGGTCACGCCGCGCGTAGTGCGCGAAGCGCACTACGCCGAGGACCAGTGAGACGTGGCCGAGATTCGCAATTACACGTTAAATTTTGGCCCCCAGCATCCGGCCGCGCACGGCGTGCTGCGCCTGGTGCTGGAGCTGGACGGCGAGGTGATCCAGCGCGCCGATCCGCACATCGGCCTGCTGCACCGCGCGACCGAAAAGCTCGCCGAGACCCGCACCTACCTGCAGACGCTGCCGTACCTGGACCGGCTCGACTACGTGTCCATGATGTGCAACGAGCACGCCTACGTGCTGGCGGTGGAGAGGCTGCTGCAGATCGAAGTGCCGCTGCGCGCCCGCTACATCCGGGTGATGTTCGACGAGATCACGCGCATCCTCAACCATCTCCTGTTCCTCGGCACCCAGGGCCTGGACCTCGGGGCGATGACGGTGTTCCTGTACTGCTTCCGCGAGCGCGAGGACCTGCTCGATTGCTACGAAGCGGTTTCCGGCGCGCGCATGCACGCGGCCTACTATCGTCCGGGCGGGGTTTATCGAGACCTCCCCGACTCGATGCCTCATTATCAAGTTTCAAGTATAAAAAATCAGAAGCAAATTCAAGAACTGAATCAAAACCGGCAAGGATCGCTGCTCGATTTCATCGACGACTTCACGCAGCGCTTCCCGAAGTGCGTCGACGACTACGAAACGCTGCTTACCGAAAACCGCATCTGGAAGCAGCGCACCGTGGGCATCGGGGTGGTAACGCCCGAGCGCGCGCTCGCCCTGGGGTTCAGCGGCGTCATGCTGCGCGGCTCCGGAATCGAATGGGACCTGCGCAAGAAGCAGCCCTACGAGGTCTACGACCGGGTCGATTTCGACATTGCGGTGGGTTGCAACGGCGACACCTACGACCGGTACCTGGTGCGCATCGAGGAGATGCGCCAATCCAACCGCATCGTCAGGCAGTGCGTCGAATGGCTGCGCGCCAACCCGGGCCCGGTGATCACGGACAATCACAAGGTGGCGCCGCCGTCGCGCGGTGAAATGAAGGCCAACATGGAAGAGCTGATCCACCACTTCAAGCTCTTCACCGAGGGGATGCACGTCCCGGAAGGCGAGGCCTACGCCGCGATCGAGCACCCGAAGGGGGAGTTCGGCGTCTACCTGATTTCGGATGGCGCCAACAAGCCCTACCGCATGAAGCTGCGCTCGCCCGCGTTCTGCCATCTGTCGGCGATGAACGAGCTGTCGAAGGGCCACATGCTGGCCGATGCCGTCGCCATCATCGGCACCATCGACATTGTTTTCGGGGACATTGACCGATGACCCTCTCGGTTACTTCGCTGCAAAAGATAGACAAGGAAATGGCGAAATACCCTGCCGATCAGAAGCAGTCGGCGGTGATGATGGCGCTGATCGTCGCGCAGGACGAGAAGGGCTGGCTCTCCACCGAGATCATGGACTTCGTCGCCGGCTACCTCGGCATGGCGCCGGTGGCGGTTTACGAGGTCGCCACCTTCTACAACATGTACAACCTGCAGCCGACCGGACGGCACAAGCTCACCATCTGCACCTGCCTGCCGTGCGGCCTGCAGGGCTCGCTCGCGGCGGCCGACCATCTCAAGGCGAGGCTCGGCATCGATTTCGGCGAGACCACCGGCGACGGCAGGTTCACGCTGAAGGAAGGCGAGTGCATGGGCGCCTGCGCCATGGCGCCGGTGGTCCTGGTAAACAACAAGAAGATGCACGACACCATGTCGAACGAGAAGCTGGACGCGCTTCTCGATCAGTTGAAAAAGGGCTGACAGGAAGATGAGCATGCTCGACTACGGACCCGACGCGATCCTGATGGCCGGCCTCGACGGCCGCAACTGGCGCCTGAAGGACTACGAGGCGCGCGACGGCTACCAGGCCCTGCGGAAGATTTTTTCCGAAAAAATTGCTTCTGAAAGTGTCACTTCAGAAGTAAAGAAGTCGGCCTTGCGCGGGCGCGGCGGCGCGGGTTTCCCGACCGGGCTCAAGTGGTCGTTCATGCCGCGCCAGTTTCCGGGCGCGAAATACCTGGTGTGCAATTCGGACGAGGGCGAGCCGGGCACCTGCAAGGACCGGGACCTGCTGCGCTACAACCCGCACAGCGTAATCGAAGGCATGATCATCGCCGGCTACGCGATGGGCGCCGGCGTCGGCTACAACTACATCCACGGCGAGATCTGGGAAATTTACGATCAGTTTGAAGAGGCCCTTGCGGAGGCCAGACAGGCCGGTTATCTGGGCCAGCGCATCCTCGGCTCGGACTTCTCCTTCGAACTGCATGCGCACCCGGGCTACGGCGCCTACATCTGCGGCGAAGAGACCGCGCTGCTGGAGTCACTCGAGGGCAAGAAGGGCCAGCCGCGCTTCAAGCCGCCGTTCCCCGCCAGTTACGGCCTGTACGGCAAGCCCACCACCGTCAACAACACCGAGACCTTTGCCGCGGTGCCGTGGATCCTGCGCAACGGCGGCGACGCGTTTCTCGCACTCGGGCGGCCGAACAACGGCGGCACCAAGCTGTTTTCGGTGACCGGCCATGTCGCCAGGCCCGGCAATTACGAGGCCAGGCTCGGCACGCCGTTCGCCAGGCTGCTGGAGATGGCGGGCGGCATGCGCCCGGGCAGGAAGTTGAAGGGCGTGATCCCCGGCGGCTCCAGCATGCCGGTGCTGCCGGCCGAGATCATGATGCAGACCGACATGGACTACGACTCCATCGCCAAGGCCGGCTCGATGCTCGGTTCGGGCGCGGTGATCGTGATGGACGACAGCACCTGCATGGTGCGCGCGCTGGAGCGGCTGTCGTACTTCTACTTCGAGGAATCCTGCGGCCAGTGCACGCCCTGCCGCGAGGGCACCGGCTGGCTGTACCGCGTGGTGCACCGGATCGAGACCGGGCAGGGCAAGCCGGAAGACCTGGCGCTGCTCGACAACGTGGCCGACAACATCGCCGGCCGCACCATCTGCGCGCTGGGCGACGCCGCGGCGCTGCCGGTGAAGAGCTTCCTGAAGCATTTCCGCGGCGAATTCGAGCACCACATCCAGCACAAGCGTTGCCTGGTGCAAGGTCCGGATACGGAGCCCAAGTGGGGAAGAGCCGGACCTGTTTTTTATAAAGAAAAAAATCTAAAAGCGGCCGCGTAAATGCTCAAAGTCGAAATCGACGGCAGGGAAGTCGAAGTCCCGCACGGCTCCACCGTGATGGATGCGACCAACAAGCTCGGCATCTACGTGCCGCACTTCTGCTACCACAAGAAGCTGTCGATCGCGGCCAACTGCCGCATGTGCCTGGTCGAGGTCGAGAAAGCGCCCAAGCCGCTGCCGGCCTGCGCCACGCCGGTCACCGACGGCATGAAGGTGAAGACTGCCTCGGCGCTGGCGAAGACGGCGCAGAACAGCGTGATGGAGTTCCTGCTCATCAACCACCCGCTCGACTGCCCGATCTGCGACCAGGGCGGCGAATGCCAGCTGCAGGACCTGGCGGTGGGCTACGGCGGCTCGGCGTCGCGCTTCGAGGAAGAAAAGCGCGTGGTGCTGCACAAGGACATCGGCCCGCTGGTGGCGGCCGAGGAAATGAGCCGCTGCATCCAGTGCACCCGCTGCGTGCGCTTCGGCCAGGAGGTCGCCGGCGTGATGGAACTCGGGATGGCGGGCCGCGGCGAACACTCGGAAATCGTCGCCTTTGTCGGCCAGTCCGTGAATTCCGAGCTCTCGGGCAACATGATCGACGTCTGCCCGGTGGGCGCGCTCACCTCGAAGCCGTTCCGCTACCGCGCCCGGACCTGGGAGCTCGCGCGCCGCAAATCGGTGTCGCCGCACGACGGCCTGGGCTCGAACCTGGTGGTGCAGGTGAAGCAGAACATGGTGATGCGGGTCCTGCCGCTGGAAAACGAAGAGATCAACGAATGCTGGCTCTCCGACAAGGAACGCTTCTCCTACGAAGCGCTCAATTCCGACGAGCGCCTGACGCGCCCGATGGTGAAGAGGAACGGCCAATGGGAGCAGACCGATTGGCAGTCGGCTTTGGAGTTTGTGGTTTCTGCTTTGAAAAAAACCGATTTTGGCGTTCTGGCTTCGCCCCATTCCACGCTGGAAGAACTTTATCTGGCCGGAAAGCTCGGCGGCCCGGCCGAGTTCCGCCTGCGCCATGCCGATTTCTCCGCCGACGGCAGGCGCGCCGGGATCCCCTGGCTCGGCATGCCGGTCGCGGAGCTCGCCGCGCTCGACCGCGTCCTGGTGGTGGGGTCCTTCCTGCGCAAGGACCATCCGCTGATCGCGCAGCGCCTGCGCCAGGCGGCGAAGCGCGGTACCCAGATCCACGTGCTGCATTCGGTGGACGACGACTGGCTGATGCCCGTGAAGAGCCGGAAGATCGTCGCGCCATCCGAGATCGTCAATGGCTTCGCATTTTTCGAAGAAGCGCTGAAATCAGGCAGGAAGGCAGCCATTCTGCTCGGCAATTTCGCGCAGCAGCATCCACAGGCGGCGGCCATTCATGCACGCGCCCAGGCGCTGGCGCAGGCGACGGGCGCGATAGTCGGCTTCCTCGGGGAAGCGGCCAACTCCGTTGGCGGTTACGTCGCGGGATTGCCTGCGGCTGGCGGAGTTGCGGAAATTTCCCGGAAAAAAGCCTTGCTGCTCATGAATATCGATCCGCGCTTCGATTGCGCCGACCCGCGCCTGGTCGAGGGCGCGAAGTTCGTCGTCAATCTGAGCGCGTTCAAGTCCGATGTCGGCGACGTGCTGCTGCCGATCGCGCCGTTCACCGAAACTGCGGGCACTTTTGTCAATACCGAGGGCCGCGTGCAGAGCTTCCATGCCGCGGTGCGGCCGCTCGGCGACGCGCGGCCGGGGTGGAAGGTGCTGCGCGTGCTCGGCACGATGCTGGGACTTCCCGGATTTGAATTTGAAACGGCAGTGCAGGTCAAGGATGCGTGTCTGAAGGGCAGGGACGTTCAAGCCTTGCTTTCCAACAAGATCAATTTCGAACCGCCAGCAACCCCAGCCAGTTCCTCCGGAATCCAGCGCATCGCCGACGTGCCGATCTATTTCGCCGATCCGCTCGCGCGGCGCTCGGCGCCGCTGCAGAAGACGCGCGACGCGCAGGCGCCCCGGGCCTGGATGAACAGGAATATGTTCGCGCAGCTGGGGCTGGCTTCAGGAGACAAGGTCAGAGTCTCCCGGGAAAAAGGCGAGGCGGTGCTTTACGCCGATCTCGATCACAAATTGCCCGACAACTGCGTGCGCGTCGCCGCGGGGCACGCATCGACCGCAGGCCTCGGGCCGATGTTCGGCGCCGTGTCGGTCGCGAGAATCACCGCGCAGCAGGCGGCCTGAGAATGCTCGAATCGCTTCTCGCGCTCTCCGAAGCAAAGTTCGGCCCGACCTGGGGTCCGGCGATCTACGAGCTGGTGACTTCGCTCGTCTTCATCGTCATGATCCTGGTGCCGCTGATGCTGTCGGTGGCCTACCTCACGCTGTGGGAGCGCAAGCTCATCGGCTGGATGCAGATCCGCCTCGGACCCAACCGCGTCGGTCCCGCCGGGCTGCTGCAGCCGATCGCCGACGGCGTGAAGCTGCTGTTCAAGGAAGTGATCCTGCCGACCAATGCCAGCAAAACGCTCTACATCCTGGGTCCGATGCTGATGCTGATGCCGGCGATCGCGGCATGGGCGGTGATCCCGTTCGCGCCCGAAGTCGTTCTCGCCGACATCAACGCAGGGCTGCTCTACCTGATGGCGCTCACCTCGATGGGCGTCTACGGCGTGATCATCGCCGGCTGGTCGTCGAACTCGAAATACGCGTTCCTCGGGGCAATGCGCGCGGCCGCGCAGATGGTGTCCTACGAACTGGCGATGGGTTTCGCGCTGGTGGTGGTGCTGATGGTCTCGGGCAGCCTGAACCTCTCCGATATCGTCCAGGCGCAGGGCAGGGGCAGGTTCGCCGACATGGGCCTCAACCTGCTGTCCTGGAACTGGCTGCCGCTGGCGCCGATCCTGTTCGTCTACTTTGTCGCGGGCGTCGCCGAGACCAACCGCGCGCCGTTCGACGTCGTGGAGGGCGAGTCCGAGGTCGTCGCCGGCCACATGGTCGAATATTCGGGCATGACCTTCGCGCTGTTCTTCCTCGCCGAGTACATGAACATGTGGCTGATTGCCACGCTGACGGTGATCATGTTCTTCGGCGGCTGGCTGCCGCTCTGGGAAAGCGCGCTCACCAGCGCGATCCCGCCGATCCTGTGGCTGTTCGCCAAGATGTTCGTCGTCGTTTCCATGTTCCTCTGGATCCGCGCGACCTTCCCGCGCTACCGCTACGACCAGATCATGCGCCTGGGCTGGAAGGTGTTCATCCCGCTGACGCTGGTCTGGATCACGCTGATCGGCGCCTGGATGCAGACGCCGTGGAACATCTGGAGGTGACGCCATGACGCGCATCTTCGAATTCTTCCGCTCGTTCCTGCTGCTGGAGCTGTTCCGCGGCCTGGCGCTCACCGGCCGGCACCTGTTCGCGCGCAAGATCACGGTGCAGTTCCCCGAGGAGAAGACGCCGATGAGCCCGCGCTTCCGCGGACTGCATGCGCTGCGCCGGTATCCGAACGGCGAGGAGCGCTGCATCGCGTGCAAGCTGTGCGAGGCGGTATGCCCGGCGCTCGCGATCCACATCGAGTCCGAAGCGCGCGCCGACGGCACGCGCCGCACGACGCGCTACGACATCGACCTCACGAAGTGCATTTTCTGCGGCTTCTGCGAGGAGGCCTGCCCGGTGGACGCGATCGTCGAGACGCGGATCCTGGAGTACCACGGCGAGAAGCGCGGCGACCTGTACTACACCAAGCCGATGCTGCTGGCGGTGGGCGATCGCTACGAACAGACCATCGCCGCGGACCGCGCGGCGGACGCGCCCTACCGCTGAAGAACCGGAAACAGAACCAGAACCATGTTCGAGACCGCAATTTTCTACCTGTTCGCCGCGATCCTGGTGCTGGCTGCGCTGCGGGTGATCACGGCGCGCAACCCGGTGCATGCGGCGCTGTTCCTGGTGCTCGCTTTCTTCACCGCCTCGGCGATCTGGCTGCTGCTGCGCGCCGAGTTCCTCGCGATTACCCTGGTGGTGGTCTACGTAGGGGCGGTCATGGTGCTGTTCCTGTTCGTGGTGATGATGCTCGACATCAACCTCGAGCGGCTGCGCGAGGGCTTCTGGCAGTACCTGCCGCTGGGCGCGGCGGTCGGCGTGCTGATGGCGGCCGAGATGGCCGCAGTGCTGGTGGGGCGCTGGTTCGGCCTGTCGACGCCGCCGCGGGCGCTGCCCGCCGGCTACAGCAACACCAAGGAACTCGGGCGCTTGATCTACACCGACTACGCCTACGCTTTCGAGATCGCGGCGGTGGTCCTGCTGGTGGCGATCATCGCGGCGATCGCACTCACGCTGCGCGGGCGCAAGGATGCGCGCTCCCAGGATCCGTCGCAGCAGGTCAGGACGCGGCGCGCAGACAGCGTGCGGCTGGTGAAGATGGCGCCGGAGAAGGACCGCTGATGCTCACCCTGTCGCACTACCTGGTGCTGGGCGCAATCCTGTTCGCGATCGCGGTGGTGGGCATTTTTCTGAACCGCAAGAACGTGATCGTGCTGCTGATGGCGATCGAGCTGATGCTGCTCGCGGTGAACACGAACTTCATCGCCTTCTCGTACTTCCTGGGCGATGTCTCGGGGCAGATCTTCGTGCTGTTCATTCTCACGGTCGCCGCCGCGGAATCGGCGATCGGCCTGGCGATCCTGGTGGTGCTGTTCCGCAACCTCAACACGATCAACGTCGAAGACCTCGACTCGTTGAAGGGATAAGAGCAACAAAAGCAAGGGATGATGAAAGCCCTGTACCTGCTGGTTCCGCTGGCGCCGCTTGCCGCTGCGCTCGTCGCCGGACTGTTCGGCGGCGCGATCGGCCGTGCCTGGTCGCACCGCGTCACCATTTTCGGGGTCTTGATTTCCTTCCTGGTTTCCGTCTTTGTTTTTGTGGATGTCTTGAATGGCAACAGCTGGAACGGTGCCGTCTACACCTGGGCCACGATCGGCGACACGCGGCTGGAGATCGGCTTCCTGATCGACCGGCTGACCGTGCTGATGATGGTCGTCGTGAGCTTCGTCTCGCTGATGGTGCACGTCTACACCATCGGCTACATGGCCGAGGACCCCGGCTACCAGCGGTTCTTCAGCTACATCTCGCTGTTCACGTTCTCGATGCTGATGCTGGTGATGTCGAACAATTTCCTGCAGCTGTTCTTCGGCTGGGAGGCGGTGGGCCTGGTGTCGTACCTGCTGATCGGTTTCTGGTATACGCGGCCGAGCGCGGTCTACGCCAACCTGAAGGCCTTTCTCGTCAACCGCGTCGGCGACTTCGGCTTCCTGCTCGCCATCGGCCTGATCCTGGCGACCTTCGGCACGCTCGACTATGTCGCCGTTTTTTCGCAGGCTTCTTTGTTGGGAGAGAAGACTCTGGAAATAATCCCGAACCACTCCTGGCATCTGCTGACGGTGATCTGCATCCTGTTGTTCGTCGGCGCGATGGGCAAGAGCGCGCAGTTCCCGCTGCACGTCTGGCTGCCGGATTCGATGGAAGGCCCGACGCCGATCTCGGCGCTGATTCACGCCGCAACCATGGTTACGGCCGGCATTTTCATGGTGGCGCGCATGTCGTCGCTGTTCGAGCTGTCCGAGACGGCGCGTTCGGTGGTGCTGGTGATCGGCGCCATCACGGCGCTCTCCATGGGCCTGGTGGCGCTGACCCAGTTCGACATCAAGCGCGTGGTCGCCTACTCGACGCTGTCGCAGCTCGGCTACATGACCGTGGCGCTCGGCGCCTCGGCCTACTCGGCAGCGATGTTCCACCTCGTGACGCACGCCTTCTTCAAGGCGCTGCTGTTCCTCGCCGCCGGCTCGGTGATCATCGCGCTGCACCACGAGCAGGACATGCGCCGCATGGGCGGGTTGAAGCGCTACATGCCGTGGACCTACTGGACGCTGCTGATCGGCGCGATTTCTTCGGCCGGCATCCCCGGCTTCGCGGGCTTCTACTCGAAGGACGCCATCATCGAGCTGGTGCACGCGTCGAGCACGCCCGGGGCGGCCTTCGCCTACCTGGCCGTCCTGTCGACCGTGTTCGTGACCGCGACCTACACCTTCCGCCTGGTGTTCATGGCCTTCCACGGCGCGCCGCGCTTCGATGCGGCGCACCCGCCGCACGAGTCGCCCGCAGTCGTGACCGTGCCGCTGGTGCTGCTGGCGATTCCATCGATCGGCGCCGGCTGGTGGGCCGGATATTTCGTTTTTGGCGACTTTTTTCTCGACAGTCTTTTCAGGGACAAGAGCCTGGAATTCCCCGGCCTGCTCGGCTACACCCTGCACGGCATCACCGCGCCGCCGTTCTGGCTCGCGCTCGCCGGTATCGTGACTGCTTGGTTTTTATACATAAAAAATACTCAAATTCCCAAAAAAATCGCGATCGCGTTCGGCCCCGTCTACGCGCTGGTGGAGCGCAAGTACGGTTTCGATGAGCTGTACTCGCGCGTCTTCGCGCTTGGC
>Ga0154760_1048_pt1 | contig 14444 bp, 13 predicted proteins | sample Rifle2008BG16ft_FD_105768 | JGI IMG/M metagenome (GOLD analysis project Ga0154760, IMG submission 105768) | Betaproteobacteria bacterium RBG_16_66_20
ATTATCCAGCAACAGTTCGTGGGGATCGTGGCATGACGGTAGAGCGCACCTTTTCGATCATCAAGCCGGATGCGGTGGCAAAAAACGCGATCGGGCAGATTCTCGCGCGCTTCGAGGCCGCCGGGCTGAAGATCATCGCCGCGCGCATGATGCACCTTTCGCGCGCGCAGGCCGAAGGGTTCTACGCGGTCCACCGCGAGCGGCCGTTTTTCAAGGATCTGGTCGAATTCATGATCTCGGGACCGGTGCTGTTGCAGGTACTGCAGGGCGACAACGCGATTGCGAAGAACCGCGAGCTGATGGGCGCGACCGATCCGAAGAAAGCCGCGAAAGGCACGATCCGCGCCGATTTTGCCGCCTCGATCGACGCCAACGCGGTACACGGTTCGGATGCGCCGGAAACCGCGCGCACCGAGATCGCGTTTTTCTTTCCGGGTTGTGAAGTCTTTCCGCGCTAGGCCATGAAGACCAACCCGGCGACCAACCTGCTCGGCCTCGACGCCCAGGGCATGGAAAAGCTCTTCGCCCGCCTGGGCGAGAAGCCGTTCCGCGCGCGTCAGGTCCTGAAGTGGATCCATCGCCGCGGCGCCGCCGATTTCAGCGCCATGAGCGACATCGCGAAGGAACTGCGGGCCAAGCTCACGGCGGTGGCGGTGATCGAGCCGCCGGTGGTGGTGGGCGACGGCACCGCCGCCGACGGCACGCGCAAATGGCTGCTCAAGGTGGACGGCGCGAACGCGGTCGAGGCGGTATTCATTCCCGAGGACGGTCGCGGCACGCTGTGCGTATCCAGCCAGGCGGGCTGCACGCTCGACTGCGCTTTCTGCTCCACCGGCAAGCAGGGCTTCAACCGCAATCTGAGCGCGGCCGAGATCATTGGCCAGCTCTGGCTGGCGAACCGGGCGCTCGGGATTCATGCCGGAGGCGCCCGCGCCATCAGCAACGTGGTGTTCATGGGCATGGGCGAGCCGATGCTCAACCTGGATGCGGTGATTCCGGCAGCGCGCCTGATGATCGACGACAACGGCTATGGCCTGTCCCGCCGCCGCGTCACCGTTTCCACCTCGGGGGTGGTGCCCGGCATGGACCGCCTGGCCGGGGAATGCCCGGTGGCGCTCGCGGTATCGCTGCACGCGGCCGACGATGCATTGCGCGATCGGCTGGTGCCGATCAACCGCAAATACCCGATCCGGCAGCTGCTCGCCGCCTGCATCCGCTACCTCGAGCGCGCGCCGCGCGATTTCATAACCTTCGAATACGTGATGCTCGATGGCGTGAACGATTCGGATGCGCAAGCCAAGGCCCTGCTCGGCATCGCGAGCCAGGTGCGCTGCAAGTTCAACCTGATTCCATTCAACCCTTTTCCGGATTCGGGCTTCAAACGCTCGAGCCCGGAGCGCATCCGGCGCTTCGCCGAAGTGCTGCAACGCGCCGGCCTCACCGTCACCACGCGCAAGACGCGCGGCGAGGGGATCGACGCCGCCTGCGGCCAGCTCGCGGGCGAGGTCACCGACCGCACGCGCCGCAGCAGGACCGTTGCCATCACGGAGCTTCGCGCATGAATCGCCTGCATTGCACCGCGCTTGCGGCCGTCGCCGCAGTCATGCTCGCCGGCTGCGCCGGGACGCAGACCTCCACCGAACCGATGCTTGAATCGGCCGGCATCGCCGGGGACGTCGGCGATCCGCGCAACCGCGCCAAGGTCCACACCGAGCTTGGTGCGCTCTACTACGGCCGCGGCAACATGGCGGTGGCGCTGGAGGAGCTGCGCATCGCCGCCGCGGCCGACCCCAGCTATCCGCTGACCTACAGCATGTTCGGCCTGGTGTACATGGAGCTGCGCGAGCATCGGCTGGCGCAGACCAATTTCGAGCGCGGCCTGCAGCTGTCGCCTACCGATCCAGACATCAACCACAACTATGGCTGGTTCCTGTGCCAGACCGGGCGCGAGAACGAATCGATCAAGTACTTCATGCAGGCGGTGCGCAATCCGCTGTATCCGGCGCCGTGGCGCTCGTATTCGGCGGCCGGCATCTGCTCGATGCGCAAGAACAACCTGAAGGAAGCGGAGGAGTTTTTCCAGCGCGCGCTGCAGCAGGAGCCGGACGATACGGCGTCGTTGCTGCAGCTCGGCCAGATCCGCTACCGGCAGGGCGGGCTCGAGGAGGCGCGCAAACTGGTCGGGCGTTACAACAAGATCGTCGAGCCGACGCCGGAATCGCTGTGGCTTGCGCTGCGGGTCGAGCGAAAGCTCGGCGAACGCGTCGCCGAAGCCAGCTTTGCCAACCAGCTGCGGCGGCGGTTTTCCGCCTCGCGCGAATACCAGCAACTGCAGCGCGGGGAATATGACTGACAGCGATGAGGCCGCGGCCGGCGTCGGCGAGGAGCTGGCCCGGGCGCGCGCCGCGCACGGCTTGTCGGTCGCCGACGTCGCCCAGCAGCTCAAGTTCGCGGCGCGGCAGATCGAGGCGCTGGAGCAGGGGCGTTTCGACGAGCTGCCGACCGGCACCTTCGCGCGCGGCATGGTGCGCGCCTATGGACGGCTGCTGAAGCTCGACGCCGAGGCGCTGGTCGGCCGGATGGCCGCGCGCGTCGCGGCGCCGGACAACGCCGAGGCGGTCGCGAGCGCGCGCCGGCCAATCCCGATCACCGACCATGCGCGGCGCACCAACCTGGTATACGCCGCGCTCTCGGTCGCGATCCTCGGCGTGATCGCGGCGGTGGCCTTCGAGTGGCAGCGGGAGCGCGCCAATGCGGCGCGCCTCAGTTTCGTGCCCGCGGCGCAGGCGCCGCTCGAGCAGCGGCGCGACGCCGCGGCGAACATTTCGGCGAGCGCAGTGACGCCACCGAATATTTCCCCGCTCGCCGCCGCCGAAGCCTTCCAGCCGGTCCAGATCCCGCCGTCCGCTGACGCGCGGCAGGCCGCGGAGCCTGGCGCGGCGTCGGGGACCGCGTCGGAGGGCAGGCACCGCATCTCGATGAGGTTCGAGCGCGAGTCCTGGGTCCAGATCCGCGGCGCCGACGGCAAGCCCTTGCTTTCCCAGCTGAACCCGGCGGGCAGCGAGCGAACCGTCGAGGGCAAGGCGCCATTCGCGATCATCATCGGAAACGCGCAACACGTGCGGCTCTCCTACGACGACCGGCAGATCGACCTCACGCCGCACGTCAAGGTCGAGGTAGCGCGCTTCACGCTCGATTGACCGGGATGGGTCGCAGGGCTTGCACGCAGGTGATGGTAGAGGAGGTCGCGATCGGGGGCGGCGCGCCGGTCGTGGTGCAGTCCATGACCAACACCGATACCGCGGACGCGGCATCGACCGCGCGCCAGGTGTTCGAGCTGTGGCGAGCGGGCTCCGAGCTGGTGCGCATCACCGTCGACACGCCGGAGGCGGCCGCGCAGGTCGCGCGCATCCGCGACAAGCTGGACGCGATGGGCTGCGATGTGCCGCTGGTCGGGGACTTCCACTTCAACGGCCACAAGCTGCTGACCAGGTATCCGGATTGCGCCGCGGCGCTCGCCAAGTACCGCATCAACCCGGGCAACGTCGGCAAGGGGGCGAAGCGCGACGACCAGTTCGCGATGATGGTAAACGCGGCACTGAAGCATGGAAAACCGATTCGCATCGGCGTCAACTGGGGCAGCCTCGATCCGGAGCTGCTCGCGCGCATGATGGATGAAAACGGCCGCCGTCCCGAGCCCCTGGATGCAGATGAAGTCATGCGCGAGGCATTGATCGCCTCGGGGCTGGAGTCCGCGGCGCAGGCCGAGAAGCTCGGCTTGCCGGCCGGGCGCATCGTGATCTCGTGCAAGGTGAGCGGCGTGCAGGACCTGATCCTGGTCTACCGGGAACTCGCGCGCCGCTGCCGGTACGCGCTGCATCTCGGCCTGACCGAGGCCGGCATGGGCTCCAAGGGCATCGTCGCTTCTTCCGCCGCGATGGCGGTGCTGCTGCAGGAAGGCATCGGCGACACGATCCGCGTCTCGCTGACCCCCGAACCGGGCGGCGATCGCACGCGCGAAGTGACCGTGGCGCAGGAACTGCTGCAGACCATGGGCCTGCGCAGCTTCACGCCGATGGTGGCCGCGTGTCCGGGCTGCGGCCGCACCACCAGCACCCACTTCCAGGAACTGGCGCAGCGCATCCAGGAATTCCTCAGGGCCCAGATGCCGGTGTGGCAGCAGAGTCATCCGGGCGTGGCGGAGATGCGCGTCGCGGTGATGGGCTGTGTGGTGAACGGCCCGGGCGAATCCAAGCACGCGGACATCGGCATCAGCCTTCCCGGCACCAATGAGGTTGCGGTGGCGCCGGTCTACGTGGACGGCGAGAAGACGGTGACGCTCAAGGGCGCGCGCATCGCCGAGGAATTCCAGGCGATCGTCGAGGCCTACGTGAAGGAAAACTACGCGCCCGGCGCGCGGCGCCGGCGGCCGGCGCGCGGCGCTCCGGGCAGCGCCACGATTCCGATCAAGGCGGCATCGTGAATACCGCGCTGCAGGCGGTCCGCGGCATGAACGACGTGCTGCCGGAGGATGCGGCGCTCTGGCGCGCCTTCGGCGCGGTCGTCGAGGCCTGGCTGGAGCGCTGGGGTTACCGCGCGATCCGCATGCCGCTGGTGGAGAACACGGCGCTGTTCCGCCGCGCCATCGGCGAGTCGACCGACATCGTCGAGAAGGAGATGTATTCGTGGCGCGACGAGCTCAACAGCGAGGAGCTGACGCTGCGCCCGGAAGGCACCGCCTCGTGCGTGCGCGCCGCGATCGAGCACAGCCTGCTGCACGACGGTCCGAAGCGGCTCTGGTACGGCGGGCCGATGTACCGGCACGAGCGGCCGCAGAAGGGCCGCTACCGCGAGTTCTACCAGTACGGCGCGGAGGCGTTCGGCTTCCGCGGACCGGAGGTGGACGCGGAGCTGATCGTGATGTGCGCCCGGCTCTGGCCGGAGCTGGGCCTGAAGGGCCTGCGCCTGGAATTGAACACCATCGGATCGGCCGAGGAGCGCGCCCGCCATCGCGCCGACCTGGTCAGGCATCTGCAGGCGAACGAGGCGCAGCTGGATGCGGACGCGAAGCGCCGCCTGCACAGCAATCCGCTGCGCGTGCTCGATTCCAAGAACCCGATGGTGCAGGAAGTGGCGGCGCAGGCGCCGCCGCTCACCGACTACCTCGGCGAGGCCTCGCTCGCTCATTTCGCGGGCCTGAAGAAACTCCTCGCCTCGGCGGGGGTCGAATTCGCGATCAATCCGCGGCTGGTGCGCGGCCTGGATTACTACAACCTGACCGTGTTCGAGTGGATCACGGACGCGCTGGGCGCCCAGGGCACGGTGTGCGGCGGCGGGCGCTACGACGGCCTGTTCGCGCAGCTCGGCGGCAAGCCCGCGCCGGGAGTGGGCTTCGCGATGGGCTGCGAGCGGCTGGTCGCGCTGATGAAAGTTTCCGGCGGCGTGCCGGCCGCGCGCCGGCCGGACGCCTACGTGGTGCACCAGGGCGAAGGCACGCTCGAGTACGCGTTCGCGGCCGCCGATGCGCTGCGTTCGGCGGGGCACGCGGTGGTGCTGCATGCGGGGGGCGGAAGTTTCAAGTCGCAGATGAAAAAGGCCGACGCAAGCGGCGCCTGGGTGGCGCTGATCGTCGGCGAGGACGAGCTGCGCGCAGGGGAGATTTCGGCCAAGCCCCTGCGCCGGAGCGAGGACCAGCGCCGCATCGGGCGCGGGCGCATCGTCGAGGAGTTCGCGGCAATATTGCAAAGGGTCAAGGCATAGGCATGGCATACGATCTCGAAGAGCAGGAACAGCTCGCCACGCTCAGGGGCTGGTGGAAGGACAACGGCACGCAGCTGCTGGCGGTCATTGCCGCGGCGGCGATCGCGGCAGCGGCCTTCCAGGGCTGGCGCATCTGGCAGGCAAACCAGGCGCAGCAGGCGGGCGCGCAGTACGAGGCGCTGCTCAAGGCGGTGCAGGCAGGCGATGCCAGGGCGCTGCGCGATGCGAGCGGAACGCTGGTCGAAAGCTACCCGCGGACGCTCTACGCCTCGATGGCCGCGCTCGCTTCGGCGCGTTTTTATTTCGAACGCGCGGACCTCAAGAACGCCAAGCTGCAGTTGCAGTGGGTGCTCGATCGCTCGCCCTCGGACGAGCTGAGGGAGCTCGCGCGCCTGCGGCTGGCCGCGGTGCTGCTGGACGAAAAAGCCCACGATGAGGCGCTCGCGCTGCTGGAGGCGAAGCACGCGGCCGCTCTTGCGGCGCAATACGCCGCCCTCAAGGGGGACATCCTGGTGGCGAAGAACAGGGCCGCCGATGCCAAGGCCGCCTACCGCCTGGCGCTGGAAAAGACCGACGACAGAAACACCGCGTTCCGCGCCAGCGTGCAGCTGCGGCTCGACGCGTTGGGAGGATGACGGTGCGCCGCCTGCTGTTGCCTTTGCTTGCGGCCGCGGGCCTCGCGGCCTGCTCCAGCCTGCCGAGCGTCAATCCGATGGACTGGTTCGGCAACAAGCCCTCCGGTCCCAAGCCGGCCGAGCTGCCGGTCCTGACCAACGCGCAGGGCGTGCGCGTGCTCTGGTCCTCGAGCATCGGCGCTGCGGAAGCGTTCGTGTTCAGCCCGACGCTCAACGGCGATAGCGTGTACGCGGCTTCGCGCGCCGGCACGGTAGCGCGGCTGGAAGCCGCATCCGGCCAGGCGCGCTGGCGGATCTCGCTCGGCAAGCGGATTTCCGGCGGCGTTGGCAGCGATGGCGCGCTGGTGGTGGTCGCCTCCGACGACGGCGAGGTGTTCGCGCTCGACGCGCGAGACGGCGCGGTGAAATGGCGCGCCCGGGTGTCGAGCGAAGTGCTGGCGGCGCCGAAGCTCGGCGAGGGGCTGGTGCTGGTTCGCAGCGCCGACAGCCGCATCTTTGCCTTCGGTGCGGAGGACGGGAAACGCCGCTGGGTCTATCAGCGCCCCGCCGCCTCGCTGATCGTGCGCTCGCCGGCAGGCCTGACGATCCACATGGGCGCGGCCTACGCCGGATTCTCGGGCGGCAGGCTGGTCGCGATCACGCTGGCGAACGGGTCGGCGCGCTGGGAGGCGACGGTCGCGCTGCCCAAAGGGGCGACCGAGCTCGAGCGCGTCACCGATATCGTGGGCGATCCGGCGGCGCTGGGCCGCGAGGTCTGCGCCGCGGCGTATCAGGGCCGCGTCGCCTGCTACGACGGGCAGAACGGCAACCAGCTCTGGGCGCGCGAAATGTCCACGCTCACCGGCGTTTCGTTCGACGCCCGCTATGCCTTCATCAGCGACGACAAGGGCGCGGTGCACGCGCTGGACCGCAGCAACGGGCGCAGCATCTGGAAACAGGATCGCCTGGCGCACCGCCAGCTGTCGCTGCCGCTGCCGCTCGGCACCGAGGTGGCGTTGGGCGACCTGCAGGGCTACATCCATATGCTGGCGCGTGAATCGGGCGCGTTCCTCGCGCGCGTCGCGACCGATGGCAGCCCGGTGCGCGCCGCGCCGGTCAAGCTGCCCGACGGTTTCCTCGTCCAGACCCAGAGCGGTGGACTTTACGCGTTGACGCTGCAGTGAAGCCGGTCATCGCCCTGGTCGGGCGGCCGAATGTCGGCAAGAGCACGCTGTTCAACCGGCTGACGCGGCGGCGCGACGCGATCGTGGTCGACGTGCCCGGGGTGACCCGCGACCGCCACTACGGCGAAGGACTGCTCGGCGGGCGCTCCTGCATCGTCATCGATACCGGCGGCCTGCAGCCCGATTCGGAGGAAGGCATCTACGTCGAGATGGCGCGCCAGACCGAGCAGGCGATCGTCGAGTCCGATGCGGTGATCCTGGTCACCGACGCGCGCGCCGGTCTCACGCCCGGGGACAGGCTGATTGCGGAAAAACTGCGGCGCTTGAAGGAGCGCGTCTGGATCGCGGCCAACAAGGCCGAGGGGCTCGACCCGGAGACCGCGGCGGCGGAGTTCCACGAGCTCGGGCTGGGAAATCCGGCCGCCATCTCCGCCGCCCACGGCAACGGCGTGACGGCGCTGATCGAAGCGGTATTGCAGCCGTTTCCCCAGGATGTCGAACCAGTCGAGGCCGAGCAGAAACACCCGCGCGTCGCGATCGTCGGCCGGCCGAATGTCGGTAAATCCACCCTGGTGAATGCGCTGGTCGGCGAGGAGCGCGTGATCGCCTTCGGCGAGCCCGGCACCACGCGCGACGCGATCGAGGTGCCGTTCGAGCGCGGCGGGCGCCGTTACACGCTGATCGACACCGCGGGCTTGCGCAAGCGCGGCAAGTCGTCGGGCGCCGAGGTCGAGCGCTTCTCGATCGTCAAGACGCTGCAGGCGATCGAGGCCTCGAACGTCGCGGTTCTGGTGCTCGATGCGGTCGAAGGGATATCGGAGCAGGACGCGCACGTCGCGAGCTACATCCTGGAGCGCGGCCGCGCGGTGGCGGTTGCGGTGAACAAATGGGAGGCCGCGGACAAGCCGACGCGCGAGCGCATCAAGGACGAGCTGCGCTGGAAGCTCGGCTTTCTCGGCTTCGCCGAAACCCTGTTCATCTCGGCGAAATCGGGCAAGGGCGTCAACGACGTGCTGCGCGCGGTGGACGCCGCCTATGCCGCGGCAATGGCGAAGCTGCCGACGCCCAAGCTCACACGCGCGCTGATCGCGGCGGTCGAGCGCCAGATGCCGCCCCACCGCAGGGGGTACTCGCGCCCCAAGATGCGCTACGCGCACCAGGGCGGCTCCAACCCGCCGCGCATCGTGATCCACGGCAACTCGCTGCAGCACGTCACCGACGCCTACAAGCGCTTCCTCGAAGGCTGGTTCCGCGACGCCTTCAAGCTGAGCGGAACGCCGCTCCGGATCGAGCTGCGCACCGGGAAGAATCCCTACGAGGGGCGCAGCAAACCCCCGCCGCGCAAGCGGTCCCTGGGACACAGCAAGTCCGCGCCGCGCCTCAAGTCAGGCGGAAAAGCGGGCGGTAAAGCGGAGCGAAAGTAGGTGCGCAGACTGTTCTTGCAAACGAATTTCTTTCTCATCGAAGCGCAATGGTGGTGCCACTCATTCGCACGTCTCATGCAAAGCAGGGGGCGCGAAGCGCGCCGGGCCGCCTTGAATGTTGCGTTGCAGCGTTTGACGCGACGATGGCGGCACGGTCGGAGAGTTTTTCATTATGTTGACCGGGGTCATTGCCGAGCGGAACGCGAAGAGTAGGATAAATTTTTCGCTAATTTCACTTGTCACGAGCTTGCAAGAAACAACTCCGCGATCTCGGTCCTGGCGGCCGCCGGATGTCCGACCACCAGCCATTTTCGACTGACATCCGAAGGAGGTTGGACAGATGGAACAGATCAAGCAAGCAGTCGGCTGGATCGGCGCGTATCTGGAGTGGAGCGACAGCGATTGGGCAGCAACGTCGCCGATGATGACGCAGGGATATTCGGACGTGGATTTCTGCGCCGCCTATCTCGACTGGATGGACGCGAATCCATTGACTGGGCGAGAGAGGCGCGTCCCCTCCGCTCAGGCGCGTGGCCGGCGCGCGAGCGACGCAGTCGCCAGCGCCTATGGTTTCAGAGAGGCTGTTCTGTTCGCGGCATTGCACTCACAGTCGGATTGCCTGCAAATCCTGCGCGAGACCGTCGGCAACGGCGGCACCAACGTGGGAACCCTACGGCTCGCGATGGAAGCCCTCGATCACTCACAACGCCTGATCGATGACGAACGCCTGGCAAAGCAGGCGCTGGACGACTTGCACGGATTTGGTCAACGGCGAGCGAGCGACTGCCTGCAATCGAACATCGACGCCGAATGGCCTCGGGCGATCGAGCACGTGGTCGCAGACGTGCGATCGTTGACGAACACCGTAATGGCGATGCAATTTCATTAAGCTGCGCCGGCCGGTTGAGCCCGCCGCTGATTTCATACGTCGCAACTTGGTCTGAAGCACCCCTGAATCAGGTCGCCGCAGGCCCGGTTCAGCCCGCGGCGTAGGGCGCGAAGGCCGCGGCGCAGGCCGCGGCATCGACCGCACCCGCCGTGCCGCGCTCCGCGTGGCAGCGCAACAGCCTGAACACCGGCTTGGCAGCGCCGCGAATCTGGTCCTCGTATTGCTTCCAGAGAGACAGCGCGCGCTGCGGATCGCCGCTGGCGAGGTAACCGGTCATCCCGGCCAGCAGCAGGTATTCGCGCGCATCCCTGCTCAGATCGCCCTGGGTGGCGAGCAGTTCGGCGGCCAGCGCGCCCGAGCGCGCGCCGTCGCGCGCCGCAACCGCCGCGAACAAGCTGATCCAGCCGCGCTGGAAATCGCGCAGCGTGGCAAAGCAGGGCGCAGCCACAAAGCGCGCCCATGCGGCTTGCGCCTCGGCGGGCGGCAGATACGGATTCAGGGTGCGCGCGACGTTGATCAGGCTGTGCAGCCAGACGTCCCGGTCCCTCGGCTCGCGGCATTCGATCAGGCGCAGCTTGGCAACCTCGAGGTCCTTCTGCAGCAGGGTGGAAATGGATTCCGGCTCCGGCGGCTTGGGCATGAGGAGGAAATCGCGTGCATAGCGCGCCAGGCGCGTGTTTTCCACGCGTTCGAACGAAGCGGCCCCCCGGTGCAGCGGGTTGACCGCGCGGCGCTGCAGCGCGGGCTGGAGCATATCCAGCACCGGCACGCCGGCATTGAGCAGCGCAACCACGTCGGTGGCGCTTTTCTCCATGAAGCGGTTTTTCGCCGCGTTCAGGTCGAGCACCGGGTAGTAGTCGGAGTTGGCCGGCATGCCGTAGCTCGCGAACAAGGGCTCGAGCGTGGCGCGGTCGCCGAGATAGCGCGCGTCCAGGTCGCCCGCGGTGAGCACGTGCACCTTCCAGAGTTCCTTGGCGAGCGCAGGCTGCTCGAACACCGAAGCCTTCGCCGGCAGCGCAATGGGGCTGCCGGAGGCGATGATCAGAACGTCGTAATCACTGGGTGCGAACACGACGTAGTGCGGGAATGCCTCGCCGAGCGCGCGCATCACCGAGGCGAGCAGCGAGGCGTCGATCTCGTAGAGCTGGAACCACTGCACCAGGATGCCGCCCGGATTGAGGTGGCCGCGGATGCGGCGGTAGAACTCGCGCGTGAACAGGCTCGAGACGCCGCTTACCCAGGGATTGGAGGGCTCGGATATCAGGATGTCGTAGTGCCGGTTGCGGGTCGAGAAGTAGGTCTTCGCGTCGTCGATCAGGATCGCGCCGCGCGGATCGGCGAACGCCGCGCCGTTGCGCGGAACGAAGCCGCGGGCGGCCTCCGCCATCGCGGCCTCGATCTCGACGGTCTCGACGCTCGCGAGCGCGAGGCTCTGCAACAGCGTATGCGTGGTCAGGCCGGTGCCGATTCCGATCACGGCGGCGGTCTTCGCGTCCGGCTTGAGCGCGAGCGGCAGCGCTGCGGTGAGCACCATGGTGATTTCGTCGGAGCCGCGCGCGCCGTCGGGGTCCAGGTTGATCGAGCCGTCGGACTTGCCGTTGGTGCGGATGCTGGTGGCATCGGCGTAGCGCGCCAGGTGAACGGTCGCGGTTTTGCCGTCCTTCGCGAACAGGATCGCGGCGTCGCGCGAGGTTGACAGATCGCCGTGGCGGAACACGCCGGCGGTCATCTTGTTGGCGTCCAGCTCGAAGGCGAGCGCGACCGGCACGAAGGCGAGGACGCAGGCGGCAGCCGAGATGCTGAACGGCCAGCGCCGCGGCGCGAAGCGATAGAGCAGCGCGAGGCCCAGGCCGGCATCGAGCAGCGCACCGAGGATCAGCGTTGCCTTGAGCCCGAGCAGCGGCAGTCCGAGGTGCACCGCGAGCAGCACGCCGGCGATGGCGCCAAGCGTGTTGGCCGCATAGACCTGGCCGATCGCGCGCTCGCCGGCGCCGCGGCGCAGGAGCGCTCCCGTGATCAGGGGCAGCGTCATTCCGGCGCAGAACGTCGCCGGCAGCATGATCAGCGCCGAGATGCCCTGGCCGGACAGGTTGAAGAACAGGTATCCGGCCTCGGTGCGCGCGAGCCCCTTCATCAGGTATTCCATGAGCTCGAAGCTGCGGTCGTAGACCGGCAGCGTGGCGAGCGCGGCGAGGCCCATCGCGACCTGGACCCAGCCGAGCAGGCGCTCGGGGCTCGCCGCCGCGTCCACCAGGCGGCGCACCGCGAGGCCGCCGAGCGCGAGCCCGAGGATGAAGGTCGAGAGCATCAGCTCGAACGAATGGGTCGACGCGCCGAGCACGAGCGAGAGCATCCGGATCCAGCAGATTTCATAGATGAACGATGCAAGCCCGGTAAGGAGCGCGACCATGAGCAGCAGTCTCGCTGCGGGTGCGTTAGCGCTCCCCGGCCCTGGTTCGACAGGCGCGGCCTGCGCCGCGCGCGCGAGCAGCGCCACCGCCGCTGCGAGCGCGAGGTTGACGAGGCCCGCGGTGCGCAGCGTTCCGGGCAATCCGGCCCAGGCGATGAGGATGAAGCCGCTCGCGAGCACGCCGGCGGCGGCGCCGAGGCTGTTGGCGAAATACAGCATCGCCACCGCTTCACCCGGAGCGCTGCGCGCTTCGTTCATGGTTGCGCGCACCAGCCCCGCGCTCATCAGCGGGAAGGTCGCGCCCAGCAGCACCGATTGCGGCAGGATCAGGGCGCAGGCGACGGTGAGTTTCGCGGTCAGCGCCAGCCAGTCGACGCCGGCCGCGGGCAGCAGGCTAGCGTATGACCAGTCGGTGGCGGCTACGAAGACTTCGTGAAACACCAGCGCGCAGACGCCGATCGCGGCCTCGATCGCGGCATAGGCGGCGAGCGGATTGCGCACGCGCGTCGAGACGCGCGCGCACAGGGCCGCGCCCAAGGCCATGCCGCCCATGAACACGATCAGCACCAGCGACTGCGCGTAGGCCGCGTGCCCGAGGTACAGCTTCAGGTAGTGCGTCCAGACGGATTCGTAGATCAGGCCCGCGAATCCGGAGGCGACGAAAAGTATGTAGAACACGTAGCGTGGGGGAAACACCGGCGCCATGGCGGCGCTTATATCATGCGGTACGCATGAATGCGGCCGCACATGTTCCCGCACGCCTGGGCGCGTACTACTTCGCGTATTTCACCTACGCGGGCGCGCTGGTTCCCTATTTCTCGCTCTGGCTCGCGGCGCAGGGCTACGGCGCCGCGCAGATCGCGCTGGTGCTGGCGATGCCCCAGATCGCACGCGTGTTCGCGCCGTCGCTCTGGGGTTGGCTCGCGGATCACACCGGCAGGCAGCGCGAGATCGTGGTGTTCGGCGCGTTCGCGGTGTTCGCGGGATTTGCGGCGCTCTACGCGGTGCGCGGCGCGGCCGGCGTGGCGCTGGTCATGCTCGTGCTGAGCGTGCTCGCGGCCGGCGCGATCCCGCTGGTCGAGGCGGCAACGCTCGCGGCGACCCAGGGGCAGGCCGGACGCTACGGGCCGATCCGGCTCTGGGGTTCGATCGGATTCATCCTCGCGGTTCTCGGGACCGGCGCCTGGCTCGACCATCACGGCGCTGAAACGGTCCTCGACATCGTGGTCGGGCTCGCCGCGGTCGTGTGCGCCGCGTCGTTCGGGGTTCCGGCGCGCGCGCGGCCGGCGGAGGCACCCGGCGCCGCGCGCCTGGGCGCCGTGCTGAGGCGCGGCGAGGTGCTCGCTTTCTTCGGTGCCTGCATGTGCATGTCGGTGGCGCATGGCGCGATGTATGCCTTCTTTTCGATCTACCTTGACGCCGCAGGCTACTCGAAGGCGATGATCGGCGTGCTCTGGACGCTCGGCGTGGTTGCCGAGGTGGTTCTGTTCCTGCGCCTGCCGCAGCTGATGCGGCGCTTTTCGCTGCGTGCGTTGCTGATCGCGAGTTTCCTGTGCGCCGCGGTCCGTTTCGCGGCAATCGGCTGGGCGGTGGACATGCTCGCGGTGCTAGCCGTGGCGCAGCTGCTGCACGCCGCCACTTTCGGCGCGTTTCATGCCGCCTCGATTGCGGCCGTCCATCGCCTGTTCCCCGGCCGGATCGCAGGGCGCGGACAGGCGATCTACACCAGTCTCACCTACGGTCTCGGCGGCGCGGCCGGGACCTTGATCGCGGGCTGGACCTGGGAATCGCTGGGCCCGACCCCGAGCTTTCTGTTGAGCGCAATGTTCGGCGTGGTCGGCGCGGCGCTCGTCGCATGGAAATTCCGGGTGTAGGCTTGAAACCATGAAAAGACAAGTTGTTCTTCTGATTGCGGCGCTGGTCGCGGGCTGTCAGACCGTTCAGACAACCCAGCCCGGCGTGGTCGGCGTGCAGCGGCAGCAGAGCATGCTGGTGTCGCCGGGGACGATCAACCGCGGCGCCGAGAACGCCTACCGCAAGATCCTGTCGGAGGCCTCGGGCAAAGGCCAGCTCAACCGCGACGCGGCGCAGCTCGAGCGCATTCGCCGCATCGCCGGCCGGCTGATTCCGCAGACCGGCGCATTCCGCAGCGACGCGCCGGGC
>Ga0154760_1153_pt2 | contig 14339 bp, 20 predicted proteins | sample Rifle2008BG16ft_FD_105768 | JGI IMG/M metagenome (GOLD analysis project Ga0154760, IMG submission 105768) | Betaproteobacteria bacterium RBG_16_66_20
GCGGTATTGGATCGAAGCTCGACGCCGCAACGCCCCAGCGCACGCTCGAGGCGCGCGGCGACCGCGCCGGAAAACATCGGGCGATCGGAGTACAGGAACACCTTCGCGGATGGCAGCCGGTGGCGGATCGCCATGGCCATTTCGATTCCGGCGGCACCCGCGCCGGCCACCGCGATGCGGCGCGCCGAAAGGCCATGTGCCTCCCAGTGCCGCATGAATGCCTCGAATGGTTTCACCCCGAGCGCGTGCTCGCGGGCGCCCGGAACGCCGGAAAAGTTTGGCAGGGATCCAAGGTTGAGAGACAGGACGTCGAATTCGAGCTTGCCTGAATTTGCCAATGCCAGTTGCTTGTTGCCTGCATCCAGTCCGGCAATCTGATCGAGAACCAGAGCAACCCCTGCCCTATTGCAAAGCCGCGCAAGATCGATCTGCGCTTCGGAAACCGCGTAGTGCCCTGCCACCACGCCGGGGACCATGCCCGAGTAGGTGTGAACCGGGTGCGGCGTTACAAGTTTGACCTCGAGATCCTTCGGCAGGAAATTTCCCAGCTTCAAAAGGACAAGCGCATGCGCGTGCCCGCCGCCGAGCAGAACGAGCCGCATCACGCCTTGGCAGCGACTTTCGCTTGCTCGCGTTTGCGCAGCTCTTTCCTCTGCACCTTGCCGGTGGTGGTCATGGGAAGCGCGTCGATGAACTCGATCTCGCGCGGATATTCGTAGGGCGCGAGCCGCCCGCGCACGTGGTCCTGGATTTCGTCGATCAGCGTTTGGGAAGCCGCCCGGCCCGGCTGCAGCACGATGAACGCCTTCACGATCTGGCCGCGCGCCGCATCGGGCTTGCCGATCACCGCCGCGTTCGCGACCGCGGCGTGCTTGACCAGGCAGGACTCGATTTCCGCCGGGCCGATGCGGTAGCCGGAGGCCTTGATGACGTCGTCCGACCTGCCCTGGTACCAGATGTAACCGTCCGCATCCATGCGCCCCTGGTCCCCGGTGCAACCCCAATCGCCGATGAACTTGTCGCGCGTCGCAGCCGGATTTTTCCAGTACTCGAGGAAGAACACGGGATCGACGTGGGAGCCACTGCGGCGGTGGACCGCGATCTCTCCCAGTTCGCCGCGCGGCACTTCGTCGCCCTTGTCGTCGATGACCTCGACCCGGTGCCCGGGGTACGGCCGGCCGATCGAGCCCGGCTTCACCGGCCAGGCCGCCTGGCAGTTGCCGACCACGTAGTTGATCTCGGTCTGGCCGAACATCTCGTTGATGGTGACGCCCAGATGCTCGCGCGCCCATTCGATCACCGTGACGCCTACAGATTCGCCGGCGCTCATCACGGAGCGCAGAGAGATGTCGAAGCGGGACTTTGGATTGGGAACGGCTTTCATCATGAATTTCAAAGCCGTCGGAAAAAGAAAGGAATTCCGGACGCCGTATTTCTCGAGCAGGTAATACGCCTTCTCCGCGTCGAAGCGCCCCCGGTAGCCAAGGATCGGAATGCCGAAATACCAGCTCGGCAGCAGCGCGTCCATCAGGCCGCCGGCCCAGGCCCAGTCGGCCGGCGACCAGAACAGGTCGCCGGGTTGCGGGAAGAAATCATGCGAATAGACGAATCCCGGCAGGTTGCCGATGATCAGCCGGTGCGCCTCGAGCGCACCCTTGGGCGGCCCCGTTGTGCCGCTCGTGTAGATGATGAGCGCCGGGTCGTTTGCCGACGTATCAGTTTTTTCGAATTCGCTGTTTGCTTTCTGGACCAAAGACTCATAGGAATGAACCCCGGTTTCCCGCGCGCCGCCGACCCCGATCACATGCTTCAGGCTCGTGAGCTTGTCCTTGACGGCCCAGAGGTTCGCGATCGTGGTGGACTCTACGAAGGCGACGCTCGCGCCGGCGAATTCCATGCGGTACTCGAGCGCATCCGGGCCGAACAGGTGCGACAGCGGCAGCGCGATCGCGCCCATCTGGAAAATCGCCATGTAGGCGATCGCCATCTCTGGGCGCTGCGGCAGGATCAGGGCGATGCGGTCGCCGCGCTTCACGCCCAGCGCCGCGAGCGCGTTCGACAGCCGGTTGGCTTCGCGCTGGATGTCCCAGAACGTGTACTTCGCGGTTTCGCCGGACTCGTCCTCCCAGTACAGCGCGAAGCGCGACCGGTCCGCAGCCCAGCGGCCGCAGCAGACCTCGGCGATGTTCAGGCGTGCGGGAACGCCCCAGCGCCAGCTGCGGTACAGCTCGTCGTAGCGGTCGGTCATTTTGGTTCTGGAACCGACAGCGAATCGGACAATTTCAGCTTGTCGGGGTTGATCGGAGGTTGCCTCGCCTCCGCGGGAGCAGAACCCGCCGGCGGCGAGATCACGCCCTGGACGTTTTGCCCCGCGTTGGCTTTGGCTTTCGCGGCCGCCTCGAACGCCGCGTTCATGATCAGCGGCGGCGGGTTAAGCTGATAGATGATCCACATCGTCCAGCCGACCGAAAAAAGCATCATGGCCGCAAGAAAGCGCCACAGCCACTCGCTCACTTTTGCTTTGCCCATGGTCCCGGAGCAGTTTAACATCGAATCCGTTTTCCCCTGAGGATACCGGGGCTTACGCATGGCCCGCGCGCTTGTCCCCGACGCTTACGGGATCGTGAAAGGTCCGCATGAAGTTCTGCCCTGACTGCGCAGCTCCGCTCGCCAGGCGCGTGCCGCCGGGGGACTCGCTGCCGCGCGACGTCTGCGACGCCTGCGGCAACGTCCATTACCAGAACCCCAAGCTGGTGGTCGGCACGGTGCCGGAATGGGAAGGATGCGTGCTTCTTTGCCGCCGCGCGATCGAACCGCGCTATGGCTACTGGACGCTGCCGGCCGGCTTCATGGAGAACGACGAGACCACGGCCGACGCGGCGATGCGCGAAACGCTGGAGGAAGCCGGCGCGCACATCGAACTCGCCTCGCCATTCAGCATGATCTCGGTGCCGCGCGTGAACCAGGTGCATCTGTTTTACCGCGCGCGCCTGAGGAACCTGGAGTTCAAGCCAGGCGTCGAGAGCCTGGAAGTCGCGCTTGTCGATGAAGCGAAGGTCCCCTGGAAGGATATTGCGTTCCGCACCGTGGGCCTGACGCTGAAGCACTGGTTCGCCGACCGCGCCCGGGGCGAGTACGGCTTTCACGCTGAAGACATAAAGTAACTGCGGTATGCTTGCCGCCGGTGCCGCCAAGCACCGGAAAAAGCCCATAAAAAAATAGGGGATTGTCCATGATGATGCGCCGATGCACCAAGGCACTGCCACTGCTGATCGCTCTCCTGCTGCAGGCCTCCGCCGTGCTCGCGGCCGAACCGCCCAAGCTGGACCCGGCCAATACCGCATGGATGATCACCGCCACGGTGCTGGTGCTTTTCATGACGCTGCCGGGCCTGGCGCTGTTCTACGCCGGGCTGGTGCGCGCCAAGAACGCGCTTTCCATGCTGATGCAGTGCTTCGCCATCACCTGCATGGTTACGCTCGCGTGGGTGGTCGCGGGCTACAGCATCGCGTTCGGCGACGGCGGCACGCTCAATGCGTGGTACGGCGGCTTCGACAAGAGCTTCCTTTCCGGGATCGCGGTCGCGACGCTGAAGGGAAGCATTCCCGAGACCGTGTTCGCGATGTTCCAGCTGACCTTCGCGATCATCACGCCGGCGCTCGTGATCGGCGCCTACGCGGAGCGCGTGCGCTTCGCGGGAATGCTGCTGTTCAGTCTGCTCTGGCTGCTGCTCGTGTATTGCCCGATCGCGCACTGGGTCTGGGGCGACGGCTGGCTGCAGAAAATGGGCATCATGGACTTCGCCGGCGGCACCGTGGTGCACTTGAACGCCGGCATGGCGGCGCTGGTGTGCGCGCTGGTGCTCGGCCGCAGGAAGGGCTTCCCCGATACCGCGATGCCGCCGCACAACATGACCATGGCGGTGACCGGCGCATGCATGCTGTGGGTGGGCTGGTTCGGCTTCAATGCCGGCAGCGCGCTTGCCGCCGACGGTTCGGCCGGCATGGCGATGCTGGTGACGCACATCGGCGCGGCGACCGGTTCTCTCGCATGGCTGTTCTGCGAGTGGCTGCGCTACGGCAAGCCCTCGGTGCTCGGCATCGTCACCGGGATGGTGGCGGGCCTCGGCACGATCACCCCGGCCTCGGGCTTCGTGGGACCGATGGGCGCGATCGCGATCGGCGCCATCGCCGGCACCGCGTGTTTCTTTGCCACCAGCTGGATGAAGCGCTCGCTCAAGATCGACGACTCGCTCGACGTCACCCCGGTGCACGGCGTCGGCGGCATACTCGGCACCTTCCTGACCGGCGTATTCGCGGCGCCATTTCTCGGCGGCGTCGGCTATGCCGAAGGCGTCACGATGGGCGGGCAGGTCATGGTGCAGTTGACCGGCATCCTCGCCGTAGGGGCGTGGTGCGGCATCGTCACCTGGGTGCTGCTCAAGCTGAGCGACGCCATGACCGGCATGCGAGTGACCGGCGACGAGGAAACCGAGGGCCTGGACACCGTGGAACATAACGAGAAAGGCTACAATTTGTAGCGATGCAGCGCCGCGATTTCATCAAGTTCTGCGCGGCCTCCGCCGCCGCAACCGGAACACCCGGCCTCGCAGCCGACGCCACGCCGAATCTTTACGGGCGCGCCAGACTGGTGAGCGCAAGCGGCGCCCCGCTCAAAGCGGGGGCCCTTCCCGCCGAGCGCAACCTGATTTTCCATTACCCGTTCGCGACCACGCCCTGCTTCCTGCTCAATCTCGGGCGGCCGGCAAAAGCCCCGGCGCGCCTCGTCACGGCCGACCGGCGCGGCTACGAGTGGCAAGGCGGCGTCGGCCCGAAGCGCTCGATCGTCGCCTACTCGGCGATCTGCGCGCACCAGCTCGCCTACCCGACCAAGGAGATCACCTTCATCAGCTACCGCACCGAGAAGAGCCCGCGCAACAGGCTCGGCAACGTGATCCATTGCTGCGCCGAGCACAGCCAATACGACCCGGCCGAGGGCGCGCGCGTGCTCGCGGGGCCCGCGCCGCAGCCGCTGGCCGCGATCCTGCTCGAACACGATCCGAAGAGCGACGAATTGACGGCGGTAGGCACGCTCGGGGGCGAGATGTTCAACCAGTTTTTCGCCAAGTACGAGTTTCGCCTTGCGCTCGAGAACGGCGGCGCGCCGCGCACCGCGGCCTCCGGCAGCTGCGTGGTGCAGGAACTGGAGAATTACTGCCGGCAGCAGGTGAAATGCTGAAGTGGCTGGAAAGGGACGAGCCCTTTCCGCCGGTCGAGAAAGCGTTGCGCAACCCCAACGGGCTTCTGTGCGCGGGCGCCGACCTGTCGCCCGAGCGGCTGCTCGCCGCCTACCGGCAGGGCATCTTTCCGTGGTATTCGGGCGATGAGCCGATCCTGTGGTGGTCGCCCGATCCGCGCATGGTTCTGTGCTGCGACGAACTCAAGGTTTCCCGGTCGCTCGCCAAGAGTATCCGCAACAAGTGTTTTGAAATAAGAATTGATTCTGCTTTTTCCAGAGTCATAAAAGCTTGTGCGGAACCGAGAAAAGACGAACCCGGAACCTGGCTCGGAAATGAAATGCAGGCCGCCTATCTCACGCTGCACCGCGCCGGCCACGCGCACTCCTTCGAAACCTGGCAGGCGGACCAGCTGGTCGGCGGCCTGTACGGCGTGGCCATCGGGCGCGTCTTCTTCGGCGAATCCATGTTCTCCCGCGCCACCGACGCCTCCAAAGTGGCGCTGGTCGGCCTGGTGGAGACGCTGCGCGCGCGCGGCTTCCCGATGATCGACTGCCAGCAGCGCACGCCGCTGCTGGCCTCGCTGGGGGCGCGCGAGATCCCTCGCAGGCGGTTTTTGCGCCGTCTCGCAGCATTGGTAAACTATCCTGAACTTCCGGAGCAATGGACTCGTGTCCCGGCTTAACGATCTCCCGCATGCGGTACTGCAGTTCTATGTGACTGCGCCCTACCCGTGCAGCTACCTCCCCGAGCGCATGGCGCGTTCGCAGGTCGCTACGCCGAGCCACCTGATCGACACCGAGCTCTATGGCGAACTGGTCAAATCCGGCTTCCGCCGCAGCGGCATCTTCACCTACCGGCCGCATTGCGACAGTTGCCGCGCCTGCGTCCCGGTACGCGTCCCGGTGCACGAGTTCATCGCCAGCCGCTCGCAGCGGCGCGCCCGGAGCCAGCATGCGGAACTCACCTTCCAGGCGCAACCGCTCAAGTTCCGCCTCGAGCACTACGCGCTGTACCTGCGCTACCAGTCGAGGCGCCATTCCGGCGGCGGTATGGACAACGACAGCCGCGACCAGTACTCGCATTTCCTGCTGCAGAGCCGCGTCGATACGCGCCTGGTGGAATTCCGCGACCACGGGCAGCTCGTCATGGTCTCGATCGTGGACTACCTGCCCGACGGCCTGTCCTCGGTCTACACCTTCTACGAGCCCGACCGCAGGAGCGCGAGCTTCGGCACCTTCAACGTCCTGTGGCAGATCGAATCCTGCCGCGCGTTGGGACTGCCCTACCTCTACCTCGGCTACTGGATCAAGGAAAGCCCGAAGATGGCGTACAAGTCGCGCTTCACGCCGATCGAGGGATTCATCGGCGGCGAATGGCGCCGCCTCGACTCCGAGGACCTGGAATGAGGAGCTAGCGCAATGCTGTATGCGCTCGCCCGCCCCTTTCTTTTCGCGCTCGACCCGGAAACCGCCCATCGCCTGGTTTTGGGCGTCGCGGACGCTGCGCACGCAGCTGGTTTGTCCGGTTGTTACAAAAAAATTCCTGCAACCCCCGTGCTTGCGATGGGGCTCGAGTTTCCCAATCCGGTCGGCCTAGCCGCGGGCCTCGACAAGCAGGCCGAACACGTAGCCGCGCTATCCGCTCTGGGCTTCGGCTTCATCGAACTCGGCGGCGTGACGCCGCGGCCGCAGCCGGGCAATCCGCGGCCGCGCCTGTTCCGCATTCCCGAGGCGCAGGCGCTGATCAACCGCTTCGGTCTGAACAGCGTTGGAATTGACGCTTTTGTTTCGAATCTTTCCCGCTTCAGAAAAACCTGTGTGATTGGAGTCAACATCGGAAAAAATAAAGATACTCCGAACGAAAAAGCCGCCGGTGATTACGTGCAATGCCTGGAGGCGCTGTATCCGCACGCAGACTACGTCTCGCTCAACGTATCCTCTCCCAACACCGCCGGGCTGCGTGATCTGCAGGACGCCGAAACTCTCGCCGCACTGCTTTTAACTATAAGAAACAAACGTGAAGAGCTGCGCGACAAGCATGGGCGCAATGTCGCGCTCGCGCTCAAGATCTCGCCCGATCTGGATGACGACGCCATCCGCTCCATCGCCGATATCGTGCGCCGCGAGCGCATCGATGGCGTGATCGCCACCAACACCACCGTGGCGCGCGCGGATGTGGAGCAGTACCCGAACGGGGTCCAGGCGGGCGGGCTCTCGGGCGCTCCCTTGCGCGAGCGTTCAACGCGCGTCATACGGACGCTTGCCGCAGCCCTCGGGGGCGAGATCCCCATCATCGGCGCAGGCGGCATACTCTCCGGCGCCGACGCCGCGGAAAAGCTCGCTGCCGGCGCGACCCTGGTGCAGATCTACACGGGGCTGATCTACCGCGGCCCGGAACTCATCTCGGAATGCATAGAAGCGATTCGCGGTGCGCATCGGCCTGCCGCGTGAGATCAAGGACGGCGAGTTCCGCGTCGCGCTGACGCCCGCGGGCGTGCGCGAGCTCGCCGGGGCCGGCCACCAAGTGGTGATCGGGTTGAATTTGGGCCTTGGGGTCGGATTTTCCGATTTGCAGTACGAAAAAGCCGGCGCAAAAACCGGAAACCCCTGGGACTGCGAGCTGCTCGTCAAGGTCAAGGAACTGCAGGAGCCTGAGTACCGCCTGCCGCGCAAAGGGCAGACGGTCTTCAGCTTCCAGCACTTCGGCCCCGAGCCCGCGCTGCTCGACGCGGCGCTCGCTTCGGGCGCCACCTTCATTGCGTTCGAGACCGTAGGCCAGGCCGACGGCAGCCTGCCGATCCTCGCCCCGATGTCGGCGATCGCCGGGCGGCTCGCGGTGCAGGTCGGCGCCTGGTGCCTGCAGAAGCACAACGGCGGCAGCGGCGTGCTGCTGCCCGGCGTCGCCGGCGTGCCGCCGGGCAAGGTCGTGATCCTGGGCGCGGGCAACGTCGGCTCGAACGCCCTTGGCGTAGCGCATGGCATCGGAGCTGCGGTGACCGTGTTTGCAACAAGTGACCGGCGCGTTTCTTTGTTGCGAAAAGAATTTCCAAACGTAAGGTTCAAGATCGGGACCCAGGATCTCCCCTACGACATTTCATCCGCCGACCTTGTGATCGGCGGCGTGCTGACGCCGGGCCGGATGTCGCCGAAACTCATCACCCGCGCCATGCTGCGCACGATGCGCCCGGGCTCCGCGCTGGTGGACGTAGGCATCGACCAGGGCGGCATCGCGCAGACCTCGCGCCCCACCAGCCACAGCGATCCGATCTACATCGAGGAAGGCGTGGTGCACTACTGCGTGCCGAACATGCCCGCCGCCGCTGCGCGCACCGCGAGCTTCGCGCTGGAGAACGCCGTCTTGCCTTTTGTGTTCGAGATTTGCTCGAACGCTTTTTCGGACGCCCTGAAAACAGGCATCCAGGCGAAGCAAGGCAAGGTCACGCACCAGTTTCTCGCCCGCGACACCGGGCGCCCCTTCCACCCGCTATGAAACGGACCGTGGTCGCGCTGATCGACGAAGCGCGCTGCATCGGCTGCACGCGCTGCATCGACGCCTGCCCGGTGGACGCGATCGCGGGCGCGCAAGGATTCATGCACACGGTGATCGCCGCATACTGCACCGGCTGCGAGCTCTGCCTGCCGCCCTGCCCCGTGGACTGCATCGACCTCGTCCCGCCGCCGGGCCCATGGACCGCAGCGGATGCCCACGGCGCGAAGCGGCGCGCTGCTTTCCGAAAGAAAAGAATTTCTGAACAACATCCGAAAACCATATCAACCGATCGGAAAGCGGTCATTGCCGCCGCTATCAAGCGCACCGGCGCGAGGAAAATCCGATGAATCCGGCGAAGCGGCGGCAGATCTTCGAGCGCTTCCGGGCGGCCAATCCGCACCCGAAGACCGAACTCGCCTACCGCACGCCGTTCGAGCTGCTGGTCGCGGTGGTGCTCTCGGCGCAGGCAACGGACAAGTCAGTCAATCTCGCCACCGCGAAACTGTTTCCGGTCGCCAACACGCCCGCGAAGATGGTGGAACTCGGCGAGGCGCGCCTGATGGAGTACATCAAGACGATCGGCTTGTTCCGCACCAAGGCGAAGAATGTGATTCAGCTCTCATGTCTTTTGCTCGAGAAATTCAAAGGAGAGATACCCCGGAACAGAGAGGAACTTGAAAGTCTTCCCGGCGTGGGGCGCAAGACCGCGAACGTGGTGCTGAACACCGCCTTCGGTGAGCTGACAATGGCGGTGGACACGCACATCTTCCGCGTCGCCAACCGCACCGGCCTGGGGCCGGGCAAGGACCCGCTCGAAGTCGAGCAGAAGCTGCTCAAATTCACGCCGCCCGAGTTCCTGCAGGACGCGCACCACTGGCTGATCCTGCACGGGCGCTACGTCTGCGTGGCTAGGAAGCCCAAGTGCCCGGAATGCACAATCAGGGATCTGTGCGATTACAGGAACAAGACAAAGTTCTAGGCTAGCCGACGAGCGGATTGGTCACCACGAAACCCGGGAACGCGTTGAAGTCCCGGTCCGCCGACCAGAGTTCCCGTACGCCGTGCTGCCCGCAGAGTGCGGCAATCCGGGCGTCGTGAACCTTCGGCCCACTTACCTTGCCGGCCAGCAACAGCTGCCTGAGCCGGGTCCAGTGGCCATCGGATTCGGCCAACAGAACCAGCGACGGCGACTCAAACCATGCATCCACCTGTTCGAGCGCGGCCGCAAGCGGTGTCGGCGGGCTGAAGATCCTCGGATGGGTGACGATCGCCAGAAACTCGTGCACGCAGGGCCATGGAATGGCCCAAGGCCCCTGCCCCTCCGCCAGCACAGCAATCCGTGCGGCCGCCGCCGGGTGCCACTCGGATTCCTCGCGGTGCGCGTACACCAGAACATTGGTGTCTACCGCGATCACGCCCCCCGGCCCTCGTACGTCAGGTCCCGCAAGCGGTCCCAGCCGAGGCGCCTGGCTTCGGCGCTCAACCCCTTGCCCTTGAAGGAAGCCTTGCGGAGGCGAAACCGGGGCGCACGTTTGCGCTGACCGACCGCATGCCGCAAGCCCTGCTCGATCAGCGACCGCACCGTTGTGCCCTCTCGCGCGGCGACCCGCTTCGCCTCGCGCAGCAGGGTGTCGGAAATCACCACCGTGGTTTTCATATGGCTAACCATATTCCATCTTATGGCTTGCCGTCAAACAGAGGATTCAGAAGCTAACGACGAGCGCGCTGTCGAGGCGAGCAGCCGCCGGATGTTATGGCTTTTGTGTTACGATGTGTATCACGTTTACCTGCACATCTCCGACCATGGCAACCCTGAACCTGCGCCTCGACGATGAGCTCGAGCGGCGCCTCGCCCGCGAGGCGAACCTGGAGCATCAGACCCGGTCGGAACTGGCACGCGCAGCGCTCGAGACCTACCTCGCGCAGCGCGAGCGGCGGCGATTCCAGGCCGAGATCCTGCGCGCGGCGCGCGCGCGCGGCGATCGGGAGGCGGTCGCGACGGCCGAGGAAGCGCTCTACACGGATAACGAGGCGCTCGAGCTCTCGGAGAACATCGCCGCAGAGCCGAAGGCCCGATACGGCGCCAGGGAATCGAGGCGGAAAAAGCGCTGATGCGCCGCGGCGAGATCTGGCTCGGCAACCTGAATCCGAATCGCGGGCAGGAAATCGGAAAAATCCGGCCCGTTCTGATCCTTCAGGCGGACTTTCTGCTCGCCGCGGGCGAGCCGACGGTCATCGTTCTGCCATTGACCACGCAGGTGCGCAAATCGAAGGAACCGCTGCACGTGACCGTCCCCGCGAGGGATCGCCTGCGCGAGTCCTGCCAGGTCATGACCGAACAGCCGCGAACCCTCGACCGCCGGCGCCTACTCGACGGGCCCCTCACGCGGCTCACGCATGAGGAAATGTCCGCCGTCGAACGGAGCTTCAGGATGGTTGCGGGACTTCCTTAGCGTGCAACCGCGCTCCGGTTCTGATCTATCGCTGGAAGTGCAGAGCCGACTTCTGGCTCGCGAACCAGGCCGAAACGTCTTCGATGTCCTGCTTCGAGAGCTGGTCCGCGAACGCCTTCATGATCGGATTGGCGCGCTTGCCCGATTTGTAGTCGGCGAGTGCCTTGACCAGGTAGTCGGGATATTGCCCGGCGAGGATCGGCTGGTCGGGCGCGGTCGGCTTGGCGCCGTCCGCGCCGTGGCACGCGGCGCATACCTGCGCGGCCTTCGCCTTGCCCTTTTCGGCGTTTCCTTTCGCTTCGACGGCGGTCGAAACGGCAAAAGCGATGAGGGCAAAAACCAGTGCGTGGGATTTCATTTGTGGCCCGCCGAGTAGTAGGCCGCGAGGTCGGCGATGTCCTGGTCCGAAAGGCTGGCGGCGATGCCGCGCATCGAAGGATGCTTGCGCTGGCCGGCCTTGTAGGCGTGCAGCGCGCTCGAAATGTAGGCCGCCTGCTGGCCGCCGAGCATCGGCACATGGTAGACCTGCGGATACGCGGTCTTGTAGCCCGGGATGCCGTGGCAGCCCTCGCACATCGCGATCTTCTTGTGCGCCTCTTTGGGGTCACCAGCGAGGGCGGGCTGCTGCGCGAGCGCAGGGACGGCGGCCGAGACCAGGAGCCCTGCCGTGATTGCCATCGAGAAATGGTTTCGCATGCGCCTGTCGCGGTGTCGTTGGAACCGCGCGATTATAATGCGATTTTGGCAAGGGATTTCCGATGCGCTTCTCCGGCTCCGACGAATACGTTTCCACCGAGGACCTGACCCTCGCGGTCAACGCGGCGATCACGCTGCAGCGGCCCCTGCTGGTCAAGGGCGAGCCGGGCACCGGCAAGACCATGCTCGCCATCCAGGTGGCGAAGACGCTTGGCGTACCCCTGCTGGAGTGGCACATCAAGTCCACCACCAAGGCGCAGCAGGGCCTGTACGAATACGACGCCGTGAGCCGGCTGCGGGATTCGCAGCTCGGCGACAAGCGCGTCCACGACATCCACAACTACATCGTCAAGGGCATGCTCTGGCAGGCGTTCTCGATGGAAACGCCCTGCGTGCTGCTGATCGACGAGGTCGACAAGGCCGACATCGAGTTTCCGAACGACCTGCTGCGAGAGCTGGACCGCATGGAGTTCTACGTCTATGAGACACGGGAACTCGTCAAGGCGAAGCAGCGGCCGATCGTGTTCATCACCTCGAACAACGAAAAGGAACTGCCGGACGCCTTCCTGCGGCGCTGCTTCTTCCACTACATCCGCTTCCCCGACAAGGAGACGATGGAAAAGATCGTCGGGGTGCACTTTCCGCACCTCAAGAAATCGCTCCTCAGGGAAGCCATGGAAACGTTCTTCGAGGTGCGCGAGGTGCCGGGGCTGAAGAAAAAGCCCTCCACCTCCGAGCTACTCGACTGGCTCAAGCTCCTGCTCGCCGAGGACATCCCGCCGGATGCACTGCGCTCCAAGGACCGCAAGACCATCATCCCGCCGCTGCACGGCGCGCTGCTCAAGAACGAGCAGGACGTGCATCTGTTCGAGCGCCTCGTGTTCCTGACCAGGGCGAAGGGCGGCTAGAGCCGCGGCCGTACGCGGGACCTCTTTGCGGGGTGCTTCGTGCGGTACTCCACGCGGTTGCGGCCGAGTTGCTTGGCCCGGTAGAGCGCGGCGTCGGCGCGCTCGATGAGCGCCGCCGGGTCCGTGTCGAGCCTCAGCCGCAGGTTCGCGACACCGACGCTGATCGTGATCGAGAACTGCGCGCCATCCGGCAGCACCACCGGCTTGGCGTGAACGCAAGCGCGCAGGCGTTCGCCGAATTCCAGTCCCTGCTCCGCCGTCAGCTCGCGCGCCACGATCAGGAATTCCTCGCCGCCGTAGCGCACCACCACGTCCTCCGCCCGCACCTCGCTCATGAGGTGCGCGCCAAGCTCGCGCAGCACCATGTCGCCGGCCGGGTGCCCGTGCGTGTCGTTGACCTGTTTGAAGTTGTCGATGTCCAGCATCAGCACGCACAGCGAGCGCTTGTGCCGCTTCGCATAGGCGAACTCGTCGAGCAGCCGCGTCTCGAGGTAGCGCCGATTGTGCACCCCGGTGAGCACGTCCATATGTATCGCTTCGTGCAGCTGCCGCTGCACCGCCGCCTCGAGCGGATCGAGCAGGGAGAATTTCATCACCGTGAGCGGGCCGAGCTGGATGCGGTCGCCCTCGCGCAGCGGCACCGGTGCGTCGAGGCGCGCGCCGTTCACGAAAGTCCCGTTGACGCTGCCGAGATCGTTGATCATGAAGACGCCGTTCGTCAGCTCGACGCGCGCATGCTGACGCGAGATTTCCGGGTCCGGAACCGGCGCCTCGTTGCCGCTGCCGCGCCCGAGCACCGCGGAGTTCGGGCCGATGGTGTACGTCTGGCCCACGGCGGGTCCCGAAAGCACCAGCAGCAAGGCGCGGTCCCGCGCCTCCGGCAATCCGGCGATCCGGACCGCGCGCGCGACCACCGTTTCTTCTTCTCGGGCGACAACCATGGATTCGGGAGCCTTTATGTCAAACGTCGCGCGGCTAACGCCGATGCCGGTACGATTTTACCCTCGGAATCGGACAAGAAGAGAAATGCCAGCCAGTCCCTGCCCTCAGGTCCCGTAGCGCGTGCTGCGTCCGAGTTCGCGGATCGCCGCGAGCGCGGAAAAGCAGGCGAGCATCGAGGTCTTGGGGTTCTCGGGCATCGCCACCGACTCGAACTTGATGTCCACGCGCCCGGTGCGGCCCTTGATGACGATGAAGTGGGTGTTGAATTTCAGCGCGGGATCGGCCACCACTTTCAGCCGCGTTCGATCGAACCCGATGCCGGCCATCGAGAGCACCGCGGCGATGTTCACGTTCGCCGGGAAATGCGGCACGCCTTCGCGCGCGCTGCCTTCGAAGAGCACCGTTGCGCCGGCGAGCCGGTCCATGTCGAGGCCCAGCTTTTCCACGTAGGGAATGCCCTTCCACGCCGCGGGCGGTTTGGTCACGGCGATGCTGACTTCGTCGGCGCCAGCGATGCACGCGGCCTTCAGCACGTCCAGGCCGCCGATTCCGCCCGAAGGCACGTAAAGAAGACAACGATGCTGCGCCGCAGTGCGCTCGAGACGCTCGCGC
>Ga0154760_1147_pt4 | contig 14187 bp, 10 predicted proteins | sample Rifle2008BG16ft_FD_105768 | JGI IMG/M metagenome (GOLD analysis project Ga0154760, IMG submission 105768) | Betaproteobacteria bacterium RBG_16_66_20
GGAACTCGATGCGCGACACCGGGATGCCGAGCTGCATCACCTCGATCACCGCCTGCACCGCGCCGGGGACGTCGGCGAACGGCACCACGGCCGCCGCGATCGTTTCCGGCACGCCGTACAGCCGGACGGTCAGTTCGGTGATCACGCCCAGCGTCCCTTCGGCGCCGACGAACAGGCGCGTGAGATCGTAGCCCGAGGACGACTTGCGCGCCCGCGTGCCGGTGCGGATCACGCTGCCCGAGGCGAGCACGACGGTCAGCGCAAGCACGTTCTCGCGCATCGTGCCGTAGCGCACCGCGTTGGTGCCCGAGGCGCGGGTCGCGGCCATGCCGCCGAGCGTGGCGTTGGCGCCGGGATCGATCGGGAAGAACAGCCCGGTGTCGCGCAGCTGCCGGTTCAGCGCCTCGCGGCTGACACCGGGCTGCACGCTCGCGTCGAGGTCCGGCGCGCGGATCTGCAGCACCCGGTCCATCGCCGAGAGGTCGATGCAGACGCCGCCATGCACCGCCGCGATATGGCCCTCGAGCGAGGTACCGGCGCCGTAGGGCACCACCGGGATTCGATGCTGCGAGCACAGCCGCAGCAGCGCCGCGATTTCTTCGGTCGACGCGACGCGGACCACCGCGTCGGGCGCATGCGCGGGATGGTAGGACTCGTCGCGGCCGTGCTGCTCGCGTACCGCCGGCGCGGTAAGCACGCGATCGCCGGCGATCGCCCGCAGGCCGGTGATGAACCCGGCATCGACCGCGCCGTAGCGCGGCGGATCAGTGGCGGTGGCGAGGGTCATGTCCAGGCTCCTCACGCCGCGTCGAGCGCGGCAGCGATCTCGGCGGAGCGGCGCTGTGCCGCGGCGATGTTGGCGACCTTCACCGGGCCGAAGCCGCGCATCCGCCCGGGCAGCGCGGCGAGCTCGACCACCAGCGCATGGCGCCGCGGCGTGAGTCTGGCCAGCGCTTCGTCGAGCGAACGCTCGTAGTCGACGATCAGGCGCCGCTCGAAGCGCCGTTCGGCGGCGTGGCCGAACGGGTCGAGCCAGCCGCCGCGCAAGCGGCGGCAGCGCGCCAGCAACGCGAGCAGCGGGCCGAGCCAGGGGCCGAAGCGGCGCTTGCGTGGCCGACCGCTACGCGGGTCGGCGCGCGCCAGCAGCGGCGGCGCGAGGTGATAGTGCACGCGCAACGGTCCCTCGAAGCGCTGCTCGAGCTCGCGCCGGAATTCGCCATCGGTGAACAGGCGCGCTACCTCGTATTCGTCCTTGATCGCGAGCAGCCGGAAGTGGCCGTCGGCGACCGCACGCGCGAGCGCGTCGCCGGGGACGCCGCAGCCGGCCTCGGCCGCGCGCGCCTTGGCGACGCTCGCCGCATAGCGCTGCGCATAGGCGGCATCGTGGTAGGCGGTGAGCCAGGCCACGCGCTGCGCGATCAGTTCGTCCAGGCCTGCCGCCGGTGCGCTGCTCCGCGCGGGCGATGGCGTGAATGCGGCATCGACGCGCGCCGGATCGTGCGCCGCCAGCCGCCCGAGGGCGAACGCGCGCCGGTTGGCGGTCGCCGCGTTGCCGTTCAGATCGATCGCGCGCTCGATCGATTCGCGCTGCAGCGGCAGCGTGCCGCGCTGCCAGGCCGCGCCGAGCAGCACCAGGTTGGCGAAGATCGCATCGCCGAGCAGCCGCTCGGCGATCCTGGTCGCGCTCACCTCGTGCACCATCCCGTCGCCCGCCGCTCGCGCAAGCGCCAGCTGCAGCGGCGCCGGATCGAACGGCGCCGACGGATCCAGGCGCTGGTTCAGCGTCGGCACCGCGTCGGCGTTCAGCACCACCCGCGTGCGGCCGCGCGCGAGCAAGGACAGCGTCGCCGATTCGGCGCTGACCACCAGGTCGCCGCCGATCAGCAGCGTGGCCTGCGCATCGGCGATGCGGCTGCCGTGGATCCGGCCGGGGAGTTCGGCGAGGCGGACATGGGTAGAAACCGCGCCGCCCTTGCGCGCAATGCCGGTGTTGTCGAGCACGCTGCAGCCGCGTCCCTCGAGATGTGCGGCCATGCCGAGGATCGCGCCGACCGTTATCACGCCGGCGCCGCCGATGCCGGTGACGACGATCTCGCCGGCCTGGTGCAGCGGCGGCAGCACCGGATCGGGCACATTCGAGAGGTCGAGGTCGGGTGCGGGGAGGGCGCGCAGCCGTGCGCCCTCGAGCGTGACGAAGCTCGGGCAGAAACCGTCCAGGCACGACAGGTCGGCGTTGCAGGCAGACTGGTCGATGCGCCGCTTGCGGCCGAGCGCGGTGTCCACCGGCAGCAGCGCCGCGCATTGCGACTGCTCGACGCAGTCACCGCAGCCTTCGCAGACGCGCTCGTTGATGAATACCCGCGCCGCGATTGGCGGCAGGCTGCCGCGCTTGCGCAGGCGCCGCTTTTCGATCGCGCACCGCTGGTCGTAGACGAGCGCAGTCACCGCGGGGACTTCGCGCAATTCGCGCTGCAGCCGCTCCAGCGCATCGCGGCCGAAGAGCTCGGCGCCCGGTGCGAGGCCGCTCGCGTGGCGCTGCGGCTCCTCGCTGACGACGACGATCCGCGCCACGCCTTCGGCGCGCAGCTGGTGCGTGATCTGGCTCACCGTCAGCGCACCCTCGGCGGGCTGGCCGCCGGTCATCGCGACGGCGCCGTTGTAGAGGATGCGGAACGTCATGCGCGCGCCGGCGGCGACCGCGGCGCGCACTGCGAGCGATCCGGAATGCGTGTAGGTGCCATCGCCCAGGTTCTGGAACACGTGCTCGCGCGCGACGAACGGGGCGGCACCGAGCCAGTTGCAGCCTTCGCCGCCCATCTGCACCATGAACATCGTCTTCGGATCGGGCATGCCCAGGCGAAGCGAATGGCAGCCGATGCCGGCCATCGCAATGCTGCCCTCGGGCACGCGGGTCGAGCGCGCATGCGGGCAGCCGGCGCAGAAGTGCGGCGTGCGGATGAGCTCGGGCATCTGCGGCGTGGAACTTGAAGTTTTGGACAAAAATTCAAGACCGAGACGCGTCGCGATCGCGCGCGCCACCATTGTCGGCGTCAGCACCCCGCCTTCGGGCAGCAGCGGGGCGCCGGCCTCGTCGATCTTGCCGACCACCCGCGGCCGGCGCGCGGCCGGCCAGTGATAAGCCTGCTCCTTTAGCTGCGTCTCGAGGAGCGCGCGCCGTTCCTCGACGACGAGGACTTCGTCGAGCCCTTCGGCAAATTCGCGCAATCCGACTTGCTCGAGCGGCCACACCATGCCGACCTTGTAGAGCGCGACACCGAGCGCTTCGGCCTTGCTTTCGTCGATGCCGAGCAGGACCAGGGCCTCACGCACGTCGTTGGCCGCCTTGCCGGCGCTGACGATGCCGTAGCGCGGCCGCGCCGCGCCGAACACCACCCGGTCGAGCCGGTTGGCGCGCGCATACGCCCGCGCCGCGGGCAGCCGTTGCCCGAGCAGCCGCGCGTCCTGCTCCCAACGGCTGTCGGGCCAGCGCAGCCCCCAGCCGCCGGCGGGCCGTTCAATATCCTGGGGCAGCACGAGCGGCGGCCGCGCCGCGCGGACGACAACCGAGGCGCTGCTCTCGACCACGTCGGCCACCGTCTTCAGCCCGACCCAGACCCCGGCGTAGCGCGACAGGCCGTAGCCGAGCAGGCCGTAGTCGAGAATCTCGGCGATGCTGGCCGGCGCGAGCACCGGGATCGATGCCGAGATGAACGCGTGGTCGCACTGGTTCGCGATCGACGACGAGACCGCGCCGGGGTCGTCACCGGAAACCGCGAGCACGCCGCCGAGCGCCGCGGTGCCGGCTGCATTGGCGTGCTTGAGCGCGTCACTGGCGCGGTCCACGCCCGGGTTCTTCGCGTACCACAGGCCGAACACGCCGTCGACGCGCGCGCCGCCGATCGCGCCGACCTGCTGGCTGCCATGGACCATGGTCGCCGCGAGTTCCTCGTTCAACCCCGGCTCGAAGCGGATCGGCGCCGCCTTCAGCAGCGCTTCGGCCCGCCACAGGGCGAAGTCCACGCCGCCCAGCGGCGAGCCGCGGTAACCCGAGACGTAACCCGCGGTGTTGCAGCCGGCGCGCGCATCGCTCCGGCGCTGCTCGAGCAGCATCCGCACCAGCGCCTGCATGCCCGAGAGGTAGACCACCCCCTCCTCGAGGCGGTACTTGTCGTCGAGGTCGACCGTGCGCACTACATCAGCCTCGGCAGCCACAGCGCAAGCGGCGGAAAGACGACGATCAGCACCACCAGGCCGATCGTGCACAGGATGTAGGGTATCGCGGCGCGCGCCACCGTACCGAGCCTGGTGCCCTCGGGTGCCACGCCGAGCATCACGAACAGCAGCAGGCCGAACGGCGGCGTCGTGAACCCGATCTCGTAGGACAGCAACAGGATCAGCCCGAACCAGACCAGGTCGAAGCCGAGCGAATTCGCGATCGGGATGAAAATCGGCAGCGTGATCAGCATCATCGACAGCTGGTCCATGAACATGCCGAGCAGCAGGATCACGCCGACCATCACCGCGAGCATCGCGTACGGCGTCCAGTCGAACGCGACGAACCACTGGATCATGCCGTTCGACGCGCCCGAGAAGGCGAGCACCTGGGCGAAGGTGGTCGAGGCGGCGATGATCAGGAACGTCATCCCGGTGACCTTCATCGCGTCGTCGAGCGATTTCCAGACCACGCTCCACGAAAAGCGCCGGTAGGCCAGCAGCAGCGCGATCACGCCCAGGCAGCCGAGCGCGGCCGATTCGGTGGGCGAGGCGATGCCGAGGATGATGGTGCCGACGACGAGAAATACGATGACCCCCATCGGCACCACGTTGGCGAGAATCGCGCCCGCCTTCTCGCGCAGGCTCGCGCGCGGCGCGTCGTATTGCGGCGCGGCGCCTTGATCGATCGCTGCCTGCACGGTGATCAGCACGATGTACAGCGCGGTCAGCACCAGCCCCGGCAGGAAGCCGGCGACCAGCAGCGCGCCGACGTCGATCTGCGCCAGCGACCCGAGCAGGACCGCGAGCGCCGACGGCGGGATGATCACCGCGAGCCCGCCGGCGCCGAGCACCGGGCCGTAGACCATGTGCGGCCGGTAACCGCGCCGCAGCATCTCGGGCACCATCGTCGTGCCCATCATCCCGGTGTTTGCGAGGCTCGAGCCCGATAGCGACGCGAACACCGCGCCGGCCAGCACCACCAGGTACGACAGGCGCGCACGCAGGTTGCCGATGCACAGGTCGATCGCGCGGAACACGCCGTCGCCCAGCCCGGAGCGGAAGAACAGGCTGCCCATGATCAGGAATAACGGCATCGGGGTCAGTGCGTAGATCGAGACCGCATCGCCGAAGTTGGTGACCATCTGCGTCACGCCGACTGGCCCGCCCATGTACAGGTACAGGCAGACGATGTTGGTGGCGAAGAACGCGAACGCGACCGGCACCCCCACGCCCATCAGCGCGAGGATCAACCCGATCATCACCGAGAGCGCAAGCGCCCAGTCCATGCGGTCAAAAGCCTTCCATTTCGCGCGTTTCGACGGCGTAGATCGAATCGCGCCCGAGCAGGTAGCGCAGGAACTCCAGCGCCGACAGCCACAACCCGACTACCATCGGCGCGAAGATCAGCCAGCGCGGCATGTCGAAGGTGCGCACCTCGTAGGCGCCGCTCATCAGGCTGGCGAGCCCGCTGCCGACCGCGACCCAGCCCAGGTACAGGCAGATCGCGATGCACAGCAGGTACACGCCGCGCTCGATGCCGCGACGCAGGCCTTGCGGCAGCGCGCTGCGGATGAAATCGGCGCAGACATGGCCTTTGCCGCGCACCAGCGCCGGCATCGGAAGGAAGGTGATGTAGACCAGCAGGTACTCGGTCAGCGACACGCTCCAGACGAGCGGGCGCGCCAGGTTGCGCGAGGCGACGTCGGCACTGACCAGCAGCACGATCGCCGCCAGCAGCAGCTTGGTGAGCACCGCCAGCGCCTGCGCGATGCGACCGCTGGCGTCGAACAGGCGGTCCAGCGGAGGCTCGCGGGGTAGTGCGGATCAGCCGCCGAACTTCTGGCGCAGCGCGGCGACCGAACTCGGGTCGCGCTTTTGCATCCGCTCCCAACTCACGCGGGACGCCTTCTCGAGGAAGGCCGCGCGCGCCGCGCCGGTGAGTTCGACCACTTTCATGCCGCCGGAAAGCATCTGCCTGCCTTCTTCATCCGTGCCCTTCAGGTTCAGCTCGATGCTCTCGCGCTCGTGCTCCAGCGCCGCCTCCTGCAGGATGCGCTTGGCGGCTTCGGGCAGGCCGTCCCACCTGGTCTTGTTCATGCTGATCAGCACGTCGGTCTGGAAGAAGCTGGGGTCGATGCGGTACTTGGTGAACTTGTGCCAGCCGAAACCCTGGTAGCCGAGCACCGTATAAGCGTTGGCGTTGACCAGGCCGCGCTCGAGCGAGGTATAGACCTCGCCCGGCCCCTGCACCACGACCCCGGCGCCGAGGCTTTCGAGGAAGTCGCGGTACAGCGCCGCGCTGCGGATCTTCAGCTTGCTGAAATCGATCCCTCCGTCGGCGGTACGCGCCGGCTCCTCGGAGGTGAAGATGTGGAATCCTGCGCCGCCGTCGACATGCGCGAGCACGATCGCGTTGCCCTTCTTCGCGTAGATCTCGTTGATCAGCGCGAAGCCGCCGTTGGCGCGCAACTCCCACGGCTTCTTGGTCGTCGCGGAGAATACCTCGCCCTCGGGCACCAGGTTCAGGTACGGGCCGGCGGGGTGGTTGATCATGTCGATCAGGCCGTTCTTCTGCGCCTCGCCGAGCTGTGCGAACGGGATGATCTCGGGTCCGCCGCGCACTCTGATCTGGATGATGCCCTTGCCGCGCTGGTTGACCTTGTCGACGTACCTCAGGAAGCTCTTCGCATAGCTGACCTGCGCCGGCGTGAAGTGCACGGCATTGATCGTCGCCTCCTGCGCCAGGGCCCACCGCGGCAGGCCGGAAACGGCCAAGGCGGCGCTGCCGCCGATCATCGCGCGTCGTGTCAGATGCATCATTGTCCTCCCCGCAAGATCGCTACCCGCACTGGCGCCGGACTTCGAATCCTTCAGGCGGACCTCGATTCCGGCCAGCGTTTCAAATACTGTATAGGATTCGCTCTTGGCTCACAAGCCGCGTGCGGCGACGTCCGCGCGCCGCGCGGTTACTTCTGCTTCTTGCCCGGGTCGGCCTTCTTGGCGGCGGCTTTGGCCGCCGGCTTGGCGGGCGCGGGTTTGCGCGGCGTGAAGTCATAGTTCGCCGCGAACGCGCCGTCGCGCATGAAAGAGAAGGTTGCGCCGGTCCAGCGCCGCTGGCCCTCGGGCAGGTAGGCGTCCAGCGCGCCGACCCCTTCGACCACGCGCTGCGCGCCGCAGGGCGTGAGCGGTTTGCCCTTCGCATCCTTGACGTCCGTCGCGAAGAAAAAATTCGCCTCGAATTTGCGCGCGCCGCTGGCTTCGTCGCGTCCAACCTCGTTGATCACGAACCAGGTTTTCTTCCAGTCCTGCGGCAGGCCTTCGGCGAGGCAGGCGAAAATGCGGTTCAAAATCGCGGCGTCGGGCTCCTGCCCGGGGCCGGGCTTGGGCTTGTCGGCCTCCTGGGCAGGCGCGCTGCCCGACTGGGGCTGCGCTTCGGGTTTCTGCGCGTCCTGCGCATTGACCGGGCAGGCGAACAGTGCGGCGATGAACAACGCGAACAATGGCCGGTTTGAGCGTTTCATGGGCGCATTTTACGTCCAGCATCGTCCGGCAGTTTAATATCCGTTGATGGGCAAGCGCTTCGAGGAGGCGATCGCGCGTTTCGACGCCGTGCATGCCGAGGATCCCGCGAGGGATGCCTCCGGTCAGCCGAAGGAACTGGTTTACGCGCGCAGGATGAGCGCGTGGCTGGAAAAGCTCGCGCCCGGTGCGTCCGAGCCGCTGCGTCTTGCGGCGCGCTGCCAGCACATCCGGCGCTGGGAGATCCGGCGCAGCGACTACGCCGAGGGGGCGACCGGATACCGGAAGTGGCGGGTGGACGAGGCGAATTCGCACGCGCTGCTTGCGAAAGAAATCCTGGAAAGCGCCGGCTTCGGCGCCGCAGAGGTGCAGCGGGTGCAGGCGCTGGTGCGCAAGGAAAAGCTCAAGCAGGACCCCGACACCCAGCTGCTGGAGGACGTCGGCTGCCTGGTTTTTCTCGAGCACTATTTCGGCGCTTTCGCGCGCAAGCACGACGAGCCGACGCTGCTGCGGATCCTGCGCAAGACCTGGGCAAAGATGTCTCCCAGGGGGCAGCAAGCGGCGCTGGGACTCGAGCTGCCGCAGGCGCTGCGCGCGATCGTGGAAAAAGCGCTGGAACCGGGTAAGTTCGAAGGCGAGCGTCCGGTGGCCGGCACCGCGAAGGATTGTTCCTGGGGCAGCGACGCGCTCGCCGCGATGCTGCGCGCGCTCGACCTTCCCTACGTCGCGCTCAATCCCGGCTCGAGCTTCCGCGGCCTGCACGACAGCCTGGTCAACTATCTCGGCAACGAGCGGCCGCAGATGCTGCTTTGCCTGCACGAGGAATCGGCGGTGGCGATCGCGCATGGCTACGCCAAGGCCTCGGGCCGGATGATGGGCGTGGCGCTGCACGCGAACGTCGGCCTGATGCACGCTACGATGGCGATTTTCAACGCCTGGTGCGACCGGGTGCCGATGCTGATCCTCGGGGCCACCGGCCCGTGGGACGCGGCGAAAAGAAGGCCGTGGATCGACTGGCTCCACACCGCTGCCGACCAGGGCGCGCTGGTGCGCGATTTCACCAAATGGGACAACCAGCCCGCTTCGGTCGCCGCCGCTTACGAAGCGTTGCTGCGCGCGGCGCAGATTGCCGGCACCGCGCCGCGCGGCCCGGCCTATGTCAACCTCGACGCCGCGCTGCAGGAAGCGAAGGTCGATCCGATGCCGGCATTGCCGGAGGTCTCCCGCTACCGTTCGCCGGCGTCGCTCGTGCCGTCGCCTGAACTGCTCGAAAAGGCGGCGCAGCTGCTTGCGCGGTCGAAACGCCCCGCCATCCTGGCGGGCCGGATCCGTCGCAACGACGAGAGCTGGCAGGCGCAGATCGCTCTCGCCGAGAAGCTGCAGGCAAGGGTGTTCACCGATCTAAAGGCCGGCGCGGCGTTTCCGACCGATCACCCGCTGCACGCCGTGCCGCCGGCGATCTTTCTTTCCGCCGAGGGCGCAGGCGCGCTGCGCGAGTCCGACGTGGTGCTGGCGCTCGACTGGATCGACGTCGCCGGCACGCTGAAGCAGGCCTGGGGCGACACCCCGGTCGGCGCCAAGGTGATCCTGGTCTCGCCCGACGCGTATTCGCATCGCGGCTGGAGCATGGACCATCAGGGGCTGCCGCCGGCCGACGTCTACCTGATGTGCGAACCCGAGGCTGCGGTGCCGTTGCTGCTGGATTCGGTTGCGCCCAGGGCGGTGATTGCAGCGGACAGGAAAAGCGCCAGCCCCCCGGGCGCGGACGCCGTGGTTTCGCTCCGGGCGCTCGCGGCAGCGTTCAACCAGGCGACCGCGGGTCTGGAGGTCTGCATCGCCCGCCTGCCGCTGGGCTGGAACGGCGCCTATCGCCATTTTCGCCATCCGCTCGACCATCTCGGCGCCGACGGCGGCGCCGGCGTGGGCGCCGGGCCCGGGCTCACCGTGGGCGCGGCATTGGCGCTGAAGGGAAGCAGCCGGCTGGCCGCGGGGATCCTCGGCGACGGCGATTTCCTGATGGGGGTGACCGCGCTGTGGACCGCAGTGCACTACCGACTTGCCTGCCTGTTCGTGATCGCGAACAACCGTTCCTTCTACAACGACGAATTGCACCAGGAGCGCGTCGCGCGCGAGCGCGGCCGGCCGCTCGAAAACAAGTGGATCGGGCAGCGCATCGACGCACCCGGGATCGACCTGGCGGCGATGGCGCGGGCGCAGGGCGCGCTCGGATTCGGTCCCGTGACCGCGATCGAAGAACTGAAACCGGCGCTGCAGGCCGCGATCAAGGCGGTGCGCGAGGGCGCGACCTGCGTCGTGGACGTGCGCGTGATTCCGGGCTATGAGGGAGCAACCAAATGAAAAAGCGCAACAGCAGGTTCCCGGCCAGCCGCATGCTGATCGACGATCTGGTCGCGGCCAGCCGGATTCTCGCCCGGCACGAGGTGCTGGATGCCTACGGCCACATCAGCGCGCGCAGCGACCGCCGGCCCGGGTGCTTCGTGATGTCGCGCTCGCTCGCGCCCGCGCTGGTGACCGCGGCCGACCTGATGGCGCTGGATGCCGACAGCGAGCCGCTGCCGGGCGATGCGCGCAAGGCGTTCATCGAGCGCTACATTCACGGCGAGATCTACCGCTCGCGGCCGGAGGTGATGGCGATCGTGCACAGCCATTCGGCCTCCGTCATTCCGTTCGGCGTCACGCGCTCCAGGCTCAGGCCGATCTACCATATGGGCGCTTTTCTCTGGTCGGGAACCCCGGTGTTCGAGATCCGCAAGCACAAGCTGGACAACGATCTGCTGGTGCGCGACCGCGGCCTGGGCAAGGCGCTCGCCGGGTCGCTGGGCGCCTGCAACTGCGTGCTGATGCGCGGCCACGGCATGACGGTGGTCGGCGACGGCGTGCCGGAGGCGGTATATCGCGCGATCTACACCGAGATGAACGCGCGCCTGCAGCTGCAAGCGAACCTGCTCGAGGGACCGATCGAGTTCCTGTCCGACGAGGAGGGGCGGCGCTCGACCGCAGCCAACCGCGGCACGCTCGAGCGGCCCTGGGAATTGTGGAAAAAACAGGTTTTAGGCCGGAAGTAGCGTTCGATTCGCGAGGCTGCGGCGCAGCAGGAACAACGCGATCGCGAGGTTGAGCAGGTTCCAGCCGATGCCGTTCAGGAACGCGGCGCGGTACGAGCCGGTGAGGTCGAAGATGACGCCGGTCAGCCAGCCCCCCAGCGCCATGCCCAGCAAAGTGCACATCAGCACCGTGCCGACGCGGGCGCCCGCCTCGCGCGGCGGGAAATACTCGCGCACGATGATGGCGTAGGAGGGCACGATGCCGCCCTGGAACAGGCCGAACAGCGCCGCCACGACATACAGCGAGACGAGGCTGTCGAAGGGCAGGAACATGAGCAGCGCCACGCCCTGCAGCCCGGAGCCGAGCAGCAGCGTCCTCAAGCCGCCGATGCGGTCGCAGATCCAGCCCGACGCGAGCCGGCTGACGATGCCGAAGCCCAGCATGAGCGAGAGCATTTCCGCGCCGCGCGCCGCCGCGTAGCCCAGGTCGCCGCAGTAGGCGACGATGTGGACCTGCGGCATCGACATCGCCACGCAGCAGGCGACCCCGGCGATGCAGAGCAGCGCGAACAGGGTGTTTGGCCGAATGTCGATTCTCTTTTGACTTTCCGCTCTGATTTCCCCGGAAACATTGAGGACCGGCGGCTTTCGCCGCAATGCGAACGCCAGCGGGATCATGGTCGCGGCGCAAAAAATGCCGACGCCCGTGAACGCCGCGCGCCAGCCGATGGTGTCGAAGTAATGCTGCAATATCGGAGGCCAGACCGCGCCGGCAAGGTAATTGCCGCTGGCGCAGATCGCCACCGCAATGCCGCGGCGGCGCGTGAACCACATCGAGGCATCGGCCACCAGCGGCGCGAACGCCGACGAGGTGCCCAGCAGGCCGATCAGCAGCCCCTGCGCGAGCGTGAACTGCCACAGGCCGCTCGAGGCGCCTGCGGCGACGAAGCCCAGGCCGAGGCACGCGGCGCCGATCAGCACCGGCACCATGACGCCAAAACGGTCCGAGAGGCGACCCATCAGGATGCCGCCGAGGCCGAAGCCGATCATGGTTGCGGCGTACGGCAGGGAGGCCTCCGAACGCGCAGTTCCGAATTCGGCCTGCACCGCGGGCAGCGCGACCGCGATCGCGTACATGCCGACGCCGCTGATGGTCATCAGCGCGAGCGAGGCCGCAAGGCGCGCCCAGGCGTAGGGCGACTCGGGCTGGGAACGCGGATCGAAGCCGGCCATCGGCCGATTCTAGCGGTCATATAGAATCCATCCCGACGATGCGCATCCTGGTTTCGAACGACGACGGCTACTTTTCTCCCGGCATCGCGCTGCTCGCGGAGCGGCTCGCCCGGCTCGGCGAGGTCACCGTGGTCGCCCCGGAGCGCGACCGTTCCGGCGCTTCCAACTCGCTCACGCTCGACCGGCCGCTGCAGGTGCGCCGCGCCGCCAACGGCTTTCGCTACGTCAACGGCACGCCGACCGACTGCGTGCACCTCGCGCTCACCGGCCTGGTCGATCCGCCGCCCGACATCGTGGTCTCGGGGATCAACTTCGGCGCCAACATGGGCGACGACACGATCTACTCGGGAACCGTGGCTGCGGCGACCGAAGGCTATCTGTTCGGCGTTCCGTCCATCGCGGTGTCGCTCGCCAGCAAGGTCGGCGCTCATTTCGAGACCGCGGCCGCGATTGCGGTGCAGATGGTCGAGCGCTTCGGCCGCGCGCCGATCCGGGAGCCGCTGCTGCTCAATATCAACGTGCCCGACATTGCGCTCGCCGCGCTCGGCGGCATCGAGGTAACGCGCCTCGGCCGGCGCCACAGGGCCGAACCGGTGGTGCAGATGCAGACACCCCGGGGAGAGACCGCCTACTGGATCGGCGCCGCCGGCGGCGAGCAGGATGCCGGCCCCGGCACCGACTTTCACACGGTCGCCGCCGGAAGGGTCTCGGTGACGCCGCTGCAGATCGACCTGACCCTGCACCCGCAGCTGGCGCTGGTCAGGGAGTGGCTCGGGAAGTGAAATGCTGGGGGATTTCGGGATGATCGCGCCGCGCCCGGGGCGCAACGTCGCGGGCATCGGCATGACCTCGCAGCGCACGCGCGCGCGCATGGTCGAGCGCCTGCGCGAGCAGGGCATCACGGAGGCGCGCGTGCTGGAGGCGATGGCCGGTGTGCCGCGGCACCTGTTTGTGGAGGAAGCGTTCGCCAGCCGCGCCTACGAGGACAGCGCGCTGCCGATCGGCTTCGGGCAGACAATTTCGCAACCTTATGTCGTGGCCCGGATGATCGAAATCCTGATCCAGAAAAAAGAGCCCGGAAAGGTGCTGGAAATCGGCACCGGCTGCGGCTACCAGGCGGCGGTGCTCGCGAGCCTCGCCGCCGAGGTGTACTCGATCGAGCGCATCCGTGGGCTGCTCGAGCGCGCGCGCGCCAACCTGCGCGAGTTGCGGTTGAAGAATCTGCGCCTGGCGCACGGCGACGGCGCCGCGGGGCTGGAAAAGGCGGCGCCCTTCGACTCGATCATCCTCGCCGCGGCCGCCCCCGAGGTGCCGCAGGCCCTCTTACGCCAGCTGGCGCGGGGTGGCAGAATGATATTGCCGCTGCGAAGCGGCGCCGCGGGCGCGCAGCAGCTCATCCTGATCGAGCGCAGCGCGCGCGGCTACACCGAGACCGCGCTCGACCCGGTGCGCTTCGTTCCGCTCCGGGCCGGAAAGGCATGATGAAGCCAGCCAAATCGAGCAGGATGCTTGCTGCAGCGGTCGGCGGCGCCGTTTTGCTGCTCGCGGCGGGCTGCGCGACGCGCTCGCCGGCGCCGGTGGACGACCGGCGGCCGGCGCCGGCAGTTCAGCCCAAGCCTCCGGTAGCGCGAGCCGCGCCCGTGCCGCAAAGCGCGCGCCCGGGCACCTACACGGTCAGGCGCGGCGACACGCTTTACTCGATCGCGCTCGAGCACGGGGTCGACTACCGCGAGCTCGCGCAATGGAACCGGCTGCAAGATCCGTCGAAGATCCGCATCGGCCAGGAACTGCGCGTCACCGCGCCCGAGGACCGCGCGGCGGTGCAGGTCGGCAGGGCGCGCGCCCCCGGCGAAATCGAGTCGCGGCCGCTCGGCTCCGCGGCGTCGCCGCCTGCGGTGGTGGAGGCCGGAACGAAAACCTCGCCGAAAGCGCTCAGGCTTCCGTATTCGGAGCAGAATCTTGCCTTGCTTTCGAAGTCTGAAATTCGACCTGAAGTAAAACCTGAAACAAGGCCTGAAGCAAAGCCGGAACCCGCCAAACCGGCAGTGGAACGCGATCCGGAGGCGATCGAATTCGCCTGGCCGGCGCGCGGCAGGGTGCTCGCGGGCTTCGCCGAGCCGAACCAGAAGGGCCTGGACATTTCCGGCAAGCCGGG
>Ga0154760_1150_pt1 | contig 14042 bp, 16 predicted proteins | sample Rifle2008BG16ft_FD_105768 | JGI IMG/M metagenome (GOLD analysis project Ga0154760, IMG submission 105768) | Betaproteobacteria bacterium RBG_16_66_20
TCCAGGCCCTGAAGGGGCTGGAGCCGGTCCGGCGCATGCCGGGCATGTACACCCACACGATCCACCCGCTGCACGTGGTGCAGGAGGCGGTCGACAACGCCATCGACGAGGCGCTCGCCGGTTTCGGCAAGAAGATCACGGTGAGCGTTTTCAAGGACGCCTCGGTCGAGGTCGAGGACGAGGGCCGCGGCGTCCCGGTGGACATGCACCCGGTGGAAAAAAAGCCCGCGGTCGAGGTCGCCTTCACCATGCTGCACGCCGGCGGCAAGTTTGCGAAAGCGGGCGATGCCGTCTACCACATCTCCGGCGGCCTGCACGGCGTCGGCGTCGCGGTCTCGAACGCGCTTTCGAAGCGTTGCGAGGTCACCGTGTACCGGGATGGCCAGAAGCACAGCATCGCTTTCGAGGGTGGTGAATTAAAAAATAAATTGCGCAGTGAAAAGATCAGGGACAAACGCACCGGCACGGTGGTGCGCATCTGGCCGGACCCGAAGTATTTCGACTCGCCCAGCATTCCGATGGGCGAACTCGAGCACCTGGTGCGCTCGAAGGCCTACCTGCTGCCCGGTTTGACCATGGTGCTGAAGGTCGAAGGCAAGCCGGACCAGAGCTGGCGTTTCGAGCGCGGCATGGCGCAGTACTTCGAGCGCATGCTCGACGGGCGCGAGCTGGCGGCGCCGCTGTTTTCGGGCGCCCGGCATTTCGACGAGAAATCGGCCGCCGATTTCGCCGAGATCGAAGCGGGCGAGGGCGCCGAGTGGGCGATCGGCTGGTGCGCCGAGGGCGAGATCTTCGCCGACAGCCACGTCAACCTGATCCCGACGCGCTCGGGCGGCACGCACGAAGCGGGCTTCCGCAACGGCATCTTCGATGCGCTCGGCGCGTTCATGGAAACCCGCACCCTGCAGCCCAAGGGCGTCAAGCTGATTGCGGACGACCTGTGGACGCGCGCCTGCTTCACGCTCTCGGCGCGCCTGGTGCGCACCCAGTTCCACGGCCAGACCAAGGAAAAGCTCACCACGCGGCACGCCGCCAAGCTGCTGGAACTCTGCGTGCGCGACGCCTTCGAGCTGTGGCTCAACCAGCACCCGGAGGAGGGCAGGAAGATCGTGGAACTCGCGATCGAGCAGGCGCTGGCGCGCCTGTCGAAAGGCAAGAAGTTCGAGCGCAAGAAGGGCTCGGGCGTGGCGACGCTGCCCGGCAAGCTGGTCGAGTGCTCCTCGGACGACACCTCGCGCAACGAGCTGTTCATGGTCGAGGGCGATTCCGCGGGCGGCTCGGCCAAGGAGGCGCGCGACAAGGAGACCCAGGCGATCCTGCCGCTGCGCGGCAAGGTGCTGAATTCGATGTCGAAGGACGCGCGCACGGTGCTCGCCAACAAGGAACTGCAGGCGATCGCGACCGCGATCGGCGTCGATCCGCACGGCGCCGCCGACAACCCGGACCTTTCCGGCCTGCGCTACGGCAAGGTCATCATCATGACCGACGCCGACGTCGACGGCGGCCACATCCAGGCCCTGCTGCTGACCTTTTTCTTCATGCACGCGCCCAGGCTGGTGGAGACCGGCCGCATCTACGTGTCGCAGGCGCCGCTCTACAAGGTCGAGGTCCCTTCGCAGGGCAAAGGCAGGCCGGCGCGCCGCGTCTACTGCCTGGACGAGGACGAGCTGGAAGAAACCCTGGGCGCGCTGAAGAAGGAAAAGGTGAAGCAAGGCTCCTGGGAGATCTCGCGCTTCAAGGGCCTGGGAGAAATGAACCCGGAGCAGCTCTGGGAGACCTCGATGAATCCGGATTCGCGGCGCCTGGTTCGAATGCAATTCAATCCGCGTGATTTTTCGAAGGTAAAGGAGATTTTCGAAAAACTCATGGATGCCGGCGAAGCCGAGGAGCGCAGGAACTGGATGCGCGAGCACTGGAAAACCGTCGAAGCCGATATCTGACAATCCAGGGAGTGGTCATGGGCGCAAAGAAAAAAGCAAAGCCGATCTGGGAGCCCGGCTACAACGGGCACGTCTACTGGCTCGGCAAGGCCAAGCTCGGCAAGGTGACGCGGCACGCCGGCAGGGACGCGAAGCACAAGTACAGCTGGCAAGCCGCCGGGCGCGCCGGCGGCGGCGGCGACCTCGAAAAGGCCAAGCGCGCGGTGGAAGCCGCGGTTGCGATGGCAGACAAACAACTGGATCTCTTCAACTAGACCATGGACGACAGAACCCCCGACCTGTTCCTGCAGGAAAACGGCGACGACGCGGCGCCGATCGAACGCCACGCCTCGCAGGCCTACCTCGGCTACGCGGTTTCCACCGTCAAGGCGCGCGCCCTGCCGGAGGTCGCGGACGGACTGAAGCCGGTGCAGCGCCGGATCCTGTACGCAATGGGCGAGGCCAACGCCACCGGCTTCGCCAAATGCGCGCGCTACGTCGGCGAGGTGCTCGGCAAGTACCACCCGCACGGCGATTCCTCGACCTACGAGGCGCTGGTGCACCTGGCGCAGCCGTTCTCGATGCGCTATCCGCTGATCGACGGCCAGGGCAATTTCGGCAGCCGCGACGGCGACTCGGCCGCGGCTTACCGCTATACGGAAGCAAGGCTTTCGAGGTTTGCGGAACTGCTTTTGAGTGAAATCAACCAAGGAACCGTCGACTTCGCGAAGAACTACGACGGCAAGTTCGACGAGCCGCAGCTGCTGCCCGCGCGCCTGCCGTTCGGCCTGCTGAACGGTTCGTTCGGCATCCCGGTGGGGTTTTCCACGCGCATCCCGTCGCACAACCTGAAGGAAGTGGCGGCCGCGGCGGCGCTCGTGATCAGGCACCCGAGGACCTCCGTGAAGGAGGTGCTCGAGCTCCTGCCGGGGCCGGATTTCCCGGGCGGCGGCCAGATCATCTCGGCGCGCGAAGAGCTGCGCCAGGCCTACGAGACCGGCCGCGGCTCGATCGCGATGCGCGCGCGCTGGACCACCGAAGCGCTCGCGCGCGGCCAGTGGCGCATCGTCATCACCGAGCTGCCGCACGGCGTGTCCTGCCGGCAGGTGCTGGAGGAGATCGAGGCGCTGGTCAATCCGAAACCCTCCACCGGCAGGAAGGAGACCTCGCAGGAGCAGCGCCGGCTGAAGCAGTTCATGCTCGAGCAGGTCGAGACGGTGCGCGACGAATCCGACCGCAAATCCAAGCTCCGCCTGGTGATCGAGCCGCGCTCCTCGCGCCAGAGCCCCGAGGAGACGATGAAGACGCTGCTCGTGCACACCAGCCTGGAATCGCGCTTCGCGCTCAACCTGACCTGGCTCGGGCTCGATGGCCTGCCCGAGACCAAGGACATCGTCGCGATCCTGCGCGAGTGGGGCGAGTTCCGCGTCAAGACGGTCCAGCGCCGCACCCGGCACCGCCTGGACAAGTGCGAGGAGCGGCTGCACATCGTGATGGGCCGCCTTCTGGCGTTCGTCAAGATCGACGAAATTATCAAGTTGATCCGTTCTTGTGAAGATCAGGGCGAAGCCAAAACCAAATTAAGGGAAAAATTCAGATTCACCGAGCGCCAGGCCGAGGACATCGTCAACCTGCGCCTCGGGCAGCTGACCCGGCTCGACGGGGTCAAGCTGAACGAGGAGCGCAAGTCGCTCGAGGCCGAGAAAAAGGGCCTGCAACAGATTCTTGCCGATGAAAAGGTGCTGAAGAAGCTGGTGATCGCCGAATTGCAGCAGGATGCGAAGACCTACGGCGACGAGCGCCGCACGCTGATCAAGCCCGACGAGCGCGCGACCATCGAGCACACCGTGCTCGAGGAGCCGATCACGGTGATCCTGTCGAAAAAGGGCTGGGTGCGCGGCCGCAGCGGCCACGGCCTCGACATGGACACGGTGAACTTCAAGGATGGCGACGGGCGCCTGACCGAACTGGAGTGCAAGACCACCGATACGCTCACGGTGCTCGCCTCGGGCGGCAAGTGCTTCAGCGTCGATGCCGCCGCGCTGCCCTCGGGGCGCGGCGACGGCGCGCCGATGAACACGCTCGTCAACTCGGGCCCGGAGGAGATCGTCTGGATCGGGTTGGGCGATGCGGCGGCACCGCTGCTGATGGCCAATACCGCCGGCAACGGCTTCCTCTGCAAATTGGGCGACCTCGCCACCAAGACCAGGCAGGGCAAGGACTTCATGAGCGTGCCGGACGGGGCAAAGGCATTGGCTCCCGTATTCTTGCTGGATGCTTCGAGCAAAAGCCTTGCAGCTGCGCTTTCCTCCGACGCGCGCCTTCTTCTGTTCCCCCTGGACGAGTTGCCGCTGCGGCCCAATGGCGGCGTCGGCGTGCAGCTGATGGCCCTGCCCGACAAAGTGACGTTGGCCGGGGTTGCGGTTACCGATGGATCTTCATTGACGGTTTCCGGGTTCAAGCGGACCCGGAAAACGGCGGCATTGAACAGGAAAGAACTGGCCGAATTCCTCGGCAAGCGCGCCCAGCGCGGCCGCGTCTGCGACATCGGCTTCCGCCCCGACCGGCTGGGCAGCTAGCCAGGCAAAGCGTTCTCATATATGCTACAATTGTAGCAATGATGAGAACGGAACCCGGGGTGGTGGCGTCCTCCGACCAGGTGCTCGCGAACCTGCTGTTCGGCGCCTACCGCTACCGCGTCCTGTCGCTCCTGTTCCTGCGCCCGGGCGACAGTTTTCACGTCCGCATGATTGCGCGCCTCACGGGCATACCCGCGGGCTCGCTGCACCGCGAGCTGCGCCTGCTCGCCGACGCGGGCCTGCTCGATGCCGAACGCATCGGCAACCAGATCCACTACAGCGCCAACGAGGACTCGCCCGTGTTCGACGACCTCGCGGCGCTGCTCGAGAAGGCCGCCGGCGCGCCGCCGGTGCTCGAGGACCATTCCGCCGAGCACAGCATCGAGATGCCGCCCAAGCCGAGGCGGAGGAAAGCCCGTTCCCGTGCGCGCGCTGCTCGCCGCTGAATTCCGGCCCATCATCGCCCCGGCGGCGATCATCGTCATTGCCGCGCTCGCGCTGTGGCTCGGCCCCGCGCTGCCGCCCTCGCTCGCGGGGCTGAAGGAATTCGGCGCCTATTTCGTGCTGCTCGCGGGCGCCGGGGTGAGCCTGTGGTTCAACCGCGGGCGCGCCTTCGTCGCGGCGGGCTCGCTGCTGCTCGCCTACGCGGGCTACGACTACGCGCTCGGTCTTGGCGCCGACAGCTTCGCCGCGCGCGCGGTGTACACCGCGGCGGTGCTGCTGGTGCCGCTCAACATCCTGGTCGCGCTGCTCATGCCCGAGCGCGGCGTTTCCTACCACGGCGACCACCGCTGGCTCTTTATCGTCGCGGGCGAGATCCTGCTGGTCGCCTGGATTGCGTCCTCGGGCCGCAGCGCGCTCTCGGGCGCCGCCTGGCAGGAGATGCTGGGCCACTGGCTGCTGCGCTCGCCGCCGGCGCCGCTCATGGGGCGGGTGCTGTTCGCGGCCGCGTTCGCCGCCGCGGTGTGGCGCGCCTGGCCGCCGCATGTCGCCAAGCAGGGCGGGCCGGTGTCGCCGATCGCCGTCGGCCAGGCCGGCGCGCTGGCGGCGTTCTTCATCGCCTGCGAATGGGCGAGGAACCAGGCGGCCTTCGGCGTTTTCACCGCGGCGGCGGGCGCGATCCTGATGGTGGCGATGCTGCAGGAGTCGCACCGCCTCGCGTTCAACGACGAGCTGACCGGGCTGCCGGGCCGGCGCGCGCTGCAGGAGGCGATGGCGGGGCTCGGGCCGCACTACGTGCTCGCGATGGCCGACGTCGACCACTTCAAGTCCTTCAACGACACGCACGGCCACGACGTCGGCGACCAGGTGCTGAAGCTGGTCGCGGCGCGGCTCGCCCGCGTCGCGGGCGGCGGGCGCGCGTTCCGCTACGGCGGCGAGGAGTTCACCGTGCTGTTTCCCCATGCCCACCTGGAAGACGCGCTGCCGCACCTGGAGGAAATCCGCGCCTCGGTGGAGGCCTACCGCATGGCGGTGAGGAGCGAGGAGCGCCCGAAGGACAAGGAGCTGGGCGCAAAGCTGCGCGCCATGGGCGAGGAAGAGGCGCGCGCCCTTGAAAAGACGCTCTCGGTGACGATCTCGATCGGCGCCGCCGCACCGGGCGGCGGCGCGGCGACCCCGGCCCTGGTGCTGAAGGCCGCGGATGAAGCGCTCTACCGCGCCAAGCGTGGCGGCCGCAACCGGCTCAGCCGATAATGGCCGCGCCATGAGCGGGGCAGCCTGGGGGGCGATCGGGATTCTGGCGGCGGCGCTCATCGCCGCGGCCTGGATCTACAACCGGCTGATATCGGACCGCAACCTCGCGCGCCAGGGCTTCGCCGACATCGACGTGCAGTTGAAGCGCCGCGCCGACCTGGTGCCGCAGCTGGTAGAGGCGGTGCGCGGCTACGCCTCGCACGAACAGGCGCTGCTCACCTCGGTGGCGGAACTGCGCTCGGCGGCGGTGGCGGCCAAGCCGGGCGTGGACGCGGGCCGCTTCGACACCGAGCGGGACCTCGGCGCGAAACTGAAGCAGCTGCTGCTGCTGCAGGAGGCCTACCCGCAGCTGAAGGCCGACGCCAACTTCCGCGACCTCTCGGCCAAGCTGGTCGATACCGAGGACCACCTGCAGTACGCGCGGCGCTTCTACAACGGCGCGGTGAAGCAGTACCGCAACCGGCTCGAGTCCTTCCCCGAGGTCGTCGTGGCGCGCGCCTTCGGCTTCGCGCCGCTGCCGTTTTTCGAGACCGAAGACCGCGACGCCGTGAAGGTGCAGCTATGAAATGGTTCGTGTTTTTTATGGGGGTGATTTTAAGCACGGGAACAAATGCCGAAGAACGAATCCTCTCCTTCCACAGCAGTATCCGGATCGCCGCCGACGGCTGGCTCACCGTCACCGAGAGCATCGCCGCACAGGTCGAGGGACGGCAGATCAAGCGCGGCATCCTGCGCGACTTTCCGACCGATTACCGCGACCGCCTCGGCCGCAGCGTCACGCTGCCCTTCGAGGTGCAGCGCGTGACGCGCGACGGCAATCCCGAGCCGTACTCGGTGTCGCGCCAGGCCAACGGCGCGAGCGTGCGGATCGGCAATCCGAACGTCCTGCTGCCCTCCGGCCGGCACGTCTACGAGATCACCTACCGCAGCCGCTGGCAGCTCGGCTTTTTCGACGCGCACGACGAGCTCTACTGGAACGTGAACGGCAACGGCTGGACCTTCGCGATGGACGAAATCTCGGCCGCGGTCAGCCTGCCGCCGATGGGCGCCGCGCCGGTCCCGGCGGCGCTGCTCAAGCTCGAGGCCTATACCGGGCCCTTCGGCGCGCGCGGCCGCGACTACCTTGCCGAGGCGAGCGATGGCGGCGCGGCGTTCCGCACCACGCGCCGGCTCGGCGCCGGCGAAGGGCTGACGATCGTGTTGATGTTCCCCAAGGGCATCGTCGCGCCGCCGAGCTCCAGGGACAGGCTCGATCGCTGGCTGAAGGACAATTTCGGCGAGGCGGCGGGCGTCGCGGGGTTCCTGGTGTTCCTGTCCTTCCTCTACTGGCGCTGGTCGGTGGTCGGGCGCGATCCGCGCTCGGGCCCCGCGTTTCCGCGCTACGAGGCGCCCAGGGGCCTGGGCCCGGCCGGCGTGCGGTACCTGGACCGCATGACCTGCGACGACCGCTGCTTCGCCTCGGCGCTGCTCGGCCTCGGCCAGCGCGGTTACCTGAAGATCCGGCAGACCGACGCGGGCTTGCTGCAGGGTTCGCGCTACCGGATCGAGCGCACCGGCGGCGCGGTCGAATGGCTGCCCGGCGACCAGGCGGTATCGGCGATCGCGCCGCCGGCGGGCGTGCGCGACATCGGCAGGGACTACGACCCCGCGGTGCAGGAAGCGCGCGCCGGGCTCGATGCCGAGCTGAAGAAGCATTTCGGCGCGCGGCTGTTTTCGCGCAACCGCGGCTCGCTGGCCGTCGCAGGGCTGCTCGGCGCCGCGGTCATCTGGATGATGTTCGCCTGGCACGCGGTCCTGCCGCTCATCCTCGGCGCCGCGGTCCTCATGCTGGTTGCGCTGCTGATCGCAGCGAAGCTGCTGCCGGCCTACACGCCGGAAGGCCGCAGGCTCGAGGACGAGGTGGACGGCCTGCGCCAGTACCTCAGCGTCGCCGAGGGCGACGAGCTGGCGCGCTTGAAGATGCCGCCGCGCAGCAAGGAAGAGTTCGCGAAGTTCCTGCCCTACGCGGTGGCGCTCGGCGTGGAGACGGCCTGGGCCGACGCGTTTGCGAAAGTGCTGGGCGCAGCGGCGCTCGCCGCGGCGACGGCGAATTACTATGCGTCGAGCGACGGCAATTCGACCTTCAGCGGTTCGGGTTTCACCGACTCGATCGCGGACATGGGGAAAACGATCAGCGCAGCCTCGACGCCGCCGGGCAGCAGCTCCGGCGGTTCCGACTCCGGCGGCGGTGGCGGCGGCGGTGGATCGTCGGGCGGCGGCGGCGGCGGCGGAGGCGGCAGCGGCTGGTGAATGGAAAGCCGCTGTTCAGGCTTTCCACAACGGGACTGCGCGCGAGCGCCTGATTGCCGCATCGTGGGTCGCGAGCGGCATGCGCCGCGACCGCGCGGTCGCCACGATCAGGCGGTCCGCAGGATCGCCGTGAAACGACCGCGGCAGCGATTCCAGGGCGAGGACCACCGCGGTGTCCAGCGGCAGCACAGTGAGCATCCGCTCGTCGGCCGCCTGCTCCAGCCAGTCGGCAAGCGCGAGCGGGATCTCCAGGCGCGCCTTGGAATGCAGCATCTGCGCTTCCCAGAGGCTGATCGCCGAGAGGCAGAGATCGCGCCGCCCGGCGAGCGCGTCCAGGGCATCGCGCTCGCGGGCCGGGAGCGGCGAGCGGGCCGTCAGCCACCACACCCAGACATGGGTGTCGAGCAGGACGCTCAACGCAGCGCCTCGAAATCCTTTTCGGTCAGGACCGATTCGCCCGGGCCGGCGAGCAGCCGGCCGCCCGCTGCCCGAAGCCGTTCCCACGGCCTGGCCGCCGCTGCCTGCGGCGCGGCCGGCCGGCGCAGCTGGGCGACCACCCGGCCGCGACGCGTGATCGCGACCGGCGACCCGGTGCGCTCGACCCCGCGGATGATCTCCAGGCAGTGCTGCTTGAACTCGGTAACCGAAATGTCCATTTTCGTATTATAAATGGTCATTTCACGGCAGGCAATGCCCGCGGCGCGACGATTGCCTGCATAATCTCCACCTCGACGAGAAAATAATCCGGTGAAACGACCCGCCCCATGAGCCTTTCAAAGCCGGCGCCGCGGCGCCACCTGCACACCCGTACCATCAAATGCGAGGGCTTCGAGCGCGAAGACGGCCTCTACGACATCGAGGCGAGGATCGTCGACCAGAAGACCTACGCGGTCGAGGAGCCCTACCGCGGCCATCGCGCACCGGGCATGCCCGTGCACGACATGCAGTTGCGCCTCACGCTCGACCGCGCGATGACGGTGCGCGGCATCGAAGTGACCACCAGCCACGCGCCTTACGCCGCCTGCCCGGGCGTGGCGCCGGCCTACAAGGCGCTCATCGGCGCGCGCATCGGCGGCGGCTGGCGGAAGGCGGTCACCGAGGCGGTCGGCCGCACCAAGGGCTGCACCCACATCACCGAACTCCTGATGCCCGCGGCCACGGTCGCGTTCCAGACCATCGGCAGCTGGCCGAAAGCGGGCGCGGTCGCGACCGAGGAGCGGCCCGACCGCAGCGCGAAGAAGCCGTACTTCATCGACGGCTGCCGGGCATGGGCTTCCGACGGCGAGGTGGTGCAGCGCCTGTTTCCGCTGCATTACCGCGCACGGTACTGACCGGGCACGAGGCTGAGCTATACTGCACGTCCCTGTAAGCGAAGGAATTCTGCATGGCAAAGGAAGAGATGCTCGAGATGGAAGGCGTGGTGCAGGAAGTCCTGCCCAACACGCAATTCCGCGTCGAGCTCACCAACGGCGCGAGCGTGCTCGCTTACGCCGGCGGCAAAGTCGTCCGGCACCGGATCCGCATCCTCGCGGGCGACCGCGTCAGCCTCGAAATTTCACCCTACGACCTCACGCGCGGCCGCATCAGCTTCCGGCACAAGGACGAGCGGCCCATCGCCGCGCCGGTGCGGCGCCCGCAGTACAAGAAGCGCTAGATGGGCGATGCGGGGATCCGGCTGCTCGCGGCCGCCGGATTGCTCGCGCTTTCCTCGGCCGCCGCCGGCGCCGCCGAGCGCAAGCCCTGGGCCACGCTCGCCGATTGCCGCTATGTCCCGCATTCCAACAACGACGGCGACAGCTTCCACGTGCGCTGCGGCGCCGATGCGTTCGTGCTGCGGCTCTACTTCGTCGATGCGCCCGAAACCAGCCTCACGTATGGGGAACGCACACGGGAGCAGGCCGAGCATTTCGACGCCACGCTCGACGACACCCTGAAAGCGGGCGCCAGGGCGCGCGCGTTCGTGCGCGATGCGCTGCGCGGGCCGTTCGTCGTCGTCACGCGCAAGGCCTCCGCGCCGGGCCGCGCCAGGGACCCGCGCTACTACGGCATGGTGCAGGTGGGCGGCAAGGGCCTGGACGAAATCCTCGTCATCGAGGGCCTCGCGCGCGCCAAGGGCGTCGCGGCGAGCGTGCCGGGCGGCGAGAAATCCCGCGCCCATGCCGGCCGGCTGCAGCTGCTCGAGGACCAGGCGCGGCAACAGCGCAAAGGCCTCTGGGCGGCCTCACCCCGGGCGGCGAAATGACCTCGGCATATTCCTGGGCTCGAGCCCCGGGATCACCATCATGGTGACCACGTTGCCGGTGAAGCGCTCGATCTGGCGCACCAGGTGCCGGTCGCCGTGGCCCAGAAAAGTGACCGCCACGCCCGCGCGTCCCGCACGTCCGGTGCGGCCGATGCGGTGCACGTAGTCCTCGGCCTGGCGCGGCGCGTCGTAGTTCACCACCAGGTTGATGCCGGGCACGTCGATGCCGCGCGCGGCGACGTCGGTGGCCACCAGCACCTTCATCTTGCCGTCGCGCAGGCGCTGCAGCATCTGGCTGCGCTCGCGCTGGCGCATGTCGCCGTGCAGCGCGCCGACGTCGAAACCTTTTCCGAGCAGCGAGCCCGAGAGCTCCTCGGCCGAGCGCTTGGTCGCGGTGAAGACCAGCGTCTGGTCCACGTCGGACTCGCGCAGCAGCGTATCGAGCATGCGCACCTTGTGCGCGTCGTTGTCCGCGACCAGCGCGTGCTGCGTGATGTCGGGCCGGGTTTCGGCCACGCGCGCGATCGCGATGCGCTTCGCGCTGCGCGTCACGCGCTGCGCGAGGTGGCCGACGATCCCGTCGAGCGTCGCCGAAAACAGCAGCGTCTGGCGCTCCTTCGGGATGCGCGCCACGATCGCGTCGATCTCCTCCTGGAAGCCCATGTCGAGCATCCGGTCGGCTTCGTCGAGCACCAGCAGCTCGACGCGCCCGAGGCTCACGGTGCGGCGGTCCATGTGGTCCTTGAGGCGGCCCGGCGTCGCGATCACGATGTCCACCGGCCGCGACAGCTGCTTGAGCTGCAGCCCGTAGGGCATGCCGCCCACGACGCTCGCGGTGCGCATGCGCTGCGTGCTGCCGTAGCCGTGCGCCGCTTTCTGCACCTGCAGCGCGAGTTCGCGCGTCGGCGTGAGGACCAGGATGCGCGGCCCGATGCCCGGCGCGGTGGCGGGGGCGTAGAGGCGCTGCAGCGCGGGCAGCAGGAACGCGGCGGTCTTGCCGCTGCCGGTCTGCGAGGACACCAGCAGGTCGCCGCCCGCGATCGCGGCCGGAATCGCTTCGCGCTGCACGGGCGTAGGCGCGGCGTAGCCGAGCGCGGCGAGGGTTGCAAGCAGGGACGGGTCGAGCCCGAGCGTCGAGAAGCTCATGATTTCCTTAGGTTGGCCGGACGCGCTGCCAACCGAAGGGAGCTTGCCGGAATCAAACTGCGAGGACCGGCACTCTACGCGTAAATGCCGGAAATAGCGAGGTTTTTCTGGAATCTGTAACCTCTGCTCCGCATGACTCCCAGGCGCATCGTCCTCGACACCAACATCTGGCTCGACTGGCTGGTGTTCAGGGATTCGTCTGTTTCTCGTCTTCAGCAAGCCGTTGCCGACGGGCGCGCCGAAGTCGTGATCGACGCCGCCTGCGAGGCCGAGCTGGAGCGCGTGCTCGCCTACGATCTCGCCAGGCACCGGCTGGGAAACGCGGCGCAAGTGGCTGCCATGGCCGAGTGCCGGCGCATCGCAAAGCGCATCGACGCCGCGGCGCCCGAAGCCGAGCGCAAGCTGCTGCCGCGCTGCGTCGACCCCGACGACCAGAAATTCCTCGAGCTCGCGCTCGCCGCGCGCGCCGAGTGCCTGGTCACCAAGGACCACAAGCTGCTCGAGCTCGCGCGCCGCACAAAGTCCTTTCGGATCGTCACCCCGAAAAAGCTGGCGTTGATGTAAAGGGGCGCTTGTCATAGTCCGGATTTGGGACTATATCGGCACGCATGCGCAGTACGACCGTATCGACGCACAGACGATCTAGGAGCATGGCGATGAACGTCAAACCGATCAGGACCAAGGCGGACTACCGGGCGGCATTGAAGGAGATCGAATTCCTGATGGCGGCGCGTCCCGGTACGCCGGAAGGCGAACGCCTGGATGTCATCGCCACCCTGGTGCAAGCCTATGAGGCGAAGCGCTTCCCGATGGACCTGCCCGACGCGGTGGAAGCAATCAGGTTTCGCATGGAACAATCCGGCCTCGCACCCAAGGATCTGGTGCCGATGATCGGTCAGATCAATCGTGTCTACGAAGTGCTGAACCGCAAGCGCCCGCTGACGCTGCAAATGATCCGGCGCCTGCACCGGGATCTCGGGATTCCGGCCGAATCCCTCATCAAGACGACGGCCGAAGCCGCCTGACGGGCGCCGCGCCGTAGTCCCCCATGCCCCGCGCCCCTTCGAACCCGCCCTACCGCGAGCAGGCGCTCCGGATCCTGCCGTGGATCTGCGTGCGCTGCGCGCGCGAGTTTGCGGGCGCGCGCCTGCGCGAGCTCACGGTGCACCACAAGGACGGCAACCACGACCACAACCCGGCCGACGGCTCGAACTGGGAGCTGCTGTGCATCTACTGCCACGAGAACGAGCACGCGCGCGTCGAGGACGCGCGCGCCGCGGGCGGCGTCGCGCCGGCGCGCGAACCCGAACAACCGGCCGCCACCCACCGGCCGTTCGCCGACCTGGAAAAGAAATTGCGCGATTCATGACCTGAATCAAATTTGGCGCGCGCCGCGATTGACTTCGCGCGCGCGAGGGGTATTCTCGAATCGAGTCTGCGAGGGCGAGCCGGAACATCGGCGTCAGTAGCGGAATTCCCGGCGACAGTCTGGATACCGTGCCCCCGGTGCCGAATCCCCCCTAGGACTTGGCAGCCAAGCAGCAGGCTCAACCGCGGGTCCCTCCGCGGATCGCAAAGCGCCCATCTAGGCGCCGCCCGTGAAAGTCGGGCACAAGGCCCCGCTCACATGCGGGGCCTTCTATTTTGGGAACCGCTATCCTTGCGGCCTGGAATGAAACGCAGTCCCAAAGCCGCCGCCAGACCGAAAAAACCGGCGCCCAAAGCCGCCGCGCCGCGGCGCGCGCGCCAGCGCCACAACGTCTACGTCATCGAGCTCGACGGCGCGGTGCTCAACCACGCGCGCTTCCGCAACGCCAATCCCGAGCGCGACATCACCAAGCCCTGCGTCTACGTAGGCTGCACCGGCCTCACGCCCGAGAAGCGCTTCGCCAGGCATAAAGCCGGCATCCAGGCCAACAGCTACGTCCGGCGCTACGGCCTGCGCCTCCTGCCGCGGCTCTACGCCTACGCCAACCCGATGCCCTACGACGCCGCGCGCGACATGGAAGTCGAACTCGCGATCGCGCTTCAAGCGGAGGGCTACGCGGTATGGCAGGCTTGAGGCTTGGGAAATCGGGGTCGGAGCCCACTACTGTCCGGAGATTTCCGGAAATAGATTCAATTGGTTAGAGATTTCAGGCATCTCGGTTTTGTATTCGAGTTGAGCAAGTA
>Ga0154760_1027_pt2 | contig 14033 bp, 17 predicted proteins | sample Rifle2008BG16ft_FD_105768 | JGI IMG/M metagenome (GOLD analysis project Ga0154760, IMG submission 105768) | Betaproteobacteria bacterium RBG_16_66_20
CCGAGCCGGCGGTGCCGCACCACGACGCCGATGCGCCGCGCGACGCCCTGCTCGAGCCAGCGGCCGAAGGTGCGCGTCAACTCGCCCGCGCTCATGCCGATTGCCTGCCCGAGCGCTGAAAAAGGTTCCTGCACCAATGGGAAGCCGTCCTGCAGCGCCGCGATCAGCGGCCGGTCGGCCTCGTCGACGCGGGCACCGGAGGGCGGCGCGGCGCGCGGGACGTGAAAACGACGGCCGGTCCCGAGATCGAATCCGAGGTCGATGTGGAACTCCTCGAGGAGCGGCAGCGACAGCATCGGAAGGTCGATGCCCCGCTCGATGCGCGCAAATGCCGCATCCAGCGCCGCCTGGGACGGCGCCGTCAGCACGAACCACAGGTTGAAGCGGTGCTCGCGCTCGTAGTTGTGGTTCACCTCGGGTTGCTCGCTCAGCCAGGCCGCGACCGCCTCGATCCGGGCGGGCGGAACCGCCACGGCGACGAGCGTGCTCGCGCCGGCCGCGTTGGGCCTGAACACGACGCCGATGCGGCTGACGATTTCGGCCTGCGCGAGGCGCCGGTAGCGTTCGAGAACCTCGCGCTCGCTCGCGCCTGCGCGCGCTGCGATCGCGGCGAACGGCCGCTCCACCAGCGGCAAACCGCGCTGGAAATCGTTCAGCAGCCGGCGGTCGAGCAGGTCTAGGCCATCGAGCGCGTCGGGCATCAGAATCCGGTCATGAAGGCGCGGCTGGTGAAGAAGATGCCGCTCGGTTTCTCGGCGCGGATGCGCGCCAGTTCCGCGAACGAAGCCGGATCGTAGACGATCACCGCGTCGTCGTCGCGCGAGGAGATCCAGACCTGCTCGCCGCGCGCCGTGAACTCCATGTGCAGCACCGCGCGCCCCGGCTTGAGTTCCTTCACGATGCGCCGGCTCGGCAGGTCGATGACCTGCACCGTGTCGTTGTCCGGGAACGCGAAATTGACCCAGACGCGCCGCCCGCCGGGCTGCGCGATCGCGAACACCGGCTGGCCGTGCACCGCGATGCGCCCGGCTTCGCGCCAGGTGACGGTGTCCAGGAGCAGCACCTCGTTGCGTCCGATCGCGGGCAGCACCGCGAGACCGCCGGCGACCGCCCAGCCGCGCAGATGCGGCATCTTGTAGACCGGCATCGGCTCCGCGCCGCGCCCCTAGCCCTCGAGAATGCGCCGCGCGCCCGCCTCCGGGTTCCACAGATCGACAAGCACAAGTCCATCTTCCCCGAACAGCCCGGCAATGTAGTGCCGGCCGTTCGGCGTGACGAAGCCGTCGTAGGGTTGCTTTCCTATATTGCGTATTTTTTCCACCCGCGGCGCACGCGGCGCGCTCGCGTCCACGATCCAAATCTCGCCCGCTTCGAACAGGCTGAATACGAACCGGCTGCCGGAAGCGTCGGTGATGCCGACCACCTTGGCGCGCCGCGTGCCGTCGCCGTAAGCCGAGGGTATGTCGGCGAGCGGCTCGAGGGTCGCCGCGTCGAAGATGCGCACGCCTCCCGGCTCGTAGTTCGCCACCGCGATCAGGCGCCCGTCCTGGGAGATCGCGCCGCCGATCGAATTGCCCGCCTGGATCACGCGCCGCTCGACGCTGGCGCGCAGCAGGTCCACCTTGGTCAATCCGCCGTCGCGACCGAAGACGTAGGCATAGCGACCGTCACGCGAATACACCACCGAGGCATGCGCGAGATCCCCCAGCCCCTCGATGCTGGCAAGCTCGCGGCGGCCGGTGGTCTCGATCAGCTTCACGCGCCCGGCAGCACGCTCGATGATCAGGCCCAGGTCGCCGGTGCCGCGCAGCGCGGGCTGCGCGCATCCGGCGAGCAGCAGAACGATCATCGGGAGCCATGCCCTAGTCACGTGGCAGCCCGGTGCGCAGCAATTCGACAACCCATGCCGCTTCCGCGTCGGTGAGGAACCGGCTCCAGGGCGGCATCGCGGTGCCGCGGCGGCCGTGAAGGATCACGAAGCGCAATTGTTCGGGGTCTTTTGCAGAAATATTCGACGGCAGAAGCGCCGGCCCGAGGCCGCCTTTCATCGTCAGGCCATGGCAGGAGCCGCAATCCTGGCGCACCATGTTGACGAGCTCGCCGCGGCGCGGCTCGACGGGATTGTCCAGGGCGCCTGCCGGCACCATCCAGGCGACCCAAAATACGGCCGCGAACACAACCCGGTCTCCCATGGGCGTAGCCTGCCCGAGGACGGAAAGCCGGACTTAACCTAGATCAACTTCTCCGCTCCCGGCAGGCGTTAAGGTTGCCCGCATGGCGCGCACGCGACGCATCGCCTCGGGGGCAACGCCACGCGGCTTGGTATACCTCGTCGGCGGCGGGCCGGGAAACCCGGACCTCCTCACGCTGCGCGCGCTGCGCGTGATGCAGCAGGCGGACGTCGTGCTTTATGACCATCTGGTCGCCCCCGCGATCGTGGATCTGGCGCGCCGCGAGGCCGAGCGCATCTATGTCGGCAAGGAGCGGGACAACCACGCGCTCGGGCAGGAGGAAATCAACGCGCTGATGGTCCGGCTGGCGCGCGAGGGCAAGCGCGTGGTGCGCCTGAAGGGCGGCGACCCGTTCATCTTCGGGCGCGGCGGCGAGGAAATCGAGGCGCTCGCCGCTCACGGCGTTCGGTTCGAGGTGGTCCCGGGAGTCACGGCGGCCTCCGGGGTGGCCGCCTATGCCGGCATCCCGCTCACGCACCGGAAATTCGCGCAGTCCTGCGTGTTCGTCACCGGCCACCTGAAGGATGGCACGCTGGACCTGAACTGGGACACGCTGGTGCAGCCAAGGCAGACGGTGGTGATCTACATGGGAGTGCACGGCCTCGCGCGGCTCTGCAAGGAACTCGTCGCGCACGGCCTCGCGGCTGCGACGCCGGCCGCGATCATCGAGCAGGGCACCACGGCAGGCCAGCGCGTGGTCGCCGGAACGCTCGGCACCCTGGCGGAGCTGGCCGCCGGGGCGCGCGTGCGTCCTCCGGCACTGGTGATCGTCGGCGAAGTGGTCCGGCTGCGGGAAAAGCTCCGCTGGTATCAGCCCGGCGCGCTCGATTCGGCACCGCAAGCAACGTTGACGCAAATCAACATGAGCGGCGCCGAGCGCGCGTAGATTTTCACAAAGTGCTTGGATGCAGGCACTTTCCGATGCGAACAGGAGGAAAGGATGTACAAGCACATACTTGTATCAACCGACGGCTCGAAGCTTTCAGGCAAGGCGATCCGGACTGCAGTCAAGCTCGCCGATGCCACGGGCGCGAAAGTGACCGGCGTATACGTGATCGCGCCGTTCATCGCTCCCGCCTACGGCGAGGGGGTGATGTACATGCCCGCGGTTTCGCCCGCGCGCTACAAGCAGATCACCGAGCGCGAAGCGCGCAAGGCGCTCGCCGCAGTCGAGATCGAGGCGCGCACCGGCGGAGTCCAGTACGCGACCACGATGCTTACCGCCGACAACCCCTGGGAAGGAATCATCCGCGCCGCCAAGGCGAAGCGCGCCGACCTGATCGTGATGGCTTCGCACGGACGCCGCGGGCTCGCCGGCCTGGTTCTGGGCAGCGAGACCACCAAGGTGCTCACGCATTCGAAGGTCCCCGTGCTGGTATGCCGCTGACCGGACACCACAGGCATTACTTCACGATCGAGCAGCGCGAGACGCTCCAGCGCCAGCTCGAGCGGCGTGCCGCAGCGTTGCGCGAGGCAATCGCGACCGCGCTGCGCGCCACCGGCGACGCGCAGGCGGCGGGCCTCGCCAACCACCTGGAAGAAACCGACGACGAGCCGGTGGCCGACCTGGAAAGCGCGATCGAAATCGCCGCGCTCGAGCGCGAGGTGCGCGAACTTCGGGCGGTCGAATCGGCGCGCAAGCGCCTGCACGAGCCCGACTTCGGGCTGTGCGAGGACTGCGAGGCGGAGATCCCCTACGCCCGGCTGAGCGCCAATCCGACCGCGATCCGGTGCGTCGGCTGCCAGACGCAGCGTGAGCGAGGCGCGGGACCCGCCGCGCGCCTCTGACGATGTACCGCCACATCCTGGTCGCTACGGACGGCTCGCGCTTTTCCGCTCCGGCGGTGCGCGCGGCGGCGGAGCTTGCCAAGGCACTCGGCGCGAAGCTCACCGGGCTGCACGTGGTCGCGCCTTATTTCCCGGTGGCCAGCGGCAGGGCCTACGCGTCGCTGAGCGGTTTCCGGCGCGCCGTGGCGAAGCAAGCGAGCCACGCGCTCGCGGCGTTCAATGCCGCAGCCCGCTCGCGCGGCGTGGCCGCGGCGAGCTCATCGGTCATCGGCGGCGAACCGTGGCAGGCGATCCTGCGCGCGGCGCGCGCGAGGCAATGCGATCTCATCGTGATGGCGTCGCACGGGCGGCGCGGCCTCGCCGGGGTGATCCTCGGCAGCGAGACCCGCAAAGTGCTGACGCACTCGAAGATCCCGGTGCTGGTCTGCCGCTGAGGCGGCGCTAGCCGATTTTTTTCCAGCGATCGCCCAGCCCGATGGGCGCCGGGGCGAGGTTCACGATGCGCTGGTAGAGCTTGTCGAAATCCTTCTCGCGCAGGTCGGCGATGGGGTCCTGGTTGCCGGCGAACGCGGTCTCGATGGCGGCCCAATCCTCCGCCGTGAGCGCCTTCCGCGCCAGCGGCATCAACTCGTTCTCCTCCTTGCCCATGTGCAGCCAGTGGAACTGCGAGTAATTCTCCACGGCGGCGGCGAATTTCTCGGCGCCCTGCGGCCAGGTTTCCTCGAATTCGAGCAGCGCCTGCTCCAGGTCGCGCACCAGCTGCCCGCCCAGGGCGTGCTCGGCCTTGAGCCCTTCGACGAGCGCGCGCGCATCAGGCTTGCGCTGCAGCAGGCGCGCGAACAAATGCTCGTCCTCCTTGGGATGGTGCATGCGCTCCGGAAACGCGTCGATGTAGTAGATCATGGCGCGAAACACTTCGAATTCCGGACGCAGCCTGGAGTCCTGCGCCATCTGCGCCAGCGACTTGAGGCCGCTCAACACCGCCGAAATCGAGCGGTGCTCGTCGTTGATGATGCGGATCGCGTTCTGCATGATCGTGTCCTTTTGCTAAAGGCAAAGCAGCCCGCGCCCGATGGCCTCGCCAAGACCGCCCGCATGCGCCAGGCCGTAGCTCCCGAATCCGAGCAGCACGCCGCCGACGGCTACCCGCCAGGCGCGCAACCGCGCCGCCAGCCATCCGGCGGCGAGCAGGAACGCAAGCGTGCCCAGGCCGAAGGCGACCATCGCCAGTGCGCCGCGCGCGGCGCTGCCCGCGAACATCGCGCCGGCCAGCGCGGCATAGACCATGCCGCAGGGAAGCCAGCCCCAGACCAGCCCTGCCGCGTAAGCCTGCGCGGGCGTGCGCGCGGGCAGGAGCCGCGCCGCGAGCGGCTGCAGGCGGCGCCAGAGCGGCGCGCCGAGCGCCTCGAGCCGCGCCAGCAGGCGTCCAGCGCCCGCCAGGTAAAGACCCATGAGCACCAGCATGATGTTGGCCGCCGCGTATAGCACGGTCTGGGCCGGCAATGCGCCAGCCGCGTAGGCGGCCCCCCCGAGCAGTCCGGCCGCCGCGCCCGCAGCGGCGTAAGTCGTAATGCGTCCGAGGTTGAACGCAAGCCTCCGCTGCCAATCGGTTTTAACTCGAATTGGAATTACCCGGTTAGAGTGCGGGTTGGCGACGCTAGCGTCGAACGCCGCAACAATTCCTCCGCACATACCCACGCAATGCAGCCCGGAGGCGAGCCCGGCGGCGAGCATCGCCGCGAACAATGCATCCATGGCGGCCGGGATCCCGCCCTATATGACTTTCGAGTAGGTGGCGCGCTGGCGCTGCTGGCGCAGGTAACGGTCGAACACGGCGCACACCGCGCGCACCAGCAGGCGGCCGCGCGGCGTCACCACGATCCAGTCGGGCCGGACCTCCACCAGGCCGTCCTGCTCGAGGCTCTTGAGGTCATCGAGTTCCCGCGCGAAGCAGCGCCGGAACTCGATCAGGTACGAAATCTCGATCGACTCGACCGAGACCGCGAAATTGCACATCAGCGAATGGATCACCGCGCGGCGCACGAGGTCGTCCGGCGTCAGTTCCACCCCGCGCAGCACCGGCAGCCGGTCGGCGTCGAGCGCGGCGTAGTAATCGTCCAGCGACTTCAGGTTCTGGTAATACGTCGGGCCGATCTTGCCGATCGCCGAGATGCCGAAGCCGAGCATGTCCGATTCCGGGTACGTCGAGTAGCCCTGGAAATTGCGCTGCAGCCGGCCCTGCGACTGCGCCACCGCCAGCTCGTCGCTGGGTTTCGCGAAATGGTCCATGCCGATGTAAAGATAGCCGGCGCGCGTAAGACGCCCGATCGCGAGCGTGAGGATGTCGAGTTTGTGCTGCGCCGTGGGCAACTGGGCTTCGTGGATCCGCCGCTGCGGCTTGAATACCGCGGGCAGGTGCGCGTAGCTGTAGAGCGCGATCCGGTCCGGCGAGATGTCGAGCACCCTGTCCAGGGTCGCCTCGAAGCTCGCGGGCGTCTGCAGGGGCAGGCCGTAGATCAGATCCAGGTTGACCGAGCGGAAGCCGCTCGCGCGCGACTCGTCCACCACGCGCCGGGTTTCCTCCTCGCTCTGGATCCTGTGCACCGCCGCCTGGACGCGCGGATCGAAATCCTGCACCCCGATCGAGACGCGATTGAAGCCGAGGGCGGCGAGAAACGCCATCCGGCCCGCCTCGACGCGGCGCGGATCCACTTCGATCGACATCTCGGCGTCGGGCAGGCGCTCGAAATGCGCGTCGACCAGGCCGACCAGTTCCTCCATTTCGCCGCGCGACAAGAAAGTCGGTGTGCCGCCGCCCCAGTGCAGCTGGCAGAGGCGGCGCTCGGCGGCCCCTTGCGGCCCCAGGCCCGCGGCCACCAGCGCGAGTTCCCGGCCGAGGTACTTGATATACTTTGCGGAACGTCCGTGGTCGCGCGTCACGACCTTGTTGCAGCCGCAGTAGTAGCAGACCGTGTCGCAAAACGGCAGGTGCATGTAAACCGAAAGAGGATGGCTGCGACCGCCCAAGCCGCGCTGCTCCAACCAGTGCCGAATGCATCCTTCGCCGAACGCCTCGACGAACCGGTCCGCGGTGGGATAGGACGTATAACGCGGGCCGCTCAGATCGTATTTGCGGATCAGCGCGGGATCGATCACCAGTTCGGAGGCGGGGTAAACCATGTCCGAGACTATGTTCCGCGGCGCCTGCCTACCCCTTGACCTGAGTCAAAAACAGGCCGCGGCGTGAGCAGGATGTGGCTCAAACCGTGGGTCGCGGGCCTGGGCCTGGCGCTCGCCGCGGCGATCGTGGTGCTGAATTTCGCCGCCGCGTCGCTCGGCGCCGACCTGCCGTGGCTCATGGTGCTGGACCTGGTGGCCAACCTTGCGGTGCTCGGCGTCATGATCGTCGTCATCGTGCAGGCGGCGCTCCAGGCCGAGGCCCGCGAGACGCGCGCCCGCACCGCGATCGAGGAGTCCCACGGGCGCCTCGCCGCGGTAATGGATTCGGCAATGGACGCGATCATCGCCGTGGACCAGGATCAGCGCATCGTGCTGTTCAACCAGGCGGCGGAGGCGACCTTCCGCTGCGGTCGAGAGCAGGCGCTCGGCTCGAGGCTCGACCGGTTCCTCCCGGCGCGCTTTCGCGCCGCGCACGGCGCGCACATCGAACGCTTCGCGGCCACCGGCGTGACCAGCCGGCGCATGGGCGACGCACCGACGCTCTGGGCGCTGCGCGCCGACGGCGTGGAGTTCCCGATCGAGGCCTCCATCTCCCAGGCGAGCGAGGGCGGCAAGCCGCTCTACACCGTGATCCTGCGCGACGTAACGCGGCGCAAGGAATACGAGGACATGCTGGTGCGCCAGCAGGCCGAACTGCGGGAGATCTCCGCGCGCGTGCTCGAGGCGCGCGAAGACGAGAAGACCCTCCTCGCGCGCGAACTGCACGACGAACTCGGCCAACAACTGACCGCGCTCAAGATCGACCTCGCCTGGCTGCGCGAGCGCCTGCCTGCCGGCGACGCCGCATTGGTTGCGAAGGCCGTGCACATGACGGGCCTCGTTGACCAGACCATGACCGCGGTGCGGCGCATCTCGGCGGACTTGCGCCCGCTGATGCTCGACGACCTCGGCCTGCAGGACGCGGTGGCGTGGCTGGTGTCGGAATTCTCGAAGCACTCGGGGGTCGATTGCCGGCTCGACGCGCCGCACGAAAGCGCGCTCGAGAACGTCGACCGGGTGGTCGCCATCACGGTTTACCGCGTGCTGCAGGAATCGCTCACCAACATCTCGCGCCACGCGGGCGCCAAGCATGCCTGGGTGATTCTCGGGGCGAGCGGCAACTGGCTGCAGCTCGAGATCGAGGACGACGGCCAGGGCATCTCGGATGCGGACCTCGCCCGGCCGCGCTCGCTCGGGCTGAAAGGGATCCGGGAGCGCGTGCTGTACCTGGGCGGCTCGGTCGAGGTTGGGCGCGCGCCGCGCGGCGGCACGCGCGTGCTGGTGCGCGTGCCGCGGCTGCCTTCGCAGGGAACGCCGGCGTGATCCGCGTCCTGCTTGCCGACGATCACCCGCTGGTGCGCGAGGGGCTGAAGCAGCTCCTTGGCGCCACGCAGGACGTGCGCGTGGAAGGCGAGGCGGCGAACGGCGACGAAGCGCTCGCGCTGGTGAAGGCAAGCGACTACGACATTGCGGTGGTCGACCTGTCGATGCCGGGCCTGGCCGGCATCGAACTGGTCAAGCGGCTCAAGCTCGAGAAACCGCGGCTGCGCGTGCTGGTGCTGTCGATGCATGGCGAGCAGCAGTACGCGGCGCGCGCCCTGCGCGCCGGCGCCTCGGGCTACCTCACCAAGGACGGCGCGGTGGAGCAGCTGGTGCTCGCGATCCGCAAGGTGGCGGCGGGTGGCGTGCACATCAGCGAGGCCGCGGCGGCGCACCTGGTCGCCGCGGCCACCGGCGAAGGCCCGACGCACCGGCGGCTCTCGGACCGGGAATTCGAGGTGTTCCGGCTGCTGGTCGCCGGCCTTGGCCCCACCGAGATCGCCGAACAGCTCCATCTGTCGGTCAAGACCGTCAGCACGCATAAGACCCGGATTCTGGAGAAGATGGGGGCCGACAGCACCGCGGACCTCGTCCGCTATGCAGTCGAAAACAAGCTTTCGTAGGACGATTCCTACAAGCCGAATCAGCGGGCGCCGATAGCGGCTGCGCGGCCCCGTCGGCACACTGGCGGCACCCCAAAGGAGCCAGCCATGCAGATCGCGACGATCACGCAAATCACCTCCCGCGCCGCACCGAAAGCGACCCTTTCCCCGGCCCGCAAGCGCGAAACGGCCTGCTCGAGCTGCAACCTGCGCGAGCTATGCCTGCCGAACCGGATCGGCGAGGAAGATCTGGCGCGCGTCGAGCAGATCGTGTTCGCCCGCCGCCGCGTGCGGCGCGGCGAATCGCTGTTCAAGGCGGGAGACCTGTTCAATGCGCTGTACGCGGTGCGCAGCGGTTTCCTCAAGACCACCGTGCTGAACGACGACGGCCGCGAGCAGGTGACCGGGTTCAACATGAGCGGCGAGCTGCTCGGCCTGGACGGCATCGGCGGCGGCGTCCACGAGGGCAACGCGGTGGCGCTGGACGATTGCGAGGTGTGCGTGCTGCCGTTCGGGCTGATCGAGGAACTGGGCCGCGAGATCCCGGCGATCCAGCGCAACCTGCACGGCGTGCTGTCGCGCGAGATCGCACGCGACCACGGCGTCATGATGCTGCTCGGCTCGATGCGCGCCGAGGAGCGCCTGGCGGCGTTCCTGATGAATCTGTCCAAGCGCTTCACCGCGCGCGGCTACTCGCCCTCCGATTTCCACCTGCGCATGACGCGCGAGGAGATCGGCAGCTATCTGGGCCTCAAGCTGGAGACCGTGAGCCGCCTGTTCTCGCGCTTCCAGTCCGACCGCCTGATCGAAGTGCAGCAGAAACACGTGCGCATCCTCGACAGCATCGGCCTGAAGGCGCTGCTCGCCAGCTGATCGTTCCCGCGCCGGAACCGGATGGAGGTGCGCGATGGGTTACCGGAGAATTCTGGTTCCGGTTGACGGCAGCACCACGTCGGCGCGGGGCGTGGCGGAGGCGATCAAGCTCGCGCAGGATGCGCGCGCCAAGCTGCTGCTGCTGCACGTGGTCGAGCAGTACGCGATCCTCGGCATCCCGGAGGCCGGCGCGAGCATCGGGCCGGTGCTCGATGCGCTCAAGCGCGCCGGCCGCGCGACACTCGCAAAGATCGAACGCAGCGCGCGCCGCCTCGGCGCGCGGCCCGAGACGATGCTGATCGAGGATTTCAGCGGCCGGGTCGCCAATGCCGTCGTGGACCAGGCAAAGCGCTGGCGCGCGGACCTGATCGTCATGGGAACCCACGGGCGCCGCGGCCTCGACCGCATGTTTCTCGGCAGTGACGCGGAGCTGGTGGCCCGCCACAGCCCGGTTCCGGTGCTGCTGGTGCCCCCGCGCGGCCGGAAATAAGAGGCCCAAGCGCGGGGCTCGCGCCTGCTATTTCTTGGACGCGCCTTCGCTCGGCGCCGCCCCGGCGCCGAATCCGCCGGTCGTGAATGCGATCAGTTGCTGCGAGGCCTTCAGCATCTCGCGGTAGGCGCTGTCCACGGCCGCGAGCGCGGCGACGGACGGATTGGTTCCGGCCTCGACCGGCGCCGCGGCCTGCATCCGCTCCTGCATCAGCTTGAGAATGCGCGCGTTGGCTTCGGTCATCGCCTCGAACTGCTCGCGCCAGTACGCCGCGGCCCTCTCGGCGTTCTCCGATGCCCAGGTGCACTGGGCGTTCCAGAGCTCCTGCGCGTCTTTTGCTCCCGCGAGCAGCCTCTCGGCTTCGACGGTCCTCTGGTGCGTCTCGTTCGCCGCGGCGAATTGCGCGGCGCGCATTTTCGCGGTGGCTTCGGCCACGGCATCGAGAATCTGCAATCCGGCATTGACCTGCTGCTTCCAGATTTCGAAAAACTGCTCGCCACCCGATGCCATCAGCGCCTCCGCCGGGGATTTACCCCATTGGACCAACTATTGCACTGCGCCGCGCGCGCCCATTGACCTGTGTCAAGCCGACGCCAGTGCGTCGCGCGCTTCCACGTAGGGATAACCGAGGGCATCGGCAATTTCGCGGCGCGTCACCGCCCCGCGACAGATGTTGAGCCCGTTGCACAGCGCCGGGTCGGCCTGCAGCGCCGCGACGATCCCGCGCCCGGCCAGCGCGGCGACGAACGGCAGCGTGGCGCGGTTCAGCGCGTAAGTCGAAGTGCGCGGCACCGCGCCGGGCATGTTGGCCACGCAGTAGTGCACGATCCCGTCGACGACGTACACGGGATCCGCGTGCGTGGTCGGGCGCGAGGTCTCGAAGCAGCCGCCCTGGTCGATCGAAACATCGACCAGCACCGCCCCGGGCCGCATCTGGGCAAGTGCGCCGCGTGTTACGAGTTTTGGCGCGAGCGCGCCGGGCACCAGCGCGCCGCCGATCACCGCGTCCGCGCCGCGCAGCGCCGCGGCGATCGCCGCCGGCGTCGCGAGCGCGGTTCGAATCGCGGCATCCGCCTCGGCGAGCCGGCGCAGCGGCGCCTCCGAACGGTTGAGCACGCTCACCTGCGCACCCATGCGCGACGCGACACGCGCCGCGTTCGATCCGACCACACCCGCACCCAGCACCAGCACGGCGGCAGGCGTCACGCCGGTGGCCCCGGAGAGCAGCACGCCGCGCCGGCCATGCGGCCGCTCCAGGTAATGCGCGGCCACCTGGACCGCCATGCGCCCGGCCACTTCCGACATCGGCGCGAGCAGCGGCAGCCCGCCCTGCGGCGAGGTAACCGTTTCATAGGCGATCGCGATCGCGCCGCTCGCGAGGAGCGCGCGCGCCTGCTCCGGGTCGGGCGCCAGATGCAGGTAAGTGAACAGGGCCTGGCCGGGGCGCAGCAGCGCCCGCTCCGCCGCGAGCGGCTCCTTCACTTTCACGATCAGTTCCGCGGCGCCGAATATCCCGGCCGGACCCGGCTCGATCGCCGCGCCCGCCGCGCGATAGTCGGCATCCGACGCGCCGATGCCGGCGCCGGCGTCCGCCTGCACCAGCACGCGATGGCCCATTGCAGCAAGCTGGCGCACGCTCTCCGGCGTGAGGCCGACGCGATGCTCCTCGACCTTGATCTCCTTCGGCACTCCGATCAGCATGCCGCCGCCCCCGCGGCCTGGCGCCGCAGCAGCGCCTGCAATTCCGGCAACGGGCGCGCATTGAGCACGTCGCGCTTCTCGAGCCAGCCGCGCCGCGCCTGGCCGATTCCGCAGCGCAGGTTGTCGAACTGCGCGACGCTGTGGGCATCCGAGTTCACGCTCACCAGCACGCCTTCGTCCTTTGCCATGCGGCAATGGACATCGAGCAGGTCGAGCCGCTCCGGATGCGCGTTCAATTCGAGGAAACGGCCGCGCGCGGCCGCCTGGCGCACGATTTTCAGCATGTCGACCTCATAGGGCTCGCGTGCGCCTATCAGCCGGCCGAGCGGGTGCGCCAGCATTGCGACGCACGGGTTGTCGAGGGCGCGCAGGATGCGCTCGGTCTGGCGCGCGCGCGGCAGGCCGAAAGCGCTGTGTACCGCCGCGATCACGAGGTCGAGTTCGCCGAGGACCGAATCGGGCAGATCGAGCGTGCCGTCCTCCAGGATATCCACCTCGATGCCCTTGAGCAGCGTGATGCCCTCGACCCGCGTGCGCTCGATCTCGTCGATCTGCTTTCCAAGGCGCACCGGATCGAGCCCATGCGCCGCGGCGAGGCGGCGCGAGTGATCGGTGATCGCGAGATAGCCCAGGCCACGCGCGCGCGCGGCAAGCGCCATTTCGCGCACCGTGTGCCGGCCGTCACTCCACGTGCTGTGCGCATGCAGGTCGCCCTGCAGGTCGGCGAGCTCGACCAGGCGCGGCAGCCGCGCGCGCCGCGCCGCCTCGATCTCGCCGCGGTCCTCGCGCAATTCGGGCGGAATGTACGGCAGCCCGACCGCCGCGTACACCGATTCCTCGGTTTGCCCGGCGATCCGCCGCCTGCCCTTGAAGACCCCGTATTCGTTGACCTTGAGGCCGCGCGCCTGCGCCAGTTTCCGGATCGCGATGTTGTGCGCCTTGGAGCCGGTGAAATAATGCAATGCGGCGCCGTAGCTTTCCTCGGGCACCACGCGCAGGTCGGCCTGCAGGCCGCTCGCGAGCAGCACGCTGGCGCGCGTCGGACCCTGCGAAATCACTTCCTTCACCTCGGCGTAGCGCACGAAGCGGCGCATCACTTCGCCGGATTGGTCGGCTGTGGCAAGGATGTCGACATCGCCGACGGTCTCGCGCATGCGGCGCAGGCTGCCCGCCACGGCGACCGCCGTCACGCCGCGCGCGCGGCGCAGGTCGTCGATGAGCGCGTCCGCATACTGCTCGGCGACGACGAGCTTGAAGCGCCGCGCCTTGGACAGGCGCGCCTCGGCCGCCTGCAGGATGGCGAACTCGGTCTTGGCGCCGAATCCGGGCAGCGCCCGGATCGCCCCTTCGCGCGCGGCGCGCTGCAGCCGTGCGACCGAGGTTATGCCGAGATCCTGGTAGAGCGCGCGCACGCGTTTTGGGCCGAGCCCCGGAATCTGCAGCAGTTCGGTGATCGCGGGCGGCAGCTGCTGGTGCAGCCGCTCGAGCAGTGCCGCGGTGCCGGTGCGCGCGATCTCGCCGATCTTCCCGGCCAGGTCGGCGCCGATGCCCGGCAGTTTTGGCAGCGCCTTTCCCTGCCTCACCGCGGCGGCCAGATCGAGCGACAGGTTGCCCACGGTAAGCGCGGCATTGCGGTAGGCGCGCACGCGGAACGGGTTGGCCTGCTGTATCTCGAGCAGGTCCGCGATTTCCTCGAAAACCCGCGCGATATCTGCGTTGTGCACCGGCATCGGCAAGGGCGCTCAGCCGAACGCCGCGGCGAAGCGGCTCACGAACGGCTCCAGATCGGCGGCCGGCAAGCGGTCGATG
>Ga0154760_1100_pt2 | contig 14013 bp, 13 predicted proteins | sample Rifle2008BG16ft_FD_105768 | JGI IMG/M metagenome (GOLD analysis project Ga0154760, IMG submission 105768) | Betaproteobacteria bacterium RBG_16_66_20
AGCGGCGCAATCAGCGCGAAAGTGAAGTGGTCTTGCGCCACGCTGAACAAGTTGCCGATCATCGATGCGCTCGCCCGCGCCCAGAGAACGATCGGCGCCGCGCGTCCGGACTGCGAGGTCGAGAGCCCGATGCAGGCCGCATGCAGATCGTACGGCCCGGTCGGGCCCAGCCGGATCCAGCGCGCCGCGGTTGCCATGCCGAAAGCCTAGCAGAACCGCCGCGGCGCGATCCCTATTTCTTCTTCCCGCCCTTTTTGCGGTTCTTCTTGGCGCCCTTCCTGGCGCCCGCCTTGCCGACGCGCTCGAGCGCATTCTCGACCGCGCGGCACAGAGTCTTGATCACCTTGATGCGGGAGTGGTACTTGTTGTTCGCCTCGACCAGGGTCCACGGCGCGAGGGTGGTCGAGGTACGGTCGACCATGTCGCAGACCGCGGTCTCGTACTGCTCCCACTTCTTGCGGTTGCGCCAGTCTTCGTCGGTGATCTTGAAGCGCTTGAATGCGACTTTCTCGCGCAGCTTGAAGCGCCGGAACTGCTCCTCCTTGCTGATCGTCAGCCAGAACTTGACCACCACCGTGCCGTGGCCCAGCATCGCCCCTTCGAAATCGTTGATTTCGGTGTACGCCCGCATCCAGTCGCTCTCGGAGCAGAAGCCTTCCACCCGCTCCACCAGCACGCGCCCGTACCACGAGCGGTCGAAGAAGGTGAAGCGGCCGTTCCTCGGCAGGTGGCGCCAGAACCGCCACAGGTAGGGCTGCGCGCGCTCTTCCTCGGTCGGCGCCGCCACCGACACGTTGGTATAGCAGCGCGAATCCAGCGCGCTGGTGACGCGGCGGATTGCGCCGCCCTTGCCCGCGGCGTCGTTGCCCTCGAAAACCGTGACCACCGAGAGCTGCTTGAAGCGCGGATCGCGCGAAGCGACGTTCAGGCGGCCCTGCCACTTCTCGAGTTCCTTGTCGAACTCGGCCTTGGTCATCGGCTGGTCGAGCTCGAGCGCGCGCAGCACGTTTAGGCTGTCCGCGGGCGCCGGCAGCGGCGGCGTCTTGTCCGGAAGTTGCTTGAGCGGTTTTTCATTGAGCCGCTCGCGCATCGCCGCGAGCAGGTGCCTGCCCACGGTGAGCGAGCGATAGCGCGTGTCGGCGCCGGGAACCACGATCCAGGGCGCCTCGCCGGTCGTGGTCTTGCGCAGGAACGGATCGCACACCTTGATGAACCGCTTGTAGATCTTGAAGTATTGCCAGTCGCGGTCGGTGACGCGCCAGCGTGTTTTCGGATCGCTCGCCAGTTCCTTCAGGCGCTTTCTCTGCTGGCCCTTCGACAGGTGGAACCAGTACTTGAGCAGCAGCACGCCCTCGTCGCAGAGCATTTTCTCCAAGCGCTGGATCTCGCTGATTTCGCGCGCGAACTCGCCCTCGTCGATCTCCCCGAACACCCGCCGGATGATCGGCATGGTGTGCCAGGCGCCGAAGAAGATCCCGATCTTGCCCTTGGGCGGCAGTGCCCGCCAGAAACGCCACAACGCCGGCCGTTCGCGCTCTTCGTCCGACGGGTCGAAGAAGGCGCTGGTGAGGATGTGCCGCGGATCCATCCACTCGTTCAGCAGATTCACGGTCTCGCTCTTGCCTGCGCCCTCGACGCCGGCGATCAGGATGAGCACCGGAAAGCGCCCGTTCTGCTTCAGGTCGTACTGCGCATCGAGCAGCGCCTGGCGCAGTTTCGCGGCCTCGCGCTTGTAGACCGCCTTGTCGAGGTGGTGCTTGAGATTCGCCGATTCGAACATGGTCTGTGGATCCTCCGGCCGCATGGTCGCACCCGGACCGATCTGAATCAAATCCCGGCGTTCGACCCCAGGCGCCCATGATGCGCACAATGAGACAAATTCTCAAGCGGCCCGCCGGACCGCCCGTTATTCAGGAGGTTGACTGGTAGTAGAGGTTCTGCGGGTGCTGCGCCTCGGCGAAGAAATACCAGCGCTCGGCGAGGAGGCCCGCCAGCTGCACCGGGAATGCCGCGGCGGCGAACGCGGGAAGCGCGCTGCCGAGCGCCGCCGCGAGGAGCATCGCCGGCAGCAGGAACCCCGCCGCGACGAACCCCCACTTCATCGTCTCGAGCCGCGCGCGGCTGGCGCCGTGGAAGAACTCGTGCGTGTTGAAGGAGCCGCCCATGGCGCCTTGCGCCTTCTGCTCGATGCGCGGGTGCTTGATGCCGATGGCGGTCTGCGGCGTGGAGCGCGGCCGCAAGCGCGCGTTGCGCACGAGCGCAGTGCCGCGCGTCGCCGCCGCGGCAAGCGTGGCGGCGAGCGCCGCAATAGCGTAGGCACGTGCGAATTCCGGATCGAGCCAGGCCGAGAGCGCCGCCGCCGCACTCAGGCCCGAGGCGCAGCCGAGCAGCAGAAAATTCACCACCGTGAGCGGGCTCGCCCACTCTTGCAGGAACTTGATGCAGGCGTAGATCATTCCGGTGCACACGTAGAGCGCGAGCGCGGCGAGCGCCGCAGCCGCGCCGACGACGAGCGCGCCCTGCAGCATCCCGAGCCAGTGCGCAAGGCCGTAGCCGGCGGCAAGCGCCATGAAAAGCGGCAGCGCGATCACCTCGCGCGACAGCCACGAAGTGCGCCACATCGCGGCGCTGCGCCAGGCGCGCTCCGGGCGGCCGAGATGGAAGAACGAAGCGGCGAGCCCCGCGCCGGCGAGCGCGAGCGACCCCAGAACCGCCGCAGCGACGAATAGCGGAGCCAGCGAGGCCCGGCCGCGCGCCGCGTCGTACAGGTCCGCGCCGTAGAGCGCGAGGAACAGCCCCTGTCCCGCGCCGAGCAGCGTGGTGAGAAGGACGACGGACCAGGCCGGATGCATCGCGCGCCTACCAGCTCGTCACGTCGTCCAGCGCCGGCTCGCCCGTCGCCGGCTTGGGCAGCAGCCCGTCCACCTTGAGCGGGTTGTCGTAGCGCTGCAGGTCTTCCTCCCGAACCTTGAACTCGGTCTTGCGGCGCGGCAGGTAATGGTTCGCAGGGTGCGTACCCCACTCGGGCATGAGCGCATAGCCGCCGTGCTCGCGGATCGCGGTCGCGACCTCCGACGCGGGGTCGTGGATATCACCGAACAGGCGCGCGCTCGTCGGACAGGCGAGCACGCAGGCGGGCTTCCGGTCGCGCTCGGGCAGCGACGCATCGTGGATGCGATCCACGCACAGCGTGCACTTCTTCATCACCTTCTGCTTCTCGTCCAGCTCGCGCGCGCCGTAGGGACAGGCCCAGGCGCAGTACTTGCAGCCGATGCACTTGTCGTAGTCCACCAGCACGATGCCGTCCCCGGCGCGCTTGTAGGAGGCGCCGGTCGGGCACACGGGAACGCACGGCGGGTCCTCGCAATGCAGGCAGGACTTGGGGAAATGCACCGTCTGCGTGTTCGGGAACTCGCCTACCTCGAAGGTCTGCACGCGATTGAAGAACGTGCCGCTCGGGTCGGCGCCGTAGGGGTTGAGGTCGGAGAGCGGTCCGGCGGCGCCCTGCGTGTTCCATTCCTTGCAGCTGGTCACGCAGGCGTGGCAGCCGACGCACACGTTGAGGTCTATGACGAGGGCAAGCTGGGTCATGCGGCCGTCCTCGTGCCGGGCGCCGCAGCGACCCCTTCGAACTCGGGCCAGCTGCGCTTCGGCTCGCTCTCGGCGGCGCGCGAGATGCGCACGCGCACGTCGTACCAGCCGGCCTGGCCGGTGACCGGATCGGAGTTGGACGACCCCAGTACGGGAAGCGCGTCGCTGATCACGTGGTTCAGCAGGAAACCCAGGCGCGACTCGTTCGCGTCGGGCGCGAGGCTCCACGCGCCCGGCGCCTTGCCGATCGCGTTCCAGGTCCAGACGGTGCCCGGCTCGACCGCTTCGCTGAAGCGGCACAGGCAGCGCACCTTGCCCCATTGCGACTCCACCCAGATCCAGTCGCCGTCGGCGATGCCCTGCGCGCGCGCCGCCACGGGGTTCACGAACAGGCAGTTGTGCGCGTGGATCTGGCGCAGCCACGCGTTCTGCGAGTCCCAGGAGTGGTACATCGCCATCGGCCGTTGCGTGATCGCCGCGAGCGGATACTTGCCGAGCTCGGTCTCCTGCACTTCCAGCGGCACGAAGTAGAACGGCAGCGGGTCGAAGTAGGTCTGCACGCGGCGGCGCAGCTGCGCCGGGGGCTGGCGGCCGGGGCGCTTGCCCTGCGCGGCGAGCCGGAAGCGCTGCAGCACTTCCGAATAAAGATGGATGATCACCGGATCGCCGTAGCGCCGGATGCGCACGCGCTGCGCCCACTCCATGTAGCCGCGGTTCCAGTTGCGCATGTACTGGTACGAGGGCGGCAGCCGGTAGTGGAAGTGGCAATTGTTCGCGGCATACATTTCCCATTGCCGCGGGTTGGGCTCGCCGCGCATCTGCTTCTCGCCGCCGCGGCCGCGCCAGCCCGCGAGAAAACCGATGCCCGACCCCGGCTCGGTCTCGTAGTTGACGATGAAATCGGGGTAGTCGCGGTACTTGCGCGAACCGTCGGCATTGGTGAAGGCGGGAAACCCGAGCCTGCTGCCCAGTTCGATCAGCACCTCCTGGAAGGGCTTGCACTCGCCCGTGGGCGGCACCACCGGAACGCGCACCGCGTCCACCGGTCCGTCGAACTCGGAGATCGGCCGGTCGAGCAGCGACATGACGTCGTGCCGCTCCAGGTAGGTCGTGTCCGGAAGGACCAGATCTGCGAACGCCGTCATCTCGGACTGGAACGCGTCGCAGACGACGATGAAAGGGATCTTGTATTCGCCCCGCATTTCACCTTCGGTGTCCCGGTCGTTCAGCATCCTGCGCACCTCGACCGTGTTCATGGTCGAATTCCACGCCATGTTCGCCATGAATATCATCAGCGTGTCGAGCCGATACGGGTCGCCGCGCCAGGCATTGGTGATCACGTTGTGCATCAGACCGTGCACCGACAGGGGGTATTCCCACGAGAAGCCCTTGTCGATGCGCACCGGCTTGCCCTCGCCATCCACGAACAGGTGCTCGGGCGCAGCCGGCCAGCCGAGCGCAAGCCCGGGCAGCGGCGTGCCCGGCTTGACCGCTGCGGGGGAATTCGGGGTTTTCGCCGCCGGCGGAATCGCGCGCGGGAACGGCGCGCGGTGGCGGAACCCGCCCGGACGGTCGATGGTGCCGAGCAGGCTCATGAGGATGGCGAGCGAGCGCACCGTGTGAAAACCGTTCGAATGCGCCGCCAGGCCGCGCATGGCATGGAACGCCACGGGATTGCCGGTCACGGTCTGGTGCTCGACCCCCCAGCAATCGGTCCACGCGATGGGCAGCTCTATTTTCTGGTCGCGCGCGACCACGCCCATTTCGTGCGCGAGGCGCCGGATGGTGGCCGCGGCAATCCCGGTAACCTCCTGCGCCCACTCGGGCGTGTACTGCTTGACGCGCTCGGCGAGCAGCTGGAATGCGGGCCGCACCGGCGTGCCGTCCTCGAGCTTGAAATCGCCGAACAGAAACGGATCGGCGCCCTCGCTGTGGGTCGGCACCGCACGCCCCGAATGCCGGTCCCACCAGAGCTGCGCCGGCGGCCAGTCGGTGTCGGTCTCGGGGGCGCCGGCAGTGCGCGCGAACATGCCGTCGCGCGGCGAGGCCGCGTCGCACACCACGAGGTGCCCGCCGTTGCTGTAGCGCGCGAGGAATTCGCGGTCGTAGAGGCCCTGCGCGATGATCTCGTGCATCACCGCGAGCAGGAACGCGCCGTCGGTGCCGGGACGGATCGGCACCCACTCGTCGGCGATCGCCGAGTAGCCGGTGCGCACCGGATTCACCGAAACGAAGCGGCCGCCGTTGCGCTTGAATTTCGAGATCGCGATCTTGAGCGGATTGGAGTGATGGTCCTCGGCGGTGCCGAGCATCACGAACAGCTTGGCGCGCTCGAGATCCGGGCCGCCGAATTCCCAGAACGAGCCGCCGATCGTATAGATCATCCCGGCGGCCATGTTCACCGAGCAGAAGCCGCCGTGCGCGGCGTAGTTCGGCGTGCCGAACTGGCGCGCGAACAGGCCCGTGAGCGCCTGCATCTGGTCGCGTCCGGTGAACAGCGCAAATTTCTTGGGATCACTCGCCCGTATTTTTTTCAATCTTTCTTCAAGGAGGGAATAGGCGTCCTCCCATGAAATCGGCTCGAAATCGCCCGCGCCGCGCTCGGCGCCCGCGCGGCGCTTCAGCGGCCGCGTGAGGCGCGCGGGAGAATACTGCTTCATGATGCCGCTCGCGCCCTTGGCGCAAATCACGCCCTGGTTGAGCGGGTGATCGGGGTTGCCATCGATATAGCGCACCTCGCCATCGCGCAGGTGCACGCGGATGCCGCAGCGGCACGCGCACATGTAGCAGGTGGTGGTCTTGACCTCGGTGCTCAACTCGGCGCTCCGCTTTGCGAAGCACGCCATTTTGCATCCGCGCCCGCGACAGCGCCAGCGAGTTAATCTGATCCTGCTATAAGAGGGATGGCCCTGCGCTGCTTGCGGGCAAAGGCGGGCGCGTAAAAATCTGCAATTGGAATCTGGTTTGCTGCGGGCACTCGCACCGTGCCTCGGTCGAACGGGTGGCAAACGTGAGAGGCGGCGAAACCTGGCTCGTGAACCCGGGGACGGTCGCGGGAATCTCCGCTCCCGCAACATGGCTATTTGCCGACCTTGCGGCCATGCGATTCGAGTTGCGTGCGACCGCGGCGCAGTAGTCTTGCCGAAGTATTTGCCGCATCTATGCGGGCATAGTGAAATTTCCGGGGCACGCGATGCGTGACCCTATAAAATGGCAGGCGTTCACCCAGCTCTGCTCGAGGAACCATGACGCACGCGGTCGCCACCAATCAGACCATTCTCGTCGTCGGCGGCGGCGTGAGCGGCATGACCGCGGCACTTGAGGCGGCTGAATGCGGCCGGCAGGTTCTACTGGTCGAGAAAACACCGACGCTCGGCGGACGCACCGCACTGCTGTATCGCTACTTCCCCAAGCTGTGCCACCCGACCTGCGGGTTGGAGATCAACTTGCGCCGCGTCAAGGCAAGCCGCAACCTGCGCGTGCTGACGCAGGCCGAGGTGACGAGAATCACGGGCGCGCGCGGCGACTATTCGGTGGCGCTGAAGCTCGCGCCGCGCTATGTGAACGAGAACTGCACCGCCTGCGGCGCCTGCGGCGCAGCGGTTGAGGCCACGATCGACGACCCGTACAACTACAACCTCTCGAAAATGAAGGCCGCCTACCTGCCGCACGCCATGGCTTTTCCGCAGCGCTACGTTCTCGACCCCTCGATTATCGGCACGCCCGACGGCGAAAAGGCGAAAGCGGCTTGCAGGTACGGCGCCATCGACCTTGGCATGAAGGTGGAATCGCTCGAGATCAGGGTCGGCGCGGTGATCTGGGCCACTGGCTGGCGGCCCTACGACGCAGCGAAGATCCAGCCCTACGGTTACGACCGCTACCCGAACGTGATCACGAGTCTCGAGTTCGAGCGACTCGCCGACCCGCATGGCCCGACCGGCGGCAGGATCCTGCGGCCCTCCGACGGCAGGGAGGCGAAAGACATCGCCTTCATCCAGTGCGCCGGGTCGCGCGACGAAAACCACCTGCGCCATTGCTCGAGGATCTGCTGCATGGCCTCGCTCAAGCAGACGCAATACGTGCGCGAGGCGTACGGCGAAGCGGGCAAGAGCACGGTGTACTACATCGACATTCGCGCCATCGACCGTTTCGAGGACTTCTACAGCAAGGTACTCGCAGACCAGACCGTGCGCTTCGTCAAGTCCAAGCCCGCGCGCATTGCCGAGGACGCAGGCACGCGCGACCCGGTCATCCATGGCGTGGATACGGAGGGCTACCACCGCTACGCCACCCGCCACGACCTGGTGGTGCTCGCGGTCGGCATGGAGCCCTCGGTCAACGGCGCCGACGTCCCGCACGAGATCGTCGCCGATTCGAGCGGCTTCATCGAGTCGGCCGCGTCGGGCGGCTTTTTCGCGGCGGGCTGCGCCTCCAATGCGCTCGACGTGAACCGCTCGGTGCAATCAGCCACCGCCAGCGCGCTGCGCGCGATCCAGATCGTGCGCAAAGCAGACCGCGTGGAGGCCTGAGCCATGGCCGACCCGAAGTACGCCGCCTACGTCTGCAAGGGCTGCGGCATCGGCGAGCGCATCGACGCCGACCAGAGCGCGAAAATCGCCGAGAAGGAAGGCAAGATCGCGCTGGTGCGCCAGCACGAGTTCCTGTGCAACGCCGAGGGCGTAGCGCTGATCCGCTCCGACATCGAGAAGGAGGGCGTCACGCACGTCGCGATCGCGGCCTGCTCGCGCCGCGCGAAGACCGAGGCGTTCGAATTCCCCGGCGTGGCGCTGGCGCGCGCCAATCTGCGCGAAGGCGTGATCTGGGTACGGCCGGACACCGCGGAGGCGCGCGAGACCACGCAAGAAATGGCTGACGACTACGTGCGCATGGCCTGCGCCGAACTCAAGAAGATGAAGGTTCCGGCAGGCAATCCCGAGACCGGGCGCTCGAAGCGCATCCTGGTGGTCGGCGGCGGCGTTTCGGGGCTGACTGCGGCGGTGGAGGCGCGCAACACGGGCTACGAAGTCGTGCTGGTCGAAAAGCAGGCGCAACTGGGCGGCTGGGCCGCGAAACTGTGGAAGCGCATCCCCGAGCGCGAGCCGCATGCCGCGCCGGTGGATACCGGCGTGCAGGCGCTGATCGACGCGGTGACGCAGGACGCCGGCATCAGGGTGTATACCAACGCGACCCTCGCGCAGACCAGCGGCGCGCCGGGTCGTTTCAAGGCGAGCATTGCGGTCGAATCCGGTTCTACGGCGACCGAGGAAGTCGGCGCGATCGTTCAGGCCACGGGTTTTTCGCTCTACGACATGAACCGCCTGCCCGAACTGGGCGCGGGCAAGTCGCCCAACGTAATGGACCAGGCCGGGCTGGAGAGTCTCGCGCGCAAGGCGGCCCCCAAAGGCCTGCCGATCCGCCGCCCGTCGGACGGCGGCGAAGTGAAGAGAGTGGTGTTCGTGCAGTGCGCGGGCCAGCGCGATGATACCGGCAAGCACCTGCCCTACTGCTCGGGCTACTGCTGCAACACCTCCATCAAGCAGGCGATGTATTTCAAGGACGCGAACCCCGCGGTGGATACGGTCGTGATCTACACCGATCTCCGGGTTCCGGGCAACGGCGAGGACTTCTACCGCAGCGCGCAGAAAAAGGGCGTGACCTTCACCAAGGGCAGCGTTACCGGCGTCGAAGCGTCCGGCGATACCTGCAGGGTAAGCTTCCGCGACCTGATCCTCGATGAGGACGCGTCCATCGAAGCCGCGGACCTGGTGGTGCTCGCCACCGGCCAGGTGGCAAACGCCGGCGTGGACATCGACAATCCGCAGGCGACCGATGCGAACGGCACCAAACCGATCTCGATCCTCAATCTGGATTACCGCCAGGGCAAGGACCTGCCGAAGTTGAGCCACGGCTTTGCCGACTCGCATTTCATCTGTTTTCCTTACGAGACGCGCCGTACCGGCATCTATGCCGCGGGACCGGTGCGCCGCCCGATGGACATCGCGCAGGCCAAGGAAGACGCTACCGGCGCCGTGCTGAAGGCGATCCAGGCCGCGGAAAACGCCGAACTGGGGCGTGCCGCACATCCGCGCTCGGGCGACCTGTCGTTTCCGATCGTGCAGCTGGAGGGCTGCACGCAATGCAAGCGCTGCACGGTGGAATGCCCGTTCGGCGCGATCGACGAGGACGAGAAGACCTATCCGGTGTTCAACGAGTCGCGCTGCCGGCGCTGCGGCACCTGCATGGGCGCCTGCCCGGTGCGCGTGATTTCGTTCGAGAACTACTCGGTGGACAGCGTCGGAGCACAGATCAAGGCGGTCGACATTCCGGACGAGTTCTCGGAAAAGCCGCGCATTCTCGTGCTCGCCTGCGAAAACGACGCCTATCCCGCGCTCGACATGGCCGGCATGCAGCGCAACCACTATTCTGCGTTCGTGCGGGTCATTCCGGTACGGTGCCTGGGCTCGGTCAATACCAGCTGGATCATCGACGCGCTGAACGGCGGCTACGACGGCGTGATGATGATGGGCTGCAAGCACGGCGACGACTACCAGTGCCATTTCGTGAAGGGTTCGGAACTGGCGAATTCCCGCATGAGCAAGATCTCCGAAACGCTGAAGACGATGGCGCTGGAGACCGAGCGCGTGGCCACCTACGAGGTCGCGATCACCGACATCAAGCGGCTGCCCGTGCTGATCGGGGATTACGCGAAGGTGATCGAGAAGATAGGCCTGTCGCCGATGAAAGGATTCGCCTGATGGGCGCGCCGGGCGAATTCAACCTCGCGGCGCTCGCGCGCTACGGCAACGATTTCCTCGCGGAGGTCGAGGAGCGCGTCGAGGAAGGCGAGTGGGTCAAGATGTGCATGCAGTGCGGCGTGTGCGCAGGGTCGTGTCCGTTCGGGCCGGATTGGGAGCACTCGCCGCAGAAGATCTTCATGATGATCCGCGCCGGCAAGCGCGACGAGGTGCTCGCGTCCGACTCCATGTGGATGTGCACCTCCTGCTACAACTGCGTGGTGCGCTGCCCGAGGAAGCTCCCGATCACGCAGATCATGCACGGCCTTGCCGCCTACGCGCATCGGCTGGGCCTGGCGCCGAAAATGCAGCCGACCCGGCGATGGTCGCTGCTGTTCTGGGACAACTGCACCAAGACCGGCCGCGTCAACGAGCTGAAACTTACGCTCGGCCTTTACTTCATGGACGGCATTGTCGCCGGCTTCAAGCAGGCTTGGACCCTGAGGAACATCGGGCTCGGGATGCTGCTCGCGAAGCGGCTCAACCCGTTCGAGCTGATCCGCGGCCACGAGTGCAAGGACAAGGCCGGCATCCATCGCATGCTCAAGAAGGCGGCCGAGATCGAAGCCCGCAAGCGCGGCTTCGCGAAACCGTAAAGGAGGCCCGATGGCGAAGAAGGAATACGCGTTCTACCCGGGTTGCTCGTCGCAGTTGCGCGGCTCGGCTTCCAATTACCTCACCAGCGTCAACACGATGTGCGAGACCCTCGACGTGAAGATGACGCCGATCCCGGACTGGAACTGTTGCGGCGCATCGATCAGCTACGCGGGCGCGGGCGAGCTGTCGCGCCACGTGATGAATGCGCGCAACTTCGCGCTCTCTGAAACACACCTGCCCGGGCAGGACGTGGTCGCTACCTGCGCCGCCTGCTGGCTGGGGGCGAAGGAAACCAAGCAAAAACTCGACGCCTCGAGCCAGTTGATGGCGGAGACCAACGAGGCGCTCAAGGAGGCCGGCCTCCAGTACCAGGGCAGGACCGAGGTGCGCCACATGGTCGAGGTCCTGATCGAGGACATCGGCTACGAGGGCATGGCGCAGCCGGTCGTCAAGCCGCTCGAGGGCGTCAAGATCGCGGGCTACGTCGGCTGCCAGACCAACCGCCCGTTCGGCATCGCCGGCGAGTCGTTCGAGAACCCGCTGTACCTCGACAAGCTGGTCGAGACGCTCGGCGCCGAGCCGCTCACGAAATACGAGCAGAAGGTCACCTGCTGCGGCGGCGCGCTCGCCTTCTCCGAGCCGGAGAAGAGCCAGAAGCAGATCAAGGACATCGTCGAGTCGGCCTACGACCACGGCGCCGACGTCATCGTCACGCCCTGCCCGCTGTGCCAGGCAAACGTCGAGATCTACCAGTCCGAGATCAACCGCAGGCACGGCACCAAGCTCGACATGCCGGTGGTCTACTACTCGCAGCTGATGGCGGTGGCCTACGGCGCGACGCCCAAGGCCGCGGGCCTTGACGGTCACATCATCAAGCCGAAGAAGCTGCAGGAGATCGCGGTAAAGGTGGTGCCGGTTGATTTGGATCAACGCACAAGGCGACCGCGCGGCGAGAATCACTGACGGTCGCAGGGTAGTACCGGTAGGGGGAGATTGATGCGCGTACTGACGGATCTGCTTTTCCAGTGGGTCGACGGCGCCTTCGCGGTGGATGCGCATAGGCGCGTGACTTTCTGGAACCCTGCCTGCGAGGAATTGCTCGGAATCCCGGCGCACGAGGCGATCGGACGCCCCTGCATGGACGTATTGCGGGCCTGCGATGGTTCGGGAAAGCGCTATTGCGGGACGGACTGCAGCGTGGCACGACTCGTGCGCGGTGGTGCCGCACCCATGGCAGAGCCCCTCTGGCTCGGGCAGAAGGATGGCGCGCGGCGCCCGCTCTGGCTCAGCGTGATCTTGGTGCCATCGCAATGGAGGGACGTTTGGACCGTGGTGCACCTGCTGCAATCCAGGGCGCCCGGAGCCACGGCACGCGCACCGGAACGGACCGCCGTCGGGAAGGACCCTGGCGGCGCACGCAGTGCGCAGCAGCGGAACGGTCCAGGACTTCCGCCGTCGGCATTGCTTACGGCGCGGGAACGCGAGATCTTGTGCCGGATCGCACGCGGCCAACCCGCCCAGGCAATCTCTCGGGCACTGTGCATAAGCGCCGTGACGGTCCGCAACCACATCCAGCACCTGATTGCGAAGCTCGGGTTGCACAGCCAGATCGAGGCGGTGGCATACGCTTACCGCAATAATTTGGTCGCTGCGATACCGCAGCGTGAGACCGCCTCCGACGTCGCGGACGGGAATCCCGGGTGAAGAAGAAAATCGCGGTGCTGGTGCGGGATCGCCAAGACGAGGCGTTGCGCATGGCGCTCGGCCTGGTGCTGGCGGACGACGAGGTGGACGTGTACGTGCTCGACCGCAAGCTCGCGGATACGGAGGCGGTTCGTCTGTATTTGACGACGCTGAAGGAGTTCGAGTTCCGGGTCTTCACCAATCAGGCGGACAACGAAGGCCTCGAATATCTGTCCGTGGAGCAGATCGCGCAGCGGCTGCCGCAGTACGACCACACGCTGCCGTACTGACACCGCCGCCGGTGCGTGCGCGCCGGGCAAGCGCCAAAATGATGCATGTGCATCATTTCCTTCCTTGGTCCCCAACGTAATACTTTTCCACCATTAGGCACGTACGGCGCACGACCGGGCCGCCGCGCCAAGGAGGAGTGCGACCGTGACGCTCGGCATTCTGGTCAATACCGCCAAGCACCTGGACGACGTTGTCGGCCTCACCGAGGCAGCGATCGCCACGGGGCGTCAGGTCATCATTTTCACCATGGACGAGGGAACGCGGCTGCTGGCGGACGGCCGGTTCACGTCATTGGCCTGCGTTGCGGGCGTGAGCATGAGCGTGTGCGACCACAGCGCAGCGTCCCTGGGCGTGAGCATCGAGCGCCTCGCGCCGCAGATCCGCTGCGGCAGCCAGCTGAACAACGCCGCAATGGTGCACGCGGCGGACCGCATCGTCATCCTGTGAAGCGATGCCCGGACATCCATGAGCGAAGCGGCCCACGCAGGTAGCGCGAGGTAGCGCGCGCATGCGAATCCTGTGCCTCCTGAACGAGGGAGCGGACACCGGCGCGCGTCGCTGGATCGACGCGCTGCCCGGGGATCACGCCATCGAGATCATCGAGCTCGCGAAAAAGGAGTTTTCGTACGCCGAGCTGGTAGAGCGGATTTTCGCCGCAGACCGGGTGATCTCGTGGTGACCCGCAGTCCGCCGGGCAACGCGCTTTCGCTGCATGCGCTGTCCCTCCTGACCGTGGCGACCCTGTTCACGCTTTTTTTTCTGCGCTCGCTTGACGACAATCGCCTCGTGAGCTGGCGGTGGGCGTTTGCCGCGGAGGATGCGCTCGCCTGGGTGCTCGCTCTCGGGATTGCAGTCCTGATCGCGCACGCCGCGGGCCTGGTCGGCGCGCGCGTCCTGCGCCCGCAGCTCGTTCTCTTCGGCAGCGGCTTTGCCGCCGCCGCCCTGCTCTGGTCCGAGCCCGAGGTCATCGTGGACGCCGCACGCTATTTCACGCAGGCCAAGCAGGCGCAGGTCTACGGCATCGCCTATTTTCTCCAGGCCTGGGGCGGCGAAATAC
>Ga0154760_1061_pt5 | contig 13992 bp, 12 predicted proteins | sample Rifle2008BG16ft_FD_105768 | JGI IMG/M metagenome (GOLD analysis project Ga0154760, IMG submission 105768) | Betaproteobacteria bacterium RBG_16_66_20
GGCGCTTTCTTGCGGAACAGGGCCACGCCGATCGCGCCTACGTTGTCCGGCCGTCCGGTGCGCGCCGCATAGGAGTCCGGCAGCGAAGTGAAATAGAAGGCCGCGGTGCGCGCGAGGTCCTTGCGCCAGCCCTTGACCTGCAGCGCGCGCCACGGCGAGAGCACGTAGCCGCTCTGCTGCGGGGTCGCGGTCTCGCCGGTGATCACGTTGACGCCGTCCACCGACATCACCGCGAGCACCTCTTCGCCCTGCCGGCTGCGCACGGCGATCTGATATTCGTTGCCGGGCTTGCCGACGACCCAGGCCCGCCCTTCGTGCCAGTACACCGGCAGGCTCCGGCCCTCGCTGCGGTCGAACACGGTGACATCGGCCAGGCCGCCGACCGCGGCGGCATGGGCGGAAAAAGCGGCGAGCAGCGCCGCGCAGGCCATCATCGGGGTTTTCATCGACCGTCCTCCAGGTGTGGGTACACAGGGATGAAACGGACGCAAGGGTGGAAAGGGTCAAACCAGTTCGGGTTTCATGCTGCTCGCGTACAATGCGCGCCTTTCCCACCTATACCGACGACGATGAACAACGGTAACAGCTACGACTGCAGCAAATGCCCCGGCTACTGCTGCAGCTATCCCCTGATCGAGGTATCGCGCAGCGACATCGCGCGGCTGGCGAAGCACTTCGACGTCGACTACGCGACCGCGGAGGAGCGCTTCACCCTCCATGACGCAGAGGAGAAGGTACGCGGCCTGCGCAAGCGCAAGGACGAATTCTTCGGCACCGCGTGCCGTTTTCTCGACCCCAAGGAGCGCCGCTGCACGGTGTACGAGGCGCGCCCGTCAACCTGCCGCGACTATCCCTACGCCAGGACCTGCGGCTACTGGGAATTCCTCAAGTTCGAGCGCGATCTGCAGGACGACAGTAAATTCGTCGCCATGACCCGATAGTCATTTCCTTGCCAGCGCCGCAGCGCGCAGGCCGGAGAGCGTGGCCGACGGGGTGATCGCCTCGGGGTCGATTCTGAGTTCGATGATCGCCGGCTTGCCCGAGGCGGCGGCGCGCCGGAAGGCGGGCGCGAAATCGGCGGTGCGCTCCCCCGTCTCGCCATGGCCGCCGAAAGCGCGCGCATAGGCGGCGAAATCGGGGTTGGCGAGCTCGGTGCCCGAAACCCGGCCCGGATATTCGCGCTCCTGGTGCATCCGGATGGTGCCGTACATGCCGTTATTCACCACCAGCACGATGATCGCCGCGCCGTACTGCGCTGCGGTGGCGAACTCCTGCCCGTTCATCAGGAACTCGCCGTCGCCTGCGACCGCGACCACGGTGCGCCCGGGTTCGGCGATCTTCGCCGCCACCGCCGCAGGCACGCTATAGCCCATCGAACCGCTGGTCGGAGCAAGCTGCGTGCGCCAACCCTTGTATTGGAAATGCCGGTGCAGCCAACTCGCGAAATTGCCCGCGCCGTTGGTGAGGATCGCATCCTCCGGCAGGTTCTGCGACAGCCACGCGACGACCTCGCCGTAGTGCAACGCGCCGGGCATCGCCAGCGGCTTGTTCCAGGCCAGGTACTCCGCGTGAGCTGACCGGGTCTGGTTTTGCCATTCTTCTCTTTTTATTTTTATGGACGAAAGAGCCAGAACAAATTCTTCATAATTCGAATTGATCGGCAAGGCCGCCTGATAGACGCGCCCGAGTTCCTCGGCCCCCGCGTGCACGTGGATCAGCGTCTGCTTCGGCACCGGCACATCGAGCAGCGTATAGCCGCCGGTGGTCATTTCCCCTAGGCGCGCGCCGATGACGAGCAGCACATCGGCTTCCTTGACGCGCTGCGCGAGCCTGGGATTGATGCCGATGCCGACGTCGCCCGCGTAATTCGGATGCCGGTTGTCGAAATAATCCTGGCAGCGGAACGCACAGCCCACGGCTACCCCGGCCGCCTCGGCCCAGCCGCGCAACGCGCCGCTCGCCTGCCTGGTCCAGCCGCCGCCGCCAACCAGCACCAACGGCCGCTTGGCGCCCGCGAGCAGGCGCTCAAGTTCTTTCATGTCAGCGGCAGAGGGCGCGGCGCGCGGCGTGCGGAAATGTGGTGCATCCGCCACCGCCGCCTCGGAAAAGAGCATGTCCTCGGGCAGCGCGAGCAGCACCGGACCCGGCCGGCCCGCGGTCGCGGTGTGGAAGGCGTGGCTCACGTATTCCGGAATGCGCTCGGCGCGGTCGATCTGCGCCACCCATTTGGTGAGCGGCCCGTACATGCGCCGGTAATCGATTTCCTGGAACGCCTCGCGCTCCACGAAGTCGTTGCCGACCTGGCCGACGAGCACCACCATCGGCGTCGAATCCTGGAACGCGGTGTGCACGCCGACCGCGCCGTTGGTCGCGCCGGGGCCGCGCGTCACCACCAGCACGCCCGGCTCGCCGGTGAGCTTGGCCCAGGCTTCCGCCATGTAGGAAGCGCCGCCTTCCTGGCGGCAGATCACGAATTTCAGCCTGTCCTTCAGGTCGTGCAGGCCATCCAGCACCGGCAGGAAGCTCTCGCCGGGCACGCCGAACGCGGCGCGCACGCCGTGGCCCGCTAGCGCATCGGCGAGAATTTTCCCGCCATGGCGGATTTTCAGATCGGTTTTCATTTTCATATCCGGGAGAGGCTTGGATTATATTATCCGGATGAGCGACGACATCAACACGCTGCGCCGCATCCTGCGCGAGTGCAGGGTACTTGCGATCGTCGGCTTGTCCGCCAGCTGGCACCGGCCGAGCTATTTCGCGGCGAAGTACATGCTGGAGCACGGCTACCGCGTGATCCCGGTCAATCCGCAATACCAGGAAGTGCTCGGGCAGAAGTGCTACGCGTCGCTGCGCGAAATCCCGGAGAAGGTGGACCTGGTGGACGTGTTCCGCAAGACCGCGGACGTGATGCCGGTCGCCGAGGACGCGATCGCGATCGGCGCCAGGGTCCTGTGGCAGCAGCTCGGCGTGAAAAACGAGGCGGCGGCGGCAAAGGCGCTTGCCGCCGGGTTGGAAAGTGTCATGGACCGCTGCGTCAAGATCGAGCACGGCCGCCTGTTCGGGGGCCTCAACTGGGTGGGGGTCAATACGAGGGTGATTTCGGCCAAGCGGCCGCGCTGGCTCGCCTATTAGGCGCCTACTAGGCAGATCGAACGCCAGGGGCTAAGCTGTTGCCCCCATGGCCCGCCCCATCCGAGTCTTCGACGGCAGTTTCGGGCGGCTGCAATTGATCGAAGCCGCGACGGGCGAAGCGCCGCACGCGGCGGTGGCGCCGCAGATCGTGATCAAGCACGAGGGCGCCGACGTCGATTTCCAGATCGACGGCCAGAGCCAGCGCCTGACCCGCAACAACCTGTTGTTTTTCAATCCCGGCGTCACCAGCCAGGCGCTTCTCGCCGCCAGCTCGCACGCGCAATTGCTCGTCTTCCAGGCCTCCGGCGACTGGCTCTGCCGCAGCTTTCCGGCGGTGTTCGAGGCCGGCGGCCGGCCGTTCGCCGCCGCGAGCGAGTCGATCACGCATCGCATCCGGCAGCTCGCCGACACCCTGGTGATCGAGGTGCTGAACGACCAGTTCCTTTCCCACGAGCGGCTGGAGTTCATGCTGCAGGAGCTGATGCTCTCGATCGTGGAGACCTACCTCGCCCGGCGCCAGTCGGGCTCGCGCCTGTGGCGCGGCTCGCCGTTCGCCGACAACCGGATCCGCAAGGCGCTGGCTTTTTTGCGCGCGCACCCGAACAAGGAAATCAACATGAACGAGCTCGCCAGCCAGGTCGGCCTGTCGCGCTCGCGCTTCTATGACCTGTTTCAGCTGAGCACCGGCCGCTCGCCGCGCTCCTACCTCGACATGCTGTGCATCGAGTCGGCGATCTCCAAGCTCTCCTCGGGCAGCGGCAAGATCGCCGAGGTCTCGGCCGAGCTCGGCTTCTCCGCGCAATCGAATTTCACCCGCTTCTTCCAGCAGCAGGTCGGCATCCCGCCCTCGGAGTACCGGCGCGCGGCGGCAAAGCCGAATACCGAGCCGAATACCGAGCCGAATACCGAGCCGAAGGACGCGCCGCAGGACTGATTCTGCGCTACCGGGCCATCCATGTCCGGCCGGCGCGCCCCGACGGTTAAAATCGTCCCTCATGGCCGACCGAAAATTCGGATTCGAGACGCTTTGCCTGCACGCGGGCCAGATCCCGGATCCGGCCACCGGCGCGCGCGCCGCGCCGATCTACCAGACCACCTCGTTCGTGTTCGATTCCGCCGAGCACGCGGCGAGCCTGTTCAACCTGCAGACCTTCGGCAATGTCTACTCGCGGATCTCGAATCCGACGGTGGCGGTGTTCGAGGAGCGCATGGCGGCGATCGAAAACGGCCGCGCGGCGCTCGCCTGCGCCACCGGCCAGGCCGCCGAAGCCACCGCGATCCTGACGCTGTGCCAGTCGGGCGACCACATCGTGTCGGCTTCCACGCTCTACGGCGGCACGCACACGCTGCTCGGAGTCAACCTCAAGAAACTGGGAATCGAGACCACTTTTGTCGATCCTGATGATTTAAATGCTTTTAGAAAAAATATAAAAGCGAACACCAAACTTCTCTATGCCGAAACGCTCGGCAACCCGCTGATCAACATCGTCGACATCGAGGCGCTGGCGAAGATCGCGCGCGAGGCCGCGATCCCGCTGGTGGTGGACAACACCGTGCCTTCGCCCTACCTGTGCCGGCCGTTCGACTGGGGCGCGGACATCGTGGTCCACTCGGCGACCAAGTACATCGGCGGCCACGGCACCACCATGGGCGGGGTGATCGTCGAGTCGGGCAAGTTCGACTGGGGCAACGGCAAGTTTCCGGAATTCACCACGCCCTCGCCCGGGTACCACGGCGTGATCTTCCACGAGACCTTCGGCGACTTCGGCTACACCATGAAGGCGCGCATGGAGATCATGCGCACCTTCGGCCCGGCGCTCTCGCCGATGAACGCGTGGCTGCTGCTGCAGGGGCTGGAATCGCTGCCGGTGCGCATGGACCGGCACTGCGACAACGCGCTCGCGGTGGCGAAGTACCTGAAGGACCACCCGCGCGTCGCCTGGGTGAACTACCCGGGGCTCCCGGACAACAAGTATTTTCCGCTGTCGAAAAAGTATCTGCCGAAGGGCGCCTCGGGCCTGCTCAATTTCGGCGTCAAAGGCGGGGCCAGGGCAGGCGAGCGCTTCATCGACGCGGCGCAGTTCATGAGCCACCTCGCCAACATCGGCGACGCCAAGACGCTGGTCATCCACCCGGCCTCCACCACCCACCGTCAGATGAGCGATGAAGAGCAGCTCAAAGCCGGCGTCGCCCCCGACATGGTCCGCATGTCGGTGGGCATCGAATCGATTGATGACATCCTCTGGGACATCGATCAAGCCCTGAGTGAGGCAGCCAAGGCATGAGCAAGAAGCTTCCGGATACCACCACCAGGATCCCGCGCCATACCGCGGCCAAGATCCTGCGCGACAACACGAGCAAGCTGCTGCGCGATAACGCGGCCGGGATCCCGCGCGACAGCACTGCCAGGATCCCGCGCGCGCTGCTTGAGACGGCGGCGCGCGGCGCTGCTGCCGCGACCATGCAATTCCTGTGGCCCACGCCGCCCTACTACGAGTTCTCCGACCCGGAGGCCGCGCAAGCCGCCGGGGAGTGCCTGCTCACCTTCAGGGACGGCGCCAAGGCGACCGGTGCGCTGCTCGATTTCCTGCCGGACGACGCGCTGCTCAAGTTCCGCCAGGCAAACACCGCCGCCGTCATCAGCATCGGCTTTTCCGGTCTGCTCGGCCTGCAGCTGCCGCAGCCGGTCGCGGTCAGGCGCCAGGCGATCCCGCTCGGCTACGCAGACCAGGCAGCGTTCGCGCCGTCCGATTGCCAGCCGTTCTCGATCGAGCTGGCGGAGGGGCAGACATTTCACGGCGAGACGCTCGGCCACATCAATGCGCTGTGCGGGGTGTTCCTGTTCCTGCCGGAGAAAGCCGGCAGCGTGATCCGCAGCTTCGTGCCCACGGAGGCGATCCAGGATTGCATCCTCGGCAAGCCGATCGGCCAGATGCTGGTCGACCGCAAGCTCGCCTCGTCCGAGGAAGTCAGCGCAGCCCTGCAGCGGCAGATCGGCCTGCGCACGCAAAAGCTCGGCGAATACCTGACCGAGAACCAGATCGTGTCGCAGGAACAGCTCGCCACCGCATTGAAGCAACAGCGCGCCCAGCCGGTGCAGAAGCTCGGCGAAACGCTGGTCGAGCTCGGCTACCTGGAGCGCGCGGAGCTGGAGGAGGCGCTGGCGATCAAGAGCAGGAACCGTGCGATCCCGCTCGGACAGATTCTGCTCGACATGGGAATCGTGGATACCGGGGTGATCAACGACGTGATGGCGAGGAAGTTCGGCATCCCGGTCGTCGACCTGCGCAGCCTGAGGATTCCCCCGGAAATCCTGAAGAAAATTCCCGCGGGCGTGGCCTACCGATACCGGATCGTGCCGGTGGCCGAGTCGGAAAACGCGCTCGTCGTCGCGGTCGAGAATCCGCTCGACATGGAGAAGATGGAACAGCTGCGCTTCATCGCCGGCAGCAAGGTGATCCCGGTAATGGCGCCGAAGGAGGACATCCGCTACGCGCTCGAAAAGAACTACGATCCCGGCGACATCGACAGCGTGAGCCCGCGCGAGCAGAAGCGCGAGGGCGAGGCCGGCGCGCTGCCGGCCGGGCGCCCCACCGACGTGGACGTCGCGGTCGAGGAACTGACCAGCCGGCTCGCGAGCGAAAGCGGCGAGCTCGAACTGAACGAGCAGCACGCCGCGCAGAGCGATACCACCCTGGTCAAGCTGGTGAACAAGATCATAATCGATGCGATCGAGCAGAACGCCTCGGACATCCACATCGAAGCCAACCCGGGCCGCAAGAACACGCGGATCCGCTTCCGCAAGGACGGCATGCTGGTCACCTACCTCGATATGGCATCCAGGTTCCGCAGGGCCGTCATTTCGCGCATCAAGATCATGAGCCAGCTCGACATCACCGAGCGGCGCAAGCCGCAGGACGGCAAGATCGATTTCAGCCAGTTCGGCCCGCGCAAGGTCGAGTTGCGCGTCGCAACCATTCCCACCTCGAACGGGCTGGAGGACGTCGTGATGCGCGTGCTTGCGGCAGCCACCGCCGTTCCGATCGACCAGCTGGGGTTCGATGCGGCGGCGCTGGCCTCGGTGAAGCAGCTGATTTCCCGGCCCTACGGGCTATTCCTGGTGTGCGGCCCGACCGGTTCGGGAAAGACCACGACCCTGCACTCGCTGCTCGGGTTCCTCAACACCCCGGAGCGCAAGATCTGGACCGCGGAAGATCCGATCGAAATCGCGCAATCCGGATTGCGCCAGATCCAGGTCAACGCCAAGATCGGCTGGACCTTCGCCACGGCCATGCGCACCATCCTGCGCGCCGATCCGGACGTCGTCATGGTGGGCGAGATGCGCGACGCGGAGACGGCGAAAATCGCCATCGAGGCGTCGTTGACCGGGCACCTGCTGCTCGCCACCCTGCACACCAACAGCGCCGCCGAGAGCGTCACGCGGCTGCTCGATCTCGGCATGGATCCGTTCAATTTCGCCGACGCCTTGCTCGGGGTCCTCGCGCAACGCCTGATCCGGCGTCTGTGCCTGGAATGCAGGGCCGCGTACGCGCCAACCTCGACCGAGCTGGAAGAGCTTGCCGCGGAATACCGCGGCGACACTTCGATCGACGCCGGCAAGCTGCTTCAAACCTGGCGCAAGCAGCACAGCGGCGCGGGCGGCGCCATCACCCTTTACCGCGCCAAGGGCTGCGCGCGCTGCGACCAGACCGGATACAAGGGCAGGCTCGGTCTGTTCGAACTGCTGGTGGCAGACGCAACGGTGAAACAGCTGGCCCAGACCCGTGCGCCCGTGGTCGAAATCAGGGCTGCAGCGCTGGCCAACGGCATGCGCACGCTGAAGCAGGACGGCATCGACAAGGTTCTCCAGGGCATCACCGACATCCACCAGGTCCGGACAGTCTGAGCTGCCGGGACCGGCGTCCGGCCCGCATACAATAGTTCCATGGGCGCCCCTTTTTCCTGGAAATATCCCTACGCCTGGCCGCGCAAGCCGGTCCTGGCGCGCAACGTGGTCGCCACCTCGCAGCCGCTCGCCGCGCAAGCCGGGGTCGCCATGCTCGCCGCCGGGGGCAGCGCGGTGGATGCGATCCTCGCCACGGCGATCACGTTGACGCTGGTGGAACCCGTCTCCAATGGCATAGGGTCCGACGCCTACGCGATCGTCTGGGACGGCAGGGAGCTGCACGGCCTGAACGCCTCGGGCCGCGCGCCCGCGGGCTGGACGCCGGAATTCTTCGGCGGCGCCAAATCAATGCCCGCGCGCGGCTGGAACTCGGTGAGCGTGCCCGGCTGCGTTTCGGCGTGGGTGGAACTGCATCGCAAGTTCGGCAAGCTTGCATTCGAGCGCCTGTTCGCGCCCGCGATCCGCTACGGGCGCGAAGGTTTCATGGTGTCGCCGACCATCGCAGGGCAATGGGCGGCGCAGGCGGACGAACTCAAGGTGCAGCCCGGATTTGCGGAGGCTTTCATGCCGGGCGGCCGGCCGCCGGCGGTGGGCGAAGTCTTCAGGTTCCCGGACCACGCGGCGACGCTGGAGAACATCGCGGCCACCGCAGGCGAGTCGTTCTACCGCGGCGAGCTCGCCGGAAAGATCGAGGCATTTGCGAACAAGCACAATGCCGCAATGCGCGTGTCGGACCTCGCAGCGCACAAGTGCGACTGGGTCGGGACGCTGCAGCAGAACTACCGCGGCTACACCATCCACGAGATTCCGCCGAACGGCCAGGGCATCGTCGCGCTGATCGCGCTCGGGATCCTCGAACATTTCGACCTGGCGTCGCTGCCGGTCGACTCGGCAGACAGCTTCCACCTGCAGATCGAGGCGGTGAAGCTCGCTTTCGCCGACGCGCAGGCTTACGTGGCCGACATTGATCACATGCCTTTCGACCCCGGCAAGCTTCTGGACGCGAATTACCTGAAAGAAAGAGCAAGACTCATCGATAGAAAAAAGGCGCAGCCCTTCGCCGCCGGCAGGCCGCCGCAGGGCGGCACGGTGTACCTCACTGCGGCGGACGCCTCGGGAATGATGGTGTCGATGATCCAGTCGAACTACATGGGTTTCGGCTCCGGCGTGGTGGTGCCCGGCACCGGCATCTCGCTGCAGAACCGCGGCGCCAGCTTCGTCATGCAGGAAGGCCACCCGAACCGCGTCGGGCCGGGCAAGCGCCCCTACCAGACGATCATCCCGGGCTTCGTGACCAGGGACGGCAAGCCGGTGATGAGCTTCGGCGTCATGGGCGGCACCATGCAGCCGCAGGGCCACACGCAGGTCATGGTGCGCATCGCCGACTACGGGCAGAATCCGCAGGCGGCCTGCGACGGCCCGCGCTTCCGCTGGGTGCAGGGCCTGGACGTGAGCGTGGAGGACAATTTCCCGCCCGCGGTGCTCGAGGAGCTGCGCCGCCGCGGCCACCGGATCGTCACGGTGGACGACTACAACCAGTTCGGCAGCGGCCAGCTGATCTGGCGGCTCGACGGCGGCTACCTGGCGGCGAGCGATCCGCGCAGAGATGGACAAGCCGCAGGTTTTTAGCGGCCATGCCGCGGGATTCCGAGGGGAAACGATGCTGAAGATCTGGGGCCGCACCAACTCGGTCAACGTGAAGAAGGCGCTCTGGTGCCTCGAGGAGCTCAGCCTGCCGTACGAGCGCATCGACGCCGGCATGCAGTACGGCGTCGTCGACACGCCCGAATACCGCAAGATGAACCCCAACGGCCTGGTGCCGACGCTCGATGAAGACGGTTTCATCCTGTGGGAGTCGCACAGCATCGTGCGCTACCTCGCGGCGAAATACGGCAAGGGCGTGCTCTGGCCGACCGACCAGCACGCGTGCGCAGTGGCCAACCAGTGGATGGACTGGACGTTTTCGTTCCAGACCGCATTGCGCGACGTGTTCTGGGGGCTGGTGCGCACGCCGCCGGAGAAGCGCGACCTGAAATTGATCGAGGAAAAGCGCAAGAAGACGGGCGAGATGCTCGGCATTCTCGACGCTGCGCTCGCCGGCAGGCACTACGTCGCGGGCGCGTTCTCGATGGGCGATGTCCCGATCGGCTGCCACGTGCAGCTGTGGATGCGGTTGCCGATCGAGCGGCCCGCGCAGCCGAACCTCGACGCCTGGTTCGAGCGGCTCTGCGCCCGCCCCGCCTACAAGAAAATCGTCGACCTGCCGCTGTCATGAGCGGTCGCGCCGACGTCGCCGGCACCATCACCGGCCCGGCGCCGAAAATGGACCCCGGTTGGACGGCTCGTTGGCAGCCAGGATCTTTACTTTTGAGTAGAATTTTTCCAAGTCACCGCCTTCGTCCTGCAGCAGGTGCTCGAAGGTGGCGACGAGTTGCGTGTAGGTCGCGAAGGAAGCGAGCAGCGCGTTGTTGGGTTCCGCGTCCCTGAACCGGGGGCTCGCCGCCAAGGCCTTCTTCAGCGCGGCATACTCCGCCCGCTTCCTTTCCCGCATCGCCCCGGGCGCGATGCGCTGCCGGTACAGCAGGTTCAGCCTCGCCCTCGCCTGATCCATTTCCCCGGCGAATTTCCGGTTCTGTTCCTCGGCGGCGAAAAAATCCTGCAACGCCGCGCCGCGCCCGGTCGCGGCGAGCCAGCGCCGCACCCCTTCACGCTCGACCGTTACCGCGAACGACTCGTTGAAGGTCGAATCGTCCTTCACGTAGGCCACCTGGTGGGTGAGTTCGTGGAACACCAGGCGCGCGAGGTCCGCGTCCGGATAGCCGATGAACGTGGACAGCAGCGGATCGTCGAAGCGCCCAAGCGTCGAGTAGGCCGGCACGCCGTAGACGTAGACGTCGTACCCCTGCGCGCGCAGGCCCCGCGCGTAGCGCTCGGCGTCGTCGCGCCCGAAGAATCCGCGGTAGGACACGCAACCCGCGACCGGAAAGCACGACTGCAGGGGTTCCAGCGAGAATTCGGGCGCTGCCACCACGTTCCACACCGCGTAAGGCCCGTCGAGCTCGGCGTAGCTCCGGTAGCTCGCGTTGTCCGGGAGCTTCAGTTCCCGCACCGCGTAGTCGCGGATTTCGCGCGCCAGCTCGAGCCGCGCGCGCAGGGGCTGCGGCGTCGCGCGATCGGCGAGCAGTTGCGCCACCGGCCGCGCGCGCGCCATCAGCGACACCTGCCCGCCGATCGCCTGCAGGTAATACGCCAGCGTCTCGCAGCCCGAGAGCAGAATCAGCGCCAGCAGGCTAATGAGAATTCGCAATGAATTTTCCATCGGAAAGGAACGCCGCAACCTGCGAGGCGACTCGCGCCGAGATCAGCATCGCGCTGTGGCTCACCGGCAGCACCGCGCGCTCGGTCATGCCTTCCACCGCAGTCTCCTCGACGCAGACCACGCCGTCATTCGGCCCGGGAAGCCGGCCGATCATCCGTCCGAGGCCGAACGGCGTCGTCCCGGCGATCACGCCGAGCGGCTCGGAGCGGGTCCAGCGCGCCGCGCGCCCCTCGCGCCACAATTTCTCGCTCTCCCCGAGGAGCCAGCGCCCGGCCGTGTGGCGCGCGAGCCATCTGCCCGAAAGGCACCCCCGGGCGGGTGTCGCAAGCAGCACAACGCGTCCCACCCCGATCGCAGCGTCGGATTGCAGCATCTCGAGCACGACCAGGCCGCCCAGGCTGTGGCCGAGGAAATGCGCCGGACCGACCTGCCGCGCAAGACGCGCCAGGCGCTCGGCGTGCGCCTCGAGGGGCCGCGCGCGGCCGGCATAGGCGAAGCTGTGGCAGTGGAACCCGGCCCGCTCCAGGCGCGCAGCCAGCGGCTGCATCACCACGCCCGGCACCCACAGGCCGTGGGCAAGAATGACGCCCTGCATCTACTTCGAACTCATGGTCGCGGGATTCTAACGAGCATCCAGACGCCCACCGCGAGCGCGGGCGCGGCGAACACCGCGTAGGCGACGGCGTAACTGCCGGTAAGCGCGAGCACCGCGTTGAAGATCGGCGGCGTCACCACCACGCCGAGGAAGGTGAAGAACAGGCACCCTCCGGTCGCCTCGCTTGCGCGGCCCGGCGCGAGGCGCGCGATTTCGGCGAGCCACACGCCGTTCCAGCCGACCGCGGTCGCGCCGAACACCGCGGCATAGGCGAACAGGAGCCCGCGCGGCCAGGCCGGGTCGGCGCTGAGCGCGGCAAGCGCGGACACGCCCATGCCGAGCCCGAGCAGCCCGAGCATGGTGCGCCGCGCCGCAGTGGCCGCCCCGCCGCGGTCCGCGAGCGCGCCCCAGAGCACGCGGCCGATGACGCTCGCCACCTGCGAGGCCGCCATCACCAGGCCCGCGAGGACCAGCGACAGCGCGAAACTCTCGACCATAAAGGTGACGAGGTAGGTGACCAGGGTGATCTGCACGCCGCCGTAGACGAAGCCCGCGATGCACATCTGCCGCAGCCGCGCGTCGCCCAACGCCATGCGCACCGGGGCGAACGCGCTGAGCAGCGACACCGGCGCGCGCGGATTCAGGTTGACGTCGTAGCGCGCGCGCACCGGGCCGATCGCCAGCGCGAGCGCGAGGCACGCGGCGCCGATCGCGACCGCGCCCCACTGCCAGCCGAAGGCAAGGATCAGCAGCGGCACCAGCAGGCCGGCGAGCACACCGCCGGCCGGCACCCCGGTCTGCTTGATCGAAAACACGAGCGAGAACATCGAGGGCGGCGCCGCGCGCACCAGGATCACCGAGCTCGCCGGCGTGGTGGGCCCGTAGCCCAGGCCGACGACGAATCCGCCGAGCATCACCAGCGGCGGCCACGCGGTCGCGGCGAGGCCGAGGCCGGCGAGGCACAGCGCGAGCCCCGCCTGGCTGGCGCGGATCGGCCCGAAGCGCGCGATCCAGCCGCCGGCGGCGGCCGAGCCGATCATGCTGCCGAAATAGGTGGCGGCGATGTAATAGCCGACCGCCGACGCGGCAAAGCCGAGCGCCGGCCCCGCCACCGGCGCCATCACCGGCGCGCAATAGACCGCAAACGCGACCAGCGCCTGGACCGCAAAGGTGACCGTGAGCGGCAGCGCGACGCGCCGCGTATCGCTCATTTCAAGGGCTGGCGCGATTCCCAGGCCGGGTACGGCTGCCACTGCGCCGTCGCGAACGCCTCGGGCCAGATGATTTCGCGCCGCCCGCGGACGATCTGCACCAGCAGCGGCCGCGCCGCGGCCTGCGCGCCGGAGCGTTCCACCTTGTAGGCGCCGAGCGGCGTTTCGGTCTCGAGCGCGGCCAGCACTTCGCGCAATTTCTCCTGATCGGTGGCGCCCGCGCGCCGCACCGCGTCCTCGAGGACCTTTGCCGCGGCATAGCCCTCGGCGGCAAGATGGCCCGGCTCGGAGGACCACTTGTTCGTGTATCCCGCGACAAACCGCGCGTTGCCGCGCGTCGCCGCCCGCCGCTCGTAAGGCGAGACGCCCACGGCGTACTCGGCGTCCTGGCCGACGTGCTTGATGAACTCCGGAGCGGCGGCGCCCTGCGCGACGAAGAGCCGCGGCGCAAATCCCAGCTTGCGGAAATTCTTCACCATCTCGGCTGCATCCTGCGGCAGGCCGAATGCGATCCAGCCCTCGGCGCCCGCGGCCCTCGCCCGCGCCACCTGCGGCGCGAAATCGGTGGTTCCCTGGGCGTAGACCTCGACCTCGCCGGCGGTGAACCCCAGCGCCGCCGCATCTTCGCGCGCGCGCGCCGCCATCTCGCGCGAGCCCGGGTCTCCGCGCGCGAGCAGCGTGAGCCGCTTGAGGCCAAGCTTGCGCGCGAGCTCGAGAGCGCCCGCGCCGTACGCCGCAAGCGGCGCGGCCGTCTGGAACACGTAACGCAAGCCCGACCGGTGGACCGCGCGCGCCGAGCCGGTGGCGTTGATCATGACGCGGCGGTTGC
>Ga0154760_1015_pt3 | contig 13811 bp, 10 predicted proteins | sample Rifle2008BG16ft_FD_105768 | JGI IMG/M metagenome (GOLD analysis project Ga0154760, IMG submission 105768) | Betaproteobacteria bacterium RBG_16_66_20
GTCCGCGGGCCTGAACCGGGATGAACGCGAAGACCTGGCACGCCACATCCTGAGAATCAAGCACGAGCTCGGAATCCCCATGATCTGGGTCGAGCACGACATGCAGATGGTCGCCGATCTTGCGGACCGGCTCTATGTGCTCGACCACGGTGTGCCGCTTGCCGGGGGGCCGCCCGCTGAAGTGCTTGCGGACCCCCGGGTGATCGAGGCCTACCTCGGCGTCCGGCGGCCGGATTGAAGGATATTATTCCGGGTTGGGAGAATTGATGCGCCTGCACACGCGGCTGCGCTACGCACCGGCGGAGGTCAAGGTCGAAAAACGCGCCGACGGCACGATGGTGCTGCGCTCGCCGCAGGCCCTCAAGCCCTACGCGCGCGCGGTCGGCGACTGGCTGGTGTACTGGCACGAGCATGCGCCGGACCGCATCTTCATCGCCGAGCGCAAGGGCGACGCCTGGCGGCGGGTCAGCTACCGCGATGCGCTCTCGGATGCGCGCCGCATCGGCCAGGCGCTGCTCAATCTGGGCCTGGATGCGGGCAAACCGGTGGCGATCCTTTCGGACAACGGCGTCGACCACGCGCTGCTCGCGCTGGGTGCGATGCACGTGGGAATACCAGTGGCGCCAATTTCCCCTGCGTACTCGCTGATGTCGAAGGACTTCGCCAAGCTGAAGCAGATCTTCGAGCTGCTCAGGCCTGGCCTGGTGTTTGCCGCCGAGACGGAAAAGTTCGCGCCCGCGCTCGCCGCGGTCGGCGCCGTCTCGACGCCGGTGACCAGGCTCCTCGAGACCAATCCCGGCGCCACGCTGGAGCTGGCGTTTGCGCGCCTCACGCCGGATACGGTGGCAAAAATTCTTTTCACTTCGGGCTCGACCGGAAATCCGAAGGGCGTCATCAATACGCACCGCATGCTCTGCGCCAACCAGCAGATGCTGGCGCAGGGCTGGCCGTTCGTGGAAGAGCGGCCGCCGGTGATCGTGGATTGGCTGCCTTGGAACCATACGTTCGGCGGCAATCACAATTTCAATATGGTGCTGCGCAACGGCGGCACGCTCTACATCGACGGCGGCAAACCGGCGCCGGGGCTGATCGATACGACCGCGCGTAACCTCGGCGACATTTCGCCGACCATGTATTTCAACGTGCCGCGCGGCTTCGACTTGCTGCTGCCCTTCCTCGAGGCCGACGAGAAGCTGCGCAGGAACTTCTTTCGCCAGCTCGACCTGGTGTTCTATGCCGGCGCTGCGCTGCCGCAGAACCTCTGGGAGCGTATCGAGAGGCTCGTGCAGGCCGAGAAACCCGGCGGCCTGGCGATGCTCTCCGCCTGGGGTTCGACCGAGACCTCGCCGCTCGCCGCGCAGGTGCATTTCCAAATCGAGCGCGCGGGCGTCATCGGCCTGCCGGTCGCCGGGTGCGAGCTGAAACTCGTTCCGGCCGCGGGCAAACTCGAGGTTCGGGTGCGTGGTCCGAACGTGACCCCGGGCTATTTCCACCGGGACGACCTCAGCAAGGTGGCGTTCGACGACGAGGGCTTTTACTGCATCGGCGACGCGATGAAGTTCGCCGACCCGGCGGTCCCCGAGAAAGGCCTGGTGTTCGACGGCCGCGTCGCCGAGGATTTCAAGCTCAGCTCCGGGACCTGGGTGCACGTGGGCGCGGTCCGGGTGAAGCTGATCGCGGCGGGAAACCCGCTGATCCAGGACGCCGTGATCACGGGCCACGACCGCGACGAGATCGGCGCGCTGGTGTTCCTCAATCCGGCCGCTGCAAAAGATGTTTCCCAGGAAGAAATTCGAAAAAAACTGGCGAGCGCATTGACGCTCCTCGCCAAGGAGGCCGGCAGCTCGACCCATCCCACCCGCCTGCTGGTGATGGCCGAACCGCCGTCGATCGACGGCAACGAAATCACCGACAAGGGCTACATCAACCAGCGCGCGGTGCTGGAAAGGCGCGCCGCACTGGTCGAAAAGCTGCATGCCACTGCTTTGCCTGACGATGTCATCACTTACGGGAGAACATCATGACCATCAGCCGCCGCACCTTCAATACCGCGCTCGCCGCATCCGCGCTTGCCCCGTTCGGCATCGCGCGCGGCTAGGGGGCCAGGCTCAAAGTCGGCGTCCTGCTGCCGAGGTCCGGCGTGCAGGGCCTCATCGGCCAGTCCTGCCAGAAGGGCGCCGACCTCGCCCCCGGCGTGATCCGGGAGATGCTCGGCGTCGACATCGAGCTGATGAACGCCGACACCGAGACCAATGTCGATACCGCGCGCACCCGGGCCGAGCGCCTGATCCAGGAAGGCGCGCACGTGCTGGTGGGACCGTTCGATTCCGGCGCGGCGGGTGCCATCGCGCAGGTGTGCGAGCAGCGCGGCGTGCCTTTCGTGATCAACATCGCGGCCGCGCCGCAGATCACCGAGCAGGGCTACAAGTTCACCTTCCGCAATTTCCCCACCAGCCCCGAGCTGGTGCGCAACGGCCTGGGATTGATACGCGACCTGTTCCAGGCGACCAGGACCGCGCCGCGCAGCGCGGTGTTCATGCACGTCAACGACACCTTCGGCCAGGCAAATGCCAAGGCGATCGGCGCGATCTTTCCGACGCTCAGCTACCTGCCGTTCAAGATCGTGGACACGATCGCCTACGATCCCGCGGCCAAGGACCTGACGGTCGAGGTTTCGAAGGCGAAGGCGACCAACGCCGACTTCCTGCTGCTGGTGTGCCGCCTGAATGACGCCATCATTCTGCGCCGCGAAATGGTCAAGCAGCGCTGGAACCCGATGGGCATCATCGCGCCGGGAAATCCCGGAATGTACGAAGATCAGCTCTACAAGTCCCTCGGCAAGCTCTCCGAGTACTGCATCTCGAACGTGCCCTGGTACGACCCGAAGACCGAGTTGGCCAAGAGGGTCGAGAAGGCCTTCGACAAGCAAAACCCGAAGGACAAGATGATGTTCCACGTGCTCAACGTCGGCTACACCTTCGAGGCGCTGATGATTGCTGCCGACGCTTTCAAGCGCGCGCGATCCAGCGACGCGAGGACGCTGACCGAGGCCATCCGCCAGACCGACATCAGGAATCGGATGATGCTCGGCGGGGCGATCAAGTTCAACGCCAAGGGCCAGGTCGAAGGCAACGCCTCGGCATGCATCCAGAACCTGAATCTCACGCCGACCCTCGTGCTGCCGGCGACCGCCGCGACCGCGAAACCGGTGTTCCCGGTGCCCGACTACAGGAAGGCATGAGGCAAACCGGGATCTGACCCCGGTCTACCGAGCGCCGTATTCGGCGCGCAGGATCTTCGCGCCTTCGACCATGGCCTTCATTTTTCCGAAGGCAACGTCGCGCGGCAGGTATTTCATGCCGCAGTCGGGCGCGAGGATCACGTGCTCCTTGGGCACGTAAGGCAGCGCGCGCTTGATGCGCGCGACGACGATTTCCGGTGTTTCGATCGTCATGTCGTTCAGATCGATGCAGCCGATCATTATTTTCTTGTTTTTCAGGGTGGATAGGACGGAACAGTCAAGCGCCGGCTGCGCGGCCTCGATCGAAACCTGGTCGCAGGCGCAAGCCGAAAATTCGGGCAGGAACGAGTAGCCCGGGGGTTTCTGGTGGATCACCGCCGCGTAGCCGAAGCAGATGTGCACGGCGGTGGTGCCCGAGACGCCCTGCAGCGCGCGATTGAGCGCCTTCAGCCCGTACTGGCGCGCCTTCTCCGGCCGCGCCTGCATCCACGGCTCGTCGATCTGCACCACGTCGGCGCCGGCGGCGAACAGGTCGCGGATCTCCTCGTTCACCGCTACCGCGTAGTCCATCGCCGCCTCTTCCCCGGTCTGGTAGTAGTCGTTCTGCGCCTGCTCGCTCATGGTGAACGGGCCGGGAACGGTGATCTTGACCCGCTTGCTGGTATGCCTTTTCAGGAACCGCAGGTCGTCCACCTCTACCGGGCGGCGGCGCCGGATCTTGCCGGCGATGCGCGGCAGGCTGATCGGGTGCCCCGAGCGATCGAGTCCGGTGCCGGGATTGTCGCTGTCGACCCCTTCGAGCGCCGTGGCGAAGCGGTTGGAATAGCTCTCGCGGCGGATCTCGCCATCGGTGACGATGTCCAGGCCCGCCTCTTCCTGGGCGCGGATTGCGAGCAGCGTCGCGTCGTCCTGCGCCTCGGCGAGCCAGGGCTCGGGCACGCGCCAGAGCTCCCTCGCGCGCATCCGCGGCGGGAAGCGCTTGGCGAGCTTTTCGCGGTCGATCAGCCAGTCCGGCTGCGGATAGCTGCCGACCAGGGTCGTAGGAAACAGCATCGCCTGTCCTCCCCTCCAACGTTCAACCGCCGACGAAATTCGGCGCGATCCTGCGCAGCTTCTCCGGATCGACGCGGCCGCTGCGCTGTAGGTAGCTCCAGGCGAGCTCCCGCGGCGCAAGCCGCATGTGCTCCGGGAAGCGCTCGTACCACTCGCCGCTCGCATCGGCGGCGGCCACCAGCTTCTCGACAATCGGCCGCCGCGCCGCTTCGAACGCCGCAAGTGCTTCCGGTATGGCATTCTTGGATTCAGACAAGGCCTTCGTCAAGGCGATCGCATCCTCCATCGCGAGGCGGGTGCCCGACCCGATGGAGAAGTGCGCGGTGCGCTGCGCATCGCCGAGCAACACGGTATTGCCCGCGGACCAGCGCGCGTTGCGCAGGTTGGGAAAATTGCGCCACACGGATTTGTTGGAAACCAGCCGGTGCCCGGCGAGTGTGTCGGCAAACACGCGCTCGCAGTACGCCAGCGTCGCGGCCTCGTCCATCGCCGCGAAGCCCGCCCGCCCCCAGGTCGCCGGGTCGCATTCGACGACGAAGGTGCTCATTCCCGCCGAATGCCGGTAATGATGGGCATTGAAGCTGCCGTGCTCGTTCGAAACGAAGGTCTGCGTCAGCGTAGGGAACAGCTTTGTCGTGCCACACCAGCAAAATTTATTTCTCAGGGAACTCATTTCCGGCCGCACTGAAACGCTCGCCAGGCGCTGTTGCAGCAATCGCAGCAGCTGCAGCCGGCCGATGGCGGCGAATCCGATGCCGTCGATGACGAGCGGCGTGCCGCGGTGGACCAGCGTGAGATTGGTCCAGGTTTGCATCGCCGGCGTGATCAAATCGAAGGTCTCGGCGTCGTCGCCGCGCAGGAACTCGAGCGCCCGGTCGGAAAAAACGACGCCGAAACCGAAGGTCGAGTCGCGCGGATTCTGCTCGACGATGCGGATCGACCAGCCGGGCAGCTGGCGCTTCACCAGGTAGGCGAGATACAGGCCGGCGGGACCGGCGCCCGCAATCAGCATCTTCATCGCGCGGGACTCATTTTCCGCACCTCACTCGGCGAACAATTCCACGATTATCTCGCGCAGCCAGCGGTTGCCCGGATCGCGCTCGAAGCGCCCGTGCCAGTGCACCGCGACGTCGGCCGGAGCAATCGGCACCGGCGGCGGCAGCGACTTGAAGTTGCCGCGTTGCTGGTAGACGCGCGCGACCCGCGAGGGCAGCGTGAGAATCAGGTCGCTTCGCTCCAGCACCATCGGGACCACGGTGAAGTGCGGCACGCGCAGTGCGATCTTGCGCGCGAGTCCGGTGCGCTCCAGGGCTTCCTCGATGACCCGGTGCCCTCCCTTGTAGGAAACGAGCGCATGGGAGGCTTCAAGGAACGCCTTTCTTGTCAGGCGCGCGCCGGCGGCCGGATGATCGGCGCGCATCAGACACACGTAGCGATCCCGGAACAGCGGCTGGCGCCGCACCGGGGGCCCGAGCCCCGGCAGGAAACCGACCGCGAGATCGATCGCGCCGGCGGCCAGGGCATCGCTGATGTCCTCGACCTCCAGCGCCACCGCCTCCAGCCGCAACCCCGGCGCGACGCGCTGCGCGCGCTCGACCAGCGGCGGCAGGAACTCGACCTGGCCGAGGTCCGACATGTAGAAGCGGAACGCGCGCGTCGAGGTGGCCGGGTCGAAGCCCGGGCCATGTGCCAGCGCCGATTCGAGCAGCGCGAGCGCCTGGCGCACCGGCTCGGCGAGCTCGCGCGCGAAGGGCGTCGCATCCATGCCGGAGGGCGTGCGCACGAACAGCGCGTCCTCCAACAGAGCGCGCAGCCGCGCGAGCGCATTGGATACTGCGGGCTGCGTCAGGCCGAGATGGCGCGCTGCGGCAGTGACGCTGTGGTCGCGCAGCACCGCGTCGAACACCCGCAACAGGTTGAGGTCGAGCCCCTGAATATTCATGCGCGTGATTGATACCATGCATTGCATTGATTTGACAAATGATGCCCGGGCTCCTAGCCTGACGGCTGCATTTTTCCCTCTAGGAGGAGGAAACCCATGAAAGTCCATCGCTGGCTGGCGGCAGCCGCCTGCAGCACCGCCACCGTATTCGTTCCGCTCCACGCCGCCGCGCAGGAGGTCACGTTGCGCGTGGTGAGCGCGTTCGCGGAGAACACCACCTACGTGAAGAACCTGGAGGGCATGATCAAGGCCCTGAACGCGTCGGGCAAGGGCACGCTGCAGCTCAATTTCATCGGCGGCCCGAAGGCGATGCCGCCGTTCGAGGTCGGCAACGCGGTGCGCACCGGCGTCGTCGACATCGGCATGTCGACCGGGGCGTTCTACACCAACATCATGCCGGAGGCCGACGCGCTCAAGCTCACGCAGATCCCCGGACCCGAGCTCCGCAAGAACGGTGCCTACGACCTGATCAACAAGATCTGGAACGAGAAGGCCAACATGCAGTATCTCGGCCGCGTCATCGACTTCACGCCATTTCACCTCTACCTGACGAAGAAGATCGACAAGCCGGATCTCACCGGCCTCAAGATCCGCATCACGCCGGTGTACCGGGACTTCTTCCAGGCGCTGGGCGCGACCGTGGTGCAGACCGCGCCGGGCGAGGTCTACACCGCGCTCGAGCGCGGCGTGGTCGACGGCTACGGCTGGCCGATCCAGGGCATCTTCGACATGAACTGGCAGGATAAGACCAGGTACCGCGTCGATCCGGGCTTCTACAGCGCCGAGGTCTCGCTGATCATGAACCTCGACAAGTGGAAGGCGCTCACCGCCGCGCAGAAGGACGTACTGATGAAGAACGTAATCGCGCTGGAGAACGCCAACGACTCCTGGAAGAAGGCCAACGACGACGACATAAAGCGCCAGGCGCAGGTCGGCATCCAGGTCATCACCTTCGACGCCGCGAGCGCCAAGCAGTACGTCGACAAGGCCTATGACGTCGGCTGGACCAATCTCATCAAGGCGAGCCCGACCTACGGCCCGCAGATGAAGAAGCTTTTCAGCAGGTAGCGGCAGGCGAAACGCCACGCATGCAGCGCCTCGCGGAGCTCTACGGCAGGCTGCTGGCGGGCCTCGCGCTCGCCGGCTGCGCCGTGCTGCTGCTCATGATGCTGGTGATCTGCGCCGACGTGCTGCTGCGCAACGTGCGCATCGTGCCGGGCATGCGCGGGGTTCCCTGGGCCAACGAGGTCACCGAGTACGCGCTTTATTTCATCACCATGCTTACCGCGCCGTGGCTGCTGCGCAAAGGCATGCATATCCGCATCGACGTGCTGCTGCGTGCCATCCCGCGCTGGATGGCGTGGTACTGCGAGTGGGCGGTCGACCTGATCGCCCTGATGTGCTGCGCGCTGATCGCGTACTACGGCGTCATGGCCGTGCTGTCGAGCCACGCCATCGGCGGCATGGTCGTAAAAGTGCTGTCGGTACCGGAGTGGTGGCTGCTCGCGCCGCTGCCGGCGACGTTCGCGCTGCTCGCGATCGAGGTCCTGTTCCGGATGCTTCGCCTCTACGCCGCCGAACGCGGACCGCGCACTGATGCGGTCAGCGCGGCCTAGCCGGCCAGGGACGCGGCGGCGTGTCCTGGCAAGCGGCGGCCTGGCTCCTGCTCGGCGGCTCCACCGCCCTGATGTTCCTCGGGCTGCCGGTCGCGTTCGCTTTCCTGGCAATCAACCTGCTCGGCGCGGCAATCTTCCTGGGCGGCGACGCCGGGATGATGCAGCTCGCGCGCAACAGCGTGCAGTCGGTGACCAGCTTCGCGCTGACGCCGATCCCGCTCTTCATCCTGATGGGCGAGGTGCTGTTCCACACCGGCCTGGCGGTGAAGGTGATCGACGGCGTGGAGCGCCTGATCCGCGACGTGCCGGGGCGCCTCGCGGTGATCGCGGTGGTCGCAGGCACGGTCTTCTCCGCAATCTCGGGCTCCACCATCGCCACCACCGCCATGCTGGGCAGCCTGATGCTGCCCGTGATGCTGGCGCGCGGTTACCACCCGACCATCGCCACCGGGCCGATCATGGCGATCGGCGCGGTCGACATGCTGATCCCGCCTTCGGCGCTCACCGTTCTGCTCGGCAGCCTCTCGGGCATCTCGATCTCGAAGCTGCTGGTCGGCGGCATCGTGCCGGGGCTGATCCTCTCGGCGATCTTCATCGGCTACATCGTGCTGCGCGTGCGGCTCGAGCCCGGCCTGGCGCCGAAGACCGCGTTCGAGGAGCACCACGGCTGGCGGCGCATCCGGCCGTTCCTCCAGTACGTGGTGCCACTGGTCTCGATCTTCGTCGTCGTGGTGGGGGCGATGATCGCCGGCTGGGCGACGCCGACCGAATGCGCGGCGCTGGGCGCCTTCGCGACCATGCTGCTCGCGCTGCTGTACCGCTCGCTTACGGTGGCAAACCTGGTCAGGGCGCTGCGCGGCACCGCCGGCATCTCCGGGATGATCCTGTTCATCATCGTCGGCGCCACGACTTTCTCGCAGATCCTGTCGTTCTCCGGCGCGAGCAGCGGCCTGGCGCAGCTGATCACCGACCTGGGCCTGCCGCCGCTGGCGGTGATCGCCGGCATGATGCTGCTGCTGATCTTTCTCGGCGTGTTCGTCGAACAGGTGAGCATGATGATGATCACGCTGCCGATCTTCATGCCGGTGGTGCAGCAGATGGGCGTGGACCTGATCTGGTTCGGCGTCATGTTCCTGATCTGCATGCAGCTCGGGCTGTTGATGCCGCCGCACGGGCTGCTGCTGATGACCATGAAAGGGGTGTCGCCGCCACAGGTCACGATGATGCACATCTTTCGCGCCGTGATGCCCTTCCTGCTGATCAGCATCGTGGTGCTGGCGCTGGTTTTCCTGGTTCCGGCGGTCGCCACCTGGCTGCCCAACCTCGTCGGGTGAACGACAGGGTCTGATCCCATGGAGCGCTCCTTCAAGCAGGAAGTCGAGCTGCTCAAGCTGGGCGAAGGCGAGACCTTCCACGGCGAAGGCATCCTCGCGGTGACCAAGGCGCTGCTGCAGTCCGGCGTAGCCTACGTCGGCGGCTACCAGGGCGCGCCGGTGTCGCACATGATGGACGTGCTGAACGACGCGCGCGACATCCTGGACGAGCTCGGCGTGCACGTCGAGACCAACGCTTCGGAGGCCGGCGCCGCGGCGATGCTCGGCGCCTCGATCAACTACCCGCTGCGCGGCGCGGTCACCTTCAAGTCCACGGTCGGCACCAACGTGGCCTCGGACGCGCTCTCCAACCTCGCCTCGGCCGGCGTCATGGGCGGCGCGCTGATCGTGCTCGGCGAGGACTACGGTGAAGGCTCCTCCATCATCCAGGAGCGCAGCCAGGCCTTCGCGATGAAATCGCAGATCTGGCTGCTCGACCCCAGGCCGAACCTGCCGAAGATCGTCGAGATGGTCGAGATGGGCTTCCAGCTCTCGGAGGCCTCGAGCACCCCGGTGATGCTCGAACTGCGGATCCGCGCCTGCCACGTGCACGGGTCTTTTGTAGCGAAAAAGAATCTGAGTTCGAAAAAATCAAAAAATAACCCGATCTCGGACCCGGACTTCGATATCGGCAGGATTTGCCTGCCGCCGGAGACCTACGCGCAGGAAAAGCACAAGATCGACGTGCGCTGGCCGGCTGCTGTTGCTTTTATTAGAAAAAATAAACTGAACGAAGTATTCGCGGGCGATATGTCGGACACCGGCATCCTGTGCCAGGGGGGCTTGTACAACGCCACCGTGCGCGCGCTGCAAACGGTCGGGCTCGCCGACGCCTTCGGCGCGTCGAAGGTTCCGATCTATTGCATCAACGTGACCTATCCGCTGGTCCCGGAAGAGATCGTCGATTTCTGCACCGGCAGGAAATCCATCCTCGTCGTCGAAGAAGGCCAACCGGCATACATCGAGGAAGCGGTCCTCGCCCTGCTGCAACGGCATGCGGTCCAAGGGGTCAAGGTCCACGGCAAGGACCTGCTGCCGATGGCCGGCGAGTACACCGGCGAAGTCGTATTGACCGGAATTTCCGGGTTTTTGAACTTGCAAGAAAAAATCGATTCGGTAACGACTTTGAAAGCAAAGGCGTTGCAGCTTCTCGGCGTCGTTCCGACCCGCCCACCTGGCTTCTGCGTCGGCTGCCCGGAACGGCCGGTGTTCGCCGCGATGAAGATCGCGGAAAGGGAAACCGGCGCGTTCCACGTCTCCGCCGACATCGGTTGCCACACGTTCTCGACGCTGCCGCCGTTCAACATCGGCCACACGGTGCTCGGCTACGGCCTCGGGCTCGCATCCAACTCCGCGATACAACCGATGTTCGCCCGGCGCACCATCACCATGATGGGCGACGGCGGCTTCTGGCATAACGGCCTCACCTCGGGCATCGCCAACGCCGTCTTCAACAAGGACGACGGCATCCTCGTCATCATGAAGAACGGCTACAGCTCGGCCACCGGCACGCAGGAGCTGCCCTCAAGCCCGCAGCACAGCGAATCCAAGGCCGACGACATGGCGATCGAGCGCGCGCTCGCCGGCGTCGGCGTCGGCTGGGTGAAGACGGTGGACAACTACCGGGTGGACCAGGTGGCCAGGACGCTGAAGCAGGCGATGTCCACGGATTACAAGGGCCTGAAAGTCATCATCGCCGAGGGCGAGTGCCAGCTCGAGCGCCAGCGCAAATTGCGCCCGGTTATTGCAAAGCGATTATCGGAAGGAAGAAGAACCATCAAAGTGAAATACGGCGTCGACGAGGACAGCTGCACCGGGGACCACTCCTGCATCCGGCTCTCGGGCTGCCCGACGCTGACGCTCAAGGACAACCCCGACCCGCTGCGGCGCGACCCGGTGGCCACGGTGATCGACGGCTGCGTGGGTTGCGGGCTTTGCGGGGAGAACGCCCATGCCGCGGTGCTGTGTCCGTCGTTCTACCGGGCCGAAGTGGTGCAGAACCCGAATGTCTTCGATCGCTTTGTCTTTTATCTGAGAAATCTCGTCAATGGAACGGCAATTCACTAAAGAAATCGAGTCTCTGCGTCTCGGCGACGGCCAGGTGTTTCACGGCGAGGGCATCCTTGCGGTGACCAAGGCGCTGCTGCAGTCCGGCGTGTCCTACGTCGGCGGCTACCAGGGCGCGCCGGTATCCCATCTGCTCGACGTGATGGTCCAGGCGCGCGACTACCTCGATGACCTCGGCGTGCATGTCGAGGCCTGCACCAGCGAGGCGTCCGCCGCGGCGATGCTCGGCGCCTCGATCAACTATCCGGCGCGCGGCGCCGTGACCTGGAAGTCGGTCGTCGGCACCAACGTTGCCGCGGACGCGCTGTCCTACCTCGCCTCGGCCGGCGTCATGGGCGGCACGCTGATCGTTCTGGGCGAGGACTACGGCGAAGGCGGCGTCATCGCCCAGGAGCGCAGCCACGCCTTCGCCATGAAATCGCTCATGTGGCTGCTGGACCCCCGCCCAAACCTCGCCACCATCGTCGACCTGGTCGAGCGGGGCTTCGAATTGTCCGAAGCCTCCAACACCCCGGTGATGATGGAGCTGCGAATCCGGGCTTGCCATCTACAGGGTTCTTTTGCTACCAAAAAGAATATTTCGCCCACGGTCTCGACGCGCAACCGCCTCGACGGCCCGCCGAAGGAGTTCATCTACGACCGGCTGGCACATCCGCCGGCCATCTTCCGGCAGGAGAAGCTTAAGAACGACGTGCGCCTGCCTGCGGCGCGCAAATTCATCGCCGAACGCAAGCTGAACGAAATGTTCGAAGGCAGCGAGTCCGCGGTCGGGCTGATCGTGCAGGGCGGCCTCTACAACGGGCTGATGCGTGCAATGCGGCTGCTGGGGCTCGCCGATGACTTCGGCGGCTGCCGGCTGCCGATTTACGTATTGAATGTGGTTTATCCCCTGGTTCCGGAAGAAGTTGTCGCATTTTCGGGAAACAAGAAGGCGGTTCTCGTTCTGGAAGAAGGCCAGCCCGAATTCATCGAACAGGAAATCGCGTCGATCCTGCGCCGCGCCGAAGTGCCGGGAAAACTGCACGGCAAGGACCTGCTGCAGATGGCGGGCGATTACCACACCGAACTGATGGTGCGCGGCCTGGCGCGATTCCTGGCGCAGCACGCGCCGCAGTTGGACACTGCTTCCGGTTCTCTCTGGTTGAATTCGATTCAGAATTCCAGGGCAAAAGCAGCCGCGTTGCTGGGACCCCTGCCCCAGCGTCCGCCGACCTTCTGCATCGGCTGCCCCGAGCGGCCGGTGTTCTCGGCGATGAAACTGGTGGCCGAGGACATCGGGCGACCGCACGTTTCGATGGACGTCGGCTGCCACGCGTTCGCCTCGTTCGAACCCTTCTCGCAGGGCAACACCCTCCTCGGCTACGGCATGAGCCTGGCGAGCGCCGCTGGCGTAACGCCGATGTCGCTCAAGCGGCCGGTAGCCGTGATGGGCGACGGCGGCTTCTGGCACAACGGCCTCCTGTCAGGCGTCGCCTCGAACCTGATGAACAAGGGCGACGGCGTGCTCGTCATCATGAAGAACGGCTACGCCTCGGCGACCGGCACCCAGGAGTTGATCTCCACGCCGGATGAGGAAGCGCGCGCGGCCGCGGTCGGCAATAGCGCGACGCACAGCGACCGCACCATCGAGGACACGCTTTCCGGTTTGGGCGTGAAATGGCTGCGCACGGTCGACAACTACGATGTCGGCGCGATGTCGAAGACCTACAAGGAAGCGATGACCACTGGCGAGAAGGGCCTCAAGGTCATCGTCGCCGAGGGCGAATGCCAATTGGAGCGCCAGCGCAGATTGCGTCCCGTCGTTGCCAAGAATCTGTCTGAAGGAAAAAGGACGGTCCGGGTCAAGTACGGCGTCGACGAGGACAGCTGCACCGGGGACCACTCCTGCATCCGGCTCTCGGGCTGCCCGACGCTGACGCTCAAGGACAACCCCGACCCGCTGCGGCGCGACCCGGTGGCCACGGTGATCGACGGCTGCGTGGGTTGCGGACTTTGCGGCGAAAACGCCCACGCCGCGATCCTGTGCCCGTCCTTCTACCGTGCCGAGGTGGTTCAGAATCCGGGAATCGTGGACCGGATTTTCGCTGAATTCCGCAGTTCGATTCAAAGGCTTTTCGCATGAAACTTCCGGACCGGCCGATTACGATCCTGATCGCCGCGCTCGGCGGCGAAGGCGGCGGCGTGATGGCCGAATGGCTGATCGACGCCGCCGCGCATTGCGGTTTCCCCTCGCAGAGCACCTCGATTCCCGGCGTCGCACAGCGCACCGGCGCGACCACCTACTATCTCGAAATTTTTCCGGCGCGCAAGGAGCTGCTGAACGGCAAGGTTCCGGTGCTCTCGCTGACGCCCAGCCCCGGCAACGTCGACATCATGGTCGCCTCGGAACTGGTCGAGGCCGGGCGCGCGATGCAGAACGGCTACGTCAGCCCGGAGCGCACCACGCTGGTCGCCTCCACGCACCGCATCTATGCCACCGTGGAAAAGATGCAGATGGCCGACGGCCGCTTCGACAGCGC
>Ga0154760_1006_pt2 | contig 13501 bp, 11 predicted proteins | sample Rifle2008BG16ft_FD_105768 | JGI IMG/M metagenome (GOLD analysis project Ga0154760, IMG submission 105768) | Betaproteobacteria bacterium RBG_16_66_20
AGGGTTTTGTTGAAAAGCATCTGCAGGAAAAAGACGCGAATACTTTAAGCGAGCTGCTCGATCTCCAGGACAACGAGCTGTGGGATATCGTCAGCGGCCGCAGCGACCGTTTCGACGGGCGGTTTGAAGGGATTGTGGCGCGGCTTCGCGCCGTCTAGAAAAGGAGAGTCTGATGGACAAGAAAGCCAGCCTCACGCTGCCCGACGGCAAGACGCTCGAATTTCCGGTGATGTCCGGGACCGTCGGCCCGGACGTGGTCGACATCCGCACGCTGTACGGCAAGTCGGGGATGTTCACCTACGACCCGGGCTTCCTCTCCACCGCGAGCTGCAATTCGACCATCACCTATATCGACGGCGATGCCGGCGTGCTGCTCTACCGCGGCTACCCGATCGAGCAGCTGGCGCAGCACTGCGATTTCCTCGAGGTGTGCTACCTGTTGCTGCACGGCGAGCTGCCGAACGCGAAGCAGAAGAAGGAATTCGACGGCACCGTCACCCACCATACGATGGTGCACGAGCAGCTGGCGCGCCTGTACCAGGGTTTCCGCCGCGACGCGCACCCGATGGCGGTGATGGTCGGGGTTGTCGGGGCGCTCTCCGCGTTCTACCACGACGCGCTCGACATCAGCAACGCCGAGCACCGCAAGATCTCCGCGTTCCGGCTGATCGCCAAGATGCCCACCATCGTCGCGATGTCGTACAAGTACTCGATCGGCCAGCCGTTCGTGTACCCGAGAAACGACCTGTCCTATACGGCGAACTTCATGCGCATGATGTTCGCGGTGCCGACCGAGGAATACAAGGTCAACGAGGTGCTGGTGCGCGCCATGGACCGCATCTTCATCCTGCACGCCGACCACGAGCAGAACGCCTCGACCTCGACGGTGCGCCTGTCGGGATCCTCCGGCGCGAACCCGTTCGCCTGCATCGCCGCGGGCATCGCCTGCCTGTGGGGGCCGGCGCACGGCGGCGCCAACGAGGCCTGCCTCGAGATGCTGGAGGAGATCGGCGACGTTTCCAAGGTCGGCGAATTCATCAAGAAGGTCAAGGACAAGCAGAGCGGCGTGCGCCTGATGGGATTCGGCCACCGCGTCTACAAGAACCACGACCCGCGCGCGAAACTCATGCGCGAGACCTGCCACGAGGTGCTGAACGAGCTCGGCCTGCACGACGACCGCCTGTTCAAGCTCGCCGTCGCGCTGGAGAAGATCGCGCTCGAGGACGATTACTTCGTCAGCCGCAAGCTGTACCCGAACGTGGATTTCTACTCCGGCATCGTGCAGCGCGCGCTCGGCATCCCGGTGGCGATGTTTACCTGCATATTCTCGCTCGCGCGCACCGTGGGCTGGATCGCGCAATGGCAGGAGATGATCGCGGACCCGGAATACAAGATCGGCCGCCCAAGGCAGCTCTACAAGGGGTCCGCGCGTCGCGAGGTGAAGCCGATCGGCAAGCGCTAGCAACGAGAGGAAGCGCGCCATGATGAAGCAGTTCCTGGACAACTCGTACCTGTTCGGGGGCAACGCCCCCTTCGTCGAGGAGCTGTACGAAACGTATCTGGAAAACCCGGCGAACGTGCCGGAGGAATGGCGCAGGTACTTCGACAAGCTGCAGCTGCTGCCCGGCGGCAGCCCCAAGGACATCGCGCACGCCCCGATCGTGGAGGCCTTCGCGCAGCGTGCGAAGGCCGGCGCGGCGCGGCTGCCCTCGGGCGGGGACCTGGATCGCAAGCAGGTTTCGGTGATCCAGCTGCTCGCCGAATACCGCTTCCGCGGCTGCCTGCTCGCCGAGCTCGATCCGCTCAAGCGCCAGCAGCGCCCGCACATTGCGGAGCTCGAGCCCGCCTATTACGACCTGACCGAGGCCGACATGGATACGGTGTTCAACACCGGTTCGTTCATCGGCCCGGAGCAGGCGACGCTGCGCGAGATCATCCGCGGATTGCAGGACACCTATTGCGGCAGCCTCGGCGTCGAATACATGTACCTGTCGAGCCGGATCGAGAAGCGCTGGATCCAGGAGCGCCTCGAGCCGGTGCGCTCGAAGCCGGATTTCTCGCCCGATTACAAGAAGCACATCCTCGAGCGCCTCACCGCGGCCGAAGGCCTGGAGCGCTACCTGCACACCCGCTACGTCGGGCAGAAGCGCTTCTCGCTCGAGGGCGGCGATACGCTGATCCCGGTGCTCGACAACCTGCTGCAGCGCGCAGGCAGCGCCGGCGTCCAGGAGCTGGTGCTCGGCATGGCGCACCGCGGGCGGCTCAACGTGCTGGTGAACACGCTCGGCAAGATGCCCAAGGACCTGTTCGGCGAATTCGAGGGCAAGCACGACGATGCGCTGCTCGCCGGCGACGTCAAGTACCACCAGGGCTTCTCCTCCGACATCAATACGCCGGGCGGGCCGATGCACCTGACGCTCGCGTTCAACCCTTCCCACCTCGAGATCGTGAATCCGGTGGTCGAGGGCTCGGTGCGGGCGCGCCAGCACCGGCGCAAGGACCGCGGCGGCGAACAGGTGCTGCCGGTCCTGGTGCACGGCGATGCGGCGGTGGCGGGCCAGGGCGTGGTGATGGAAACGCTGAATCTCTCGCAAACCCGCGGCTACGGCACCGGCGGCACGGTGCACATCGTGGTCAACAACCAGATCGGTTTCACGACCTCGGATGCGCGCGACGTGCGCTCGACGCTCTACTGCACCGACGTCATGAAAATGGTCGAGGCGCCGATTTTCCACGTCAACGGCGACGACCCGGAAGCCTGCGTGATGGCGATCGAGATCGCGCTCGACTACCGGTGCAAGTTCAAGAAGGACGTGGTGGTGGACATCGTCTGCTTCCGCAAGCTCGGCCACAACGAGCAGGACGAGCCGATGGTGACCCAGCCGCTGATGTACAAGATCATCAACGCGCATCCCGGCACGCGCAAGCTCTATGCCGACAGGCTGGCGGCGCAGGGCGTGATCGGCGGCGACGCGGCCGACAAGATGGTGGCGACCTTCCGCCAGGCGATGGATGGCGGTTATCACACCAACAAGACCATCCTGTCGAACTTCAAGCCGCCGTTCGCGGTCGACTGGTCGAAGTACCGGAACACGAAATGGAACGAGAATGACGACACGACTCTTCCTCTAGCAGACCTGCAGATGCTGGCCGAGAAACTGACCGCGATCCCGCCCGACTTCAAGCTTCATCCGAGGGTCGAGAAGATCATCGCCGACCGCCGGCTGATGGGGCAGGGCAAGCTGCCGGTGGATTGGGGCATGGCCGAGAACCTCGCCTATGCCTCGCTGCTCAAGGACGGTTTTTCGGTGCGCATCTCGGGCCAGGATTGCGGCCGCGGCACGTTCTTCCACCGCCACGCGGTGCTGCACGACCAGAACCGCGAGAAGTGGGACTCCGGCAGCTTCATTCCGCTGAAGAACATCGCGCCCAACCAGGGCGATTTCGTGGTCATCGACTCGGTGCTGTCGGAAGAGGCGGTGCTCGGCTTCGAATACGGCTACTCGACTTCCGAGCCGAACGAACTGGTGGTCTGGGAGGCGCAGTTCGGCGATTTCGTCAATGGCGCGCAGGTGGTGATCGACCAGTTCATCGCCGCGGGCGAGGTGAAGTGGGGCCGCATCTGCGGCATGGTGATGCTGCTGCCGCACGGCTACGAAGGGCAGGGGCCGGAGCATTCCTCCGGGCGGCCGGAACGGTTCCTGCAGCTGTGCGCCGACTACAACCTCCAGGTCTGCATCCCGGCCACGCCGGTGCAGATGTTCTTCCTGCTGCGGCGGCAGATGATCCGGCCCTACCGCAAGCCGCTCGTCATTTTCACGCCCAAGAGCCTGCTGCGCCACAAGGAATCGGTGTCGCCGCTGGCCGAATTCGCCGAGAGCAAGTTCAGGGCGGTCAACGGCGAATGGGACGAGAGCATCCGGCCGGAGAAGGTCAAGCGCGTCATCGTGTGCAGCGGCAAGGTGTTTTTCGACCTGATGGCGGCGCGCCGGGACAAGGGCATCAAGGACATCGCCATCGTGCGCGTCGCGCAGCTCTACCCGTTCCCGCACGACGAGTTCCAGGCGCAGATCAACCTGTACGCCAATGCGGGCGAGGTCCTCTGGTGCCAGGAGGAGCCCGGCAACCAGGGCGCGTGGCACCGCATCCAGCACTACGTGCTGCGCCACATGCGGCCCGACCAGGTGCTGGGCTACGCGATGCGCGCGTCCTCCGCCGCGCCCGCGGTCGGATACCTGTCGCTGCACAACGAACAGCAGAAGGAGCTGGTGAACGCCGCATTCGCGCCGCTTGCCGACAACCTCGTGCTTCCGGTCCAGGGAACGGGGCGGAAGAAAAGGAAAAAGAATGATCATTGAGGTCAAGGTCCCGCAATTGTCGGAATCGGTCTCCGAGGCCACGCTGCTCGCCTGGCACAAGAAGCAGGGTGAAGCGGTCAAGCGCGACGAGAACCTGATCGATATCGAAACCGACAAGGTGGTGCTCGAGCTGCCGGCGCCGGCCGACGGCGTGCTGGTGAGCATCCTCAAGGGCGACAAGGGAACCGTCGTTGCGGGCGAAGTCATTGCGAAGATCGATACGGAAGGAAAGGTTTCCGCCGTTTCTGCCGCTCCCGTTCAGGAAAAACGCGCTCCTGAAGCCCCCAAGCCCGCCGCGAGCCCTGCGGTAATGCCCTCGGCGCAGAAACTTGCCGCGAACAAGGGCCTCGATACCTCGCAGATCCCGGGCACCGGCCGCGATGGCCGCGTGACCAAGGGGGACGTGCTCGGGCAGCCTGAAAAGGCCATCGTTCCCGAAAAAAAAGAAACGCAGAAAGCAGCATTGCAGCAACCGCCGACCCCCGTCAGCGTCGACAAGCTGCTCGCGGGCCGGCCGCAGCAGCGCGTGGCCATGTCGCGCCTGCGCCAGCGCGTTGCCGAGCGCCTGGTGCAGTCGCAGGCCACCGCGGCGATCCTCACGACCTTCAACGAAGTGAACATGCAGCCGGTGATCGAGATGCGCAAGCGCTACCAGGAGCGCTTCGAGAAGGAACATGCGGTCAAGCTCGGCTTCATGTCGTTCTTCGTCAAGGCGGCGGTGCACGCGCTGAAGAAGTATCCGGTGGTGAACGCCTCGGTGGACGGGACCGACGTCGTGTATCACGGCTACTTCGACATCGGCGTCGCGGTTGGCAGCCCGCGCGGCCTGGTGGTGCCGATCCTGCGCGACGCCGAGCAGATGTCGTTCGCCGCGATCGAGAAGAAGATCGCCGAGTTCGGCAACAAGGCGCAGGACGGCAAGCTGTCGCTGGAAGACCTGACCGGCGGCACGTTCTCGATCTCCAACGGCGGCGTGTTCGGCTCGATGCTCTCGACCCCGATCATCAACCCGCCGCAGTCCGCGATCCTCGGCGTGCACGCCACCAAGGAGCGCGCGGTGGTGGAAAACGGGCAGGTGGTGGTGCGGCCGATGAACTATCTCGCCGTGTCCTACGACCACCGGATCATCGACGGCCGGGAGGCTGTCTTGTTCCTGGTATCGATCAAAGAAGCGCTTGAAGATCCTGCGCGTCTGATCCTCGAAATATGAAATCCTTCGATGTCGTGGTCATCGGCGGCGGGCCCGCCGGCTACATCGCCGCGATCCGCGCGGCGCAACTCGGCCTGAGCGCCGCCTGCATCGACGAGTGGAAGAGCGCCGACGGCAAGCCCATGCTCGGCGGCACCTGCACCAATGTCGGCTGCATCCCGTCCAAGGCGCTGCTGCAATCCTCCGAGAACTACGAGCAGGCCGCGCACGGCTTCGCCGAGCACGGCGTCAGGGTGACCGGCCTGGAACTGGACCTGGCGCAGATGCTCAAGCGCAAGGACAAGGTGGTCAAGTCGAGCAACGACGGCATCCTCTACCTGTTCAAGAAGAACAAGGTGACGTTCTTTCACGGACGGGGCAGTTTTGGCGGTTCTGCTTCTGAAATTCTTGTGTCAGGAGCCCAAAGCGAAACTCTGGCCGCGAAAAACGTCATCATTGCAACCGGTTCCAGTCCGCGCTCGCTGCCGGGCGCCGATTTCGACGAGAAGCTGATCCTGAGCAATACCGGGGCCCTCGCCATGCCCGAGGTCCCGAAGCGGCTCGGCGTCATCGGCGCCGGGGTGATCGGCCTGGAAATGGGCAGCGTCTGGCGCCGGCTCGGTTCGGAAGTCGTGATCCTCGAGGCCCTGCCGACCTTCCTTGGCGCGGCCGACGAGCAGATCGCGAAGGAGGCGTGGAAGGTCTTCGCCAGGCAGGGGCTGGGAATAGAGCTTGGGGTGACGATTTCAAAGGTAAGCACGGAAAAGAAAAGCGTTTCAGTTCAATATATAAGCTCCGATATCTCACCTAAAACATTGGAATGCGACCGACTGGTGGTATCGATCGGTCGGGTCGCCAATACCGCGGGGCTGAATGCCGCGGCGGTCGGGTTGAAGCTCGATGAGCGCGGCTTCGTGGCGGTAGACGACGACTGCCGCAGCAACCTGCCCGGCGTCTGGGCGGTCGGGGACGTGGTGCGCGGCCCGATGCTCGCCCACAAGGGGGAAGAGGAAGGCGTGGCGGTTGCCGAGCGCATCGTGGGCCAGAAGCCGCACGTCAACTTCGATACCATCCCCTGGGTGATCTACACCACGCCGGAGATCGCCTGGGTAGGCAAGACCGAGCAGCAGTTGAAGGGTGAAGGGAAGGCCTCAGGCGTCGATTACCGCGTCGGGACCTTCCCCTTTTCCGCGAACGCCAGGGCGCGAGCTCTGGGCGACACGAGCGGATTGGTTAAATTTATTTCAAATAAAAAAACAGATCAAATTCTCGGCGTGCATATCATCGGCCCCATGGCCTCCGAGCTGATCGCCGAAGCGGTCGTGGCGATGGAGTTCGGCGCCGCCGCCGAGGACATCGGCATGATCTGCCACGCCCATCCGTCGCTGTCCGAGGCGATGAAGGACGCGGCCCTCGCGGTCGACAAACGCGCGCTCAATATTTGAGCGCGCGTCCCATGGTCGCGCTGAACATCTGAGCGCCGCATTGGCAAGTCCGGCGCTCAGCCCGACGGTCCGGGGCATGCTGTGGATGGCGGCCACCGGCGTGCTGTTCACGGTGCTCAATGCCGCCATGAAGAAGCTCGCGCACGAACTCGATCCCTGGCTGGTCGGGTTCCTGCGCTACCTGCTCGGCGCGACGGTCATCCTCGCGCCGGCGCTGCGCCGCGGCGTGCGCGAGCTGTGGCCGAAAGCCCCGAAGCTGCAGCTGGTGCGCGGCCTGTTCCATACCGGCGGCATGATGCTCTGGTTCGCGGCATTGCCGCTGGTGACGCTCGCCGAGCTGACCGCGATCGCCTTCAGCGTGCCGCTGTTCATCTGCCTGGGGGCGGTGCCGTTCCTCAACGAGCGCATGAGCGGCGCGCGCTGGGCCGCGGTCCTGGTCGGATTCGCCGGCGTGCTGCTGGTGGTCGATCCCCTTGCCGGCGGCGGCCTGGCGGGCATCTCGACCGGGATATTGCTGATGCTGGCCTCGGCGCCGGTGTTCGCCGGTTCCTTCCTGATCGCCAAGGTGCTGACGCGCCACGAACGCTCCGATGTGATGGTCCTCTGGCAGCACCTTCTGGTATCGCTCCTGCTGGCGCCGTTCGCGCTGCTCTCGTGGATGCCGCCCTCCGCCGGACAATGGGCCCTGCTGGTCGTGTGCGGCTTCCTCGGCGCCGGCGGGCACTACTGCATGACGTGTGCGTTCCGCGTCGCCGACATCTCGGCGGTGCAGTCGGTGAGATTCCTCGAGCTGGTATGGGCGGCGCTCCTCGGTTTCTTCATGTTCGGCACCATCCCCGCGGGCTGGACCCTGGCCGGCGGCGTCGTCATCCTCGCAAGCACGCTATGGCTCGCGCGCAGCGAATCGAGGACCGTGTGAGGGGCGTCGCCGCGCTCTACGAGCAGAGCCTCGCCAGGCGCGGCTTCGCCTCCGATCGGTCGCAGTTGCAGGCGGTGGCGCAGCTGCAGCAGCGCTACGAGGAGTGGACCCGATACAAGGCCCGGCGCAACAATGCGTTGAAGCGCCTGCTGGTCAAGCCGCCGCCGCCGAAAGGCGTCTACCTGTGGGGCGCGGTGGGGCGGGGCAAGAGCTTCCTGATGGACAGTTTCTACCTGTGCGTGCCGCTGGTGCGCAAGCGCCGCGTGCACTTCCATCATTTCATGCGCGAAATCCACCGTGAGCTCTCCGAACTGAAAGGCATGCAGGACCCGCTCGCCGCGGCGGCCGCGCGCACCGCGCGCCGCTATCGCCTCGTCTGCTTCGACGAATTTCACGTCTCGGACATCGCCGACGCGATGATTCTCGGCCGCTATCTCGAGAAGGTGATGCAGCTGGGTGTCGCATTCGTGATGACCAGCAACTACCATCCCGACCAGCTCTACCCGCATGGCCTGCAGCGCGAGCGTTTCCTGCCGGCGATCGAGCTGCTGAAGTCGCGGCTGGACGTGATCAACGTCGACGGCGGCAGGGACTACCGCCGCCTGAAGCTGGAGAAGCTCAAGGTCTACCACGTCGGCAAACCCGGCGGCCCCGGCGCGGAGGCCGAAATGGGGCGGATTTTCGAGGACCTGAAGGACGTCGAGGAAGAAAAACACCCGCTGGACGTCGAGGGCCGGCGCATTCCGTATCGCAAGCGCGCGGGCGGGCTGGTATGGTTCGACTTCGCGGTGTTGTGCGGCGGGCCGCGGTCCTACGCCGACTACGTCGACCTGGCGCGGCGCTTTCACACCGTGATCCTGTCCGGGGTGCCGAAGCTGCAGGCGAAGGCGTCGGATGCGGCGCGGCGCTTCACCTGGCTGGTGGATGTGTTCTACGATGACCGGGTGAAAATGATCGTCGCCGCCGAGGCGCAGCCCGACGAGCTGTTCACAGGCGGGGAAGATGCGGGCGGCGACGCGAACACCGCTGCCGCCGAGTTCGCGCGCACCGCGAGCCGGCTGACCGAGATGCAGACGGCCGGATATCTGCAGGCAGAACGCAGAAGGGAGAGTGGCCCCAGTGGAGAAATTCACGGCATACCGGCTTAGCGAAGTCGAAAAGAGAATCAAGGCCGAGTTCGTCGATTGCACGCTCGAAGAGCTCGACCCGGGCGAAGTCGTGGTGCGCGTCGCCTACTCCGACGTCAATTACAAGGACGCGCTCGCGGCGACCGGCAAGGGGCGCATCCTGATGCGGCCTTCGTGCATCGGCGGCATCGACCTTTCCGGCACTGTCACCGCGTCTACCGATCCACGCTTCACCAAGGGCGACGCGGTGCTCGCGGTCGGCCATGACCTCGGCGTCAGGCACCACGGCGGCTATGCCGAATACGCGCGTATCCCGGCCGATTGGGCGGTGAAGCTGCCCAAGGGAATGACCCTGTGGGAGGCCATGGCCTTCGGCACCGCGGGGTACACCGCGGGGCTGGCGGTCATGAAGATGGAGCACAACGGGCTCTCACCGGGCGGCGGCCCGGTGATCGTGGACGGCGCCACCGGCGGCGTCGGTTCGATCGCGATCGCGGCATTGGCCAGGCTGGGCTATCACGTGGTGGCGCTTACCGGAAAAGAAAATGCAGTGGATTGGTTGTTGAAGCTTGGCGCCAAGGAAGTTAAGTTCAGAAAGGAATTGGACCTTACAAAAATCAAGCCTCTCGACAAGGCCACCTGGCAGGGTGCGATCGACAACCTGGGGGGCGAGGTCCTGGCCTGGATGGCGAGCACCATGAAATTCAACGGCGTGATTGCCTCGGTCGGCCTGGCGGCCGGTTTCGGCCTGAACACGACCGTGATGCCGTTCATCCTGCGCGGGGTCAGCCTGCTCGGCATCAACTCCACCGACGCGCCGGGCCCGGAACTCGAGCGCCAGGTCTGGGCGCGGCTCGCCGGCGACATGAAACCGGCCGGACTCAAGGAGATGGCGAAGACGATCCGCTTCGCCGACCTGCCCAAAGTGTTCGACGATTTCATCAACGCCAGGGTCATCGGCAGGATCGTGGTGGACCTCAACGCATGAACCGCCCGCGATGAGCTCGTACAAGGAGTTCCACCGGCGCTCGATCGCCGACCGCGACGGCTTCTGGCGCGAGGAAGCGAAGCGCATCGATTGGCACAAGCCGTTCTCGCAGGTACTCGATTACTCGCGGCCGCCGTTCGCGAAGTGGTTCGTCGGCGGCGAGACCAACCTGTGCCACAACGCGATCGACCGGCACCTCGCGCAACGGGGCGGGCAGAAGGCCCTGGTCTGGATCTCCACCGAGGTCGATCAGGTCAAGAGCTATACGTACAAGGAGCTGTCCCGGGAAGTAAACCGCGCCGCCGCCATGATGCAGGCGCTCGGCGTCAAGCGCGGCGACCGGGTGATCATCTACATGCCGATGATCCCCGAGGCCTGTTTCGCGATCCTCGCCTGCGCGCGCATCGGCGCCATCCACTCGGTGGTGTTCGGCGGCTTCGCCGCCGCCAGCCTCGCCGCGCGCATCGACGACGCGAAGCCCGGCCTGATGATCACCGCCGACGGCGGCAGCCGCATGGGCAAGGCCATTCTGTACAAGTCGCTGGTGGATGAATCGATCCGGCTGGCCAAGTTCCCGCCGCGGAAGGTCCTGATCTTCAAGCGCGGACTGGATCCGGACATGCCGCGGGTTCCGGGGAGGGATGTCGACTGGAAGGAATTTTCTGCAATACAGAAGGAAGCGGACATACCTTGCGCCTGGCTCGAATCGAACGAACCTTCGTACATCCTGTATACCTCCGGCACCACGGGCAAACCGAAGGGCGTGCAGCGCGACGTCGGCGGCTACGCGGTGGCGCTCGCTGCCTCGATGCAGCACATCTACTGCGGCGACGCCGGCGAGACGATGTTCACCACTTCAGACATCGGCTGGGTCGTGGGCCACTCGTACATCATCTACGCGCCGCTGATCGCGGGCATGACCACCATCATGTACGAGGGCGTGCCGGTCCGGCCCGACGCGGGCGTGTGGTGGAAGATCGTGCAGGACTACAAGGTGAGCGTGATGTTCTCCGCGCCCACCGCGGTCCGCGTGCTGAAGAAGCAGGACCCGGCGTTCCTGAAAAAGTACGATCTTTCTTCGCTGCGGCGGCTGTTCCTCGCCGGCGAGCCGCTCGATGAGCCCACGCACGTCTGGATCCAGGAGGCGCTCGGGCTTCCCGTCATCGACCACTACTGGCAGACCGAGACCGGCTGGCCGATCCTGTCGGCGATGCCGGGGGTGGAAAAGACCCCGAACAAGTTCGGCAGCCCGTCGTTCCCGGTATACGGCTACGACCTGCAGCTGCTGCGCGAGAGCGACGCCGAACAAGCGGGCGCGGACGAGAAGGCCGTGGTGGCGGTGGTGCCGCCGCTGCCGCCCGGGTGCATGAGCACCATCTGGGGCGACGACGAGCGCTTCGTGAAGACCTATTTCTCGACCTTCTCGAAGAAGCTCGTCTACACGACCTTCGACTGGGGCATCCGCGACCAGGACGGCTACTACTTCATCCTCGGCCGCACCGACGACGTGATCAACGTCGCCGGCCACCGCCTCGGCACGCGCGAGATCGAGGAGGCGGTGAGCATGCATCCCAATATTGCGGAATGCGCGGTCGTGGGAGTGGTGGATCAGCTCAAGGGTCAGTTGCCTCTTGCATTTGCTGTATTAAAAGATCCTTCAAGAAAAACCACTTCACAGGAAATCATGGAAACAGTGGATAAGCAGCTGGGCGCCATCGGCCGGCCGAAGGCGGTGCATTTCGTGACGCTGCTGCCCAAGACGCGCTCGGGCAAGACGCTGCGCCGCTCGATCGCGGCGCTGGCCGAGGGGCGCGATCCGGGCGACCTGACCACGATCGAGGATCCCGCCGCACTGAAGCAGATCAAGGACGCCCTGGGGGTGAAATGAAGACGCGACCGTTGCTGACGCAGGAAGACTGCCTGAAGATCTGCGCCGCGGCCGAGGCCGAGGCCCGCAGGAACAAGTGGAACGTGGCGATCGCGATCCTCGACGATGGCGGCCACCTGCTGCATTTCACGCGCATGGACGGCGCGACGCCGGCGAACGCCGCGATCGCGCTGGAGAAGGCGCGCACCTCGGCGCTGTCGCGGCGCACCAGCGGCAACTGGGAAGAGCGCATCAAGGCCGGACGCACCTCGATGCTGAAGATGCCGGGCATCCTGCCGGTGCAGGGCGGGGTGCCGATCATCGCCGAGGGAACCTGCATCGGCGCGGTAGGGGTCTCCGGCGTGCAGTCGCACGAGGACGAGCAGATCGCCCAGGCCGGGATCGATGCGCTCCTTGGCAAAGGTTCTTGACGGCGGTCAAGGCCGGGAATAGCGGGGCTCAGGCACTGTTCTCTCCCGCATGCCGCGGTTTCTCCGCGGCGTGACCAATCCTTGAGGAGGGAAACGATGAAAAGGCTTCTACTTGCAATTACGGCCGGCGCGCTGTCGTTCGCAGCACAGGCGCAGGTGCCCCAGTACGGCAATTCTGTCAATCTCGAACAGGCCAAGAAGGCCATCGCCGCGGGGCAGGCCGAGGCGCGCAAGAACGGCTGGCCAGTCGCGATCGCGATCCTCGATACTTCGGGAAACCTGGTGGCCTACGAGAAGATGGACAACACGCAAACCGCCAGCATCCAGGTCGCCATCGACAAGGGTAAATCGGCGGCGATCTATCGCCGGCCGACCAAGGTGTTCGAGGACATCGTCGCCAAGGGCGGTGCGGGGCTTCGCGTGATGAACCTGCGCGACGCCAGCGTGGTCGACGGCGGTCTGCCGATCGTGGTGGACGGCAAGGTGATCGGCGGCATAGGCGTCAGCGGCGTCGCCGGTGACCAGGACGGGGTGGTCGCGAAGGCCGGTGCCGACGCGCTGAAGTAGGAACCGGATCTAGCCGAGGACGATCACGCGCTCTTTCGCGAGTGCGTCGATCTCCCCGGCGGCGTAGCCCAGGCCCGCGAGCAGTTCGCGCGCGCCTTCGCCGATCGCGGGCGGGTCGTTGCGCTTGGGCAGGCGCTTGCCGTCGAGCGCGAGCGGCAGGGTGGGCGCATGGAACGCGCGTCCGTCCGCGAGCCGCGTTTCGAGCAGGCCGCCCGAGGCCCTGAGGTGCGGGTCCTCGAGCAGGTCCCAGGGCCTGGCGATCGGCGCGAACGGCAATCCCGCCGCCTCGAGCTTCGCCGCGAGGTCCGCACGCCGCAAGCGCTTGAGGATTTCGCCCAGCCGCGGGATCAGCCAATGACGCTCGCGGACGCGGTCGGCGTTGCCGCGCAAGCGCGCGTCGGCCGCAAGCTCGGGCAGGCCGAACTCGCGGCAGAAGATTTCCCACTGCCGGTCGGTGACCACGCCGACGAACAGGCGCGCGTCGGTGCCGTCGGCGTCGGCGGTCTCGAAGATGTCGTAGATCCCCCAGGCCGGCCGCTTCACCGACATCGGCGGCGGCGCCTCGCCGGTGAGTTCGAATTGCGCCATGTGCTGGGCGACGAGATACGCG
>Ga0154760_1089_pt6 | contig 13275 bp, 12 predicted proteins | sample Rifle2008BG16ft_FD_105768 | JGI IMG/M metagenome (GOLD analysis project Ga0154760, IMG submission 105768) | Betaproteobacteria bacterium RBG_16_66_20
AATTCACCCTTACCGGGCCGCACATGCTGGCCAAGACGCTGCACGATCTGCACTACCGCAGTCCCGAGAGGCTCGCGCACACGATCGCGGATGTACTTGCAGCGCAGGTGAAGCACCTGGATGCGGACGTGGTCCAGGTGGACGAGGCCAACCTGCCGGGCCATCCGGATGAATGGAAATGGGCGGCGGCAGCGATCAACAAAGTGCTGAAGGCGGTGCCGAAGAAAGCGCTCGCCGCGGTGCACCTGTGTTTCGGCAATTACGGCGGACAGAGCATCCAGAAAGGGGCCTGGGCCAAGCTCATCGACTACCTCAACGCGCTGCACGTGGACCACGTCGTGATGGAGTGCGCGCACCGGCCGCCCGAGGAACTCGCCGTATTCAAGGAACTGCGGCGCGACATCGGTTTCGGCCTCGGTGTGGTGGACATCAAGCGCACCGAGATCGAGACCCCGGAGGCGATCGCCCGCGCCATCGAGCGGGCGGAGAAGATTCTCGGCCGCGGCCGCGTGAAGTACGTCCATCCGGACTGCGGCTTCTGGATGCTGAAACGGAACATCGCGGACGGCAAGATCCGCGCCCTGGTGAAGGGAAGGGATCTGTTCGAGGGCCGCTAGCCCTTGCGGTGCTCGCCGACCTTGACGATCTTCATGGTGTTGGTGCCGCCGGACTTGCCGATCGGCTCGCCGATGGTGAGCACGATCAGGTCGCCGTTATTGACCACGCCGTTGTCCACCAGCACCTTCTCGGCCTCGGCGAGCAGCTCCTCGCGGTCGTGGCCGACGTACTTGACCATCAGCGGATAGACGTCGCGGAACAGCGAACACCGGTACCGGGTCGCGGTCTGCGAAGTGAGCGCGTAGATCGGCACGCCGCAGTTGAGGCGCGACATCCACAGCGCGGTGGATCCCGATTCGGTGAGCGTCGCGATCGCCTTCACTTTCAGGTGGAAGGCGGTGAACAGGCCCGCCATCGCGATCGACTGGTCGACGCGCGTGAACACGCGGTTGAGGAACTCCTGCTCCAGGCTGACCGGCTGCGACTGCTCGGCCTCGATGCAGATCCGGTCCATGGCCTCGATCGCCTCGACCGGATACTTGCCGCTCGCCGACTCCGCCGAAAGCATCACCGCGTCGGTGCCGTCGAGCACCGCGTTGGCGACGTCGGACACCTCGGCGCGGGTCGGCACCGGGCTCGCGATCATCGACTCCATCATCTGCGTGGCGGTGATGGTGAGCTTGTTCTTTTCGCGTGCCAGGCGGATCATTTTCTTCTGCAGCGCCGGTACCGAGGCGTCGCCCACTTCCACCGCCAAGTCGCCGCGCGCCACCATGATGCCGTCGCAGGCATTCATGATGTCCAGCAGCGCCGGCTGCGTCACCGCCTCGGCGCGCTCGATCTTGGCGATCAGCATCGCCTTGCCGCCCGCCGCGCGCAGCAGTTCGCGCGCCATGTACATGTCGGCGCCGGACTTGGGGAACGATACCGCGAGGTAGTCGGCGTTGATCCTGGCCGCGGTGCGGATGTCGTCGATGTCCTTGGGGGTGAGCGCGGCAGCGGTCAGCCCGCCGCCCTGCCGGTTGATGCCCTTGTTGTTGGAGAGCACGCCGCCGTGGCGTACCTGGGTGTGCACCTGCTCGCCGCGCACCTCCATCACGTCGAGCACGATCTTGCCGTCGTCGAGCAGCAGCACCGCACCGGCCTCGACGTCGCGCGGCAGTTCCTTGTAATCCAGCCCGGAGCGCTCGCCGTCGCCGAGCTCGCAGCCGGCATCGAGGATGAATCTCTGGCCCTTCTGCAGCGTGATCCTGCCGTCCTTGAACTTGCCGACGCGGATCTTCGGTCCCTGCAGGTCGCACATGATGGCGACCGTGCGGCCGACCTTGCGCCCGATCTCCTTGACCAGCTCGGCGCGCTTCAGGTGGTCCTCCGCGGTGCCGTGCGAGAAATTGAGCCGTACCACGTCCACGCCCGCGCGGATCATGCTCTCGAGCACGGCAGGGTCGGAGGAAGCCGGGCCGAGAGTGGCGACGATCTTGGTGCTGCGGAGCATTTCCCAAGTGTATCATCGAGTTACGGAACAAATTGCGCACCCCGGCGCAGCGCTCGGGCTGGCATGCGCAATCGCGCGTTAGGGACTGGTCACGACGATCAGCCCGCTCAGGGAGTTGTAGGTGAACTGGCGCGCCGCGGAATCCTTCAGGTATTGGTAGGTGCAGACGTTGCTCCGCGCCCTGGCGCGGTAGTTCGCGCCCGCGGCACCGGTGGTGATCGTGGGCGCAACGGCGAGAATCCCGTTCCACACGCGCGCGCAGCGCGGGGCGTTGTTGCCGATGACGTTGGCGTCTCCGGTCGTATCGGTGGGGAAGCAGGCGGTGTTGAAATCGACGTCGCCATTGCCATAGCCGGGCAGGTTGTCGCGTCCCGCCCAGTTGCGCACATGGCACGTCACATTGGCGATCCGCAAGGCGCTCGAAAACGCGCCGGCCGTGCCGGCGACAGCGGCCCGATGAGCGCTGTCGCTCAACGTCAACATCCGGGGTATTGCGAACGCAGCGAGAACGCCTATGATCGTCAGGACCGCCGCCAGTTCGACGACGGTGAAGCCAGACTGCGCTTCTCGGCCCGCTGCCACGCGCGCTGTTAGAGCGCGAGCCGCACGACGCGGTTGCGTCCCAGCGTTTTTGCCTCGCGCATCGCGCTGTCGGCGCGGGCCAGGATCGCATCTACGGTCCGGCCATCCTCAGGAAAGCTGCCGACGCCGACGCTGACACTGGAGGCTACGCGCCGTCCGTCGATATCGATCGGTTCCGCTGCAGCCGCGCGGATGCGCTCTCCCACCTCGAGCGCGCCGCCCGGCGGGGTATCTGGAAGCAGCGCGACGAATTCGTCGTCCCCGAGCCGCGCCAGCCGGTCGCTGTGGCGCAGTTCGTTCTCGATGCACCGCGCCACATGACGCACCACACGGTCGCCTGCATCCCGGCCATGCGCGTCGCTTACTGCCTTCAGATTGTCGATGTCCAGGACCAAAAGGCTCATGGAATCGCCATGGCGCTCGGCGTTGGCGAACAAGCGATCGACCGCGATGGCGAAACCTTGCATGCTGAAGACGCCGGTCAGTTCGTCGATTTCGGATCGCAGCCGCGCCCTGCTCATCCCGAAGCGGATGTCGGCCGAGAACAGCGCCGTGATGTAGCCGGCCACGATCAGCGGTGCGAGCTGCGAGACCAGGCCTCCCAGATACGCGAAGGACAGCAAGTCCCTGGCAGAGGCATGCTCGCCGAGCGCCATGTAGCAGCCGCCGATGACCGCCACCTGCCACAGCGCATTGCGCATGCCGAGCGCGAGCGCGCTCGAGACCACGACCAGCAGATAGGCATTGACCAGGGGACTGGCGAGCCGATCGGTGAACCAGATCGACCAGGTCACGAACGGGATCATCATCCAGACCTCCAGGCCGATGACGCGGCGCGACTCCACCTTGCGCCAGCCGGGGAAGCGGATTCCGATCACGAATGCCGCGTAGAAGCATAGTCCCGCAGAGATCGCCGTCCGATCCACCGCGCTCATGCCCTCGAAGCCCAGGGACAGCAGACCAAGGCCGAGGAGCAGCCAATCGATGCCCCAGACGAGGCGCGAGATTTCGCGCAGATTGCGCTGCTCGATGGCCTGCCGGCTTTCGAATCCGGAACGCAAACCCGTCTCCTCGGTCTGCCCCGAGTGTACCGCGCCCTTCGCTCAAAGCGCCGCCGCGGGCTAGTTCCCGGCGCGCGCCTCCAGCGCGGCGACGGCCGGCAGCGTTTTCCCTTCGAGGAATTCCAGGAAGGCGCCGCCGGCGGTCGAGATGTAGCCGATCCGGCCGGCGACGCCGAACTTGTTGATCGCGGCGATGGTGTCGCCGCCGCCCGCGATGGAAAACGCGCCCGATTCCGCGATCGCGCGCGCGATGGCCTCGGTGCCCTTCGCAAACTGGTCGATCTCGAACACGCCCACGGGTCCGTTCCAGACGATGGTTCCGGCCTGCTTCAGGATCGCGGCGAGCCTGGCCGCGCTCTTCGGCCCGATGTCGAGGATCATGTCGTCCGCGCCGACGGCGCGCACGTCGGTCACCGACTCGCGCGCCCGCGCCGACATCTCTCCCGCCACCACCACGTCCTCCGGCAACGGCACCTCGATCGCGGCCATGATTTTCTTCGCCTCGCCTACGAGGCCCGGCTCGGCCAGCGATTTCCCGATCGGAAAGTTGTTCGCTGAAAGAAAAGTATTCAGGATCCCGCCACCGACGATCAGCCGGTCCACCTTCTTCGCCAGCGCGGCGAGGATCGTGAGCTTGGTCGAGACCTTGGCGCCCGCGACGATGGCGACCAGTGGCCGCGCCGGATTGGCGAGCGCCTTGCCGAGCGCGTCCAGCTCGGCCGCCATCAGCGGGCCGGCGCAGGCAAGCTTGGCGAACTTCGCCACCCCGTGCGTGGTCGCCTCGGCGCGGTGCGCGGTGCCGAAGGCGTCGTTGACGTAGATATCGCATAACGCGGCGATTTTCCGGCACAGCGCCTCGTCGTCCGCCTTTTCGCCGACGTTGAAGCGGCAGTTTTCCAGCAACACCACCTCGCCCGGGCCGACGTTGACGCCGTTCAGCCAGTCGCGGACTAGGGGAACTTTGATTTTCAGGTATTCGGAAAGTTTTTCCGCAACGGGAAAAAGGGAATCCTTTTTGTCAAAGACCCCTTCTTTCGGCCTTCCCAGATGGGACGTCACCATTACCGCAGCACCCTTGTCGAGCGCGAACCGGATCCCCGGGACCGAGGCCCGGATGCGCGTGTCGTCGGTGATGTTGCCGGCCCCGTCCTGCGGGACGTTGAGGTCGGCGCGGATGAAGACCCGCTTGCCCCGCAGTTCGAGGTCGGCGAGCCGCTTGAACTTCATTACCGGGCGCTCATTTCGCCTTCATGAGCGCGGCCGTGACGTCCAGCATCCGGTTGGAGAAGCCCCATTCGTTGTCGTACCAGCTCGCGACCTTGACCAGCGTGCCTCCGGAGACCTTGGTGAGCAGGGAATCGACCACCGAGCTGGCCGGGTTGTGGTTGAAATCGGAGGACACCAGCGGCTCGGTGCTGTACTCGAGCACGCCTTTCAGATCGGTTTCGGCAGCCTGCTTGAGCGCCTGGTTCACTTCCTCGGCGCTGGTCGGCTTCTTCGCGATGAAGCTGAGGTCGACGATCGAGACGTTGATCGTCGGCACGCGGATCGCGTAGCCGTCCAGCTTGCCGTTCAGATGCGGCAGCACCAGTCCCACGGCGGCCGCGGCGCCGGTCTTGGTGGGAATCATGTTCATGCTCGCCGAGCGCGCGCGCCGCAGGTCCGAGTGGTAGACGTCGGTCAGCACCTGGTCGTTGGTATAGGAGTGCACCGTGGTCATGAGGCCCGATACGACGCCGATCCGGTCATCCAGCGCCTTCACCAGCGGCGCGAGGCAGTTGGTGGTGCAGGAGGCGTTCGAGATCACGCTATCGCTGCCCTTGAGCGCCTGGTGATTGACGCCGAACACCACGGTGCGGTCCACGTCCTTGTCGCCGGGCGCCGAGATGATCACCTTCTTCGCGCCCGCGGCAATGTGCGCCCCGGCCTTGGCCTTGCTGGTGAAAAGCCCCGTGCACTCGAGCACCACGTCGATGCCGAGCGCCTTCCACGGCAGCTTCGACGGATCGCGCTCGGCGACCACCCTGATGCGGTCGTTGTTCACCACCAGGCTGTCGCCCTCGACGCCGACCGTCCCCTTGAAGCGGCCGTGCGCGGTGTCGTACCTGAGCAGGTGGGCGTTGGTCCTGGCGTCACCCAGGTCGTTGATCGCGACGAACTGCAGGTCGTCCTTCCTGCCGCTCTCGTGGAACGCTCGCAGGATGTTCCTACCGATGCGGCCGAAGCCGTTGATGGCCACCTTGATCGTCATTGAACTACGCTCCTTACGGCTTTCACCACGTTCTCCGGCGTGAAGCCGAAGTGCTTGAAAAGATCATGCGCCGGCGCCGATTCGCCGAAGCGGTCGATGCCGACCACCGCGCCTTCCAGCCCGACGTATTTGCGCCAGCAATCGGTCACGCCCGCCTCGACCGCGATGCGCCGGACGCCGGCCATCAGTACCGAATCCCTGTATTGCTGCGGCTGGCGATCGAAGACGGAAGTACACGGCATGGAAACGACCCGCACCGGGACTCCCTGGGTTTCGAGCATGCCCTGCGCGGCCAGAGCGAGCGACACCTCGGATCCGGTGGCGATCAGGATGGCGCGCGGCGCTCCCTTGGCTTCCGCAAGCACGTATCCGCCCTTGCGGATTTCAGCCGCGGTCTGATCGCTTCTCTTGACGAACGGCAGGTTCTGGCGCGACAGCAGCAGCGCCGTGGGACCGTTGCCGCGCTCGATCGCCGCCGCCCAAGCCATCGCGGTCTCCGTGGTGTCGCAGGGGCGCCAGACGTCGAGGTTCGGGATCAGCCGCAGCGAAGCCGCGTGCTCGATCGGCTGGTGCGTCGGGCCGTCCTCGCCCAGGCCGAGCGAATCGTGGGTGAAGACGTAGATCGAGCGCAGGCGCATCAGCGCCGCCATGCGCAGCGCATTCCTCGCATAGTCGGAAAACACGAGGAAGGTGCCGCCATACGGGATCAGTCCGCCATGCAGCGCGAGGCCGCTCATCACCGCGCACATGCCGAACTCGCGCACGCCGTAGAAGACGTAATTGCCGCCGCCTTCATTGCCTACCACTTTCGAGGCCTTTACCAGCGTCAGATTCGATCCGGAAAGATCCGCCGAGCCGCCGACCAGCTCCGGCAGCGCCGGTTTCAGCGCCTCGAGCACGTTCTGAGAAGCCTTGCGCGTAGCGATTGTTTCCGCTTTGAGGTTTGTATCCGTCAGAAGATTTTTTATTTTTTCCTGAAAATCGGCAGGCAAATTCCCCGAAGTCCGCCGCACGAACTCGGCGGCGAGCGACGGGTATTCGCGCGCGTAGGCCTCGAACAGCCGCCGCCAGCGCCGCTCGGCGCGCTTGCCGCGCTCGCGCGCGTCCCAGCCCTGGCGCACGTCCTCCGGGATCTCGAACGGCGGATGCTTCCAGCCGAGCGCCTCGCGCGTCGCGGCAATCTCTTTTTCGCCAAGCGGCGCCCCGTGCGCTGCGCCGGTGTTCGCCTTGGTCGGCGCGCCTTTTCCAATCACCGTTTTCGCGCAGATCAGCGTGGGGCGCTGCCGCTCGCGCCGCGCCTTGCGGATCGCGCGATCCACCGCGTCGACGTCGTGGCCATCGACATTGGCGATCACGTGCCAGCCGTAGGCCTCGAAGCGCCGGCGCACGTCGTCGATGTACCACTGGCGGATATGGCCCTTGTCGGAGTCGATCGAGATGCCGTTATCGTCATAGACCGCGATCAGCCGTCCGATGCCGAGCGTGCCCGCGAGCGCGCAGGATTCGTGCGAGATGCCCTCCATCATGCAGCCGTCGCCGAGGAAGGCGTAGGTCCAGTGGTTGACGATCTCGAAGCCCGGGCGGTTGAATTCGGCGGCGAGCAGCCGCTCGGCGAGCGCCATGCCGACCGCGTTCGAGATCCCCTGGCCCAGCGGCCCGGTGGTGGTCTCGACGCCGGGCGCGCAGCCGTATTCCGGGTGGCCAGGCGTCTTCGAATGCAGCTGCCGGAAGCGCTTCAGCTCCGCCATCGGCAGGTCGTAGCCCGTGAGGTGCAGCAGCGAATACAGCAGCATCGAGCCATGCCCGTTGGAAAGCACGAAGCGGTCGCGGTTCGCCCAGGCCGGGTTCGCGGGGTTGTGCGAGAGGTTGCGCTGCCACAGCGCGACCGCGATTTCGGCCATGCCCATCGGCATGCCCGGATGCCCCGAGTTCGCCGCTTGGACTGCGTCCATGGCGAGCGCGCGCAGTGCGTTGGCGAGGTCCTGATTCGAAGCGGCAGCGGGTGTCATGGGCGGGAAAGGGCGCAATTATCAGGGAAACACGCCGCGCGCGGAAGTCGCGGCCTTAACCTTCAAACATTTTCAGGCGTAGCGTGCCGCCATTTTCTCCAGCGGCACGGGCTTGATGCGCGGCGCCTGCCCGGCGCAGCCGAACGCCTCGAAGCGCCCCTTGCAGACGCCGCGCGCAGCCGCGGTCGCGTCCTTGAGGAACTTGCGCGGGTCGAACTCCGCCGGGTCCCGGGCCATCGCGCGTCGCATCGCGCCGGTCATTGCCAGGCGGATATCGGTGTCGATGTTGATCTTGCGCACGCCGTGGCGGATGCCCTCGACGATCGCCTCGACCGGCACGCCGTAGGTCTCCTTGATCGCGCCGCCGTTCTCGCGGATCACCTCGAGCCACTCCTGCGGCACCGAGGACGAGCCGTGCATCACCAGATGGGTGCCGGGCAGCCTGGCATGGATCTCCTTGATGCGGTCGATCGCCAGCACCTCGCCGGTCGGCTTCCTGGAAAACTTGTAGGCACCGTGCGAAGTGCCGATCGCGACCGCGAGCGCATCCACCCCGGTCGCCGCGACGAAGTCGGCCGCCTGCGCCGGATCGGTAAGCAGCTGCTCGCGCGAGAGCTTGCCCGCGGCGCCGACACCGTCCTCCTCGCCCGCTTCGCCGGTCTCGAGCGACCCCAGGCAGCCGAGCTCTCCCTCGACCGAGACGCCGACCGCGTGCGCCATCTCTGCGACCTTGCGCGTCACCGCGACGTTGTAGTCGTAAGGCGCCGGGGTCTTCATGTCTTCCCTGAGCGAGCCGTCCATCATGACGCTGGTGAATCCGGAGCGGATCGAGCCCTGGCACACCGCGGGGCTCGCGCCATGGTCCTGGTGCATCACCAGCGGAATCTCCGGGTAGGCCTCGACCGCCGCCTCGACCAGGCGGCGCAGGAACGCCTCCCCCGCATATTTGCGCGCGCCCGCGGAGGCCTGCAGGATCACCGGGCTCGCGGTCTCCTCGGCAGCCTGCATGATGGCCTGGATCTGTTCCAGGTTGTTGACGTTGAACGCCGGCACGCCGTAGCCGTTGTCGGCGGCGTGATCGAGCAGTTGCCTGAGCGAAACCAGTGCCAAGGGATGCCTCCTAGCCTTTGCCGAGCGCGAGCTTCCTGCGCTCCATCAGGCGCCAGATCATGGGGGTGAAGATGAGCTGCATCGCGAGGTCCATCTTGCCGCCCGGGGCGACGATGGTGTTCGGCCGCGACATGAACGAGTCGGGCAGCATGGTCAGCAGGTACGGAAAATCGATCCCGCGCGGGTTGGCGAAGCGGATCACGAGGAAGCTCTCGTCGGGGGCCGGAATGTGACGCGCGATAAAGGGGTTCGAGGTGTCCACCACCGGCACGCGCTGGAAGTTGATGTGCGTCTGGCCGAACTGCGGAATGATGTAGTTGATGTAGTCCGGCATGCGCCGCAGGATGGTGTCGGTGACCGCCCCGGTCGAGTAGCCGCGCGCGGCGCGGTCGCGGTGCAGCTTCTGGATCCATTCCAGGTTGATCACCGGAACGACGCCGATCAGCAGGTCCACGTGCCGCGCGAGGTTGACCTTGTCGGTCACCACTGCCCCGTGCAATCCCTCGTAGAACAGCACGTCGGTGCCCTCGGTCAGGTCCTCCCACGGCGTGAAGGTGCCGGGGCTTTGCCCGTAGGGCGCTGCTTCCTCGTCGCTGTGCAGGTACTTGCGCGTGCGCCCGCGCCCGCCCTCGCCGTAGTCGCGGAACAGCGCCTCGAGCTCCACGAACAGGTTGGTCTCGGGACCGAAATGGCTGAAGTGCTGGTTGCCGCGCGCGAGTTCCTCGGCCATGCGGCTCTTCATCTCGGCGCGGTCGTAGCGGTGGAACGCGTCGCCCTCGACGAACGCCGGGCTCACCCCCTCGCGCCGGAAGATCGCGTCGAAGGTACGCATCACGGAAGTGGTGCCTGCACCCGAGGAGCCGGTGATGGCGATGATCGGGTGCTTCGCCGACATGGTCTCTCCTAGCCCTGTGCGCGAAACAGGCCGCGCGAGCCGAACAGCGGCGCGTCGTACGGGCGTACATTGTGGTCGCGGTGGTACTGCTCGATGCGCTCCACCTCGTTGCGCGCGCCGAACACGAAGCCGGACCTCTGGTGCAGGCCGGCCGGTTCGACCTCGAGCACCGGGCCATAGCCGGTGCTCGCGCGCCCGCCCGCCTGCTCGATCACCATGCCGATCGGATTCGCCTCGTAGAGCAGGCGCAGGCGCCCGCTGCGGCCTTGCTCGCGCTCGTCGCGCGGATAGAGGAACACCCCGCCGCGCATCAGGATGCGGTGCGCCTCCGCCACCAGCGACGCGATCCAGCGCATGTTGAAATCCTTGCCGCGCGGCCCGCTCCTGCCCGCCATGCACTCGTCGACGTAGCGCTTGACCGCCGGCTCCCAGAAGCGGACGTTCGAGGCGTTGATGGCGAACTCGGCGGTGTCCTCCGGTACGCGCATGCCCGGGTGCGTGTGGATGAATTCGCCGATCTCGCGGTCGAGCGTGAAGCCGTGCACGCCGCGGCCGAAGGTGAGCACCAGCATGGTGCTCGAGCCGTAGATCGCGTAGCCGGCGCAGACCTGGCGCGCACCGGGCTGCAGGAACGCGCGCTCCTCGTCGCCCGCCACGCCCTCCGGGCAGGCGAGCACCGAGAAGATCGAACCAACCGGCGCGTTGACGTCGATGTTGGAGGACCCATCCAGCGGATCGAATGCGAGCAGGTAGCGTCCGCGCGGATACTCGTCCGGAATGCGGTAGGGATGTTCGAGCTCTTCGCTGGCCATGCCGGCAAGGTGGCCGCCCCATTCGTTGGTGCGCAGGAACATCTCGTTCGCGAGCACGTCGAGCTTCTGCTGCTCCTCGCCCTGCACGTTGCGCGTGCCGGCGGCGCCGTGGATTCGCGCCAGCGCGCCCTTGCCGACGACGTAGGCGATCCGCTTGCAGGCGAGACGGATATCGTTCACCAGCGCGGTGAAGCCTCCGGTGGCCCCGGGGAAGCGCCGCTGCTCGCCGATGATGAACTCGGTGAGCGTCGTCTCACGCTGCGGCATGCGCCTCCCCGAGCAGCCTGCCGAGGCGCGGCAGATCGAGTCCTTCCAGAGAGGGCAGCACCAGATCCGCCGCCGAGAGGTCCTGTTCCACGGTCCAGCCCGAGGGTGTGACCACGGTCGCGAGGCCGGCGGCTTTCGCCGCGCGCAGGCCGTTGATCGAATCCTCGAAGGCGATGCAGGACTCGGGGGCGAGGCGCAGGCTGGCAAGCGCCAGCCGGTAGATGTCGGGGGCGGGCTTTTTCTCCTTCACCTGGTCGCCACAGGCGATGACATCGAACCCGAGGTCGGACGCCGCACCGAGGTTGGCCTGCAGCAGCGCGGCTACGTTGGCCGAAGTCGTGGTCGAGGCGATGGCGAGCTTGAGTCCCGCTGCCCTGGCCGCGCGCAGCAAGGGCAGAACCCCGGGCCGGAACGGGCGCTGGCCGCGGACCAGGAGTTCGGTGTAGATGCGGGTCTTCGTTTCGTGCAGCGCGGGAACGGTTTGCAGCAGGCGCGCGCGCTCGACCGCAGGCACACCGAGCATGCCGATGTAATGACGCAGCCTTTCCTTGCCGCCGGAAATCGCCAACAGCCTGGTATAGAGCGGCGGGCTCCAGTCCCACCACAACCCGAACTCGATGAACGCAGCGTTGAACGCCTGGCGGTGGGTTTCCTCGGTGTCAGCGAGCGTGCCGTCGAGATCAAAAATGAGTGCTTCCAGCATGGGCCCTCTACCTAAACGGCCTTGCCGCGGTGGATGACCATCGCAGTGCCCTGCGTCTGGCGTGCGTTGTCGTAGGCGACCAGCCGCACGTGGCGACCGGAATGCGCCTTGCGGCAGGCCTCGACTTCCGCGAGGATGCGCTCGACGCTCTTCTCGCCGAACATCGGCAGCTTCCACATGTACCAGTAGGTGCTCGCCGCCTGCTCGGGCTCGACGTGCTCGATCGCCGCATTCCAGCCGCGCGCCACCACGTATTCGACCTGCTTGCGGACTTGCTGCGGCGTCATCTCGGGAAGATAAGAAAAGGTTCCGAGTTTCATGCGTTCACCGCATCGAGTTTGTCGACGACATCGAATTCGAACTTGATCTCTTTCCAGGTTTCCATCGCCGCCTTGAGCTCCGGCGAGGAGCGTGCCGCGGCGGTGAGAATCTCCCTGCCCTCGCGTTCCAGCGCACGGCCCTCGTTTCTCGCCTGCACGCAGGCCTCCAGCGCGACGCGGTTGGCGCAGGCGCCCGCGGCGTTGCCCCAGGGATGGCCGAGCGTGCCGCCGCCGAACTGGAACACGGCGTCGTCGCCGAAAATGGCGAGCAGCGCCGGCATGTGCCAGACGTGGATGCCGCCGGAGGCGACCGCCAGCGCCCCGGGCATGGCGCCCCAGTCCTGGTCGAAGAAGATGCCGCGCGAGCGGTCTTCCCGGACGTACTTCTCGCGCAGCAGGTCGATCCAGCCCAGCGTCGCCTGCCGGTCGCCCTCGAGCTTGCCGACGACCGTCCCGGTATGCAGATGGTCGCCGCCCGACAGGCGCAGCGCCTTGGTGAGCACACGGAAGTGGATGCCGTGGTGCGGGTTGCGGTCGATCACCGCATGCATGGCGCGGTGGATGTGCAGCAGCACGCCGTTCTCGCGGCACCAGTTGGCCAGCCCGGTGTTGGCGCAGAACCCGCCGGTGAGGAAGTCGTGCATGATGATCGGCGAGCCGAGCGCCTTGGCGAACTCGGCGCGCTTGTACATCTCCTCGGGCGTGGGGGCGGTGACGTTCAGGTAGTGGCCCTTTTTCTCGCCGGTTTCGGCTTCGGCCTTCTTCACCGCCTCCATGACGTAGCTGAAGCGGTCGCGCCAGCGCATGAAGGGCTGGGAATTGACGTTCTCGTCGTCCTTGGTGAAGTCCAGCCCGCCGCGCAGGCACTCGTAGACGGCGCGGCCGTAGTTCTTGGCCGATAGGCCCAGCTTCGGCTTGATGGTGCAGCCGAGCAGCGGCCGCCCGTACTTGTCCATCCTGTCGCGCTCCACCTGGATGCCGTTCGGCGGGCCGCCGCAGGTCATCACGTAAGCGATCGGGAAGCGCACGTCCTCCAGCCGCAGGGCGCGGATTGCCTTGAAGCCGAATACGTTGCCCACCAGGGAGGTGAACACGTTCACCACCGAGCCTTCCTCGAAAAGGTCGATGGGATAGGCGACGAATGCGTAGAAGCAGCTCGGGTCGCCCGGCACGTCCTCGATGCGGTAGGCGCGCCCCTTGTAGTGCTCGAGG
>Ga0154760_1119_pt3 | contig 13223 bp, 15 predicted proteins | sample Rifle2008BG16ft_FD_105768 | JGI IMG/M metagenome (GOLD analysis project Ga0154760, IMG submission 105768) | Betaproteobacteria bacterium RBG_16_66_20
CGACCGGCTTGACCATGTCCATGCCCTGCTTATCGAGCAGTTCGCGATAAAGACTGGCGCGCCGGTTCGCCGCATCGGCCTCGGCCAATCGTTCGGAAATCCCGAGCTCGACATTGCGCAATGCGAGCGCCGATCGGATGCGCGCTACCGCCGCGGTCGCCGCTTCGATCACGCCGAGATCGGCCTTCGCTTGTTCCATGAGTTCCGCCGCCTTCCCTTCGACACCTTCCTTGTTCCAGGGTGAAACGGCCGTGCCGGTAAGCGCCGCCAATGCCCGCGTCTCGCGTTCCTTCGAACCTGCATTGAGGCGTTCGGCGACCTTGTGCCAGCGGGAAAGCGTCAGCGTGTACGTCATGGCGGTTTCGGTTTCGGTTTCGGTTTCGAACAATGTCTGCCTGCCTGGCGCGACCAACGGCCGCAAGATCGCGAACTCTAAGGAGCCGCAAGCCTGGAATCAAGAGAAATTCGATCGGCCCGTTGCATGGATACAACGCGCATTCTATAATGTTAAATATATTTAACATAAAGGAAGGATGCCGCATGCGACTTCAGGAATTCGGCTATGTCGTCAGGAGAGCAAGGCTCGCGCGCGACATGACGCAAGCGGAGCTTGCGCGAGCGGCCGGCCTGTCGCGCACTACAATGAACCAGCTTGAAAATGGCGTATTCCCGGACATCGGCATGAACAAGGCGCAGGCGATTCTGGCGTCGCTCGGCCTCGTATTGCAGATCCAGCCGATGCGCCGTTCAAGCCGGCCGAACTACGTTCGCATGGCCCGCAGCTCGGCGGGCGTGAGCTTTCGCGAGAAGCTCTCCGAGGGCGAATTGGTGCGTGCGTTGCTGACCGGCAGGGTTCCGGTCAACCGGCGGCCGCATTTTCGCGTTCTGCTCCAGGAGGTGCCGCCTGCCGTACTCAAGGGAATGGTGGAAGACGTCGGCAAGTGGGCAAAGCCCGGACGGGTCGCGCAAAACCTGGCCGGCATCGCGACGCAATTGAGAATACGAAGGGTGCCGCAATGGTTGACGAACGCCTGAACGCCTGGGAAGGCTTGTTCCAGCGAGCGCTCCAGATTCTGGACTCCGCACCGCGCGCGGGCAAGATGCTACGCGACTGGAGCTTTGGCGGCGGGACCGTGCTGATGCGCAGGCACCGCCACCGGCTCAGCACGGACATCGACATCTTCCTCCCCGATCCGCAACTGATCGGGCACCTGTCGCCCCGCCTGAATCCCGCGGTCGAATCCCTCACTCATGACTACGACGAACAGGCAAGTTTCCTGAAGCTGTATTTTCCGGAAGGCGAAATCGACTTCGTGGTCTCCGGTTTTCTGACCGCGAACCCGGTACAGACCGAGCGCATCAATGGCCGTGACATCAATGTCGAGACCTCGGCCGAGATCATCGCCAAGAAAGTCTGGTACCGCGGCGCCAATTTCACGGCGCGCGACATGTTCGATTTTGCACTGATCGCCCTACGCGAACCGTGGGCGATCATCCATGCCGGAGAAATCCTGTCGGCTCGCAGGAAGGCCGTTCTCCAATGGATTGAAGAAGAGGACGAGGCGTTGCGCGAGGATTTCGAGGCCCTGGACGCGCTCGATTTCCGGCCGCGCTTCGACGATTGCGTCCAGGCAATCCGGAGGGCGCTCGCGCAGAGCGCGCCGTATCCGCCCCACGGGGCGGAGCAGCGACGTGCCGGCTACCAGGTATTCCGCACGGCGCCCGGCGTGCAAATCGGCCTCTGACCCGGACCTCAGGCGGCGTTCTTTTCTTCCTCGCTTGGCAGTTCGCCGATCGCCGCCTTGACCGCGTCCTCGACGTTCTCGAGGAACACGAATTCGAGCTTGGCCTTGGCTTCGGCGGGCACGTCCTCGAGGTCTTTTTCGTTGCGCTTCGGGAGCATCACGGTCCTGATGCCGGCGCGCAGGGCGGCGAGGGTTTTTTCCTTCAGCCCGCCGATCGGCATCACCAGGCCGCGCAGCGAGATCTCGCCGGTCATGGCGACGTCCGGCCGGATCGGTTTCCCGGTGAACAGCGAAACGAGGGCGAGCGTCATCGCGACGCCGGCGCTGGGCCCGTCTTTCGGGGTTGCTCCCGCGGGCACGTGAATGTGCACGTCCCATTTTTCAAAAGCTTCCTGGACAAGGCCCTTGGTGACCGTCAATGCCGCCTGCGCCGACTCCTTCATCACGTCGCCGAGCTGCCCGGTGAGGATCAGCTTGCCGGTGCCGGGCACCTTGTTCGCCTCGATGAACAGGATGTCGCCGCCCACGGGAGTCCAGGCCAATCCGGTGGCGACACCGGGCGTGGCGGTGCGCAGCGCGGTTTCATTTTCGAACCGCTTCGCCCCGAGAATTCCCTGCAGGTCGCCGGCTTCGACCGTCACCGGATCGACCCTGCCTTCGGCGAACTTCATCGCCACGTTCCTGAGCACCGAGCCGATTTCCCGTTCCAGGTTCCTTACCCCTGCTTCCCGGGTGTAATCCTGGATCAATGATTCAATCGCAGGATCGGCAACGGATACTTGCGCTTCCTTCAGGCCGTTCGCTTCGAGCTGCCTTTTCACCAGGTAGCGCTTCGCGATCTCGAGCTTTTCCTCGGCGGTGTAGCCCGGCAGCTGGATCACTTCCATGCGGTCGCGCAGCGGCCCGGGGATCGTGTCGAGCACGTTCGCGGTGGCGATGAACATCATCTTCGAGAGGTCGAAGTCCACGCCGAGGTAGTTGTCGCGGAATTTCGAATTCTGCTCCGGGTCGAGCACTTCGAGCAGCGCGCTCGAGGGGTCGCCGTGGAAGCCGCCCGCGCCGAGCTTGTCGATCTCGTCCAGCATCAGCACGCCCGAGCGGGTGCCCGCGCGCTTCACCGCCTGGATGACGTTGCCCGGCAGCGCGCCGATGTAGGTGCGCCGGTGGCCGCGGATCTCGGCCTCGTCGTGCGTGCCGCCCAGGGCCACGCGCTGGAACTTGCGGTCCATGGCGCGCGCGATCGACTGGCCGAGCGAGGTCTTGCCCACCCCCGGCGGCCCTACGAAGCACAGGATCGGCGCCTTGCCTTCCGGATTGAGTTTGCGCACCGCGAGGTGCTCGAGGATCCGGCGCTTGATCTTCTCCAGGCCGAAGTGGTCGGCGTCGAGGATTGCTCTTGCTTCTTGAATATTTATGTCTTTCGAACCGGTAAAAACCCAGGGAATTTCGGTCATCCACTCCAGCCAGGTGCGCAGCATCGCCGCTTCGCCCGAGCTCTCGCCCATGCGCGCGAGGCGCTTGAACTCCTTGCGCGCGTGCTTGAGCGTCTCCTCGGGCATGCCGGCGTCCTCGATCGCCTGTTTCAGCTCCTCGGTCTCGGCCGCGGTGTCCTCCTCGTCGCCCAGCTCCTTCTGGATCTGGCGCATCTGCTCGCGCAGCACGTGCTCGCGCTGGCGCTCGCCGAACTCCTTGCGCGTCTTGTCGCCGATTTCCTTCGACAGGCGCAGCACTTCGACGCGCTTGGCGAGGAACGCCAGCACCTTGTCCAGGCGCTCGCCGAGCTCGAAGGTCTCCAGCAGGTCCTGCTTTTCCTCGTTCCTGATGTCGAGCAGGTTCGCGACCATGTCGGCAAGCTGGCCGGGGGCCTCGATCGCCTGCACCACTTCGGCGAGTTCCTCGGGCATGTTCGGCAGCAGGTGGATCGCCTCGGCGGCCTGCGCCTTGAGCTGCATGAAGCGCGCTTCGATGCCGGCGCCGCGCGTCTCAGCCGACGCGGTCGCTTCGGGAATCCAGGCCACGCTCGCGACCAGGAACGGCCAGCCTTCGAGGAACTCGATGACGCGGAAGCGCTGCTCGCCCTGCACCATGAGATGGTTGGTGCCGCCCGCGGAACCGGCGTAGCGCACGATCTTGCCCGCGGTGCCGACGCGGTGCAGGTCCTTGGGGCCGATTTCGTCGGTCTGCGGGTCGCGCTGCAGCAGGAAGCCGACCTTGAGCTCGCTGCGCGAGGCTGCGCTCGCCGCGGCGACCGACGAGGCGCGCCCGATCATGATCGGCGAGATCACGCCCGGGAACATCACCGCGTTGCGCATCGGGATCAGGATCAGCGCGTCCTCGGGGATCGGGCGCACCGCGAGCGCGGTCGAACGGCCGCGCGGCTTGCCGGAGGCCGCATTGTTTCCCGCGTCGCCCTCCTCGCCGTCGGCGTTCCCGCCCTCGAGCACTTCCTGCTTCTTCTTGCGCCAGAAATCCATCGAATCTCCCAGTTCAGAATAGGGACATACACGCGGAAATACGCGTCAGGACATAAGTGCGGGCGAAACGGCCGGAATCAAGCGCGCCGTAAGCCGGATTAGGCCCTAGAATTCAAAGGAGTTTGTCCAAACCCGGGAGCCCTAGACCATGCCATCCACCACCACCGCGAGCGGACTCATCATCGACGACAAGGTCGTCGGCACCGGCGCGGCCGCCGCTGCGGGCATGAACGTCAGCGTCCACTACACGGGCTGGCTGCTATTCGGCGGCGAAAAAGGCAAGAAGTTCGATTCCAGCAAGGACCGCGGCGACCCGTTCGGCTTCCCGCTCGGCGCCGGCCAGGTCGTCAAGGGCTGGGACGAAGGCGTGCAGGGCATGAAAGTCGGCGGCACGCGCACCCTTACCATCCCGCCCGGCCTCGGCTACGGCGCGCGCGGCGCCGGCGGCGCCATCCCGCCGAACGCGACGCTGATATTCGAGGTGGAACTGCTCGGCGTGGGTTGAGCGCGATGCCCGGCACGCAGGAGCGCAATCCCACGCTCGCGCTGGCCCTCGCGGCCGTGGCGCTCGCGCTTCTGATCGGGCTGCCGTTCGTGATGCAGCCGCCCGAAACGACGCAGGAACTGATCCTCACCGCGCTCGCGGGGCTGGTGCTGCTCGCGATCGCCGCGATGGGCGCGGTCGGCTTCGTGCGCCGCCGGCGGCGCCCCTTTCCGGACAGCATCATGCCGCCCGTGCGTCCGCGCGCAGGCCCGGCGACGAAAATCGGCGAGCAATAGGAGCGCCCCTGCGCGCTAGCGCCAGGGCATCGGCCTCAGGTTTCCCGGCAGGTAGAGCGGATGCGCCGGCTCCCCGCCCGCGTTGACGCGCAGCGCATGCAGCGGAATCGCGTTGGCATTCAATTTTTTCAGGATTTTCGTGGAACGGCCCAGGAATCCCCCGTGGTTGCCCCAGGCACAAACCACGATCCCGGCCGCGCGCGCGGCGCGCACGATCGCCGCATCGTTCCCCGGCCCCACCGGATCGGCCGCCGCCTTCATCCGGTCCGGACTTGTATTCCTATAGGCGAAAATATTCGTCACGACGAGCGCGCCGTAGCCCCAGCGCTCGGCGTAGCCGCGCGCGCGCGCGCAGGTCGGATCGAGCTGCAGCTCGTCCGCGGTGCTCGGGTTGAGCATCAGGAAATTGGCGGCCGGCTTCGCCTCGTCCCAGCGGCGCCACAGCAGGTAGCGCCAGCGGCGGCAGGGCGAAAACGTAGCGCCGGATTCAGTCATCGGATAAATCGGGGTCGGAAGGCGATTTTCTCACGCCAGCCTGTATATTCCGCCCCGCCATGCCGCTGCTCACCCTCGCCAACGCGCAGCTCGCCTACGGCGAGCTGCCGCTTCTCGACCGCGCCTCGTTCGCGATGGAGGCGAACGAGCGCATCGGCCTGATCGGCCGCAACGGCACCGGCAAGTCCTCGCTGCTCGGCGTGATCGCGGGCACCGCCGCGCTCGACGACGGCGAGCTGCGGCACAGCCCCGGCCTGCGCATCGCGTACGTGCCGCAGGAGCCGGTCCTGCTGCCTGCGCCTTCCATCCGGAAGTCCCTCCTGGCCCGCCCCGGCCCGCCGCAGGAACACCGGCTGGACGAATTCCTGCACCGGTTCAAAGTGAACCCGGAAGCAGACCCGCAAACCGCCTCCGGCGGCGAGCGCAAACGCGCCGCCCTCGCGCTCGCCTTCGCGCAGCAGCCCGGGCTGCTGCTGCTCGACGAACCGACCAACCACCTGGATGTGGATGCGATCCTGATCCTGGAAAGCAATTTCCTGAAACAGCCGGCAGGGATCGTCGTGACCCACGACCGCGCCTTCCTCGACCGCGTCACGACGCGCATCCTGGAACTCGACCGCGGGCAGCTGTTTTCCTTTTCCGGGAACTTCTCTTCTTATGCAAGAAGAAAATCCGAGCAAATCGCGGCCGAAACCGTCGCCCACCGGAAATTCGACCGCTTCTGGGCGCAGGAAGAAGCCTGGATCCGCAAGGGCATCGAAGCGCGGCGCACGCGGAACGAAGGCCGCGTCAGGCGCCTGGAGCACCTGCGCGAGGAGCGCGCCGCGCGCCGCGAACGCATCGGCAAGCTGAAACTCGGCGTCGGCAGCGGCCGGCGCTCGGGCAGGCTGGTCGCCGAACTCATCGACGTTTCAAAATCTTTTTCACCGGAAAAACCCGTCATAAAGAATCTGAACCTGGTCGTCGCCCGTGGCGACCGCATCGGCCTCATCGGCCCGAACGGCGCGGGCAAGACCACGCTCATCAAGCTGATCCTCGGCACCCTCGAACCCGATTCCGGCACCGTGCGCCTCGGCACCAACCTCCAGCCCGCCTACTTCGACCAGATGCGCGCCGCGCTCGACCCGGACAAGAGCGTGGCCGAGACCATCGCGCCGGGCTCGGACTGGGTGGATCTGCCGCAAGGGCGCAAGCACGTCATGAGCTACCTCGGCGACTTCCTGTTCCCGCCGCGGCGCGCGCAGTCGCCGGTGCGCATGCTCTCGGGCGGCGAGCGCAACCGCCTGCTGCTCGCGCGCCTGTTCGCGCGGCCCGCCAACGTGCTGGTGCTCGATGAGCCGACCAACGACCTCGACATCGAATCGCTGGAGCTGCTGGAAGCCGCGCTGCAGGACTATGCGGGCACGCTGCTGCTCGTGAGCCACGACCGCACCTTCCTCGACAACATCGTCACGCAGACCATCGCCGCGGAAGGCGGCGGTGCCTGGAAGGAATACGTGGGCGGCTACAGCGATTGGTTACGGCAGAGGCCTGCTGTTTCGGATTTTGAGGAATCAAGAATTAAAACAACGGTTACCCGGGAAAAAACCAGCGCAAAGCTTTCCTACAGGGAAACGCGCGAACTCGAATCGCTGCCCAAAGAGATCGAGGCGCTCGAAGCCGAGCAGCAGGCGCTCGGCGCGAAGATGCACGCGCCGGAGTACTACCGCCGGCCGCCCGGGCTCCTGCGCGCCGACCGGCAGCGGATCGGCGAGATCGAAGCGCTGCTGCACCGCAAGCTCGAGCGCTGGGAAGCGCTCGAAGCAAAAGCCGGGTCCGCAGCCGCCCAGCCGTAAAAAATGCGCGGGTTAATATAGTCGAATCATGAAAAATGCGCCCGGACGCGAAGTACTGCAGGCAATGCGCTGCGGCATCGAGAAGGAATCGCTGCGCGTGCGGCCCGACGGCCGGCTCGCCTCGACGCCGCACCCGCCGGCGCTCGGCTCGGCGCTCGCGCACCCGCACATCACCACCGACTTCAGCGAATCGCAGCTCGAGCTGATCACCGGCCCGCACGCCGGCGCCGAGGCCTGCCTCGCCGAGCTGACCGGGATCCACCAGGCCGTCTACCGCGCGATCGGCGAGGAGCTGCTCTGGGTCTCGAGCATGCCCTGCGGGCTGCCGGCCGACGATGCGATCCCGATCGGCCGCTACGGCCGCTCCAACATCGGCCGCGCCAAGACCGTGTACCGCACCGGCCTCGCCAACCGCTACGGGCGGCGCATGCAGGCGATCAGCGGCATCCACTACAACTGGTCGCTGCCGGGCCTCGCCAACGCCGAGTACTTCGCGCTGCTGCGCAACTTCCGGCGCCACGGCTGGCTGCTGTTCTACCTCTTCGGCGCCTCGCCCGCGGTGTGCCCGAGCTTCGTCGCGGGCCGCGCGCACGGCCTGCGCGAGCTGCGGCCCGGCACGCTCTACCTGCCGCACGCCACCTCGCTGCGCATGGGGCGCCTCGGCTACCAGAGCGAGGCGCAGGACGCGATCGCGGCGAGCAGCAACGACCTGGAGTCCTACGGCGCGGCGCTGGAGGACGCGATGACGCGCAGCTGGCCCGCCTACGAGAAGATCGGCCTGCAGGGGCCCGACGGCGAATACCGCCAGCTCTCCACCGCGCTGCTGCAGATCGAAAACGAGTTCTACGGCAAGATCCGCCCCAAGTGCGTGATCCGCTCCGGCGAGCGGCCGCTGCACGCGCTGCGCGAGCGCGGCGTCGAGTACGTCGAGGTCCGCCTGATGGACCTCGACCCCTTCGCGCCGGTCGGCATCACGCCGAAAGCGTGCCGCTTCCTCGATGTGTTCCTGCTGCACTGCCTGCTCAGCGAGAGCCCGCCCGACACCCCGGCCGAGATCGCCGCCAACGGGCGCAACCAGGAGAAGGTGGCCGCGCGCGGCCGCGAGCCCGGACTGCGCCTGGAGCGCGGCTCGCAAGAAGTGGCGCTCGACGAATGGGGCGGCCAGCTCATCGCCGAGTGCGCGCCGCTCGCCGCGCATCTGGACGCCGCGCTCGGCGGCAGCGCCTGGCGCGAGGCGCACGGCGCCGCGGCCGCCGCGCTCGCCGATCCCGCGCTCACCCCTTCGGCGCGCGTGCTCGCGGCGATGGCCGCGAGCCATTCCGATTCCTACACCGGCTTCGCGCTCGCGCAGTCGCGCGCGCACCGCGAAACGCTCGCCGCGCTGCCCCTGCCCGCTGCGCTCGCGCAGCGCTTCGACGCCATGGCCGAGGAGTCCCTCGCCAAGCAGCAGCGCATGGAGGCGGCCGACCAGTTGTCCTTCGAGGAATGGCGCCGGTGGTACCTCTCGGCGGACCAGCTCCGGCCGCGCGCCGCGCCGGCGCAACCCAGGCCCTGACGCGGCAATGGATGCCGGCGCCCGGGCCGGTTCAGTCCGCGCCCTCGACAATGCGCATGTCGCGCTCGCACGTGCCCTCGCCGAGCACCCTGAGCGCCTCGGCGTAGGCCGCGCCCTCGTAGGTCGCGCGCGCCTGCGCGACGCTGGCGAACTCCACGACTATCGTGCGCTGGTTCAACCCCAGCTCGTAGGTCTTCACGGGCGTGCCGCGCACGAGGAACTTGCCGCCCCCGGCGGTGATCGCCGGCCCGGCGAGCCTGGCGTAGGCCGCGACCGCTTCGGGGTTGCTGATCGAACGGTACATCACAACCATGTACGCCTTGGCCATCGTCGTCTCCTCGCGAACATCGGGGTCGGAGCCCGATTGTCACACGAGGCGCCGGCTGCGCCTCAGGGCGCCGGCGGCGATACGCGCACGGCGCGCCTCGGCCGCCCGCGCGGGCGGTGCGGGCTGGGTGCGCGGGGTAGCGCCGCGTAGCTCGCCGCCGCTTCGCGCACCTCCAGCGTGAACGGGCTGCGCACCGTCACCGTCCCGTAAACGCCGTTGTCCTGGAGATCTTCCGTCAGCAGCAGCGCGCAATCCTGCAGCTGCGCCGCGGCAACGACCGTGCTGTCCCACCATGAGATGCGGAAGCGCTGTTCGATCTCGTGTGCGCGCCGCAAGACGGCGTCATCGATCGCCAGCGGATTCCAGACGAAATATTTCTGCACGCCATGCCAGATATCCTGCGTCGATCCGCGGGCAAGCGCCAGCCGCTTGAGCACGACATACGACTCGGAAAGCACCTGGGCACTCGTGCGCCCGCGCTGCTCGCGCCACAGCAGGTCGAGCCAGGCAATCGCGCGCCGCTCCTTCGATGCGTCCCGCGGATCCCCGGCGTAGACGAAGACGTTAGCGTCTACGAAGCACGGGCCGGTCATACAGCTCCTCGCGCGTCGGATAGGGTTCCCACGGGCCCTTCAGATCCAGGGGCTTCTCGGCGAGAAAAGCCTGGTAGGCGGCCTGGTACTCGCGCGAGTGCCGCATCTTGTCGCGCAGCATCTCGCCGACGTAGCGCGACAGGCTCATGTTCTGCTCCGCCGCCTGCACCCGCGCCCAGGTTGCGGCCTGCTCATCCAGCGTTATCGTGATGTTTTTCATGGTGAATCCGGTAATTACACTATTTCCGTGTAATTTACTACGAAGGCGGCCTCATGTCTACGCCCACATCCCCCGCAGCTTCCCCGCCACGTCGACCGGGTTGGTTTTTGTTCCGGATGAATTCTTTTCCTGCTCATCCGACCAGCTGATTTGTTCGAAGCACGCCAGCACCTGGCGCGTGAGGAAGCGGCTCTTCGCGCCGTAGACGTGCCGGTCGCCCATGCGGGATTGCTGCGTCACGTAGTACTTGAGCGGCGAGATGAGATCGAGCGTCGCCTTCGCGCGCGTCATCGCTACATACAGCAGGCGCCGCTCTTCCTCGATCTGCTCGGGCTTGCCGGCGGCGAACTCGTTCGGGAAGTTGCCGTCCGAGACGTTGAGCAGGTACACCGCCTCCCACTCCTGGCCCTTGGCCGAGTGCACCGTGGAAAGAATCAGGTAGTCCTCGTCGAGCAGCGGCGTGCCCGCGCGGTCGCCCGACGCGGCCGCCGGGTCGAGAGCCAGTTCCGTTACGAATTTCTCCCTGGATTCAAACCCCGAGGAAAGATTTTCAAGCTGCTGCAGGTCCCCCATGCGCACTTCCGGCGCCTCGTAGAGCCGCTCCAGATGCGGCGCGTACCACTCCCTTACGCGCTGCATCTGGCCCGGCCAGGGGGTATTGGGATCGCCAAGGAATTGCATCAACGCATTGAAATCCTTTGAACTGGTTTTCAATTCCTGCCATTGAAATGCATTCTGATAAAAAAAGGCAAACGCCTTCTCGGCACCGATGGGCCCCACGCCCGGGAGGAGCTGCAGCGCGCGCCAGGCGGCGACGCGGTTCCGGGGATTGTCCGCCCAGCGCAGGAGCGCGAGCGCGTCCTTCACGTGCGCCGCTTCGAGGAACTTGAGGCCGCCGTACTTCACGTAGGGGATGTTCCGCCGCACCAGTTCCAGCTCCAGCACGTCCGAGTGGTGCGAGGAGCGGAACAGCACCGCCTGGCGCCTGAGGTCCACGCCCTGCTCGCGCGCCTCCAGCACCCGCGTCACCACGTACTGCGCCTGCGCCGCGTCGTCCGCCACCGTCACATAGCGGGGCCGATTTCCTTCTTTCTTTCTACTTCTCAGATTTTTTTGATGGTTTTGTGAAGCTTCCTTCATCAATGCATTCGCTGCATCCAGCACCTGCTGCGTAGAGCGGTAGTTCTCCTCCAGCACGACTACTGTTGTTTTTTCAAAGCTATTTTCAAAGTTCAAGATATTTTCTATGGAAGCAGCCCGGAATGAGTAGATCGACTGCGCGTCGTCACCCACCACCGTCAGGCCCGCGCCCGAGGGCCGCAGGCGCTGCAGGATCTCCGCCTGCAGCACGTTGGTGTCCTGGTACTCGTCCACCAGCACGTGGTCCCAGGCCTCGCCCACCTCGCGCGCGAGCGCCTCGTCGGCCATCATCGCGTGCCAGTACAGCAGCAGGTCGTCGTAGTCCAGCGCCTGATTGTTCAGCTTTTTCTCTACATAAGCCCCGAACAGCTTTTTCAGTTCATCTTCCCACTCCGCGCACCAGGGAAACGCGTCGCGCAGCGTCGCTTCCAGCGTGCCCTGCGTATTCACGCGGTGCGAGTAGATCGCGAGGCAGGTGTCCTTGCGCGGAAAGCGCTTCGCGCCGACGCCATCCCCCATCGAATCGATCTTCGAATACCCCAGCTCGTGCCGCGCCACGTCGAGCAGGTCCGCCGCGTCGCCGCGGTCGAGCACGCTGAAACGCTCCTCCAGCCCGACCCTGTGGCAGTTCTTCCTTATCAACCGGTTGGCAACCGAATGAAACGTGCCGGACCAGGGCAACCGCACGCTCGACAGCCCGGCGGCCTTGGCCGCTCCTTCCTGGCCGGCGATGCGCTGCGCCCGGCGCGTCATCTCCTGCGCCGCCCGGCGCGTGAAGGTGAGCAGCAGGATTCTTTCCGCATCGATGCCCTGCAGCAGCAGGTGCGCGACGCGATGCGCCAGCGTGTTGGTCTTCCCCGTCCCCGCCCCGGCAATGATCAGCAGCGGCGCAGGACCCGCATGCGCGGCCTCGCGCTGCCGCTCGTTCAGCTTTCCTGTTGTCGCCCCCGCGGAGGCGGGGGCCCAGGTTTTTACAGCGGTATCGCCCATGAGGGGCGACTATAGGCCAATACTGTACGTATAACCAGTCCCCGCGCCACCTCAGCGGCGCGATCGCCGCTCGCGCAGGCGCCGGAACGCTACCTCTGCCGGCACGGTCCTGCCCTCCTCCACTTCGCGCCTTCCGAGCGCGAGGATCTTGAGCAGCGCAAGCGTCTCCTGGTCCTGCTCGCGGGCCGCGACGTCCTCCAGCACCGCTTTCGCCTTGCCTCTCGTGGAATGTTTCATCAGACTGAAACTAGTCCTTTCCCGCCCCTTCTGCAATCACGCTCCGAATCAAGCGCGCTCCACGGCGCGCAACACGGCCTGCGGCTCCTTCGCAATCACGCTGAGCAGCACGAGCGCGGTGCCGCGCGGTTTCCGGTCCCCACGCTCCCAGTGCCTCAGCGCCCCGAGACTGATGGCAAAGGTCGCCGCGAACTGCTCCTGCGTCAGGCCAGTCCGCTCGCGCACCGCCTTCACGTCCACTTGCGGCGGAACATGCAGCCTGAGACCACCGGTACGTTTGCCCTTCTGGTGCCGGATCGCCTGCTGCAACCCCCGCTTGATGCTTGCGAATGCCTTGCTCATTGCTTCTTCTCCACGATCGCCTTGAACGTTCGGACCATCCCCGCCAGATCATTGCGCTCGGCCTTGCTCAAATTGTCCCTTTCGTTCTTGCCGAACATCGTCAACAGGTAAAGCGGCATGGCCTCGCTGTGAAAGTAGTAGATCACCCGCACCCCTCCGCTCTTGCCACGCCCGCCACGCGCCCAGCGCAGCTTGCGCACGCCGCCGGCACCCTGCATCAGGTCGCCGGCTTTCGGATTCGCCGCGAGGTACTCCACCACGTCCATGCGATCCGCCGCCGGCAGAAGCTTTTCCGCGCTGCCTAGGTATTCCGGCGTTTCCGCAACCGTGATGAGCGGAAGCATACTAATCCAATGGCTTAGTCTCGTCCAGCGGCGTCGATATTGCTCATACCCGTCCAACGCCGCCCTGCCCAGCCGGTTGACGATGCTTATTGCGTCCCGCGATCCCCCTGCCGCGCAAGAAACCGGTCGAGCTGGTCGGCGAAGC